>Ga0302199_1000863_pt1 | contig 15656 bp, 26 predicted proteins | sample II_Bog_N2_3_FD_194588 | JGI IMG/M metagenome (GOLD analysis project Ga0302199, IMG submission 194588) | Peat permafrost microbial communities from Stordalen Mire near Abisko, Sweden - II_Bog_N2_3 | ecosystem: Environmental > Terrestrial > Soil > Wetlands > Peat | place: Sweden: Abisko, Stordalen... | reverse complement strand
CCGCTACGAAGACGCAACTGCCGCCACTCCTGGAGAGTTTTCACGGCAAGAATCTGGCACTCCAGCGGAGGAGGTCGCGCTCCGGGGGGAGAGGCGCTCCTTCGCTGGAGCGGCCACCCCCCGCCGCCGCTCGCGGGGATTCACGCCCGATCCCACTGATGAGGAACTGGAGCGGCTGGAGCGCATGGAGCGCGAAGCCATCGAGCGTGGCGACCTCATCATCACCTGAATCACCCGCCGCGCAAGCGGCACAACCCACACACAATGAACTCAGAGACACAGCAATCAGTCATCAGAGGTCGGAAGGATCTCACCTTCTTACCTTTCCACCTTTCACCTTCCCACTGATATGGCTCCTGACCTCATCAACTCTCACGATGCCAAGGAGCTTGTCTCCCTGGCGCGTAAGATCCAGCAGTACCAGGAGAGCAAGGATGTCAATGATTCCGCCCTCCTTCGGAAATTCTCCGGATTGGGATCCACCAAGACCTTTAATCGGATCTTGAACAACGACCTGGAGGAGCTGGATCTTGAGCGCCAGCTCGCCAACTACCGCGCCGTCTGGGCGATCATCGAGTCCCTAGGTGACGAGGAAACCCGCAATGAGGAACTCTATGACGACCTCTCTCCAGTGCTCCATCTCAAGCGTGCGCTGCTGGAGACCATGCGCTCCACGGGGAATAACCGCCTCGTGGTCATGGAGGGAGACACCGGCACCGGCAAGAGCAGTGCCCGGAGACTCCTGATCGAGAAATACGGCCAGCGGCTCCTCTGGATCGAGGCGACCAGCGTCTGGAAGGATAATTCCAGCGCCCTCCTCTCGACGATCCTCCACGCCAAGGGCACCAAACAGATCCCGCAGAACTCCACCGACCGGCTTGCCCTGGTCATCTCCAAGTTCAACGAAACTCGGATCTGCCTCATCATCGACGAGGGACATCACCTCGGCCCCAACTGCCTCAATACCCTCAAGACCCTCATCAACCAGACCCAGGGAGAGTTCATCCTCCTGGTCATGCCGACCCTCTGGAAGCGCATGGAGCAAGGGGCCTATGAAGAGGTGAGGCAGTTGGTCGGCAACCGCCTGGCGGAGCGCATCAAGCTCGACGGCCTGCGGGAAACCGATGTGGCCAAGTTCATCAACCGGCGCGTGGCGAATGTGGATCCCGCTACGCTGAAGCAGGCGATCCGCATGATCCTCGATCGGGCGGCCCGGTACGGAAACATGGCGTTCGTCCGGGATGTCTGCGAGCGGGTTGCCGAGCAGTGCGAGGGCACCAGCGGCCCATCGCTCGATATCTGGAGCAGCGCCATCGCCGAAGAGGTGAAAAGCCGATGAAAACAGAAGTCACAGGTCAAAGGTCAAAGGTCAAAGGTCAGGCGCTTCTGCGCCGGGAGACCGTCCGCCGCTTTGCCCTGGAGGTGTGCGCCAAGTTCGGCATCTCGGTTTCGCGGGTCAATCCGGCCTTCCTGGACTCCATGGAGACCATCTGCGCCGACTACATCCGTTCGCAGGCCATCGCTTCCGTCAAAGACGGTCAGAAAACCGTGGGGGGGGGGATAAAGAATGAACTCTAATTCCTCTCCTCTCTGCGCCTCTGCGCCTCTGCGCGAGAAAACTCTCCGCCAGGGAAAAATGGCCCGTATCGACGGCGTGCTGACCTACATCCCGATCCAGGGGCCTCGCATCAAGCAGATCCGCCGCCGCAAGAGCAATACCGGTGTTCCCGGCATCTCGTTCGGGACCAGGACGCGGCGGTCCCGTCGTTACGACTGCTTCTTTGCGAAGACAGAGGGGCGCAGCATCGCCTTCTGCATCACCACCCTCGGTCGCGAGGAAGCCTGGGAACGGGCTCTCCGCTGCCGCGCGGAGTACGAGCGGGGCGTGATGGCGCTGAATGCGGCCATCCGCGCACAGCGAAACCTGAAAGCTAAAACTGGAAAGCTGAAAGAGCCGAAAAAGACACTTCTCTCTCCTACTCAGGTTTCAGCTTTCACCCCTCATCCTTCGCCCCTCCTCCCATGACCGCCACCAAAGAAGCCCCTCTCTGCGCCCTCTGCAATCTCCCTGTCCAGCCGCTCATCAAGAGCGACCTGGGGCTGGTCTGCCGCGAGTGCAAGGGGGAGATCGTCCGGGCGGAGAACTCCCTTTCCGCAGCCGGAATCCCACCAGCTCACCCAAGCCAACACATCCCAAACAACTGAACACCATGAAAAAAGACCTCAGAAAAACCAGCCACCGCAAACAGTATTTTCGTGGCGCATTCACCTTTCCAGGGAAAAACCCACCTCCATCCCGAACCACTCGCCTAGGAGCAAGAGCGGACCGGAAAGCCTTTATCCTAGAGGGAGGTATCCACTGTGCCAATGCCCAGGCAGCTCGCCGCCAGGACGAGCGTCGTCGACTCGGATTCATCGTCAACCCGCTACACGCTCCCGCAACGGATGCTGATTTCCGACTTCTGATGTCTGACGACTGACCTTGCCACTTTCCCACCAATAAACCCCATGCCTAAGAAAAAACAAAAACTCGAACCCGTCATCATCGTCTCCCGAGAGGGAATGCAGGCGGTGGTGACCGATCTCGTCGCCAATAAGCTCCGTTTTGCCAAACTCAAGATCAAGATGGAGACCGAGAAGGCCTCCGTCGAAAAGGAGTACCAGACTGAGTTTGATGAACTTGCTCGACTCATCCAGGCCGCCGAGGGAGGCCTCCATGTCTGGTCGATCAAGCATAAGGAGGACGAGTTCGGTAAAAAGAAGTCCATTGATCTCCCTTCTGCCACCTTCGGATTTCGCACCTCGCCGCCCAAGGTCGAGAAGACTAGTGGTACCTGGGAAGAGATCGTCGCCAGGCTGGCCGCCGTGGTGGTGACTGGGATCGACCCGACGACCGGCGCGGAGATCGTCGTTTTCCGGGGTGAGGATTACATCCGCTATGGGGTCGCCAGCGTGGACAAGGACTCGATCCTGCGTGACCGCGAGATCATTCCCACCGAGGCCCTGCAAGCCGCTGGCATCGTCATTGCCCAGGATGAACTCTTCTACTTCGACCCTAAGAGTGAAGTCCTCGAAGCCTCAACGCAGGAGGCCGCATGAGCATCAGCGTTCACACACTCCCGCTTCTGGCCCGTATTGAGACGCGCCCTTATGCCGATCACTTCATCGCGAGGCATCTTGGTTTGACAGCCAGTTGCACATCTTCAGCCAAACAGGCTGCGGAATATATCGTTGAGAAGCTCTTAAAGAAGTTCGTCCACGACGGGGCCTTTAAAAACCCCGTTCTCCTTTCTCTCAAAGCAGAGGCAGAGGGAGTGTTCGTTGCCGAAATCGACGAACAAAAGGAGTTCTTAGGCCTTCAGTCTAACAGTCTTCAGCCTAAACCCCTATCCCTATGACTTCCTTCCTCCTCGCCCTAGTTGTCTTCGCTGCCGTCCTTCTGGCCCTTGCTTCCGGAGTCGGGATCCTGTTCGCCGCGATGACCCAAAATCTCACGATGGGAGCGATCTCCCTGGTGTTGCTCCTCCTCGCAATCTTCGCCATCCGCATCCTCTACATCAACCAGCTCTAATCATGGAAATCGCCTACATCGCCCTCGTCCTGCTGATCGGAATCGGGATCGGAATTGCCGTGGATAAGACCATCATCCGCCGCCGCAACCGCCGCATCACCCGGCCAAGCATCCTCTTCAAGCCATGAGTATTCATACGAAATGGGCCGTCGCCGCTGACTGGAATGGCACAACAAAGGTAGGGTCTGGCCGTTACGACATGCGCGATGCCGCTGATCTAGCCGCCTGCATCCTCTCCGCAAAATACGGGGACCAAAACTTTCGCCCCGTGGAGGCAGGTGAACACGAATCCAGCGAGAGCGTTGAACAACGGATCGCTCTCATTCCCCAGGGCTGACCTTCCCACTTTTTACCTTCCACCATTTGCCATGATGATCTCCGACCTCCTATCTTCAAACCATCAGGTTTCGCCCCCTTCGTCCCCCTCGGATTCCTTCTCATGGCATCCGCTCACCAACGAGCAGAAGGCGAGACTCTCGATCCTGGCTCGCGAGGCCTTCGCGAAGCTGAATCCAGGATCTCTGGCAGGGATGGACCGCAGGATCACCGACTTTCGGCATGCCGAGTGCATCAAGGTCTGCGGCAAGAGGATCACCGAGGCTGCACAGCGCGACTTCCTACCCCTCAAGGCTCACTTCCAGGATCTCGGGGGGAAATCTGGACAGGCCCTCAATACGCTCCTCCGCGCCGAGAGCGAGCCGCAGCGCATCGCCATGCACAAGCTCACCCAGGAATGCAGATCCCGGAAACTCTCCCTCAGCTATCCAGAGGCGATCTGCCGGAAACAATATCACTGCAATCTCACCCAGGCATCAGCCAAGCAGCTCTGGCACCTAGTCTTCACGATTCGAAACAGAAGGAAAACCTCGCGCCAAGACGCCAAGCCGCAGAGGGAAAAAACCAAAAAATCAACCGCCGACATCCCCTTTTAGCCCCTCAGCTTTCAAGTATCACCCTTCATCCTTCGTCCCACTCCACCCCTGTGATCACCACCACCGACATCAAACTCGACAACTGGCAGGCCGTCCAAGCACACCTCACCAGCCATCGGCTGGCTGTCTACACGGCACTATCTCACCGGGGAGAGAGCACCAGCCGGAAACTGGCCAACTACATGGATGAGGATGTGCTGACGATCCGGCCCCGCCTCACTGAGCTGATGCAGCTCGGGTTTGTGATCCTCACCGGGAAGGTCGGACACGAGGGCACCTACCGTGCCTGCTCCCAGGACGAGGCCAAGCGCAACTGGGACCAGGCACAGGCACAACTCAAGAACCCTCAGAAGGAACTAAGCCTCTAATTCAGCTTTCAGCTTTCGACTCCCTAACCTCCCTACCTCTCCAATATGTCCACCGCTCTCCTCTATCCCACCTGCAAGGCCTTTCCCCAGGGCCGCCCCATTGAAGTAGTGCCAGGGAAAACAGTGATGCCAGCCCCGGACGATCTGGATATCCCTAAGATCGCCCTGGTGTCGTGGCAGAAGATCGGGCCGAGTGAATACCGGCCAGTGGTCAGGATCCATGAACGGTGGGTGCGTCTGACCCAGGATCTCCCTGAGAAGCTCGGCATGGGCATCGACTACTCAACGCTTCAGCGCCTCATCAAGGGCAACTTCATTGCCTCACGCCGCCCCGGCCCCTCTGCCATCACGATCGATCTGGAGAGTTGGTTTGCTCACCTGGCGGCGACCTCGGATCCCGAGTTCTGGTCCAGGCGAGATGACCCCACGACCAAACTCACCAATAAAGAGCGCTACACCTCCGCCTATTAAACCATGGAACCAATAGCCAGAAGTCAGGAAGTGGAAGTCGAAGGTCTAAAGACGACAGTCGAAGGCCAGATTTCCGAGGCTATCGACCCTCGTCCTTCGTCTCTCGACTCGGCCTCGACCCTTCCGTCTAAAAGCCCCAAATCCGATTTTCCCCTGTCTCCGGTCGTTGACGAGTCCTCCAACGCGCTGGCGGGGTCGGCGAACCTCGGCGAAGAGGCATCAAATTCTTTACCGAAACCCGATAAAACCGAAAATCTCACGCGGGGAGGCGGAGACGCGGAGAGGGGGTGGAGTTCGGGAGTCAGGATCTATGGCAAAGAACTCGTGTGGGGAGTGCGGGAACCAAAGCCCATCACCGGCGCACCCTCGGGCCGTTACCGCCTCCGGATGAGGAATCGGAGTATAGCGGTCCTGTTTGTCAGGACGCCCTCCAGCATTCGCGTCTTTGCCCTATTAGATAATGGCGATCACTGGACTCCAGCCTATGAGCTCGAACAGGGCCGCAGCGAAAGATGGACGCAGCTCAACGTCTCTCCGGAGATCGAGGTCTTTAAAGAAGAAGGATTCCGAATGTCACCAGTTTTAGCCTCATGGCGGCACTAACCTTTCCACCTTTTACCTTCCCACTTTCCCACTGCAATGAGCCACCGCAACCCCATCCGCCAGTACGCCAAGATCCCACCGGTACCGCTTCCCCTGGTCGAGGCACAACTCAAGAGCGAGCACCGGATCAAGGTGATCCGAGAGCGTGCCGGTTTTGAGGATCTCCGCCGCCTCGCCCTCCACCCCCAGCGCACCAATCTTCAGCCTAATAGCCTTCAGTCTAAATCGCTACCTCAATGACCCCTTTTGAAGAAAAAGTAATCGATCTGCACCGTGCGCTCTATGAGGCGCTTGGATTGCCAAAGATCCGTCCCTCCATCTCAGATCAGCGACTCTGGCATGATTTTCTCAGGGAGATGGAGCCACTGGCAGAGACCGATCACGGCCCCTTCACCGAGGCCGACATCGGTCCGGTGATCCGTCACATGCAGTGGGAGAAACGGGAGGGAAAGAGCGGCTGGTCCCTGCGGCCTTTCAATATACTGAGCCAGCCCGAGGTCTTCCGGGATCTCGTCCTGATCACGAGGCAGAAGAGGCAACCGAAAAAGCTGAAAGCTGAAAGTGTGAAAGCTGAGTCAGAGATCAGAAGTCAGAAGCCAGTCGAGGATCCCATGACCGAAGAGGAGTTCAATGCCTCCATCGCCAGAATGAGAGCCGGACTCCGAGGAGGTGCGGCATGAGTGCTTTTGAGGGAATGAAATGGAAGGCCATCATTAACGGGAAGCGTGCTGCTAATGGCGCTCAATACTCGGCAACCCATTCGGGCGATGTTCCAGAATGTGCAGACGGTCTTTCTATTTACGACATTCTGAGGGAACTTGCCTGCCATCTAGAAGAGGCCAATGCCGAGATGGAATTTCCAGACAGCATGAGGATCACCCTAATTCCTCCTCTTTGCGCCTCTGCGTCTTTGCGCGAGAACTCCGCCCTATAACTCACCCTTGAGCTTTCGCTCCCCACACTTTCCTACCTCCTCCATGGACTTCCTCACCGATCCCACGCCTCACGCTGAAGCGATCGACTTCATCAACTCCAAGACCCCTGTCGCGGCGGAGGTCTTTAAGTCGATGCTGCCCGAGCTGCGTGCGCGTGCGATCACGGTCAGTGGCATCACGAGCTTCGACGTGCTGCAACGAGTCCGAGAGGAGATCGCGACTGTTCATGCCGGGGCAAACTGGGACGAGGCTAAGAAGAAGCTGGTCGAGGAGATTCATCCCTTCCTGGCAGATCCGGAGGATCCGGAGAATAGCTCCGCCGCAGAGCGCCGTGCTGAAACCCTGCTCCGCACGCACGGCTTCCAGGCCTCGCAGGCAGCCTCCTTCCGCAATATCGCCGCACAGAAGGCTATCTTTCCCTATGTCGAGTATCACAGCATGGATGATGACCGGGTGAGGGCGACGCACGAGGCACTCGACGGGCTGGTCTTTCCCTTTGATTCCGCCTTCGTTCACTCCCACTGGTGCCCCTGGGACTTCGGATGCCGCTGCCACTGGGTGCCGATCTCGGCAGATGATGCGCAGGATATCCGCAAGGGGGACGCGAAGCTCCCGCCAGACCAGCGCACACTCATCGAAGGACAATCTCTGGATCATATCGAGACGAGCGGTCACCTGGTACGCGGCGTGAACCAGATCACCGATGTCCGCACCCCGGTCGAGAAGAACGGAAACTCGGCCTACAGCTTTAATCCCCAAGATCTCCACATCCCGATCGACAAGCTTCAGGGCCGCTACGATACCCAGACCTGGAACCAGTTTGAGCAGTGGTCCAGGAAGACCCCCGTCCACGATGGGGGCATGACCGTCTGGGACTGGATGGGGGGAAAGAAGCTGCCGGTGGCGGATCCCGTAGATCCGAAAGTCGCAGGGCCGGGTCCCATCAAGTCCGTCACGGATCTCCTGGGAGAATTTCAAACAGTGCTCGCATCCACTCCAGATCCAATCGAAAAGAGGAACAAATTTCACGAGTTGCTCTCACTTCCTGCGCAGGAGCAGAGTGTGGTTCATCACACCGCACGCACCGAGAAAGTTAAAATTGATGAAGGCTTTGCCTTTGTGCGGAGCATCACATCAAAGGCCGTACTCTCCGGCCCGGATGTGAAAATTCTGAAAACCAGGACTCGTGCCATTGCTGATCGTTTCGGCGGCTTTATCAACGGGAAATTCATGCCTACTTGGACGGTGGCTCATGAGCTGGGACACATTATCGAAGGTCGCCTTGCCGAGATCCTGAAAAAGAGCGCCGCCTTCCTGGAGAGCCGCACAGTTGGAGAAGTTCCCGTGTGGCTTGGTCAGGGATATCGCCACGGTGAAAAGGCCCTGAGAGATGAATGGGTGAAGAAAGGCGGAAAGGCCTACTCGGGAAAAGTCTATAAGCTCTCCTCTGGTGATTACTATGCAACTGAGATTCTTTCCATGGGGATTCAACGGCTCTATACTGACCCTGCGGGATTCTTTGAAAACGATCCGGAATACTTCACTTATGTGGTCAACACCTTGAGAGGATTATGAGCGCAACAGTCGAAATCAACGGTATCAGGGCAATCATCACCGGAGGAGAGTGGGAGTGCCGGGACAAGAAGATCCTGCAAAAACTCAATGACCTTTATCCTTCCTCCTGCCTGCCCGATGAAGTCAATGCCAGGGAGGCCGTGGACGCTCTGAAAGGTTCTTTGATTGCTGTGGGTCCCGATACCGAAGATGAAGAGAATGAGGATGGAACGTTGGTCATTCATTAACTTTCATGTCCGTCACCATTCAAATCGATGAGATCAGTCCGAAGCTCGATCACCTGATCCGGCAGGCGAAGGACACCCGTCCGATCCTGCGTGCCATGGGGACGGAGTTCCTGTCGATCACGCAGCGAGCCTTTGACAATCCCTCTCTCCGCATTGCCGAGTGGGTGGCTCGTAAGAATACGAAGTTCGCCCCTCATCCCTCGAAATCTGGCCGCCAACGTCTGGTGACGAGTGATGGTGGATCCACTCATCCGCTGCTGAAGAAATCCGGTCTGATGGTAAAGTCGTTCCGCGTCGAAGTCGGTACTAGCACCGTGACGATCGCCAGCGATCGCCCCTATGCCCGGATTCACCAGTTCGGCGGCATGACTGGCAAGGGACACAAGACCAAGATCCCCGCCCGGCCCTTCATGCCGATCACCCGTGATGGTACTATGCCGGAGTGGGCACAGACCAAGATTGTGAAAGTAGCGGAAGCGGCGGCGAAGTTGCAGTTGGGAATCTGAAGAGTTTTTTACCACAAAGGAGAATCAAAGGGGAATCCAAGGAAATATGCTTGGCTGTTCCCTTTTCAGTCCTTAGTGGTAAATCCGTCCCCACCGTGTGCATCGTGTTCACCGTTGTTAGTAGTTAGAACCTGATTTCCCCAAGGTTCACGGCGTGCCACGCGACGCCTCCCTAGTTCCCGGAGATCTCTACGCCCTTCATGTGAAGGGGGAACCGCTCATTTCCGATCCAGAGAAGCTGCCCACCCGTATGGTGGTGTTCCCCTGGGGGGACAATGAATCCACCAAGGGACTATTCCGAGTTAACGAGGTGACCCTTTCCGCCCTCCCTATCAACCAAAAGCTCACAGGGTTTGAGAGAGTCTGCATCGATTTCAACCACAACACGGTGCCGGGGACGGAGTTCTACAAAGGAGAGCCTTGCGAAGTCGCCGCCTACGCAGATGTCCTCTGCGTAGAAAATGAGGGGATTGTCTATGACAACATCGATTGGACTCCAGCCGGGCGGAAGTTCATAGGCGACGGCCACTACCGAGATCTTTCTCCAGCTCCCAAGAAGGATGCCCAGGGCAATGTCATTTTTCTCCACTCGGTCGCCGCATGCCGTCAGGGCGCGGTCACTGATCTGATTCTTCTCTCCGCAGATTACTCAACCACCAACCCACCACCAAAAACAAAACACACCATGGATCCTAAAAAACTCCTCTGCGCCATCCTCGGTCTCGATCCTGAAAAGGCGACCGACGAAGAAATCGAAGCCGCTGCCCAGAAGGCTGCGGATGATGCCAAGACTCCTGCTGAAAAAACGGAAGCCCCCACGGCTCTCACCGCCCTCGCTGCCGAGGTGAAGAATCTCCACTTGTTGATCACTGGCGATCGCAAGGCTCGCGAAGACTCCGAGCGCCAGGGAATCATCGCCCTCGCCGCTGGCGAAGGGAAAGTTGTTCCCAAGGGTGCCGAGAAGCTCGACATCGCCGATCTCAAGACGCTCTGCGCCGATCTCCCTGTCACCGTGCCGCTCGATAAGCGCACCAAGGTCGATGCTCTCGCTGCTGAGGGTAGCAACCTGGAACACAACACCGCGCGCGCCGAGATCGACCGTCAACTCGGTCTGACTGAAGAAGATCACAAAAAATTCGGAAAATAATTCATCCCCAACCAACCGTTCCAACTTTCCCAACTCCCAAACTCCAAAAACACCATGTCCGCCGCCACTACTCCCATCAATACACCGGAAGCTCCTGGTGATTTCACCTCCCCCGTGCCGCTGCTTAACGGCGTCATCGTTTATGTCGGCACCTTGCTCGCCATCACTGCGGCTGGATATGGCAAGCCTGCGGCAGATGTCGCAGGCCTCCGCGTGCTCGGCGTGGTTCAACCCAGCTCGCTGAGCAGTGTTTTTGACAACACTGCTGGCGGTGCGGGAGCCATGAGTGTCCTGACAAAACGAGGCGCCTTCATCCTGCAAAACTCCACAACTCAGCCGGTTACCCAGGCCGATCTTGGGGCCAATGTATTTGCCGAGGATGACAACACCGTTGCTCACTCGACGACGCACAGCCTCATCGCGGGGGTTTTCCTGGGCTTCTACAACGGCGACGCCACTCAGGTGATCGTCGACATCACCTCCCTCGCACCCGCCGCCTCCGCCTAATCCTCCAACTTACTCACCACTACCAAATCCTAAATCCCAAATCCTAACCAGCCATGCAAATCAATCAAACCACACTCGCCAACTTCTTCCGGAGTTTTCGTGTCCTTTTCCTCAAGGAAATGCAGGGGGCCGAGCCGGAATGGCCGAAGATCGCCATGCGGATGCCATCCAATGCTGCCGAGGAGGTTTATGCCTGGCTTGGAGCATTGCCAGGCCTGCGCAAAATGATGGGTAAAGCCATCATTCAAAATTTTTCGGCATCCGACTATCGCATCAAAAATGATGAGTATGAGTCGACGATCCCCGTCAAAGAGGCCGACATCGAGCGTGATCGGCTCGGAATCTACACGCCCTTAATGTCTAATCTGGCTGTGGCCGCAGCCGCCAGCGTGGATGCTCTGATGGCGAACACTCTGGAGGGTGGGTTTACTAATGCCGATTACACGGGCAAGAATTTCTTCGACACAAACAAGAAGCACGAGCCCAACAATTCCAAGAGTCTCACCTTCACCAATCTGATGACTGCCCCTCTCTCCGCGAACAGCTTCGCGGCGGCCAAGGCGCTGCTCAAGGGAATGAAAAACTCTCAGGGCAATGCCATGGGTCTGGGCAAAAAGCTCCTACTGGTCGTACCTCCAGCGCTGGAATCAATGGCTTTGCAAATTCTCACCGCCGAGAATATTGCGGCGACCGCAAAAAACACAGACGGCACCATCGCCGGCGTGGCCGCAGTCACAAACGTGCAGAAGGGAACGGCTGATTATCTGGTGTGGTCTCAACTCGCGGGGAGCGATACTGCATGGTTCCTCTTGGAAGTCGGACTGCCAGTCAAGGCCCTCATCTATCAGGATGAGAAGGCGATTGATCTCCTTGCCGTCACCACTCCTCAGAGCGAACACGTCGTACTCTATCACGAGTATATCTATCAGGCTTACGCTCGCTTTGGCGCAGGTTATGGCCTGCCGCAGCTCGCCATCGGCTCCACCGGAGTCGGAGCTGCCATTTAAGAGTTCACACCCTGCCTTCCCGCCACGGCGTGAGGGCAGTAGCGAACCCTTAAGATTTCGACCTTCGACCTTCGACCTTCGCTCACCCACCAAATGCCCTACGTTTCTCAATCCGATCTCACCGGGATGATCCCTGCGCCCTTCCTGGCCGCAGCTCTCGATGATGCCGAGACCGGATCTGCCAATCCCGCCGTCTGGCAACAGATCGCCCAGGACACGCAGGATGAGATCGACGGTGTGCTCGGCAAGCTTTACCCCATTCCCTTTCAGACCCCGCTTCCCGCTTTCATCACCCGGGCCGCCAAGCTGCTCGCCGCTGATCGGATCTATAAGCGTCGCGGTGCTGAGAAGAACCCCTACGAAGCCGAGGCCATAGGTATTCGCAAGGAACTCCTCTCCATCGGCGAAGGAGATTCCCGACTCACCGCCCCCGGTACCACCGTCGAAGGCCCCTCTGCCGTCTTAATCTCGGAACGATCCCGCCTTGGCGGATCCATGATCTGATGCAACCGCTCACCTCTGCCGAAATCTTGCTGAAGGTTCGCGACGATCTCGCGAAGGCTCCCTTTATTTCGAATGCCGTGACTCAGCTCCGGATTGCCCAGGACCCCGGCGATCTGCTCGATCAGCTCCTGGACCAACCAGCATCCTTCCGTCTGGTGATCCACTGGTCCGGGGATAAGAACCAGAGCGAGCAGCCCCTCTCTGCGATCGTCGATCATACGGTGGAGATCTGGGTCGTGAAGGCCAAGATCCCTCTTCTCACTCCGGGCAATTTGCTGGTGGCTTCCCAGGGCGACCAGCCTCCTCTCCTGGCTCTCATTGATTCCGTGGTGGCCTGGGTGCGCTCCAATGCCCTGCCAGACGGCATCACGAGCCGCTATTGGCGCTATGAGGGGGCGAGCCAGCTCAATCCCCTGGATGCCCCAAACCTCCAGACCACAGCCTTCAAACTCACCTTTGCCATCACCGCCGTGAAACCCCACATCCCGATGCGCAATCTCGAAGGATGAACGCTGAAATTTGAAACCTGAATGAAAACTCTCCGATCCGCCTCAGTCCCTCAGCTTTCAACTTTCACCCTTCAGCTTTCGATTCTCTAAACCCTTCCCACTCTCCCAACTCCTAAACCCTAAAATCCCATGACCGCTCCTCTCGCCGTTCCTTTCACCGCCCCCGCCCAGCCGACCGCACCCGTCATCATTGGCGATAATACGATCGCCTGGGGAACAGGTGGCATCTACTCCGGTGGTGGCATCGCGGAGACCGCCGACATCGTCGGCAATGCCAAGGCTCAGGAGGTCGCTAACACGGTGGGCTTCACAGCCGCCGTCGTCTACTTCGATCACCAACAGGAGATCAACATTACCTGCACTGCCGAGGGATCGGCTCCTAGCTTCTCCCCGGGTGATGTCGTCTCCGTGTGCGGCGTCACGGGCTGCCATGTGGCACCAGGTGGCTTCAAGGTGATGTACACCCAGAAGGGAGTGACGAAGTTCTCCCTCAAGGTCATCAAGTACGCCCTGATCTAAGCGCCTCCTTAGCTTTCGACCATCGACCCTCGTCCTTCGACTTTTTCAACAATGAGCGAACACGCGACCACCGTTCCGATATCTTCGGAGTCAGTATCCCCCGAACTCGCCGCCTCTCTAGCCCGGCTTCAGGCTGCGAGCGACGAAGCAGGCAGCGGCACACCCAAGGCGGTGCTCTCCGCCTTTGTGCCCCTCTCCACCTCCGTGAATGGGATTGTCCTCCCACGAATCGACATGGGGAAGGTTCTGATCCTGGAACAACTCGACTCACCCTACATCAGCGCCACCAGGAAGACGGCTACCCTGCGCGATGTGGCGGCGGCCCTCCTGGTGCTCTCTCAGCCTGATAATGACATCACGCGCTCTGTGATCGCTCGCGGGGAGTTCGAGGCTGCCGTGGATGCCTGGAGCGACACGCTGCCTCCTGGGACGCTCAAGGGGGCGGGAAACATAATCTTCCTACATATCGACCAGGGCTTCGCGACCTCCGTGCCCTACGGGAAGGAGGGAGGGGCTGTCCCTTTATCTCAGCACCCGGGGGCGGAAGCGGCCTCGGGTGGTTCCTCACCCTCACCGACACCCTAGCCAGTGAGTATGGATGGACCATCGAGTACATCCATGATCGACTCTCCCTCGCTCAGGCCTGTGCCCTCTATAGCGCGATCGCTGTCCGCTATGACCTCAAGCCAAAGGGTCCGACCTACTCCGATCAGGACTTCCTCTCCAAGCTTAAAACTGAGTCGAAAGACAGAATCCCATGAACGCGCTTGAATTTGTGATGGGGCTCAATGCCCGGCCCTTTGCCGATGGGGCCGCTCATGTGAAGCGCGAGATCGCCGAGATTAAGGACTCCGCCGTCCGGGTCGGGGAGCTCACCCACCTCAGTGAGGCTCTCGGCGTACTAGGTGTATCCTTCGCCGCCTTCAAGTCAGTGGAGGGAGTGGGGGAGGCCTTCAAGGATATCTTTGAACAGGGGAAGCAGCTCCGCGCTGAGGCCACGGCTACCGGGGAATCCATCACCAATCTGATCACCATTCAGAAGGCCTATCAGGATGTCGGCATGGATCCCGGCTCCGCCGTGACCAACATGGCGATGCTCCAAAATGCCCTGGGAGGGGTGAATGCCGAAGGGGAGCCAACCAAGAAGATCTTCGAGGATCTCGGTCTCTCCATGGACCGCATGAAGTCGGAGGACTATCCGACACAGCTTCGGGAGATCGGTGTCGCCATCAGTGGCCTCGCCACGCAGAGCGACAAGATGGCCGCTGTCCGCGCCATCTTTGGCCGCCAGGGGGCGAACATGATCAACATCCTCTCCGATACCAACGCGATCAATGAGGCGGCAAAAGTGACCGATGAGAAGGCCGCTGTCTATGAGAAGAACGCCGCGCTCTTCACCAAGGTCACCAATGATTTTGAAATGGTCTCGGCGAAGACAAAGGGATTCTTCCTGGGAGCCGCTGAATCGGCGGCCAACCAGCTCTCGCCTGTCCTGGAAGAGGTCAAGTCAATCGATACCATCAAGATCGGCGAAAAGGTCGGCACTGGTCTCGGTAATGCGATCGGGAACTTCCGGGCGGACTGGATCGGAGCGACCTCCGACTGTACTCAACTCACGGCGCAGCTCGTCGCCCTGGCTCTGAGTCCCACGGTGGTTAAACCGCTGACCCTGGAGTTGCTTCATGCAGCCGGACAGTTTGGAGAGGAACTGGCAAAGCAGATTCCAGGAGGTCTCAAGGCTCTGGATAAGTATCAGAATTTCTGGGCCAATGTGACAGGCAGCCTTCAAAATTCCTCCAACTTCAGTGCGGAGCAGGCCGAGTGGCAGCAAAAGGCCGATCAGGAAAAAGACCCTCGCAAAAAGAAACTCTATCAATCTCAGGCTGATTATGAGCAGGGGCTGATCGATCAGCCAGGATTCTCCACGGCTGATGCCGGGGTGGATAAGAAAGGAGCGGAGGCAGATCAAATGGCCTCACTCAAACAGTCCACCCAAACAATGGTAGATAAGATCAAGGAGATCGTCTCCGGAGCGGCGATCTTTCATTCCAGTCATCCCTCCTCCGTCGCTACCGATGACAGCTCGACAGCAGGCGGAAAGAAATTTTCCCTCTCCGACATCCATGGTGACAGTGGTGGATCCTCTCGCGAAGGGAAGCATGAGGAGAGTGACCGACTCGCCAAGATCGGGCTCTTCGTCGGCGGTGCTGGCCCGGCCAATGATCACGCCCGTCGCACAGCCGATGCCACAGTAGCCCTCCACGCGCTCCTGAAG
>Ga0302199_1000861_pt1 | contig 15681 bp, 17 predicted proteins | sample II_Bog_N2_3_FD_194588 | JGI IMG/M metagenome (GOLD analysis project Ga0302199, IMG submission 194588) | Peat permafrost microbial communities from Stordalen Mire near Abisko, Sweden - II_Bog_N2_3 | ecosystem: Environmental > Terrestrial > Soil > Wetlands > Peat | place: Sweden: Abisko, Stordalen... | reverse complement strand
AACGCCAGCAGCGCCGGGCTGTCCGACACACTGCCGTCGCCGAGCAGAAAATTGCCGCCGTATTTGTGATGGTTGTTGCCGGGCGGTTTGCCGTCCGGGGAAAAAGCAAATTCGCCCGGATGTTTCGGCTGCGTGTCCACCTGCCGGTCGGACATCAGAACATTTTGCGCGCTGTCCAGCCGGCGGCCCATGAAATAGGCGTAGCTGATCTTGTGGTTTCGCAACGGCTCGCCGGACGGAATCGGCGCATCGCGGCCGCCGGGGCAGATAAAGATGGACGTGTCCGCCGTGTATTTCGGCACGAGCTGGCCAAGCACATCTTCGGAGGTGGCGGCGCCGGGGTTTTGCGGTAGCGCGCCGTGAAAGTCGTTCGCGTAAATCTGGAGCGCGAGATAAATTTTCTGGAGGTTGTCCGCGCAGAGTTTTTTCTGCGAACGCTGGCGGCCGGGCGAGGCGAAGCCGTAAAGCATCGCCGCCATGATGCCGATTAGCGCCACCGAGACGAGCAGCTCCACCAGCGAGAACCCGCCTCCGCTGCGCTTCGGCGCGGCAAGTCCCGGCGCAATCCGGGGGCGGTGGTGAAGCATCATGCGCAACCTGTAACGCAATCCGCCGCCGCAGGCAAAATTTTTTTCTCGCCAAGACTCGGCGCGCGAGCCGACAATCAGGGGCGTTCGCATGAGCAACCCCGATTTGAAACCGTCCATTCCGCCACTCCCGCCTGACGCGCCCGCGTTCGAGCGCGGGCTGTGGAGCCGCGCGTGGTTCATTTTGCTGCTGTGTCTGGCGCTGGCGGCGGTGGACTGGGAGCTGATCCCACTGAAGGTGTTTCCGTTTGTCTTCGTTTTTCCGTTGATGCTGGCGGCATGGAACCGTGGCCTGCCTTTTGCGATGGTCTGTGCGGTGGGGCTGTCGCTGACGCGGTTGGCGCACCAGTTTGTTTTTAATGAGAAGCCTTACACCGCCGACGAGGTGGCCGCCGCGCTGGTGCGGTTTTTCGTGTTGCTGCTGCTCGCGACGCTGACCAACCAGTTGGGCAAACAGGCCCGCCAACTCCGGCAGCGCGTCCGGATGCTGGAAGGCATCCTGCCCATCTGCGCGCAGTGCAAAAGCATCCGCGACGAGCACAGTGACTGGGTGCAGCTCGAAGGCTACATCACCGCCCATTCCGAAGCCCAGTTTTCCCACAGCCTTTGTCCGCAGTGCTTCAAGGATTTTTACGGCCAGGAATCCGCGCCGGAACTGGCGCCTAAATAACCCGCAATTTTCGCTCGCAAAACTCGCGGCGGCGATTGAAAATCCGTCTTCATTTTTGATTTCATGAAAGAACAGATTGTCATCCTGGATTTCGGCTCGCAATACACGCAGGTCATCGCCCGCCGCGTGCGCGAGTGCAACGTCTATTCCACCATCATCCACTACAACACGCCCGCCGCGAAAATCGCGGCGATGAAGCCGAGCGGGATCATTTTGTCGGGCGGCCCGTCGAGCGTCTATGCGCCGGACGCGCCGCTGCCGGACAAGACGATTTTCGAGCTTGGCGTGCCGGTGCTGGGCATTTGTTTCGGCGTGCAGCTCTTCGCGCAATTTCTCGGCGGCAAGGTCGAGAAAGGCCTCAAGCGCGAATACGGCAAGGGCACGCTGACGATCAAGGACAAGTCCTGCGCGCTGTTCGCCAAGCTGCCGGGAAATTTGCAGGTGTGGAATTCCCACGGCGACAAGCTCACCAAAATCCCCAACGGCTTCAAGCCCGTCGCCGTCACGGAAAATTCCGAATACGCCGCCATCGAAAACCGGGCGAAGAAATTTTTCGGGCTGCAGTTCCATCCCGAAGTCGTCCACACGCCGCGCGGCAAAGAAATTATTTCCAACTTCGTCCACGGCGTCTGCGGCTGCGGCAAAAGCTGGACGATGCGGAATTACGTAGATCAGGCCGTCGAGGAAATCCGCGCGCAGGTCGGCACGGAACACGTCGTCCTCGGCCTGAGCGGCGGGGTGGATTCCAGCGTCGCGGCGGCGCTGCTGCACAAGGCCATCGGCGACCAGCTCACCTGCATTTTCGTCAACAACGGCGTGCTCCGTGCGCGCGAGGCGGAGGTGGTGCAGAATGTTTTTGCCCGCAGCTTCAACATCCGGCTGCAATACGTGGACGCGACGAAGCTGTTTCTCGACAAGCTCAAGGGCGTCACCGACCCGGAAAAGAAGCGCAAGATCATCGGCAAGACCTTCATTGATGTGTTTCAGGCGGCGACGAAACGGGTGGGCAAGGCGAACAAGGCGAAATTTCTCGCGCAGGGAACTTTGTATCCCGACGTCATCGAGTCCGTGCCGATTGGCGGCAATCCCGCCGCGCTCATCAAGAGCCATCACAACGTCGGCGGCCTGCCGAAGGGCATGAAATTCAAGCTCGTCGAGCCGCTGAAAAATTTGTTCAAGGACGAAGTCCGTCTGCTCGGCGAAGAACTGGGCGTGCCGAAGGACATCGTCTGGCGGCAGCCGTTCCCCGGCCCCGGCCTGGCCGTGCGCATTCTCGGCGAAGTCACGCCCGCGCGCTGCGAGATTTTGCGCAATGCCGACGCCATCGTCGTTGAGGAAATGAAATTGAGCGGGCTGTATTACAAAATCTGGCAGAGCTTTGCCGTGCTGCTGCCCGTGCGCAGCGTGGGCGTGATGGGCGACGAGCGCACCTACGAATACACCATCGCCATCCGCGCCGTGGAATCGCAGGACGGCATGACCGCCGACTGGGTGAAGCTGCCCTACGACCTGCTGGAGAAGCTGGCGAGCCGCATCATCAACGAGGTGAAAGGCGTGAACCGCTGCGTCCTCGACATCACCAGCAAGCCGCCGGGGACGATTGAGTGGGAATAAATCCGGCTATGAGTCAAAGCCATCACAAAACTCTAGCTCATTCTTCAGACGGACTTCGTGTCGGTGGTGATTATATGGAGGTTCGCATCGGAAGGATAGTTCTTGATGCAGTGATTCGCGTTGACGAATTCAGCGAAGAGGAGGAAAAACTTCTTCTTTTCGAGGCAGTATTTTCCAACCTCTGGGATTACCGCATCCCGACGTATAGCAATGAGCCGCTACTTATCGACAGTGATGGGTTTCAGCATTCGGCATACGACCTAAGTTTCAGTGCTACCGCTGCAAAATCCAGACAACTTAAGAGCGGGACGGAACTGCCGAGAATCGCCAATGAGATTGAAGGAAAGGCACGAAGTCTCGGTTGGGTCGCTTTTCCTCGTCTGAAGAAAGGGGTAGTGCCACATCGCCTTATTTTTCATTTTTACGTTTTTGAACCAGGTTGCACAAGCGGCAGCGTCCAGCACTCTGAAACTCTCGAACTTGTTTTTGACTTTTCCCTTTTCGGTCGCCTGCTCCAAAATAGCAAAAAAGAAAATTGAAAAGCCCACAATGAACCCTGGCCAGTCACCGCCCGTCTCCGGCATTTCGCCGTGCTGATTCCGGTCACGCGCCCGAAATTGCGCCCGTCGCCGCCGGTTGTCCATCCCATTTTTTACCGCGAACCACGCGAACCACGCGGAAAAAAATCTTGTTCGCGTATTTGGCGTATTTCGCGGTTCATTCCCCCAATAATTTTTTACGACAGCTTGCCGTAGCGGCGGATTTCCGGCCAGAGCCACGCCACCACCAGCACCACCGCCAGCGTCCCGAACCCGCCGACCACCACGGACAAGATCGCGCCGGTGGCCATGGTGTTGCCCAGGACCGGCCCGAACAGGTGCTGCGTCACGCCGGACTCGAACCCGCCCAGCTCGTTGGACGTGCCGATGAAGAGGCTGTTCACCGCCGAGACGCGCCCGCGCTTGTCGTCCGGCGTCAGAATCTGCACCAGCGTCGCGCGCACGACCACGCTGACGTTGTCCACCGCGCCGCACAGCGCCATCAGCCCGAACGCCACCCAGAACCACGCGCCGTCCATCGCCGGGAAAAATCCGCCGAGGCACTGGCGGTTGGCGAGGCCGAACAAAATTGTCGCCGCGCCGAAAATCGCCACGCACAGGAGCATGGTGCGCCCGGCCTTTTGCAACGGCGGACGATGTGCGATAAAAAATACGCAGATGATCGCGCCAACGGGAATTGCCGCGCGCAGCAATCCAAGTCCAAGCCCGTCCGCGCCGTTGTGCAACGGGATGATGCCGTCCGCGAAAATCGGCAGCAGCGTCACCGCGCCGCCGAGCAGCACGGCAAACATGTCGAGCGTGATCGTGCCCAAAATGATCTTGTTCTGGTAAACAAATTTGAACCCGGTGATGAGGCTCTTAAGCGAGACGGGTTCGCGCGGCGGGATTTTGTGCTCGTGCCGGACACCGGCAATAAGCGCGATGGCGGCGAGGCCGAAAACCACGTTGACGGCATAGACCGGCCATGCGCCGTGCGTGAGCCAGATGATCACGCCCGCCGCCGACGGGCCGAGCACGCAGGAAAGCTGGAACGCGCCGCTGTTGAAGGTGATGGCGCGCGGCAGCTCCTCGCGCGCGACGAGCGCGGTCACAAACGCCGCGCTGGCCGGCCACAAAAACGTCCGCGCCACGCCGACGACGACCAGCAGCGCGTAGGCGAACATCTGGAACGTCGCGACTTTCTGATCCAGCGCGATGAACGCCGAGGTGAGCGTCAGCCCGAGGCTGGCGAGGCCGAGCAGCAGCGTGGAGCCGAGGATGATTTTTTTCCGGTTGAAACGGTCGGCAACCTGCCCCGCCGGCAGCGTGCAGAGGATCATCGGAACCATCAGCGACAGGCCGACGAAGCCGAGCGCGAGGCCGGAGTGTGCGCGTTTGTAAAGCTCCCAGTCCAGCGCGGTGACCATCATCTGCATGCCCAGCGCGGCAATGAAACGCGCGAGAAGGTAGCGCGTGAAATCGGCGTTGCGGAACAGGGCGTAGGTCTGCCGGCCGGCCGGTGGGAGCGTCGGCGTCAGTCCGGGATCTTCCTGGAGTTCGGTTTCGTGCATGAAACGTGGCGGGCAATTTACCGTAAAACGGCGCGCGGTCTAGTTTTCAAAAATTCTGCGGCTTGGTGGCAAGGCGAACTTGTGCGAGACTTCCGGCGCGATGGACGAACCCAGACAAAAATACCGGTGGCCGTGGTTTGCGGCGGCGGCGATTTTATTGTTCGTCGTGCTGGCGATTTTTGCGGTGGCGCTCGCGGCGAAAAAGGTGGAGCAGCAGCGCGACTTTGCGCCGCTGCCGGCGAGCGCGCCGGCGCGCTAAAACACGCGGTCAGCCGGAATATTTGTCCCCAGCGTGCCCAGCAGAATCGGCAAAACCGAGATTCTCGCGAAGTTGGTCACCGGCTTCAAATAACCAATCTCCAACGCGGTTGGCGCAAAATCCACTGCGCTCCACGGCGCATCGCTCACGCGGCCGGCGGGAATTTTTTCCGGCCAGTTCACGATCATCGGCAGCGGCGCGGGTTTTTCGGCGGCGCGGAAATCACCGGCGGGCAAAAGGAAATTGAGGTTCGTGTTCGCAAATTTCTCCGGCGCGGCGCTGCTCGTGAAAAAGATGGCAACGTTGTTGGTCATTTTCGATTTTTCCAACTGCTCGAACAGCCGGCCGATGCCGCCGTCGAGCCGCGTGATGAGCGCGGCGCGGTTCTTCGCGGCCTGCGGCCATTTTTCATCGGTGAACGGCGCGTCGCTCGGCACGGGATAATCATCCGCGCCGGCGGTCGCGGTGCGCGGCGCTGAAAAATCCACAAGCAGGAAAAACGGACGCCAATGGTTCGCCGCGTCCGGCGTGTTGATGCGGATGAAATTGTCCATCGCGTTGACGAGCAGTTCCGGCAGATACTGACCTTTCTTGCCGCCGAGGTTGGGATAAATCTGCTCCTTGCCGGTGTAGTCGGCGAGCGTCAGGTTCGTGCCGTCCAGGATGCTCTTGGGCGCGTAACGCCAGACGAAATCCGAGAAATAATTAATCCCCTCCGCGTCGTCCAAAAAGCCGGCGAACTCATCAAAGCCGCGTGTCCACGGCTGGCCGGCGAGGCTCCATTCGCCGATGAGGCCGGTGCGGTAGCCGGCGGCCCGGAGGCGTTGCGCGAGGTTCGCCTCGCCTTCCGCCAACGGGGAATTTTTCCCGGCGAGCAGTTGCTCGGTCGTTGCCGCGCTGTCCGCGCCACCGGTGTAATGCGTGCAGCGGACGCCGCCCGCCGCGAGCCGGTCGAGGTTGGGCGTCTGGAAATTCGTCTGGCCGTAGCAGCTCAAATCGCCGCGCGCAAGGCCGTGGCACTGGATGAAAATGATGCTGGGCCGGCGCGGAATGGCTTGCGGCGTAGTGATGGCTGTCCAAACCTCGCCCGGCTTGTTAGGTGTCCGATCTACAATGGCAACGGCCTGCGCCTGCGGCAAAAATTCAAAAGCCGCGAAGACAAGCAATGCCGCGACAAATGCACGGCAAAACCGACTGAAAATAATGGGTGTCATGTGAGCTTTGATTCTGGAAAGTTCCGGGCGTTCAAAGCAATTCAATTCGCGCGTTTTCCAAAGTCGGCTTCCAGCGGAATTTTTGTCGCGACCAGAAAACTGGGAATCGTCGCGAGCAGCACCCACACGAAAAATATTTTGTAGCCGAGCCACGATTGCAGCCAGCCGCTCCACAGGCCGGGCACCATCATGCCGAGCGCCATGAAGCCGGTGCAGAGCGCGTAGTGCGCCGTGGCGTGCGCGCCGCGCGCCAGATAAATCATATAGAGCATGAAAAACGCGAAGCCGAAACCGTAGCCGAACTGCTCGGCGGCGATGCCCGCGCCGATGGCGAAAAGATTCTGCGGCTGCGCGGCGGCAAGCCAGACGAACACCGCGTCCGGCAGATGGATCGTCAGCAGCATCGGCCACAGCCAGAATTTCAGGCCGCGTTTTGCGATGACAAAACCGCCGAGCAATCCGCCGGTGATGAGCGCGCTGACGCCGACGGTGTTGTAGGCGAAGCCCACCTGCGCGTTGGTCAGGCCGAGGCCGCCGTGGAATTTTGCGTCGAGCAGAAACAACTGCGTCACCGGCATCAACTGCGCTTCGCCGAAGCGGTAAATCAGCAGGAACAGCAACGCGATACCGATGTTTTGCTTTTGGAAAAATGCGGTGAAGGTCTTGGAAAATTCGCCGCGAAACTTTTTGTTGCCGGCGACAACCGGCTGGTCGCCAGCCGGACGCGGCAAAATCCAGCGATGATAAATTCCCAGCAGCAAAACAATCGCCGCGACGAGGCCGAAGACCAGCGACCACGCGGCGGCAAAATTGTTCGACTGCGCCGCCAAAATTCCCGCGAGGATGACGAGCTGGCCTTTCGCCAGAATTCCGGCGACGCGATAAAACGTCGTGCGGATGCCGTTGAACCACGCCTGGTCGTGCTCCGTCAGCGCGAGCAGGTAAAAGCCGTCCGCCGCGACATCGTGCGTGGCGGAGGCGAACGCGAGCAGCCAAAAAAATGCCAGCGTGGCCGCGAGAAAATGCGTTGTCGTCACCGCGAGCGCGACGCCCGCGAGCGTTGCGCCGACGAGGATTTGCATCGTCCAAATCCACGCGCGCCGCGTTTTCAGGATGTCCACCGCCGGGCTCCACAGCGGCTTGATGACCCACGGCAGGTAAAGCAGGCCGACGAGAAAAGTGTTCTGCGCGTTCGGGACGCCGAGGTTTTGGTAGAGCACGAGCGCCACCGACATCACCAGCGCGTAGGGCAAACCTTCCGCGACGTAAAGCGTCGGCACCCACGACCAAGGCGAAGATTTTTTTGGTGCGGACATTTTATCGGGGCGGATTTTAGGCTTCCGGCGGCTGAATGGAAACTTTTCTTCGTTTCCATTGTCCCGCTGGCGCGGCACAATCGGCATGTGATTGGTGCCTTTCTCAACGCCCTCGGCATCCTGCTCGGCGCGCTGGCCGGCCTGGCGGGGCGCGGCGAATTATCCGCGCGCACGCAGGGCTGGCTCAAGTCCGCGCTCGGCGCGTTCACCGCATTCTGTGGCTTGCAACTGGTCTGGCAGAACATCGGCGGCGGTTTTTTCCACGCGCTGAAACAGCTATTGCTCGCCGGGTTGGCGGTTGTGCTCGGCAATCTTTTGGGAAAAATTCTCGGCTTGCAAAAAATTTCCAACCGGCTGGGCCGTTACGCGGCGGGGCTGCTCGCCTCCGGGCCGTCGGCCACCGGGAAAAAATCCGGCGGCTTCATCGCGGGCACGATTCTGTTTTGCGCCGCGCCGCTGGGCATCGTTGGCGCGGTGACGGACGGGCTGGGCGGCTATTTTTTCCCGCTCGCGCTGAAGGCCGTGATGGACGGGCTGGCCACCGCCGGGTTTGTGAAGATTTTCCGCTGGCCGGCAGCGCTGGCGGCGGTGCCGGTCTTCTTTTTTCTCAACGACATCGCGTTGGCCGTCCACGCGTTTGCGCTGCCGTGGCTGGACACGCACCATCTGGTGCCCGCCGTGAACGCCGCCGCCGGGCTGGTGATCGGCGCGACGGCGCTGGTGGTGCTGGCGGTGCGGCGCGTGGAGCTGGCGAATTATCTGCCGGCGCTGGTGGTCGCGCCGCTGCTGGCGCGCTGGCTGGGTTGATAAAATTTGCCAGCGCCGCGCGGATGCAATAACTTTTCATTGTGCATCACAAACGGAACCGGCGCAGCCGGAAGGCCACCTCCCATCAGCGGACGATCCTGTATTTCACCATTTTTTTTGGCGGACTGGCGGTGCTGGTGACGGTGGGGGTGATCTGGTTTTTGAGCCGGCCGCACGTTCCCGGCAGTCCCGCCAACTGATTTTTTACGGTGGGTTTTGGGCAATCTGCTTCATTCGGCCGCGCGCGCCGCGCGCACTTCACCTTGACGGGAACGGGCAGACGTTTATTTTCGGCACATGAAAAAGATTTTACTCGGCGGTTTTATTTTGATTTTGGCGGTTTCGCCCGTGCGCGCGCAGGACGCCGGCACACAGCAGCAGATTGACAAGTTGTCCGGCCAGGTTCAGGACCTGCTCGCCGCGCAGGAGCAGCAGGGCAAACGGCTCGCCGCGCTGGAGAAAGAGATTTCCGATTTGACGGACAAGGTCAATTCGCCCGCCGCCAGCACCGGCGCGAGCGCGGACGACCTGAAAGCGCTCGCGGAAAAGGTGCAGGAGATTGACAAGAAACGGCAGGACGACCGCGAGCTGATTTTGAAGCAGCTCGAACTGCTCGGCAATGCGGGCGGTGGTAAGGCTCCCCACCACCCGCCCAAGCCGGTGGTAGACACGACGCCGGCGGGCGCTGACAATCCGGCGACGCCGGCCGTGCCGCAGAAAGGCTACGATTACACGATTGCGCCGGGCGACACGCTCTCGGCCATCGCCAAGGCGTATCGCGCGCAGGGTGTGAAAGTGACGACGGCGCAGATCATCGCGGCCAATCCGAAACTGAACCCGAACGCACTGATCGCGGGGAAGAAGATTTTCATCCCCGACGCGGCGGCGAAATAAATTCTCCCGGCAAATTTGTTTCGGAGCGCGCTGCTATTTTACCTTGAGGTGAATCAGCAGCACGCCGGCGGCGGCGAGGAGGCAGTAGAACCCAAAAAATTTCCAGCGTCCGCCTTCAAGCCAGCGCGACAGCCATTTCAGCGCGAGCAGGCCGGCGACAAAGCTCAAGACCATCCCGACGAGTCCCGGCACGAACAGGTGCGCCACGGAATCTTGCCCGCTTAATGCGTGCGCCTTGACAAGCCGGTGCGCTTCCTGCCCGATGACCAGCGGCGTCAAAACGACGGCGAGCGCGAAGCTGAATTCTTCCAGCTTCTGTTTCGGGAGGCCGAGAATCAGGCCGGTGGAAATGGTCGCGCCGGAACGCGAGAAGCCGCGGAACGGCAGGCAAATCCCCTGCACCAGGCCGATCCAGAAGGAATGCTGCGGCTGGATTTCCGAATGGCGCGGCGACTTGTCCTCGCGCAGTCCCGCGTAAATAATGAGCAGCCCCACCGCCGCCAGCGCGCCGGCGATGAGCGGCAGGTTGGAAAACAGGTTTTCAATTTCCGCGTGCGGCGTGCCGCGCATGAAAACTTTCTCGATGAGGACTTTCAGCCCGAGGCCGACGATGCCGGTGCAGATGGTCGCCAGCACGACCTGGATGGCGAACCACTGAAATTGCGCCGCCGAGGCGAAATAGTCGCGCTTCCAGCCCTTCCAAAAATAAACGATCACGGCGAACATCGTGCCGGTGTGCAGCATGACCAGCAGCATCGTCATTTCCGGGCTAGACGGGTCGAGCCCCATGAGTTTTTCCGCCGCGATGACGTGCGCGGAACTGGAGACGGGCAGCAGTTCGGCCGCGCCCTGGATGAGCGCAAGAATGAGGATTTGAAAATAGCTCAACATGATGGTTTAGTCTGCCCGAATGGTTTGCCAACTACAACGCCGGATGCCGTCGTGAAATTATTTCTTCCCGCCCCAGAAGGCCTTGGATTCCTCCATGCGCTGCTTGACCTTGAGCTGGCCGAGGATGGCGTGCCAGCCGATGTAAATCTTGTGCCACTGGGTTTCGAGGCCGCGCAGTGCGCCTTCGCTCATCTCGCTCAAGTAGCGTAGCGACGGGGCGTTCGTGATGAGGCCGTGAATTTCCTCGCGCGTGGGCGACTGGACTTCAATGCTGGCAAAAATCAGTTCCAGCTCCTGAACAATGATGCTCTTGATCTCGAGAAAATGGTTGTCGTCCGCCGGGCCGAATTTTTTGGCGCGCGCGAGCGAGATGAAATGGTTGAACTGCTTCCAGCATTCGATGTGCGTCTCGATCTGCGTGACAAGCTGGTTGATATCCTTTGGAGTCATGGGCGTGAACGGGTTGGCGTCGCGAGCAACGCGGTTTGAGGGAACAGGAAAATAATCGCGCCGCCGCGCAGCTCGCGGGCGGTGATGTGCAGGCTGCCGAACTGCAGGCTGATCTCGGCCAGCGGCATCTGCGCAGCGCGCGCCTCGCGGAACAGCTCCAGCACGTCGCGGCCGATGTCATGCAGGAAATTCTTCGGATACGACGACGACACGGTCGAGGTGACGATATGGCCATGCCGGTCCACCGTGATGGTGCCGGTGGGCAACTGCTGCACGCCTGCGCGGCCGCGAAAAAATCGTTTTAAGAATCCCATGACGCAACGAGCTTACGGCTTTTTTCCAATAAATTTCCGCCGGCCTCGACCGGCCAGCCGACGAGGAACAGCCGTTCCTCGCGCTCCAATACCAGCACTTGACGTTCCAAGTTCTGGCCGGTGACCTGCATGACCGGCCCGGCCTCGAGCCGTTCGCCCAGCCGGCGCGCGACGGCGGCGGCGTGGCGCGTCCACTTGACCAGCGGCGTGATCATCTGTGTGCCGAGCGCCTCCGGTTCGCCCAGGCCCTCGGGCGGGATGGAGATGACAAAGTCCGCGCCCTCGCGCGTGAGCAGCGACAGTTTCCAGACCGATTTGCGGTGCGCGGCGTCCTCGGCGGCTTCGGGCGTGGCGGGCGCGCCGGCGGCCTCGTCCATATCCTGCGCGGATTCGAGCAGCAGGGCGTTGACCGGCTTGGTGATGTTGCGGGCGCGCTCCGGCTCGGCGGGCAAATTTTCAAACGTGCCGGATTTCCAGGACAAAATTCGCCGGAACGCCGCCTCGCCGCTCGCGCCCTCGGCCTCGGCGTCAATCAATTCGCCATCCTGGATCCACAGTTTCGCCACCAGCGGCCCGCGCGTGATGCGCAGCACGGACGAGCTGCGCGAAAGGCATTCCATCTGGATGATGTCCATCAGGCTTTTGCTTTGAATACCGCGAAAACCAGGTTCGTCGTCGCGGCCAAGCAGGGATTCGAGACACTCGATGAACAATTTTGAGTTCCTCTGCATCTCCATTTTGATCCAGAACAAATCCACGCCCAGCGCGTAGGCGCGCGAGCGAAAATCCTCGTCCTCCAGTCCGCTCAAGACGACGGTGCGCAGCTCGGGATAGCGGCGGCGGACGATGGAAAGAATCTGCAAACCGTCAATGCGCGGCATCTTCAGGTCGCAGATCAGCAGCCGCACCGGCTCGGATTCGAGCAATGACAGCGCACGCTTGCCGTTATTGGCGGTGAGGATTTCCGGCCGGCTGGGCAGGGCGGCGAGCATCTCCCGGCCCAGAGTGAGCCAGTCGTTGTCGTCATCCAGAAGCAGGATTGTATGTCGTTTTTCCATCATCGGCCCGCGCTACGGCTAACCGCACGGTGGGCGAAACTCAAGCGTTAAACTCCGGTTGTCAAATATAAGCAAGCCGCGTTCCGCGCGGCCAGCCGATTTTTTGGGCGCAAATCTGGACAACTTAGGCGCGTGCAGTCCCGTCGTGGGACAATTTTTTGAAGAATTCCTTTCCGCCCGCTGTGGCGTGAATTCTGCTTTAAGTTGTCCGCCCATTGGAAAGTTGACAGGGCGGACTCAAAAAACGAAAGTCATGTCGAACATGGTCAAATCAAGATTTGCCGGTTTGTTGCGCGGCATCCTGCGGCGGATGGATTCTTCCGCCGCGGAACCCGCGCCGGTGTCGCGCCCGGTCGTTGCCGCCGCGCCCCCCGCGCCCATGGCGGCGACCAGCGCCGCCGCGCCGCCGCCGTTTCTGGTCGCGAGCCCGCCGCCGAACGCGAATGAAATTGCCGTGCCGCTCGCGCCCATCATCGCCGGCCTGCCGCCGGAACTGCGCGGAAAAATCGTGGCCGTGCCGCCCAGCCTCGCCATCAATTTGCCCGTCGAGACGGTCACGGCGCAGCTCGCGTTTGGCGCGGTGAAAATTTCCTTCGGCGAACTGCGCCTGCTTGCGCCGGCCGCCTTCGTCAATTCCGGCGGCGAACATGACAGCAAAATGATCAGCCTGCCGCTGGGTGAAATTCTGCCGCGCCTGAATCCGACGCTGCTCGCGCGCCGCACTGGCCCGAAGGTGGAAGTGGCCGCCGATGTCAATGGCCCGTTTGGCGGGCGCGGCGCCGGCGTCGCCTTCACCACGCAGCCGCTCAAGGCACCCGCGCCCAAACCGGCGCCCGCTCCAATGCCGATTCCAGCGCCGACATCCGAACCCGCGCCTTTGCGGATGACCCCGCCGCCCGTTCCGGCCGCGCCGATTGCTTTCACGCCGCCGCCGCCGATTCAACGCGCTGTTCCACCAGTGCCGCTCGCGCCGCCAATCCGGCCGGTTGCACCGGCCCCGGCACCGGTTTTCCCGACCATTTCCGCTGCGCCCGTTCCTGCGCCCGTCGCGCCGCGTCCGGCATCCGCGCAGCCGACGATTTTTGCCTCGCTCTGGGACCTGGCGGAACACTGGCCGGAGGAATTGAAGAATGAAATTTCCAATTCCGCATTGGCCAATGTCAGCGTGCCGCTTGCGGGCAACCTGGTGGAGGCCGGCCTGAAACGCGGCCGCGTGACGATGGCGTGGAAACAACTACGCACGCTCGCCAAGCCCAACTCGCCGGCGTCGCCGAATGATAACGTGGAGCTGGATCTGCCGCTGAAGGTGATTGCGCCCATGTTTTTCGCCGCGCAGAAAAATTTGCAGGGGTCGAAGACGAAAGCCACGGTGTCGGCGGAAATTCCGAATTTGTTTTTTGGGTTTCCGCAGGCCGCACCGGAGCCGCCGGCGGTCGCGCCGAAACCGGCGGAGAAAAAATCCGGCGATTCAAATTTCTACGTCTGGGGCGAAAACGGCGAGACGCCGAAGGCGGAGGAAAATGTTTTTGCGCCGCCGCCGGTGCCGCAGACGGATTTCACGCACCGCTTCGCGTCGCCGAAGGATGTGGTGGCGCGCGCGGTCGCGCTGCCCGGCGTGGTCGGCGCGGTGGTGACGCTACCGGACGGTTTGCGCGTGGCGGGCGAGGTGCCGGCGGAATTCAACGCGGACACGCTGGCGGCGTTCATCCCGCAGATTTTTGAGCGGATGAACCAGAGCGCAAAAGAACTGCGGATGGGCGCGCTGAATAATGTGAGTTTCACGGTGGGCAACGTGCCGTGGCGGATTTTCCGCGTGAACGCGGTGTATTTCGCGGCATTTGGCCGCGCGGGCGAGGCGCTGCCGGCGGCGCAGCTCGCCGCGTTGTCGGGGGAACTGGACCGGAAACGGACGCAATAAATTTATGGCCATCATCAATCAGGCGACGAAGGAATTGCAGGTAAAAATTGTCTATTACGGCCCGGCGATGGGCGGCAAGACGACGAACCTCGTGCAGGTGCACGACCATGTCCAGACGACGGCGGGCAACAAGGGCAAGCTTGTATCATTGGCTACAAGCTCGGACCGCACGTTGTTTTTTGATTTTCTGCCGATCGAGGCGATGACGATCAAGGGGTTCAAAACAAAATTCCAGCTTTACACCGTGCCCGGCCAGGTGATTTACAACACGACGCGGCAACTGGTCTTGCGCGGAGTGGACGGGATTGTTTTTGTCGCGGATTCGCAGTATGAAAAAATGCCGGAGAACGTGGAAAGTTTTCAAAACTTGGTGGACAATTTGAATTCCCTAAAGCTGAACCTCGCCGAGATTCCCTATGTTTTGCAATATAACAAACGCGATTTGCCGAACGCCGCGCCGACGGAATATCTGGATTATCTGCTTAATAATCGCGACGTGCAGGTGCCGTCGTTCCCCGGCACCGCGCACAAATGCGAAGGCGTTTTTGAGACGCTCAACATGATCACGCGGATGCTGCTCCAGAAATATCTCAACCAAGGCGCGCCGCAGTCCGCCTGATATGCCCACGCTGCCACAGCTTATCGAGGAGGACATCCAGCGGCTCGACGAGACGCTGCGGGAGTTCAACGCGCAGACCGACGCGACGACGTCCCTGGTCATTGATAAGGGCGGATTTCTCATCGCGCACCACGGCGACGACAAGCAATTTGACCTGACGACCATCGGCGCGCTGGCGTCCGGGGCGTTCATGGCGAACCAGACCATCGCGGGGCTGGTGAACGAAAAAAACTTTGACAGCATCTACCAGCAGGGCGAAAAATTCTCCATGTTTGTCATCAACGTGGACGAGCATTGCATGCTGGCGGTCATTTTCATGCAGCACACCGGCGTGGGCGTGGTGAAATTCTACGCCGGCGCGGCGGTCAAGAAAATCGCCCGGCAGCTCGCGCTGGCGCAGGAGCGCAGCCCGCAGGCGGGGCTCGACCTCTCGGCGCTGAACGCGACGAACCCGCAGGATTTTTTCCGCAAGAAGGAGGCGTGAATTAAAATATGAAGACCATTCAGGAACTCGACCATCTCTTGTCGGCCATGATCAAAAGCTTTGAGGGCATTTCCGACCTGCTGTTTGTGGCCGGCCAGAAGCCGCAGGTGGAGGCGCATGGCGTGCTGGAGACGCCGGTGCTCAACCCGCCCGAGCCGGTGCTGACCGGCGAGCGCATCGAGCGGATGGCCCGCCTGATTCTCAACGACAACGCCAAGCTGCTGGCCGACCTGTCGGCGCACGGGTCGTGCGATTGCAGCCATCCCTTGAGCGACACCTGCCGGTTCCGGGTGAACATCTACCGCCAGAACGGGACCTACGCGATGGTGCTGCGCCGGCTGCAGCCGCTGGTGCCGACGATGGACAAGCTCGGCCTGCCGCCCGCGTTTCATGAAATCGTCAAAGAGCGGAACGGCCTCGTGTTCGTCACCGGCGGCTCGGGCAACGGCAAGAGCACCACGCTCGCCGCGCTGCTG
>Ga0302199_1000858_pt1 | contig 15708 bp, 9 predicted proteins | sample II_Bog_N2_3_FD_194588 | JGI IMG/M metagenome (GOLD analysis project Ga0302199, IMG submission 194588) | Peat permafrost microbial communities from Stordalen Mire near Abisko, Sweden - II_Bog_N2_3 | ecosystem: Environmental > Terrestrial > Soil > Wetlands > Peat | place: Sweden: Abisko, Stordalen... | reverse complement strand
GAACTGCGGGACCGCGGGGAAGTAGCGGCTCCAGTAGGCGGCGTTGAGGGTGCCGATGGGCAGCACGGCGTCGATGGCGGGGCCGAGTGCGCGCAGCAGAAGGGATTTTGCGGCGAGCTTGAGCGGCGAGCGAGGGCGGTCGCCGAGCCAGGACTCGGCGCGGAGCAGCACCGGGATGCCGATTGCGTTGGCGGCGAGGATGCCTTGCAGGCTGTTGAGGCTGGCGTAGCCGTGGACCCAGAGGGCGTCTGGCTGGAGTTCCTGCAGGCGGCGGTAGAGGCCGCGGCTGAAGGGGCTGGTGAAGGAGACGGTGCCGGTATCGCGCCAGCTTTTGAGGAACTCCGATTTGTAGCCTTCGAGCAGCGGGGTGTCCCACGCGACCTCGACGCCGAAGCCCTCATCGTGATAGCCGCGCACGGAGAAGTCCGAGCCGAAGAGGACGGTGAGGTCGATGCCGGGCTCGCGTGCGATGCGGCGCAGCAGCGGCGCCTGGTACTGGATGGGGTGGGTGACGAGGTAGGCGAGACGGAGCATAGCAGTTGTCAGTTGTCAGTTGTCAGTATTCAGTGGTCGAACTGACAACTGAGAACTGACAAGTGCTCTTATCTATACGCGATGGAGATGAGCAGGCCGGCGATGCCGAGGATGGTGCCGAGGCTGCCGTTAGAGATGGAGGCCTTGATGACGCTGCTGGGCAGAAAGACGATGTCGTTGGGCTGGAGGATGGGGTCGGGCGCCTTGCCGTAGAGGACGGCCTTGATGTCCACCTTGACGACGGTGCGGCGGTCGCCGAGGGTGCGGATGATGCGCAGGTCGTCGAACTTGCCCTCGAAGGCCGGGCCGCCGGAGAGCGCGGTGGCCTGCATGAGCGTGAGGGGAGCGTAGGGCGTGAGCGAGATGGTGCCGGGGGTTTTGAAGGAGCCGATCATGTACACGACGCCGATGCGGGCGACGACAATGGTGTCGCCGGCGTAGACGGGGATGTTGGCGAGCGCGCTGTGCAAGGGGTCGGTGCCGAGATCGACGACGATGGGCTGCTCGACGCCGGGGCGATGGATGGTGATGATGTGGCTGGCGGAGCCGGGAAGGCCGCCGACGGTGGAGAGGATGTCGAGCAGGCGGCGCGAGCCGGTGACCGGAACGTTGCCGTGGGCTTCGCCGACGACGGTGATGACGGCGTTAGGGCCTTCCACCAGTTGCAGCGTGACCTGGGGAGAGACGTAGAAGCCGCCGGAGACGAGCTTACGGGCGATCAGTTCTTCCGCCTGGGTGACGGAGAGGCCGGAGAGTTGAACCACACCGATCAGCGGCAGCAGCGCGGTGCCGTCGGTTCCGATGCGGACCTGCGGTGTGTAGTCGGGCTGACTGAAGAGGTGGATGGCGATGAGATCATCGGGGCCGAGTTGCAGATCGCGCAGCGGAGGATAGAGCAGACTGCGGTCGGTGGTGACGGAGGCTGCGGGAGCGGCCTGTGGTCCGGTGTCGGAGGGCGGGCCGCTGTACTGGGCGCGGGCGGGTACGGCGAGAGACGCTGCCAGCACAGAGCAGAGAAGCACGGCGAGGGGACGAGCGGTCATGGGCGACCTCCGCTGCGGGGACCGTGGGAGCCATCGTCGTGGGCGTCCCAGCCGGCGCTGTCAACACCGGCGGAGGCGTAGCCGCTGTACCCGTAGTAGCCGTAGTAGGAGTAGTACTCGGGGGAGTCGAGATCGACGGCGTTGATGGCGATGCCGGTGACGCGGGCCCCGGAGCGGACCAGCAGATCGCGGGCGCGGCGCACGGCCTGTTTGCTGGGCTTGCCATAGCGCAGGATGAGGACGATGGCGTCGGCGTCGCGGGCGAGCACGACGGAGTCGGTGACCGAGAGCAGCGGCGGCGAGTCCATGACGATGTGGGTATAGGTGCCGCGGGCGTGTTCGAGCAACTGGCGCATGTTCTCAGAGCCGAGCATCTCGGTGGGGAAGGGCGGCACGGGCCCGCTGACCAGCACGTCGAGGTTGGGGACTTCGGGGATGTGCTGCACGGCCTGTTCCAGTGTGACCGCACCGGTGAGCACCGAGGTGAGCCCGACCTTGCCGTTGAGGCCGAGGCGGTGATGCACGGTGGGGCGGCGCAGGTCGGCGTCGATGAGCAGCACGCGAATGCCGCGCACATCGCGCTGGGCGAGTACGCAGGCGAGGTTGGTGGAGACGGTGGTCTTGCCTTCGGCGGGCGTGGCGCTGGTGAGCAGAATAACGTGGGGCTCGCCGCCGGCGACGGAGAGCAGAAGCGAGGTGCGCAGGGCGCGGAAGGCCTCAGAGAACTGCGACTTGGGGTTGGAGAGGAGGCCGAGGTTGCGCATGGGCACGCTGAGCTTGCTCTGGTCGGAGGTCTCGCGGCGCGTGCGCGGGATGAGGGCGAGCGACGGCAGGCCAGAGACGGCTTCGATCTCGGCGACGCTGCGCAGGCCCGTGTCGAGGCTGTCCAGCACAAAGGCGAGGATGAGTCCGACGAGGAGCATCACTGTGCCGTCGACGATCAGCATGCTGGAGCGCGAGTGCAGAGAGGGTCCGATGGCCGGAACGGCGGGGTCAATGATGTCGATCTCGGTGGATTCGAGGCCAGCCTGGACGCCGGCGGTGCGCAGGCGCTGCAGCAGGTCCTCATAGAGGGTGCGGTTGGATTCGTACTCGCGCTGGCGGAGGGTGTACTCGACCAGGGCATCGCGCAGCTTGAAGTCGTCGGCGGTCTGGGCGGCGAGCACGGCGCGGGTCTGGTCTTCGTCGGCCTTGGCGGCGACGTAAGCTTCGCGGGCCTCGGTGAGGACGCGGTCCTGCGCCTCATGGAGCTCGCGGTTGAGCTCGGCGATCTGATCGCGGAGGGCCTTGACCTGGGGATGGTTGGGACCGAGGTTGGCGGAGAGCTGGGCCAGGTTGGCGCGGGCGGTATCCAGTTGGCTGCGCAGCCCGGGAACCTCGCCCGTGTCGCGGCCGGAGCCGGGCGGCAGGGCCAGAGTGTTGGGGTCGGTGCCGGCGAGGACGCGGTAGTGGGCCTCGGCGTTGATGCGCGCGAGCTCGGCGGCATTGACGGCCTTGGTCAGGTCGCTGAGGCTGGAGGTGATGGCGTTGTTCGAGGGGTCAAAGCCGACCACGCCGAGCTGCTTCTGCAGATCGATCATCTGCTCCTGGTCGGCCTGCACCTCCTGTTTGAGGTCGTCGAGCTGGTGGGAGAAGAAGTTGGTGACACGCAGGTTGGAATCGGCGCGCGACTGGAAGCTGCGGTGAATGTACTCCTCAATGAGCTTGTTGACGATGTCGGAGGAGAGTTGTGGGTCGAGCGTGGAGCAGGTGATGCGAATGATGTCCGTCTTGGTCACTGGGTCCACTTCGACATCGCCCTGCAAAGCGCCGATGGTGGACTGGCGAACTACGGGATCGTCGATATTGCGGAAGGGGAACGGCCCCTTGGCGCCGACGAAGGACTGATTGTTGGCAAGGTTCAGGTCACGGGCAACGGCCAGCATCAGGGAGTCGCTCTTGAGGATGGCGACCTGGGTGGGGATCTTGTAGGTACCCTCACTGCCGGTGGGAGCCGCGCCGACGCGGAACTCGTTCGAGGAGCCACTGCTGATCTCAATGGTTCCGCTGGACTGATAGATACGGGGCTGAGTGATGCCCTGATAGAAGCCGTAGATGAGGCCGAGCAGGGTGGCGGCAAGGATAATGTACTTGCGTTTGCGAATGGTCACCCACGCCTCGGACAGAGTGGCGTCTGCCGAGTTTGGCGATTCGGGCGAGGATGGCGGAGAGAAGTCCTGCACGTAGGGCGGACTCTCGAAGCGCGCGGAACTCATTGAGCACAAGTCTACGCGAACCGGGCAGGGGACGGCACGGCCTGATTGCCCTGGCTGTTGGCGGAAAGGCTGCCTTTCCTATATTGGGAGGGTCTACCGGAGCACCCCTGGCAGCGGCTCTGCGATAATGACGGTGGTCATGAAGAATCAAACTATTCAGATTGCAGTCGTCGGTTCAGGGTACGTCGGCCTGGTTGCGGCGATGTGTTTTGCAGAGATGGGCCACCCGGTTATCTGCGTGGACAACGACGAGCTGAAGGTCGCGGCGCTCAAGGGCGGCGACTCGCTGATCCACGAGCGGCACCTGCCGGAGCTGCTGCATCGTTACCGCAACTCGCGGGTGCGGTTTACGACCGACCTGGCCGAGGCCACGCGGGAGTGCGACGCCATCTTTATCGCAGTGGGCACGCCGCAGTCCGAGACCGGCGATGCCGACCTTTCTTACGTGGAGGCCGTGGCCAGCGAGATTGCGCGCCATATTACGAGCTACAAGGTCATCATCGAAAAGAGCACGGTGCCGGTCTACACCAACGAGTGGATTCGCCGCGTGATTGAGCGTAACGGGGTGAGGCGTGAGGACTTCGATGTGGTCTCTAACCCGGAGTTTCTGCGCGAGGGCACGGCGGTGGAAGACTTTCTGCATCCGGACCGGATCGTGGTGGGTGCCGACAGCGAGCGGGCGGCGAAGTTGCTGATCCGCATCTACGCGCCGCTAACCGCAGGCGAGTACTACAACCAGCCGAACGGGATTCCTGGAATGTGCTCGGCGCAGCGGCCGCCAATGCTGCTGCTGACTTCGACCAAGAGCGCGGAGATCATTAAGCACGCGTCAAATGCGTTTCTGGCGCTGAAGATCTCGTTCATTAATGCGGTCAGCAACCTTTGCGAGGCGGCAGACGCCAACGTGGAGCAGGTGGCGCGCGGCATCGGGCTGGACAGCCGCATCGGGCCGAAGTTTCTGCGCCCGGGCATCGGCTACGGCGGCTCGTGCTTTCCCAAGGATGTGGCTGCGTTCCGCTCCGTCGCGGAACAGATGGGCGTGGACTTCAACTTGCTGCGTGAGGTTGAGAAGATCAACGGCAACCAGAAGAAGCGCTTCCTGAGCAAGGTGCGCTCAGCTCTGTGGACGCTGCGCGGCAAGCGGCTGGCGGTGCTGGGGCTGGCATTCAAGGGCGGCACGGACGATATCCGCGAGTCGCCGGCGATGGACCTGGTGGAGATGCTGCTGGCGGAAGGATGCGCCTTGTCTGTCTACGACCCGGCGGCGATGAAGCGGGCGCAACTGGAGCTGCCCGCCAGCCCGCAACTGCGCTACGCGACCAGTGTGGACGATGCCGCGCAGGACGCCGACGCCCTGCTGATCCTGACCGACTGGGAGGAGTTTGCCCGGCTGGACCTGGATCGGCTGCATGCGGCGATGCGTTACCCGATTGTGATCGACGGCCGCAACCTATACGACCCGCTAACGATGATGGAGCACGGCTTCACCTATCTGAGCATCGGCAGGACAGCGGCCGCGCCGGAGCACGTGCCGGCGGTTGTGGGGGCCTAGCCGCATGGCCGAGCAGCAGGTGCTCGTTACCGGAGCTGCGGGATTTCTGGGGTCGCACCTTTGCGACGCACTATTGGCCGAAGGCCATCGCGTGCTGGGCGTGGACAACCTGTCTACCGGCAGGCTTGCTAACCTCACGCATCTGAAGAACGAGCCTCGCTTCTTGCTGGAGGAGCGCGACATCTGCGAGCCCTTCGATTTGGGGAGAGTGGACTATGTGTACAACTTCGCATCGCCGGCCAGCCCGCCGGATTATCTGCGGCTGGGGGTGGAGACCCTGCTCGTGGGCTCGGCGGGCACGCTGAACACGCTGGAGATCGCCAAGAAATATGGCGCGGGATATCTCCATGCGTCTACCTCCGAGTGCTACGGTGATCCGCTGGTACATCCGCAGGTGGAGAGCTATTGGGGCAACGTAAATCCGGTGGGGCCGCGCTCGGTGTATGACGAGGCCAAGCGGTTCTCCGAGGCCGCGGTTGCCGCATACCACCGCTATCACGGCGTGAACACGCACCTGGTGCGCATCTTCAACACCTACGGGCCGCGCCTGAACCCCAGCGATGGGCGAGTGATCTCCAACCTGATGATGCAGGCGCTGCGCGGCGGGCCGCTGACCATCTACGGCGACGGCTCGCAGACGCGTAGCTTCTGTTATGTGTCAGACCTGATCGACGGCATTGTGCGGTTGGCGAAGAGCGCGGAGCACGATCCGGTGAACATCGGCAATCCAGTGGAATTCACGATCCTGGAGTGCGCCAAAGAAGTGCAGGCGCTGGTGGGGTCTCAGTGCGAGATCGAGTTCCAGCCGCTGCCTCAGGATGACCCGACGCGGCGCAGGCCGGACATCACGAAGGCGAAGAAGCTTTTGGGATGGGAGCCGAAGGTGGCGCTACGCGAGGGGCTGGAGCGGTCGCTGGCGTACTTCAAAGAAGCGGTAAGAAGCGAATGAGTGAAGAGTGCAGGAAGACGAATGCGTTTTCTTCACTCATTTCCCGTTCAACGCCGCCACGTTATGCAGCTTCGGATACCAGGTAATCTGTGCGGCGATGGCAGTGTCGTGCTGCGCGTTCGGGTAGTAGAGAGGGCCGCCGATGACTGCCAGGGAATTATTGCCGTTGACGAGCGGCACCGGGGCCTTCCAGCGCTCGAGCTGAGCCCATGCGTCCAGCTCAATGTCCTTGTGTATGCGCTTGACGACCTCAAACTTCAACTGGTCCTGGGTTGTGCCTCCGGGAACGAAGTCCTTGGGCCCTTTCACGTAGCGGTACTCGGCCTGCACCCATTCGTTGCCGGAGAGATGCCATGTGGTCCAGGCCTGGCCGCCTTTGGCCTCGCGGCCGATCCAGTCGCCCATGATGAAGCCCTTGTTGGTGTAACCCTGGCGCTGGATGCTCTCATAGTAGTTGAACTCGCCCTCAAGGCTGCGCAGTGTGGAGGTGTCCGTGCTGACGGCTTCGACGCGGAAGTCGAGCTTGGGGAGATGCGGAAACTGTGAGATATAAACGCCAGGACGGTAGGCGGCGCGGCGCGGCGCGCTGGGCGGCGTTACGTCGTCGTGAGCGATGGAGTCGGTGTAGAGCGTGACATAGTGGCGCAGAAACGGCAGCCGCCAGGAGAAGCTGAAGGCGCCATAGCGCGCTCCGGGGTCCTGTGCGGAGAGCTTCACCGCGCCGGTGGTGTCATTGAAGTTGAAGAAACTACGCAGGAAGGTGTGGAGGGTAATCGGCTCATGGCCCTGGCCACCCCAGATGGCGGTGCGCTGGAAGAGAATCTGGACGTTCGGAGTGGGAGCGAAGCTGACGGTCTCCTGGTGTACCCATGGCGAGTTGGGGTAGGTGTGGCCCTTGAGCGAGCCGACGAAAAAGTCATAGCGAATAGGGCCGAGCACTCGCGAGAGCAGCGGAATGTGCATCGGCTCGACGCGGTTGATGCGGAAGGAGTAGATGTCTTCGGCGTTGTCGCTCCAGGCCATGCCGCCGCCGAGGCCCGGGCCGATCCATGCATCCGACTTGCCGCCGGAGATCTCATGCCCAAGGATGTGGAAAGAGAGCGTGGCCTCCTGCAGGCGGAAGGGGTTCTGCGCGGCGATGGCGCCACTGGGGATGGTCGCCTGATTCAGGTTGTAGTTGTTCGTGCCGGGATAGGGGACGCCGTCGATGGTCGAGAGTTCGCTGACCATGGTTGGGGAGTAGCCCATGCCGGCAGGAGCGTGCTGGTACTCGCCACGCACATAGAGCGAGAATCGACCGCTCTCATTCACGGTGGAGAAGCCGGTGATGTTGTTAAAGCCGGGCTCGTATGGCCGGCCGTAGTCATTCACGATGGTCTGGCCGAGGTGGTAGCTGTCGCGCAGGGTTTGGCCGGTAATGCCCAGCAGGCGCGTGTAGACGGTATCTACGCCATAGACAGTGCCGCGTTGGTGGTCGGGGGTAGGAGTCTCGGCGGCGACGTAGCTGTTCAGCTTCGATAGCAGGTCGACCGCCACCGGGTTGTCGTCGGCGATGATGTCATCGCTGGATTCCTGCAACATGTGCAGCAGGCTGAGCCGCGTCCAGGGACGCATATCGATGAATGCAGTGTCCAGGTAGCCGAGCGAGTACAGCCGCATTGCCGCGGGGTAGACCCAACTGTCCACCGGGATATAGGTGGAGGAGAGCGAGCTGGTATTGTCATCGGTTGTGTCATCGTAAGCTGGATAGGATGGCACGGATCTGACGGGAGTCGGCGTAGGCGGCGGAACGGTTGCGGGCGTCTGTGCAGACGGTGCCGGTGGCACCGCGACTGGAGCTTGCAGCGGGTCCTGATAGGCGGGCACCGAGGGCACGCTCGATGCCGGCGCCTGTGTCGCCGGCGGGATGGAGCCGGGAGCGGTTTGCGATTGCGCGCCGGCCCGCCGGGCGGGCAGAGCGCAAAGAGACAAACACCCTACGAGGAGAAGGAGTCGCGCGGTTTGCTCACGGAGTCTGCGGAATCTGCAAGGATACATGCCCCATAGTCTAACGCCTTCCCTGCGGGAAGCTGCGGGAAGTTGCGTCAGCGGAGGAGCGGGATGCGGCGCGCCGCGAGATAGCTGCGCAGCCGGGCCAGCGGCAGATCGGAGCGCGAAGGGCGTTGCGGCGAGAGGACTGCCCAGAAGACTGCGGGGCCTCCACCGGCGCGGGCGCGCAATACGGACTCCTGCATGACGCGGTAGACCGCTACGGCATCTTCGCCGTCGACGGCGAAGACGGGCAGGTGCAGCTTCTTCGCAAGGCGTTGCATGTTGAGCCAGTTGAGGGGAGGTTCTTTCGCGGAGCGAGCTGTCTTGCCGCCGGTGGTGTCCGCGCAGGCCAGCAGCAGAGGGAGCCTCGCGGCATGCGCCCACTCGAGCGCGGCGGCCCATCCGGGTTCGGTTGCGCCGGCGCTGGCGAAGGCAAGCACGAGGCCCTGTACTCCGGCGACTTGCAGGCCGTGTGCCATGGCCGCGGCGAGGGGAAGACGCGGCGCGGGCAGCGGGGCGGAGGGAGCTAGTACGGCGGCCTTTGGCTTGGGAGCGAGTGCCGCAACGGTGCGGTCGCCGGGCTCGGCGAGCAGCAGGTCGCCCGGGAGGAGTTGCAGGGTGGTCGCGGCCAGCAGGGCCTCGCGCGCGGCAGGGTGCGGGCGGCGGCGGTCGAGATCGCGGCAGCGTTCAATGAGTGCGTACAACTCGCGCAGCTTGCGGTTGGGGAGGAGCGGATTTTCGGGCAAGCGGACCTCGGTGGTTGTAGTTGCAATGTGCAACCTTGTTTACTACTTGATCAACGGGACAACGATGCCGACGACACCCAGAATGAATCCTAGTAAACCTAATGCCAGAGATATCAGACTTAGTTGTGCGGGGACGCGATACGCGGGGTCAGCTGCGTTCCAAGCCCACTTACAGTAGCCTATCCAGCCTGCCGGGTGTAGTTCGACGTCGCACACTTGTTGACTCTTGATGTGGAAGAATTCTCGCGTCGTCAGATCAAGCAATATTTTTGCGTCCGATGAGCCACAACCCCGCACCGCTAGCAATTTGGTCATGTCATTAATAATGACTTTGCAAATTTTGTTATGCCCGATCGCTTTCCCTTTTGTATCAAGTCGATAAAGTTTCGGGACGCGTGCCATATCCTTCCAACCATCTTGGTTGGCTAGTTCTTCGATCATCAGCTTTTGCTTAATCACAGAGATTAAGCCTTCGCTGCGCTGGGGGCTTCGGGGCTGAGGCCGAGATCGGCGAAGGCCTTGGCGGCGATCTTCGGTTTCACGACGCCCTCGCGCGCGAGTTTGGAGAGCGTGGCGGCGACGATGGACTCGGCGTCGACCTCGAAGTGGCGGCGCAGGTGCTCGCGGTTGTCGCTGCGGCCGAAGCCGTCGGTGCCGAGTGAGACGAGGCGCGGCCCAAGCCAGGGCGAGAGCGCGTCGGGTAGCGACTTCATATAGTCGCTGGCAGCGATGATGGGGCCGGCCGCGGCGCCGAGCGCGGTGACGATGTACGGCGTGCGCTCCTTCTCGGCGGGGTGCAGGCGGTTCCAGCGCTCGGTCTCCACGCAGTCGCGGCGTAGCTCGTTGTAGCTCGTGACGCTCCAGACATCGGCGGCAATGTTGTACTTCTCCGCGAGGATCTGCTGCGCGCGCACGGCTTCGTTCAGGATGGGGCCGGAGCCGAAGAGCTGGGCCTGCGCTTCGCCCTTCTCCGCAGCCTTGAACTTATACAGGCCGCGCAGGATGCCCTCGCGAATGCCGTCGCCCTCTGGCATCGCGGGATTGTTGTAGTCCTCGTTGTACATGGTGATGTAGTAGAAGCAGTTTTCGCTGTTCTCATACATGCGGCGAAGTCCGTCCTGGATGATGACCGCCATCTCGTACACGTAGGCGGGATCATAGGTCAGGCAGGTGGGCACGGTGCTGGAGAGCAGAGGGCTATGGCCATCCTGGTGCTGGAGACCTTCGCCGAGCATGGTGGTGCGGCCGGCGGTGCCACCCATGAGGAAGCCCTTGCCGCGCGAGTCCGCAAAGGCCCACGCCATGTCGCCGATGCGCTGGAAGCCGAACATGGAGTAGTAGAGATAGAACGGAATCATCGGCACCTTGTAGTTGGAGTAGGCGGTGCCGGCGGCGGTGAAGCTGGCCATAGAGCCGGCTTCAGTGATGCCCTCTTCGAGGATCTGGCCGTTCTTTTTCTCGTTGTAGCCGAGCAGCATGTCGGCGTCGTGCGGTACGTACTTCTGGCCCTCCGGCGCGTAGATGCCGACCTGCTTCATCACGCTCTCAAAGCCGAAGGTGCGGCCTTCATCCGGAATGATGGGGACGATGAGCTTGCCGATCTCGGGGTTCTTCAACATGCCATTCAGCATGTTCACAAAGCCCATGGTGGTGGAGATGGTGCGGCCCTTGGAGCCGGCGAGCCAGGTCTGGAAGAAGTCGAGTTTGGGCGCGACGAAGGTGCTGGGCGGGACCTCGCGCGTGGGCAGGTAGCCGCCTAGTTCCGCGCGGCGTGCCTGCAGGTACTGCATTGCGGGGTCGGAGGCGTCGGGCTTGTAGAAGTCGGCGTTCTTGGCCGCCTCCTCGGGCAGGGGGATGTCAAAGCGCTGCACGAAGGCGTGGAGGCCGTCGTCGGTGAGTTTTTTCTCCGAGTGTGTGGGGTTGCGCGACTGCGCGCTGGCGATGCCGTAGCCCTTGACCGTCTTGGCGAGGATGACGGTGGGGCCGCCCTTGTGCTCGAGCGCGCGCTGGTAGGCGTTGAAGATCTTGACGGGGTCGTGCCCGCCGCGGTGCAGGCGCTCGAGCTGGGAGTCGGTCTTGTCCTCGACCAGCTTGAGCAGCTCCGGGTACTTGCCGAAGAAGTGCTCGCGGAGGTAGGCGCCATCCTTGGCTTTGAAGGTCTGGAAGTCGCCGTCGACGCACTCTTCCATACGCTTGAGCAACAGGCCCTGGTGGTCGCGGGCGAAGAGCTCATCCCAGTCCGAGCCCCAGACGACCTTGATCACGTTCCAGCCCGCGCCGCGGAAGGTGCCTTCGAGTTCGTCGATGATGCGGGCGTTGCCGCGCACCGGGCCGTCGAGGCGCTGCAGATTGCAGTTCACGACGAAGATCAGGTTGTCGAGCTTCTCGCGGGAGCCGAGGCCGATCGCGCCGAGCGTATCCACCTCGTCCGTCTCGCCATCGCCGACGAAGGCCCAGACCTTGCGCTCGGTCTTTTCGATGAGGCCGCGGTTTTCGAGGTACTTCATGAACCGCGCCTGGTAGATCGCGTTCAGCGGGCCGATGCCCATGCTGACGGTGGGGAACTGCCAGAAGTCCTGCATCAGCCAGGGGTGCGGATAGCTGGAGAGGCCGGGTTCGCCGCGCAGTTCATGGCGGAAGTTCTTCAGGCGCTGCTCGTCAAAGCGGCCTTCCAGGTACGCGCGAGCGTAGACGCCGGGCGAGGCGTGGCCCTGGAAGTAGATGAAGTCGCCGGGCTGGTCGCCTTTGTCGCTGGCATACTTCGCGTGGAAGAAGTGGTTGAAGCCGACCTCCAGCAGCGTGGCCTGCGAGGAGTAGGTGGAGATGTGGCCGCCGATGCCGGGGTCGTACTTGTTCTGTTTGTGGACCATCGCCATCGCGTTCCAGCGCAGCAGCGCCTCGATGCGGCGCTCGAGCTGCCGGTCGCCGGGGTAGGGGACCTCGTCGTGCTTGGGGATGGTGTTCTGGTAGGGCGTGACGACTTCGCTGACGGTGGGCACGCCGGCCTCGCGGGCGCGGGTGCGGAGCGCGGAGATGAGCGCGGCGCCCTGCTCCCAGTCCTGCGCGACGACCTCGTCAAAGGCCTCAATCCACTCCGAGACCTCTGCGCTGAGGTCGAGCTTTACTGCCTCGTCGAGCTTGGTTGCCATGGAAACCCCTCCGGCGCGCGTGCGCGGGTCACTCTCTCTACGATAATGCGGCGGAGGGGATTCTGCACAGCTTTGGCCGGGTGAAATGGCAAAAGCGTTGACGCTAAGTAAGCCAAGTTTCGCGAAGGCCTCGTTGCGCAACTTTGTCGTAAACTTGGCGGACTTTGCGTCAAGGTCTTTGTTTTAGGTGGAGTAGTCGGCGTTGATGCTGACGTACTCGTGAGTGAGGTCGCAGGTGAGGAAGCTGGTGCGGCCGGCACCGGCGCCTAGATCGAGCGCGATGGCGTACTCGCGGGCGAGCATCGCGGCGTGGGTGGCGGCCTCGTTGTAGGCGGGGGCGAGCGCGCCGTTAGCGAAGACGGGCAGGCCGCCGATGTGGAGAGTTATGTTCGCGGGATCGAACACTACGCCGGCGCGGCCGGCGGCCGCGAGGATGCGTCCCCAGTTGGGGTCGGCGCTGGACCACGCGGTTTTGCACAGTGGCGAGGTGGCGATGGTGCGGGCGATGAGCTTGGCGTCGGCGTCGGTGGGTGCGCCGGAGATGTCGAGAGTGACGACGTGTGTAACGCCCTCGCCGTCGTCGATGATGGCGTGTGCGAGCGAGCGGCAGACTTCGTTCAGGGCGGTCTGGAAGGCCGCGGCGGTCTCGGGCGCGGCTTCCACGCCACTCGCGCCGCTGGCAAGAAGCAGCACGGTGTCGTTGGTGGACATGTCGCCGTCGATGGAGATGGAGTTGAAGCTGGCTTCGACGGCGGGGTTGAGCATGGCCTGCAGGTGCTCGGCGCAGGCGGCGAGGTCAGTGAATAGGTAGACCAGCATGGTCGCGTGGGGGACGACTTGCGGGCCGATCATGCCCGCGCCCTTGCAGCAGCCGAAGAGATGGACTTGTTTCTCGCCGACGGCGAAGCTGGCCTGCGCGACCTTGAGCTTCGTGTCGGTGGTGAGGATGGCGGTGGCGAAGGCTTCGGCGTGCGCCGCGGTGCTGCCCAGCGCGGACGCCGCGGCGGGGATTGCCGCAATGAGCTTGTTGGTGGGAAACGGCACGCCGATGATGCCGGTGGAGCTGGGGAAGACCTCGTCGAACACACAGCCGAGCGCTTCACCGGCGGCGCGGCAGGAGAGCTGGCAGGCATCGAGCCCGTTGGGGCCGGTCGCGCAGTTGGCATTGCCGGAGTTCACCAGCACGGCGCGGACCTTGTTGCCGGTGGCAGCGAGGTGCTGCTTTCCGATGGTAAGTGGCGCGGCGACGAGCTGGTTCGAGGTGAACATCGCCGCGGCGATCGCGGGGGTGTCGGCGACGGCGAACGCGACGTCGGGCCTGCCGCTGGCCTTGATGCCGGCTATGGCCGAGGACCAGCGAAAGCCGAGGGGGAGTGCGAGGGAGTCGCTGCGTGTCACTGTTCCACTTTATCAAGTAAGCGAGTTTTAAAGCTGGCTGAGAAAATTCATCAGAAGGTTCGTTGCCTGTTGAGGCTCCCGCTGGAGAAGCAAGTGCGGCCCTGCTATGGGCTCAATTTTCATCTCCGGCTTTGTATGGAGGATTTCATTGGCGCAGAATGCAGGGACAAGACGATCCTGCGTCGCTTGGAGATAGAGCATGGGAACGGAGATTTGCGACAGTTCGGCTCGAACATCTGAACCGGATACGTAACGAAGGCGCGAAGCCAGAGCCGCGGGCGCCAAAGTGGATAGCGCAGATTTCAATGAAGCAACGAGCGCGCTTGGTGCATCTCGACCGGCAAGCCAATGTTTCAATGCAAACGTTGGCAATTTGAAACGGAAAAGCGATGGCGCCAATAAGCCGAAAATCTTTCGGCGCCATCCCTTCAATGGACTTGTTGCAAAACCTGCACAGAGAACTAGGCCGCGAAGGCCTTGGGGTTGTTTGGCGGCGATCTCAATTGCTAAAAGGGACGAAAATGACTCTGCAATGAGAACGAACGGCTCTGTTGGCAGATCTGAATAGATCAGCTGCAATAGGGTTGAGGAGTTGAACGTCTCCTTTGGTGCGTAACGGAAAATTTGAACGTCCAGATGCCCGGAAAGGCTATTCATTAGCGGTTCGAATAACTTACCGGTGCCGTCCAAACCTGGCAGAAGAACGAGATTTTCGATAGGTGCGTTCATTTGGACATCACTATTCACTGTCGGTTGGGCTTCATCATACCTGTGGGTGGTCTTGCACTGCGGCGTATACTTTTTCGATAACAGGGAGTTTTTGACCATGAGCAGTAATGGAAACGGGCATTCGAATGGCAACGGCCACGTGAGCGGCAACGACTATCAGGTGCCGCAGCCGCGGCGCGACTGGATCGTGAAGCGCCGCGAAGAGGCCGCGCGCACCGGCGACACGAATATGAGCCAGATGCACTTCGCGCGCAAGGGGCTCATCACGGAAGAGATGGCGTTTGTGGCCCACAAGGAGAAGCTCTCGCCAGAGCTGGTGCGCGCGGAGATCGCCAAGGGGACGATGATCATCCCCGCGAACATCAACCACCCCGAGCTGGAGCCGATGGCGATTGGTGTGGAGTCGCTGTGCAAGATCAATGCCAACATCGGGAACTCGGCGCTCGTGTCCAACGTGGACGAGGAGCTGCGCAAGCTGCATACGGCTGTCCACTACGGGGCCGATACGGTAATGGACCTGTCTACCGGTGGCGACATTCCAATGATCCGCGAACAGATAATCCGCCACTCGCCGGTGCCCATCGGGACTGTGCCGCTGTATGAGGCACTCAGCCGAGTGAAGAAGGTCGAGGACCTGAACATCGATCTGTATCTGGAAGTGATCGAGGAGCAGGCCGAGCAGGGTGTGGACTACTTCACCATCCATGCGGGCGTGCTGATTCAGTATGTTCCGATGGTGTCCAAGCGCATCACGGGCATTGTGAGCCGCGGCGGCGCGATCCTCGCGCAGTGGATGACCGCGCACCACAAACAGAACTTTCTGTATGAGAACTTCGACCGCATCACGAAGCTGATGGCGAAGTATGATGTGAGCTATTCGCTGGGCGATGGGCTGCGGCCCGGCTGCGTGGCCGATGCCAGTGATGAGGCGCAGTTTGCCGAGCTGAAGACGCTCGGCGAGCTGACCCGACAGGCCTGGAAGGACGACGTGCAGGTGATGATCGAAGGCCCCGGCCACGTGCCGATGGACAAGATCAAGGAGCAGGTCGACAAGGAAGTCGAGCTCTGCGACGGCGCGCCGTTTTATGTGCTGGGGCCGCTGGTGACTGACATCGCTCCGGGGTATGACCACATTACTTCGGCGATCGGAGCGGCGATGATCGGCTGGCACGGCGCGGCGATGCTGTGCTACGTCACGCCCAAGGAGCACCTCGGGCTGCCGAATGAGAAGGACGTGAAGGACGGCATCATCGCTTACAAAATTGCGGCGCACGCGGCGGACATTGCGCGGCACCGGCCGGGCGCGCGCGACCGCGACGACG
>Ga0302199_1000851_pt1 | contig 15767 bp, 18 predicted proteins | sample II_Bog_N2_3_FD_194588 | JGI IMG/M metagenome (GOLD analysis project Ga0302199, IMG submission 194588) | Peat permafrost microbial communities from Stordalen Mire near Abisko, Sweden - II_Bog_N2_3 | ecosystem: Environmental > Terrestrial > Soil > Wetlands > Peat | place: Sweden: Abisko, Stordalen... | reverse complement strand
ACCATGCGGAGCTGACTTCATCCAGCCAGCGATCTCAATGAGAAAGTTCCGCCGTATGATGGCGAATGCCTTCAGATCGTTGACTGGTTTCATCAGGACTGAGTTGGCGTAGACCTTGACCTTACCGCGCTCAAGCCCTACCAATGAGACCCCAAAGTTTCTACTGCCAGGATCGAGGCCGAGTACGAGCTTTGTTGCCTTGGAACAGCGAGCGACGAGATCGGTCGGGAGTCGGTACGGTGTGTTTGGTTTTGGCACCTTCTTCTGTCGACGCTTTGCCATCTTGGTTCCAGTTCGTTAGGCCATAAAATTAGCCCTCGGACTGGGCGCCATCAGTAGAATCCGTGACTGCTCCGTCCCATGAAGACCGGTTCTGGCATGGCGCGTCGCTCTTCCACGTACGACATGTTCGCCTCCTTGAGGCGTTCCATCACCACTGGCTCGTGGATCTTGGTCTGCAGCACCAGAGCACGGAAGATGTCGTCGGTGAAGCCAGGTCCCTTCGTCGGACACTTGGCGGGCCCGACATCCGTCACCGTCAGCATCTGTAGCAAGAGGTGCTTCATCGGCTGCCCGTTCAGCGTGCGGAAGTCGATGTACTTGTTGCACACCTCCTCGTAGTCCTGCTCCGACAAGAAAGGAAGTTCAAAGCTACCGTTCTCGATCATGGCGACGAGCGATTCAAAGTCCTTGCGACGGGGTGAATACTGCTTGGCCAGGCACTTGTCCTTCATCTTCCCGTTGATCAGCGCTTGTCCCATGTCGGTGCGGGCCCGGCTCAGGATGTCAAGCGATTGCCATTGATCGGCGAGGAGGGCGACGGCGCATAGATCCTTGCAGACGGGCAGGATCACGTGTTCGTACACGGGGTTGAAGTCGATCTTACGACCCTCGTGCGTCATCAGCTCGATGACGGTCGACACCACGGTCTTCTGCCTGTCGAAGTCGAAGTGCGCGCCCGTCAGCGTGAAGCTGTTGTTCGTGTACCCGGCGTCGATCGTCACGACCGAGGGGTACTTCGGGACGTAGTGACGCTGCACCTTGGCGTAGAGGAGGCCAGGCACGTCGTAGTAGTACTTGATAGTGTGGCTGTTCTTCGTCTTGAACACCGAGTGCGGCACCTGCGTCTGCTTCATGAACGTCTGGTGGACGCGTGGCGGGTTGGCACCGAAGTCGCGCTCGGCCTTCTCGGCGTTGCGTTCGTACTCCAGCACGATGGCCGGGCTGTTGCGCTCGATGTCGGGGTTCACCTTCCACGTCGGAAGGTTGATGCCCAGGATATTGCGCTTGCCGATCTCGGTCTTCGAGTCGTCGAGCAGGCGCATCGTCTTGTCGCGGATGGAGATCGGCGACGACACACCCATCATCAGGGCGGGCGGGCAGTTCAGGCCTTCCTTCAGCAGCTTGATCTGCGCATTGCGGACCGTGAGCAGACTGTTGGACAGGGACTTGTGAGCCTCGTCGCTGTTGGCGCGGTCGCTCTTCTCGTCTTCCTCGTCGTTGCCGGTTGGGAGTGGGAAGAGACCCAGCTCGTCGATGCAGGCGGCGACGCGCGTATCACCCCGCAGTGTCTGGCTCTTTGGGTTGGTCGGATACGACTTGAGGCTGCGATGGTGGTACTTTAGGAACTCATCCTTCTTGCGGTAGAGTTCGACCCCGTACTTCGCACCGTAGTGGTCTAGGAGTTCGTGCAGCTCCTTGAACCACGAACTCTGGTTGATGAGATTCATGTACGGCGTCCACAGCACCGACACGGCCTTCGCGTAGGTCAAGGACACGAACGTCGTCGTCAGCTCGGTCGACTTCCGGATGTTTGGGCTCAGGTCGCCGAGGGACGGGAACTTAAGCATCCGGTGCGTGTGGTACGTCAGGTAGTGGGCAGCCGAACTCGATTTTCCGGATCTCTGGCCGAGCACATTAACTAGCTCTATGTAGTTGTTGAGCCCGTAGTCCTGAATCAGTTCCCACTTCTTGCGCTTGCACTTCACGCACTTGCCATGCTTCAAGAGGGTCAGCCCTTCCTCGATGTCGGCGCTGGGCTTGTGCTTGGAGATGTGGTCAACGATCCAATCGAGCTTGAGCCATTTCGGGTTCGAGCAGCAGGGGCAGATCTCAGCGAACAACATGAGGCCGGTCCACATCTGGATGAACCACGGGGCGTGGTCATCCTTGCCGATGATGCGAAAGCTGTAGTCGTGGTAGTTAGCGGCCGAAGCCAGGTCTCGATCGTCGATCTTCAAGTCGCGCAGGAGTCCCGTGTCTGGGTCTCGACTGTCGCGCATGAGCTTGACGATGTCGAACGCGTCGTCGTTGAAGGTGACGATCTTGCCGCTCGGCATGAGTACCTCTTCACTACCGTCAGCGTGTTGCTGGTAGTGGGATTGATGTCCCGGACCCAAAAGGCCCGGGAACATCTCAGCGAACCTTCGATTCAAGTCGTCGCTTGGCGGCTGATCGGCCGATTTGGCTTTGGTTTGGCGTGCTAGGAGTCGTGCCACTTACGTGTCCTCTCGGATCTTGCCTCGGTTGATCCATGGTCTCCTTGAGGAGGCCAACCAACTTGGACAGATCTGTTTCCTGGTTCATGCTACCGCCGAAGAGAACCGGGAGGTGCTCTGCGGGCAGCTTGAAGTGCTCGAGGACGAAGATGCCTAGACGCAGGACAGTGGCCCTGTTGACCATCTGCTCGAACTTGTCGAGGTTGGCCGTCTCTACAGGACTTCCAGTCATCTGCTCCACGACCTCCTTAGCCTGGGTGACGCCGCCGCTGGCGGCAAGCGACAGAGGGGCGATCTCAGTGAGGAGGAACTCGCGGATCGCGCTGATGTTGGTATCCAGGGTGGGAGGGAACTCAACCTTGAACCGATTGAGGCGCGCCTGCACCGAGGCGTCGATGTGCTCAAGAACCTTGGGCTTAAATTGCTCCTTGAGGACCTCCACGTGGTCAGCTACGGTGGTGAGTTTGAACCAGAACCGTGATCGCCTGGAGCCGAACCGGGACTCGCTAACAGGACTTGCGGACAGAGGCAAGGCAGGGGCCGGCCCTGTGCGGTGGGCGATCGAACGTCCAGCCAGCATGTCAGGCTCGGCGTCTTCGACATCATCGTCATCTCTGACGAGTGGGATGGGGGTCCGGATCCGGACCTTGGGTCGTGTCGTTTTGACCTTGACCTTGGGCTGGATCTGGACCCGTGTAGTCACGGATCCTTTGGCCATGTTAGTCCTCGTCGCCCTCGTCTTCCTCGACGTACTCGCCCTTCGCCTTCTTGGCGGCCTTCTCCATCTTGGCCCCGTTCTTGGCCGCGATGTACTTGTCCTCGGCAAGACCGCTCTTGATCTGCTTGAAGCAGATGGAGCGCAGGCTCATGTTGGGGTAACCGGCCTTCTTGCTCATCTTGATCATGGCGTCCTTGTCACCAAGGATCCAGAGCTTGATGTCGGCCCACGACATCGGCTTGCTGACGCCGAAGTCACCTAGCTTGAGCTTGAATGCCGCGCGCTTGCCGACGAGCTGACCCGTGTCCTTGAGGTACATGATGGTGTCGAACACCGGATCGATGCCTCGCGCCACACCGTTGCCGTCCTCGACCCAGATGCGGATCAGGGTCTGGCGGCCAGGGGTCCAGAGCTTGTTCTTCAGGGCCTTGATGTGGACGTAGCGGTACTCGTCCTCGCAGCCCGGGAACTCGACGCTGTCCTCCACCTCGTTGAACTGCTTGTTCGCCTTGGGACTGAACGGAGCGACCGAGAGAGCACGTGAGGTCTGGCGCAGGCGCACGTCCGAGAACTGCATCAGGGCCTTGCCGCCCTTCTCGGTCTGCTTCGGGCCGTAGGCAGCCATCGGGTTGTCGCGCAGGTGGTTCAGGCCGTAGACCGTCACCATCTTGTCGGCCATGCGGCCCTTCACGCGCTCCAGCTGCTTCGAGAAGGCCGAGGCCTTGACCGAGAGCTGGTTGCCGATGTCTTCCTCGTCCTTGACCTTCGGCATCATGGCCGTGTACGAATCGAGGAACACGATGGCCTGCATCTTGTCGTCAGGCGCTTCGACCCAGAGGCCGTTGCCGTACTTGCGCGTCATCTCCTGGTTGATGTTGTCGCCGAGCTTGCTCTTCCAGCCCTGCTTCTTGTCGTCTTCGAAGACGAGCCACCACTTGTTGGCGACGAAGCGCTTGTCCGGCAGGCCACGGAGCACCTCGGACAGCCAGTCGTAGAAGTCCTCGAGGATGGTCTTGGACATGTAGCGAACGCGCGGCTTGATGAGCCACGCACCCTTGTCCTTCGGGTCCTTGGAGCGACGGCCGAATACCTCGTCGACGTTCATCTTCACGCCGGCGCTCTTCAGGATCGAGGCGACGTAGGGCTTACTGTTCTTGGTTGAGTTGTGGGTAACGATGCCGTTTGTGAGGATGGAGTGCGGCACCTCATCAGCAGCAGCGCCTGACAAGGACACGTCGAAAACTGGTTCAACTTCACCAGTCTGCTCGATGGACACTACCTCGACAATTTGATAGTGTCCTTCGTAATCAGCAAGATCAATCTTGATCGGCTGTTCCGTGTGCATAGAAAGGTCCTTATGAAATTGACTAAGAAGAAATTGGTTCAGATCACCAAGCCGAAGGAGTTCCGGCTTCTCATGGAAGAACTAGGGATTGTGGACCATCTTGAAAGTAGAGCACCTGCTGATTACCGTAGGTTTCTGTTCGAAACCTACGTGATGAACAGGTGTCCGCAGTGCAAAATCTGTGGAGAGAAGTGCGCGCTGGACCCAACGACTTTGAATTTCAGCGAGACATGTGGAGTCATTTGCTCAAGGATTCTGAGTGGCCGACGTATGAAAACCAGAATGAAGGTGCTATACGGAGTGGGCAACCCTTCGAGCCTACAATGGGTGAAGGACAAGAAGATTGAGACATGCCGTAGAAACTTCGGCACTGATTCACCACAGCAGAGCAAAGAGGTCAGGGCGAAGCTGGTGCAAAACAACCTCTTGAAGTACGGGGTCGAGAATGTCTCCCAGGTGAAGGAGATTCAGCAGAAGCGTAACCAGACTTTTGCAGATCGCTTCGGCGGCAATCCGTACCAGAATGACGATGTTAAGCGTAAGATCCGCGAGCGACACCAAGAACGATTCGGTGTCGACCACCCGATGAAGGCTCAAGAGGTTAGGGACAAGCTACGAGCCACATTCCAGACCAGGTACGGGGCAAACGGACCAGGCGGAATAGAAGCGGTTCGCAAGAAGATGGAATCCACCATGTTGAAACGTTACGGGGTTAGACACCAGCTTCAGGATCCGGAGATCCACGAACGCCAGCAGCAATCTGGTTTCGCAACGCGCTTCGCAAAGCACGATCCACGTGAAAAACTGCCGCTCCGGGGCTACGAGGCGTTAGCGGTGGATTGGATTCAGGAGAACTGTGGAACCCACAGGTTCACGTCGTATCGCAGTCTAGACCTTCCTGCGATTTGGTACCGTGACAACGGCGTGATCCGTAGGTACTTCCCGGACTTCGTGATGAAGGACGGACAAGGGAAAATTACTGTGGTCGAGATCAAGTCAACTTACACCATCGGCAAAGATCTCGAAGTCTTTCGTGCAAACAAGAGAAAGTTTGTAGCCGCTTCCAAGGCACTGAGTCAGCTAGGAATCGAATTCAAAGTTGGCATCATGTGCCCTGGAAAGGGTCTTTTCTGGGTCAGCTCACCATCTACGCGTTCGCACTCAGGTCTGCTCAAAGCTCTTTGCCGCAAGAACCTTGTCTCCAGGAACCAGGTCTTCTAGATTTTTCTGGACCAGACCGGAGTCAGTCAGTACGAAGACTGGGTGATGGTACCCGGTCAAAGAACTGCCATTTGAGAACGTGACCTTGGTTGTGGGGACTTCACCTCTGTAGTAGAGGCCGCCTGTCCGAACGCCAGTGCCACGGTTATCGTGGCCAGTCTCGACGGTGTCAATGTCAGTTCTGTTCTGGGGAATCCAACTGCCAGGAACCCAAGAAGCAGATCCTGACAGATCGAAGAGTTTGTCGATGCGAGCGTGTCGGCCCTTACTGAAGCCGATCTTGGTGTCCTTGGTGACGCAGCCTTCGTAGTCGGCGAAGGCGATGATGGGGATGCCGTCCTTGATGGAGGCGGCCATCACGATGAGAGCCAGCGTGGTCTTGGCGCACTGCTCTTCGCCAGCACCGGTGATCATGCAGGCACGGAGACCTCCACCCAGGATCATGTCGATGCAGAGGAGGCTGGTGCTGGTTGGGGTTGCGACGTCCAGGCTGCTGGACTCGAAGCCTTGGCGCTTGGCGATCACGTCCAGGCTGTCGCTGTAGAGCGCGGTCACATCGAGCGACGGCTTCTTCTTTTGCGGCGGCTCTTTCGCAGCACGAGCACTGGCCTTCGCCTTGGTGATGGCCTTGGTTGCCACTTCCTTGACGGCCGGTCCCTTCCGGGCCGTCTTCGCGGCGGGTTTCCGCGCGGGGGTCTTGGTTGCCATGTAGGCGTCCTTTGAATTCGGGTCGTGAAAAGGAAAAGGGCCGGGACCCAGAGGCACCGGCCCTACTTCTTTACAGCTGAGGATCAGTCCTCGTCGAAGTCGTCTTCGTCATCGTCGGCCGCGGGCTTCTTCTTGCCCTTGACCGGCGCCTTCTTCTTGGGCGCAGGCCGGCTCGAGACCTTCTTCTTGGACTTGGGCGGAGGATCATCATCCTCGTCCTCGTCTTCCTCGTCGTCGTCATCATCATCGTCGAGGTCATCCTCGTCGTCGTCGTCGACCGGGGCCTTCTTCTTGCCCTTGGCCACGGGCTTCTTCGCCCCGGCCTTCTTCTTCGGAGGCGGGTCGTCTTCTTCCTCGTCGTCCTCGTCCTCGTCTTCATCGTCGTCGAGGTCGTCTTCATCGTCCTCGTCGTCGGCGGGCTTCTTGCCCTTCTTCGGAGGCGGTGCCTTGCCCTTCTTCTTGGGCGGCGGGTCATCGTCCTCGTCTTCCTCGTCGAAGTCGTCGTCCTCGTCTTCGTCCTCGTCGTCTTCATCGTCCGCAGGCTTCTTCTTGCCCTTGGCCGGTGCCTTCTTCTTGGACTTGGCCGGTGGATCGTCGTCCTCGTCTTCATCGTCCTCGTCGTCGGACTCATCGTCCTCGTCTTCTTCGTCGTCGGCCGGCTTGGACTTGCCCTTCTTCTTGGGCGGCGCCTTCTTCTTGGACTTCGGGGACTCGTCTTCTTCGTCGTCGAAGTCCTCGTCGTCCTCATCGGCCTCGTCGTCTTCGTCGTCGGCCTTCTTCTTGCCCTTGGCGGCCGCGACCTTCACGCCGTTGCGACTGGCCCACGACTCGAAGTCGCGCTTGATTTCCTTGTCGTCGGCGACAGCCATCGCCTTCGCGGCCGCGCCTTCGAGGTCCCAGCCCAGCATGGCCAGCTCTTCCTCGGTCAGCGGGGTGCGCTTTGTCCCCATCTGAACCTGGTACTGGTCGGCAGGCGCCTTCTTCGAGTCGTAGTAGACACGGATGTCGATGCCGTACTTCGGATGGTCGACAGAGAACGCCTTGGCGCCGGCCTTGCCTTCGGTGATGTTCAGCTGCTTCAGCTGCTTGATCTTGTCGGCCAGGCCCTTGCCCAGACGGACGCCGCGCTTGGCGGTCCAGCTGTCGCTTTCCTTGTCCTTGAATCCGGACTTGCGCTCGGCCGACGTGGCCTTCGGCATCTTGGCAGGCGCTTCCTTCTGCAGGGAGCGGATGATGGCCCCCATCCACCACTTCTGCTCGAACTCGACGCGCGCCTTCTCGCGCATCTGCTCCTTCTCGATGCCCTGGTCCTGCATCTTCTGGCGCTCGGCCGCCTGAAGGTCACGCCACGGGTCGTACTTGGTGCTGTCGCGCTCCTGCGTCTCCTGGTCATAGGACGGGCACGGGGTCGGGAACTTGGTTCCCTTGCCGTCCTTCGTCTTGGTCTTGATCCAGTAGCGGGCAGTCGACACGATGCCCGGGTAGAGGCGGATCGGGGTCCACTTCTTCTCAGGGAACGTGAAGACCTGGATCAGGTCCTTCATGTCCGGTGCGCGGTCGCTACTGCCCCCGCCTGTTTTGGCGTCGTCAAGATCTTGCATGTAAGGTCCTGTTCTAGTTGGTGAAAAGTTGAAGCTTCCTGAGATCTTTCGAAGAAAAGACTTCAGGTATCTGGAGAGCGAAGCGGTAGGCACCCGTGGGGTCGATAGCCTTGGCCACGGTGCACAGGTGCTGAACCGCCTCGTACTGCGTATCGGGTCCGACTGCCTGAGCGTCGATCCCGGATTCGAGGAGCTGGTCGTACGAGGTATCCATGCCGTCGCGTGCAACGGACTTGATGATCTCGGACTTGGCGCTGTAAAACCAGAGCTTGATGTACGGGGTCAGTACCCCTTGCCTTGAGTCACAGCGCTCGATCGCCTTGGTGAGGTAGATGAGGTAGATCTGGATCAGGTCGTTCAAGCTCTTGACGTGGTCGATGTCGGTGTAGGTCTTCCGTGCTTGCATGATGGTCATGCGCACGTACTTCTGGATGATGAGCTCCTTGAAGTGGTAAGCCTTCGAGATCCAGTGGTCGGCCTGGGTGATGGCACTGTACAGGCAGTTGGACCCAACCCGACGGTCGGCGATGGTGAGGAGCAGGGTTCGTGTCGACCGGTCCACCTTGGTGTACGGGTTGTGAAGCTGACGATATGTATTTACCGTTTTCATGAAAACGGCAACCAGTCCGAACAAGAGACCGCGGTTCAGCAGCATCTTCTTCTGGTGCTGGCGCTTGGTCTCGTGGTCAAGGGCCGTCACGCTGTTGAACAGCCGGGTCGGTAGCTCGACCTTGTCATTGCGGCTGCACTTGACGTTAGGGTTGACGAACTGGTAGGCCACGACCTGAGCAAAGTACACGTCGGGCAGGTCAGGGTAGCCGCTGACGATCGGGTCGATGGCCGACTCGAGAAAGAAATCAAGGGTTCCTAGCAGCTGATTCGTCGTAAAATTGCTAGTCAGCTCTTCCTTGATGCCTTTGAGACTGGCGAAAGTTTGTGAATGCTCGTATGCAGCCAAGTCAACCTCCCTTTTCTTTGGACATGAAGTCAGAAACCATGCTTTTCCTTGATATGCGAGCGCAGTTTCAAGAGATGCTTGCACATGCCAGGACGATGGTCCGGGTTCGTGCTGTCCGACGGTTCACCGTTGCCGTAGATGATGTCGGCCGCGCCTACCTGGGCATCTGCGTACTCCCAGCGGTACATGAAGTCAGGACAGCTGCATGAGACCTTGACGTTCAGCTTCTTGTCCAGGAACTTGATGCTCGACGTGTACGGCTTCTGGTCCTTTGCCTTGACCACCTTGTGGCCGATCGTGTACTCAAGGGGAGTGCGGGTGCGGCACACAGCGGTCGGCACATTGTTGGCGTCGAAGCCCGTTTTGTAGCCAGTGATCTTTACGAAGCGAGCGTTGATGCGGCGAATCCGCTCGCTGAGGCGGACCAGTTCTGAAAGCTTCATCATGATCAGTACCTCCTAGTCAGTAGGCAGAGTATCAACACGAACAGAACAACGACTAGTGCCAAGGGCGCTATCCAGCCGTAAACGTGGAAGGTTTGAGGGCTGATTAGAAGCCAGGTGAAACCAATAACAGCGTAGACTGCGAGGACTAATAGAAGGCAGACTTGATCTCTGTTCATGATCACTCCTCCCGGTCAGCGGTGTGGTAGGCCACGATGCCGAGCTTCCGGTACGCAGCGATGACCTCGGAGTGGTCGTCGAAGGCGATGAACACGTCACTGGGCTGGTAGCCGTGGCTCTGAAGGGCCAAGACCTTGTACTCTTGGCATGGCATCTTGTTGTCACTGGGTCGCATCCACAGCTCGTACTCCTGCTTCGGGAACATGAGGCGAAGCTGATGGGCCGTCACGTCGCGGAGGTCCTCGTTGCGGCTGGTCAGAAACACCGGCTTCAGGGTCGAGTCCTTCATCAGCAGCCGGTACACGAGGACGCCTTGAGGGATCGGCTTATCCGTGTGCCACAGCGACTGGAAGAGCTCGTAGTCGGTATCGAAGTGTGGCAACCTGGCCTCCAGGTTGAGGCAGCACCCGTCGATGTCGAAGATGGCTAGGCGTTGGCTCATTTGGTGAAATCCTCTCGGATAGCCTTGGCGCTGGCACTGAGCTTCCGCGCGAAGTAGATGGAGGCGTTGGACAGGGCGACCACACGCTCCTCCGAGCCTGGGATGCCGAGCAGGCTGCGCATGTGATACCAGTCGGCCAGCGCCTGGAGCGACGTCGGGTCAGTGGACAGCCACGCCACCTCGGTTGGGGTCAGCTCGATCACGGGCTGGCCTAGCGGGTAGGACTGCGGTGCGCGCTGACCAGGCCGTGAGCCTGGAGGTTCACCGTTGGGTCCCCATTGGTCGTTGCTCATTGGTCATCTCCTTCGGTGGATTGCTCTTCGGGCTCTTCGAGGTTGCGCAGTGTCTTCTCCATGAGCTTGACGATGCCAGCCGGCAGCTTCTTCTTCAGCATGAAGAAGGCAAAACTTTCGGCGAAAAGTTCATGGTAGTTGAGACAGGCGTATGGGGTCACTACGGGCGACAACTCCTTCTTGGTCAGCGTCCGTTTTGGCCACAGGGCCCGGATCTCGTCCTTGGAGTCGGCCACGAAGAGGGTATCCAACTCCTTGAGCGACACCGCGTGCTCGACACCAATGGTGCGGATGATCCAGTTGAAGGCCAGCCGCTCCTCTTCCTCCAGCTGACCCTTGAAGTCAGTGGGCCGCTCTTCACCCTCGACCAGGGCCTCTAGCAACCGCTTCGACATCTCCTTGTCGATGGTCTGGGGCTTGATGCTGGTATTGAACAGTCTGATCCAGGCCGCGTTGACCTTGGGGTTGCGGATGTAGTTGGCGTGGAGGTAGTGACCGTACTCGTGGTACACGACGTACGCGAATTCGGAAATCACTGTCGGCACGACCTCTGGCTTGATGCTCAAGGTATGGGGGAGCTTGTGCGGGGCGCGGCTGTGTCGGTAGAAGCCAGCCCATTTCCCCTTCATCTCCTTCGGATTGATCTCCCAGACGGTTTGAAGCACGGCCGGCATCTTCAGCTTTTCGAGCTTGGTGGCGCAGTGGTCGAACGTCTGCATGAGGACCGAGCCCACCTCCTTCTCAGGCTTGTAGAAGAAGTGGATGGGGCCGAAGAACTCATGTTGCTTCCGATGACCCGTGTAGAGGTGGCTGGTGTCGAACTTGTGGACCGTGCCAGGATACGGGGTTGGACCCATGTCGAGCACGACGTCCTTACGTGGGATCTCGAAGAGCTGACGCAGCTTCGGCAGGTGACTGTTCTTTTCAATGTAGCCAGAGATGATGTTGGAACCCTGGGTGGCAACAACGCGACCGAGGAACAGGGTGTGGCCTTCCTCGCTCCGCATTTTGCCAATGATATAGTTTCCCTTGTCAGTCATGATGATCCTAGAATTCGGGCCGTAAACGGAAAAAGGGCCCCGAAGGGCCCTTTTGGGGAGGAAGTAACCCGACGCGGTGTCAGGCCTGAACTTCGTTCTGTGTTGGATCAGCCCGCCGCAACGACGTTGACGTTGACGACGTGGCTTGGTTGAGCAGCAGGCGCGGCCGTAGCTGGCATCGGTGCCGCGCTCAGGTCGATCAGCACTTCGGTCTCGCCGTGTGAGGCGACGGTGTCGGCCACGACGGCCTGCGAGTCACGGATGTCGCCCTCGGCGATCAGCTGGACAACGCCCAGCGTCTGCGAACCGCCGCTGCCGGTGGCAACGACTTCGAGGAACGCGCCGACGAAGACGGTGAAGTCGACCTTGGTGCTCTCGAGCGTCGAGTTGACGTTGAACGTGTCGATCTCGAGCGGAGAGCCTGCCGAGCCGAACACATCGCGTAGCATGGCGAGGGTCAGGCTTTCGTTCAGCACGAAGCGCAGCGTGATGCTGGAATTGCCGATGTACTGAGGGTCTCCGCGCTCGGCACCTTCGCTGTACGACACGAAGCGCGAGGACAGGACCTGGGCCAGCGGATGATCCGGTGCCACGGCGAAGGCCGGGCTGACGTTGACGAGGGTGGCATCCACTGCCGAGTCGGAGGTGACGGAGCCCTGGCCGACCATGTCGCGAAGATCGTCTGGTAGCGGGATCGAGTCGATGTCAATGTCGTCGAACTCCTGGTCTTCGAGGTCCAGCTTCTCGGCGGTCAGGGACTCGAGCAGGAGCTCGGCGTCCTTGTCCATCGTGGTGTAGCTGCGTCCGGCGACGAACTCGTCAAGGGTCATGGACTGGACGTTGCGCTTCTTGGTCAGGAACACGACCTGCTGCGGGTGGTCCTCCAGGACCTTCGCCGGCACCGACGAGTTGGTGACGAACAGGACTGTGACGGAGACTTCCTCGCCGCCTTGCTTCTTCGCGGGGCGCGTCCAGATGGAACCGGGGATCAGGGTTGTTTGCGTGACGGCGTCGAGTGACATGGGTTCTTCCTCTTTGGAATATGTTGACGATTGAATTCTGGGCCGGCCCACGCAGAGCGGGCACAACCTTCTTTACAGTTTCTGCCAGCGGACTAGACGACCGCAGCTTTCTTCGGCTTCCCACCTTGCAGGAGGATGCGCCAACACTTGCCGCATACCCACTTCTCTGGTGTCTTCTGCACGCCGCCTCCGGGATCGCAGGTACGCCCGCAGCTTGAGCATAGCTTGAGCGCAGGAACCAGCTTGGTGATCTGGTCGTCCGTGTTCATTGGGCCGGTGCCAGTGCCGAAGATTGCGATCTTCTTCGGATAGCCCTGTCCCGACCCGTAGCCGGCGTCGCTCAACCCGCAGCTCCTTGTGGAACCTTTGCAAACGTCACAGTGATCGCTTGACCAGGGATCCAGTTCATGGCCTCGGCCTGAGGAACAGACACCTGAAGTGGTTGTCCACAACGTGCGGCTTCAGTTTCGAACGTGATGACAACGAGGCCACCAAGTGCTGTCAGAGACTTGACGTAACCATCGATGACGAGACTCATTTTGCGGCTCCTAGCTTTGACGGATCTTGCTGGTAGAGTTCGAGCAGAAGCCAATGGTCCATTGCGTTGCCGAGGTCGAGCACAACCTTTCCCTGCTTCGCAATCTTCGGGATGATGTGCTTGGAGCCCGGACCAGCGCTTACCAGGACCAGTGGGTAGTCCCACTTCTCACACTCGTCGATCACGAGGTTCACATCCTGCCACGACTTGAGGCTGACGTGGCGGATGCCGACGTTGAGATAGGCGCGCGCCCGTTTGGCAAACGTATTGGCCGTCACTGGGTTGGCGTGCAGTACCAGGACATTGCCGGCCTGCTTCAGCAGGTTGACTCGGCTCGGCAGGTCCCACTCGTTGACGAAGAAGTTGTCGACCAGCGGCTGGTTCTTTCCGGCGATCTTGTACCACGGGTAGACGCTGTAGTCAGGGTTCACCAGCCCGTTCACGTTCGGGCCGAAGTAGTCCGCGTCGGTGATTGCAGCCATCATGCTGTAGACCAGCTGATGGAAGGCCAGTCCCTCGATGCCCATGCGCTGGCGCCATTTGGCGTCGAAGCTCGAGGTGGGCAGGCCGCTGATCTTCGCCGCCTCTGCGACTGCGGCATCGATGAAGAGCTGGCGCTCGCCGTCACCCATGCGAACGACGGACAGGGATCGCTTCTGCTTCACGGCTTGGAAGACCGTGTGATAGAAGGCGCGGCTGGAGATGGTCCGGCTCGCATAGTCCTTGGCGTCGGCCCCGGATAGGGGGAAGTTCTCGGCAATGGTCTGAGGGTTCATGATGAGGGGTCTGTTGATTGGGTGCGCACGGCGCGCACCCTACTCTTTACAGTTCAAAGCCAGGGCTTGGACGGATGCCGTAGTGCGACTCCTGTCGTCTCCACCATGATCTGCTTCTGGGCATCAAGCGTAGCGAACAGGTTGTCCATCTCGCTGAAGCCGAGAAAGATGTTGACGAACTCCGAATCAGTGATCACGTTTTTGCCCTCAGGGACGAGGGGCTTCGTGATCGAGAAGCTTAGAGTGCTGTGGACGTTGCTGGTGAAGTAGTAGCGAACAGTGCTAATGCTGAGCCGGACCTCCCATCCATCTGGACAGCCTACGAAGGCTTCCATCAACTGACGCTTGACGAACGCCTTGTTCGTTTCGGCGTCAAATCTATACAGCAGTCTGGGTGTCCAGCCCCTTGGTGGCGCCGACTCGTCGTAGCAGGTACCGGGATCGATGAATTCGACGACGAAGGGGTGGCCGGCCACGGGGACCGGTGTCTGTTGGCGATTGAAAGTCATTTGGCGAAGTCCTTGAACATAGGGAGGTCAAGGCACTTGATGTTGCCCCAGGCTTCGCCGCGGGCCATGCGGTCCTGCAGCGCAATCTCGAGCAGATCGCCGTCGGCAGTGATGTCAGCGACCTCGCGGTCCAGTGCCACGCTGTCGTAGATCGGCAGGTCACCGGCGATGTCACGCTCGCTGATGCCGATGGCTCGGAGCTTGGCCTTCATCAACGGGTCGTCCTCCTGCCAGGTCCAGAACTCGTGCGTGAACCGGGCCTCGGGTGGGTCTTGCCACTCGACGTAGTCCCCGTTGAAGACCAGGATCTGGCCACTCTTGCCAACCTGGAGCCGGCCCCGAGGGTCCAGTGTCACCGGCTGGTAGAGCTGGAACTTCGGCACCACGATGCTCATCAGGTTGTTGGCCTTGACGATGGAGGGTGCGGTCATGGTGCCCAGGATGGCACCTAGGAACGAGCGTCGCTGCATGGACTACCCCTTGATCTGCGTGGCGGCCACGACCTCGTGTACGTCACCGTTGATGATCTGCCCTTGGAACACGTGAGGCCAGGTTGCCTTCGTGTCGACGTCACCACCCGGCTTGTCAGCCCAGACCACGTCCTTCATGTCCGCGAAGTCGTGGAACTCGAAGATGCCGTGCGGATCATCGTCCCCGTCGATCAGGAACTGCTTCACCCGCACGAAGTTGGTGGGACACGTGTGCTCCTCGTAGAAGTAGCGCCTGTGCTCCCACTCCTCCTGATGATTGATCACCGCGTCAGGGTCACCATAGCGGTCGGACTTGACCACCAGGTACAGGCGCTTGCGTGCCTGTCGATCGAAGGTCTCGAGACTGACCAGGATCAAGATGGGGATGGCGTTGTTGGTCGTCCTCGGAGGCAGGGTAAGCTCCTGCTTCTCGTGGGACCATACGACATCGAAGTTCTTGTGGCAGGCACGGCACTCGCATCCGTACATGGCATCGTCTTTGGGCTGCGAGTTGAAACGCCCTTCGAGAGAGACATGGCTGTCCTTACCGCAGTGCGGACAGATGGGACGCCAGACGGTTACTGCGACTGCATTTTGCATGTCATGCCTTTAGATTGGGGCCGATGAGCTGTCTCAGACGCTTGATCACCAAGTCGTCAGCCTGGGGATTGGGCTTCGCTCGCTGCTGGCGCTCGGCGTGGGCACGACGCAGCGTCACGTTCATGGTGTTGATCCTGTCCCATACGGCAGGATCAGGGTCAGGGTCTGGGCCGATCCAGCCGAGCTGACCGAGGATCAGCTCGTCCGGCTTTACTAGGATTTCTGGTGCTGGTCCCGTCGCCTCGTAGAAACCGAGTTCGTCTAGGGTGACGAAGTACTTGGTCTGACCTCGAGTAATCCTGATCTCATCACCAAGTCGCATCTGAGGGAGCGTGATGGTGATGTCTGCCTTGGCGCACAGATTGTCCGGAGGCATGGTCCAGATCTTGGGTGCCACGATGGGCA
>Ga0302199_1000827_pt1 | contig 15979 bp, 10 predicted proteins | sample II_Bog_N2_3_FD_194588 | JGI IMG/M metagenome (GOLD analysis project Ga0302199, IMG submission 194588) | Peat permafrost microbial communities from Stordalen Mire near Abisko, Sweden - II_Bog_N2_3 | ecosystem: Environmental > Terrestrial > Soil > Wetlands > Peat | place: Sweden: Abisko, Stordalen... | reverse complement strand
ATGCAGGAGCATCTGGCATTGCCATTTTCTGTGAGTATCCTCGGTGTTGAAGCCACCGTGGAAAAAGTGGATATGACGCGCGACGGTCGAGTTGTCGCGGTCTGCCAGCGAAACGGCATAAGGCAGAGAATTGAAATTCTCGATCTGCCGCTGCCCAAGCCAGCACCGGCAGGCGCGGAATGGATTGCGGCATACAGCCATTGGCGCAGAGGGTTTTAGGTGAGCGAATACCAGTATTACGACTTCAAAGCAATTGACCACGCGCTGACCAAGACCGAGATGGCAGCCCTTCGCGACCTCTCCACACGCGCTGTAATTTCAACGACTAGTTTTACGAATCACTACGAGTGGGGCGACTTGAAAGCCGATCCGCTCAAACTCTTGGAAAGGTACTTCGACGCGTTTCTCTATGTGGCAAATTGGGGCACTCGAGAATTCCATCTTCGCTTGCCGCAGGAACTGGTCGACTTCAAACAGCTCAAGTCGATTCTGCCAGGCAAGTCCGCGCATGTTCGAAGTGCCGGAAAGTTCGTGATTGTCAGCTTTGAAACTGACCTTGAGCCCGAGGGCGACTGGGATGATGGTTCCGGCTGGATGGGATCGTTGGTTTCCCTGCGCTCCGATCTGCTTCGGAGCGATCTTCGCTGCCTTTATCTCGGATGGCTGCACAGCGTGGAGTGTCACGAATTCTCTGAAGATGCGCTGGAGCCCCCGGTGCCTGCCGGCCTCCGGGAATTATCAGCGCCCCTTGATTCGTTGATCGAATTTCTTGGAATCGACGAGGATCTCGTGGAAGTTGCAGCCTCTGCTTCTGCGCCGTTGAAGGAAGGGCCGTCGCGCAAGGAACTTGAAGCCTGGGTTCGGGGCTTGCCTGCCAATGAAAAGGAGAGCCTGCTTTTAGACTTTCTGTCAGAATCGGGTGAGCGGAGCAGGCTCGAACTTCTGCAACGTTTTCAGAAGGAGAACGCCGTCGCGGCGAGTCACGGCGTGATCGAACGGCGCACAGTGAAAGATCTCCTGACAGCAGCTCGTGTCCGCGCGGATGAGCGGGCAAGGCAACTGAGTGCGAAGCGAGCGGCGGATGCAGCACTGAAGAGAGCGAAGGACGAGGCGGATCGTGCGGTTTACCTTGAAGGTCTGGCGAAGCGCGAGAAGGCGGTCTGGAAGCAGGTGGAAGCGTATATCCAGAAGCGGCAGCCGAAGGAATACGAGCGGGCCGTGATTCTGCTAGTGGACTTGCATGATCTCGCCGTTCGCCAAGGGGATGAAACTGGGTTCCAGTTGACGATGGAGGAGCTTCGCAAGACACATACCGCCAAGAGCACCTTCCTGAGACGGCTGGCAACGGCGAATCTGTAGGCGATATGCGGCGCTGTTTTCTCGGTCCTCTTTGTGAAGTCGAATATGGCGGGGAAGCCTGCAAATTGTCGTTCTCCGCAAAAAATACTTGCAATTGCAAGGCGTAATGTACTTGCAACTGCGCATCGTCATATACTCGTAATTGCACGTCGCTAAAAACTTGCGATAGCCCGATGGAGTACATATGGCGGCACCGAACGAAAAGCTCGCGGCATCACTGAGCATCCTTCAGGGACTCCAGAAGGACGGGCGGCGCGTCTTTCAGTCGAGCGAGCTGAGCCGCGTTCATCGAGATCGACTGTTGAAGCATGGATTCCTGCTGTCAGTGATGAAAGGCTGGCTTATCTCCTCCAGCCCTGGTGCGCAGACCGGCGACAGCACGCCGTGGTTCGCGTCCTTCTGGGAATTCTGCGCACAATATTGCAAAAAGCGTTTCGGAGAAGACTGGCATCTCTCGCCGGAACAGTCGCTCTTGGTCCATGCTGAAAACACCATCATTCCGTCTCAGGTCATTGTCTACAGCCCCAAAGGCCATAACAATACGATCAAGCTCCTCTTTCGCACCTCGCTTTACGATCTGAAGGAGCAGCAATTGATCGCACGCGAAGACCTGGTCGTCCGTAGGGGCCTGCGACTCTTTTCTCCTGTCGCCGCGCTGATTCGAGTACCTGAGTCCTTTTTCATTCGAAACCCGATTGAAACCCAAGTTGTGCTAGCGAGCGTCCGCGATGCATCTGAACTGCTCAGACCTCTGCTGGACGGAGGACACTCCGCTATTGCGGGGCGTCTGGCTGGTGCCTTACGGCGTGTGAGCCACGCAGTACAGGCTGACGAAATTCTCTCGACGATGAAGGCCGCAGGGTATGACGTTCGAGAATCAGACCCGTTTGAAACTGCCCAGCGTGTATTCGCAATTGGCAGACCTGCGGACACGCCCATCGTCGGCCGGCTTCAGGCTATCTGGTCAGCATCGCGGGATGCAGTGCTCGAAAACTTCCCCAAACCACCTCGGTTGCCCATGAACCAGACGGCATATCTGAATTTTGTCGATGGCATTTATCAGAGCGATGCGTATCATTCCCTCTCTATCGAAGGTTACCGCGTAAGCCCTGAGTTGATTGAGAGGGTCATGTCGGGGGCATGGGACCCAGCGCATCACGAGGCAGATCGACAAAGCCGAGATGCGCTTGCCGCACGTGGGTATTGGCAAGCTTTCCAAAAAGTGAAGGGCAGCGTGTCCAAAGTGCTGGCTGGCGGAAACGCGGGGGCGATTGCCAGACTGGACCACAGGGATTGGCACAGAGAACTTTTTGAACCCTGTGTTGTCTCCGGCCTGATCCCGGCCTCGGCCCTGGCTGGCTATCGCAACGATGCTGTCTATCTGCGAAATTCCAGGTATGTTCCGCCACGTTGGGAAGCGGTGCGCGATGCCATGCCCGCGTTATTCGATTTGATTGAAGCGGAACCTGAGCCGTCGGTTCGGGCAGTACTCGGCCATTGGCTCTTTGGCTACATTCATCCATATCCCGATGGGAATGGCCGCATGGCACGCTTTCTGATGAATGTCCTGCTGGCATCTGGCGGGTATCCATGGACGGTGGTTCGCGTTGAGGATCGCGCAGCGTATTTGAACGCTTTGGACCGCGCGAGCATCGATGTAGATGCGAGTTCGTTCGCCATGTTCATTGCAGAGCGAGTGCGATGGTCGCTCAAAATGGCAAAGCTCTCTGCCGAAGGCTAAATCCAAGCGCAAGGCCGATCAATGCGGGCATCCTGAGTCCGCCGCGCATTCCGAAATCAACAGTAATTTGGGTTAGGATAGCGTAGGTCGCATCATCCAATCGAGGGGGCGTCCCGCTTAATGCTGAAAACAAACGAGATACGCTCTGTACCTGAATTTGTACCCAGAAATCGGATCGTTGCCACACTGGCCTCATCAGAAAGACAGTATCGTTCTCCTAAACAACACAATAAAAAAGAGATAATACTTGCTCAAGTGGTGCCGGGAGGGGGAGTTGAACCCCCATGGAGTTGCCTCCGACGGATTTTGAGTCCGCTGCGTCTGCCAGTTCCGCCATCCCGGCCTGCGTAGGACAGTGCTATAAAAGTATCGCATAGCCTTTGACCGCCGCGCCACTCTCACGCTCGCGGCCAATCCGCTTCCAACCAGGCTGTACCCGCCCCTCCCCGCGCCTTTCCAGGGGGGCGATTCACATGTTGACCTCCGAAGATCATGCGACGCGGCATTTTCTTCCACCCCAGCGACGAAGACCTGTTGCCGGGGGACCCGGTTGAGAAAAATGTCATTTGGCTTCGAGGCTTCTGTAAGCAGAATCGAAACCGTTGCAGCCTTCAGATCTCCTCGCATTCCCTACCGCAAAATCCCCTCTGCGCACTTTTTCTGAGCGCGGCCTGCTGAAGTCGTCTGCCGCACCGCAGGTGTCGTGCGACAATGGAGGCAATCGTGATGACCACCGCCTCCTCTGGACAGGCTACTCCCTCGCCGGTTGCGGTAACCCCGCAGTTGCTGGCTCAGCACAGCATAACCGCGGAAGAATACGACCGCATTCTGGCTGCTCTGGGCCGTGTGCCTTCGCTCACTGAGCTGGGCATTTACAGCGTGATGTGGAGCGAGCATTGCTCCTACAAATCCAGCCGCGTTCACTTGAAACGCCTGCCCACCAAGAGCGACCGCGTGGTGCAGGGACCGGGTGAAAACGCTGGCATCATTGATGTTGGCGATGGCTGGGCCTGCGCCTTCAAGATCGAATCGCACAACCACCCCAGCTACATTGAGCCGTTTCAAGGCGCCGCAACCGGCGTCGGCGGCATTCTGCGCGACATCTTTACCATGGGAGCGCGCCCGCTGGCGGTGATGGATTCGCTGCGCTTCGGGTCGATCACCGAGCAGCCGGGCGCAAGCGCGGAAGAGCGGCAGCTCACCGTCAAGAATCACGCGATCGTTGAAGGCGTGGTCAGCGGCATCGCCGGCTACGGCAACTGTTTTGGCGTCCCCAACCTGGGCGGCGAAACAAAATTCGAGCCTTGCTACAGCGGCAACCCACTGGTGAATGCATTTGCACTCGGCTTGGTTCGCATTGACGAGATTTTCTACGGCAAGGCCACCGGCGTCGGCAACCCGGTGATTTATGTTGGCGCCAAGACAGGCCGCGACGGCATTCATGGCGCGACCATGGCCAGCGAAGAATTCAAGGAAGGCTCGGAGCAGAAGCGGCCTAATGTGCAGGTGGGCGATCCGTTCATGGAGAAGCTGCTGCTCGAGGCCTGCCTTGAGGCCATGCGGACCGGCGCGATCGTCGGCATTCAGGATATGGGCGCGGCCGGGCTGACCTGTTCCACCTGCGAAATGGGTGCGCGCGGCGGCGTGGGTCTCGACGTGGAACTGGACTTTGTGCCGCAGCGCGAAACGGGCATGTCGGCGTACGAGATCATGCTCTCCGAGAGCCAGGAGCGCATGCTGCTGGTGGCCAGCAAAGGCCGCGAAGACGAAGTGCTGAGCGTGTTCGCGAAGTGGGGTCTGGACGCCGTGATTGTTGGAACGGTGCGGCCTGAGTCGCGTTTGCGCATTCGCCATCACGGCGAACTGGTGGCCGACATTCCCAACCAGTCGCTGACCGACGATGCGCCGCTCTACCACCGTCCGGTCGGCGTGTGGAACTCGCCGGTTGCGGCCGAACCACCCGAAGCAGTTGTTGCCGAACTCGCGAAAGACCGCGATTTTACTGCCGATTTGAAGCAACTGCTGGCGAGCGCGAATGTCTGCTCCAAGCGCTGGGTGCATGAGCAGTACGACACCATGGTGCAGACCAACACGGTGCTCGGCCCCGGCGGTGAGGCAGGCGTGATGCGGATTAAGGGAACCGGCGTGGCCGGCCACGAGCGCGGCCTGGCCATGGCGCTGGACGGCAACGGCCGCTGGGCGTGGCTCGATCCAAAGCTTGGCGCGATGCACGCGGTGGCAGAAGCGGCGCGCAAGGTTGCGATGACAGGCGCGCTGCCCGTGGCGGCCACCAATTGCCTCAACTTCGGCAATCCCGAAAAGCCGGAGATCATGGCGCAGCTTTCAGCCGCGATTGACGGCATCGCCGAGGCCTGCACTGCGCTCTCGACGCCGATTACCGGCGGTAATGTGTCGCTCTACAACGAAACGCGCGGCGAGGGAATTTATCCCACTCCCGTGCTCGGCATTGTCGGCATCCTCGACGATGTGACGAAGGCGGTGCCGTCGGACTTCCAGCGGGAGGGCGACGCGATTGTTCTGCTCTGGCCGGTTCCACGCGGTAAGGAGCCCGATCCAAACCTCAAGGTTCCATTTGTGCCTGAGCCGATGAGGTATTACCCGGTTGAGGTCGTGGAGCACAAGCCGGTGACGCTTGAGGATACTGGTGCTCCGGATGAGACTGCCAGCAGAGTACTTTCGGAGTTTGGCTCTTCAGAATACGCCAAGGTGGTGCTGGGTGGCGTGTGGGGCCAGCCGCCTTCGCTCGATCTTGCAGCCGAGGCCGATCTGCACACCCTTCTTCAGGCCCTGGCGGCGCGCAAGCTGGTTCATTCGGCGCGCGACATCTCCGACGGCGGCATCGCTGTTTCGCTCGCGCAGGCTGCATTCCGTCACGGCATCGGCGCAACCGTCGAGCAGGATCCCTCGCTCATGGTCCATCCGCTGTTCGGCCTCTTTGCCGAGCCGGCCACGACGATGCTGCTTACCGCCGATCCGGACAACGTCTCAAAGATTGAAGCACTGGCGGACGAGTACAGTTTCTTCGCCGTTCGCATCGGAACCACCGGCGGCCGCCATCTTGAAATCACCGTCGATCACCAGACCTTCATCTCCGCACCGCTCGCCGCCCTGCGCAAGCCCTGGGCCTCCGCTCTTGAAGCCACACTCCATGACGAGGTATCCGCATGACGCAGCGTCTATACCAGGGAGTTGAAGGCGAAGTTGATGCATCGCAATCGTTGCGCGGCACGGGGTCAAGCCCGCGCAGCAGGCGGGGATGGGAAGACGACAAGCTTCGCGAGGAGTGCGGCGTTGTAGCCATCCATGGCCATCCGGATGCGGCGCGCCAGGTATATCTCGGCCTCTACGCGCTGCAGCATCGCGGGCAGGAGTCGGCCGGCATCGCCTCCGCCGACGGGCAGCGTCTGGCCAACATCAAGGGCATGGGCCTGGTGTCTGAAATCTTCACCGACGACGTGCTCGCCAAGCTTCCCGGCTCCATGGCAATTGGTCACACACGCTACTCCACCACCGGCGATTCCGCGCTGCTCAATGCGCAGCCCATCCGCGTTGACTCGACCAAGGGGCTCATCGCCATTGCCCACAACGGCAACCTGGTGAACCTGGGCAACGTCCGCTCGCGGCTTGAACGCGACGGCGCGTACTTCCAAACCACTTCCGATTCCGAAATTATCGTCCAGCTCATCGCTCACTCCAAGGCCAACTCGCTGGTGGACGCGATTGCCGACTCGCTTGCCCAGGTGGAAGGCGCATTTTCCATCGTGATGATGACCCGTGACCGCATCTTCGCGGCCCGCGATCCACGCGGCTTCCGCCCGCTCTCGATGGGGCGCATCAAAAATCCTGAAGGTCCGGATACGATCGTCTTTGCCAGCGAAACCTGCGCCTTCGATCTGCTGCGCGCCGAGTATGAGCGCGACGTGCTTCCCGGCGAACTGGTGATGGTGACCGAAGACGGCGTCACCAGCCGGCAATTCTCAACCGGCGTCGAGCAATCGAGCTGCATCTTTGAACATGTCTATTTCGCGCGTCCTGACAGCCGCATCTATGGCCGATGGGTGCAGCAGAGCCGCGACCAGATGGGCCGTCAGCTCGCGTGGGAGTCCGGCGTGCCCGCGGATGTTATTGTGCCCGTTCCCGACTCGGGCGTGACCGCGGCGTTGGGCTACGCGGAGCAGGCGCACATTCCCTTCCGCTTCGGCCTCATCCGCAACCACTACGTGGGCCGCACCTTCATTGAGCCCGAGCAGCGGGTCCGCGACTTCGGTGTGCGCCTCAAGCTCAACCCGGTGCGCAACCTGCTTGAGGGCAAGCGCGTCATTCTGATTGACGACTCCATCATCCGCGGCACCACGAGCCGAAAGATCGTGCGCATGGTGCGCGGCGCGGGCGCCAAAGAAGTTCACCTGCGCATCAGTTGCCCGCCCACCATCTCGCCTTGCTTTTATGGCGTGGACACGCCCAGCAAGCGCGACCTCATCGCGGCCAACAAGTCGGTCGAAGAAATTCGCCAGTACATTGAAGCGGACTCGCTTGCCTACCTGTCGCTCGAGGGCCTGCTGAAGAGTTGCGAGGGCGAACCTAAAACCGGCTACTGCACTGCATGTTACACCGGCAACTACCCCACCCAATGGGTTGATGTGGACGAGATTCTGCCGGCTACGGTCAGTCTCTAACTCTGACATGCAGTCGCGCAAGCGTCAGTCTGCGAATTCGCAGGCTTGGCGCAATAGTGAGGGAGCAGGCCTTTTCAAGCTCTGCGTCAGCACAAACATGATGGCCGCGGCGGCAAGCGAGGGCAGCGCCAGTCCCCGCAATCCGGCCTGGTAACTGCCGGTGTGGTCTTTCATGATTCCCATCCAATTGGGTCCGATGAATCCGCTGAACATGGTGATCATATTCATCGTCGCAATTCCCGCGGCTGCGGCTCTGCCAGCCAGAAACTGCGTGGGCACAGTGAGCGCCGGCCCCTGCATCGACTGGAATGAGATGAAACTCGACCCGAGCGCGGCCACCACGATCCACGGTGTCCGCGCATAGCTCGCAGTAATGAAGCTCAGCGCCATGATCACGCAGGGCACGATGCAATGCAACGCGCGCTCCCCGGTGCGGTCAGAGTGCGCGCCATTCAGCAGCATGGCTACCGCGCCGGCGATCCCAAGGCATGCAACCAGGTAGCCGACATGCGTCACGCTCCATCCAGTGGCGTCCTGCAAGATGGCCGGCGCGGAGAAGCCGTACGCATAGTTGGCTGTGAGTGCGCACAGAAAGAACGCGCCGATCATCCACACCTTGGGGGAGAGCAGCGCTTGCAGGATGCCCGCCTGGTGCCCCAGGTGCGCGCGATCGCCCTCGAACTTCAATTGATTTTGCAGCCAGGCTTTTTCTTCAGGTGTGAGCCATGCGGCCTTGTCCGGACCGTCGGGCAGCAGGCGCAGCATGACAAAGCTGAAGGCAACCGCCGGCATTCCTTCCAGTAGAAAGAGCCACTGCCATCCTGCCAGGCCAAACTTGCCACCCATGCCCAGCAGCCATCCCGCCACCGCCCCCATCACCACCGAACTCAACGGCATGGCGATATAAAAGCGGCTGACGGCCCGCGCGCGCCTCCGCGCCGGAAACCAGATGGTCAGGTAGTAGATCACTCCCGGAAAGAAGCCCGCCTCGGCGACGCCCAGCAGAAAGCGCAGCACGTTGAACTCAAGCGGCGTGCGCACAAACATCATGGCCGCGGCCAGTAATCCCCAGGTGAACATGATGCGCGCCAGCCAGCGTTTTGCGCCGAAGCGCAGCAGCAGCAGATTCGAAGGAATCTCAAACAACGCATAGCCGATGAAGAAAAGTCCCGCGCCCAGTCCATACACCGAGGCGCTGAAGTGCAGGTCGCGATTCATCTTCAAGGACGCAAAGCTGAGATTGAGCCGGTCAATGTACGCGAGGCCATACCCGATGCCGATCAGAGGAATCAGCCGCAGCCCTGCCTTCCGGTTCGCAGACTTTCCGATTGCATCCGAATCCGTTTCTGCAGAATGCAGTGCGCCGGGCGTCGTGCTCCGATCGGGCATAAGCGCTGACCTCAGGAATGTCGAAAGTGCTTCCGGGAGAAAGGGGGAACGGCAGGTGCCGGGGTAAGCAAAATCTATCACAATCCGCCTGAAGCTATTGCTCTGGAGCCGCCGCGATAATCCTGAAGTTGCCGCTCACGTGCATCAGGCTCATCAGGTAAAGCATGCCGTCGAAGTAGCGCTGCTCGCCCGACGGAACCGGCGTGTTCCAGAGCTCATCGACGAAAGCTTTTGCAGTTGCGCCATCGGTGGCTGCCAGGCCGGCGACGGCGGTTGTGGAGACCATGCCCACCGAGTGGCGCTCCGAGAGCGGCTTGCCCTCCAGCGTGTACCGATCGGCGAATTTGCCGATGCCCTGTGAGAAAAGGAACTTCTGAATGCGGTTGCTCAGCACAGCTTCGCGCGGGTCTTTGTGCCACCAGGAGTAGTCCACACTCCAGTTGCTCGCGCTGCGCCACGAGTCGTAGCTGAAGGGCGTCGGCTTTCCATCCCAATCGTTCGCGACGGTTCCGTCAAAGTGGCTGCGGTCCGGCGTCAGCCCCGTCTCCGGCGCGGCCACACGGCTGAACAGGTCGCGGCTCACATCCGCGGCTTCGGCCCAGAACGCTCGGTCCTCGGTCGGTCCCCAGCGCGCCCACAACTCGTAGAACGCGGGCAGATGATAGCTGGCGTCGGTGGTTGCACCCTGCATGTTGGGCACAAATTTGATCATGAAATGCTGCTCATCCACCATGGGTCCGATGGTCTCAGTCCATGCGCCAAGCCGCCGCCGGAACGCAGGCCGAGGCGTGCCTTTTGTGGCTGCCTCGCGCTCGATGTTGTGATTGTTGGGGCTGGGCCAGGGATGGTCCGGCGGCACAAACGGCGCGTCTTCCGGGTGAATGCGAAACGGCCCCGTTCCCGTCACCACCGGGTGGTGGCGCATGCCGCGCAGAATCTTGTCCGCCTCGGCCTGGTAGTTATAGATGCCCGTTCCGTTACCCCAGCGGTGCGCGGCAAAGTAGAGCGCCATGGTGAAATACTCTTCGCCGTCCGGCGCGGCGCCTGTCGAGCGCGGCGATCCGTCGGTTCCCATGGACCAGGCAAAGTAGCCCACCGACGGGTTTTTCGGGTCGGTGATCAGCATGTAGGACGTGGCCCAGTTCCACAGCGCGTCGAATTCGCGCTTCTTGTCCAACTCCACGGCGATCATCATGCCGTAGCTCATGCCCTCGGTGCGCGCGTCGTTGTTGGCCCAATCGGTGACGTAGGCCAGCGGACCGTTCTCATTGGCGCCGGTCTCAAAGTAGATGCGCTCTTCCTGCCCATCGCCGTGAAAGAGCTGCTGAAACGCCTTTTCGATCTTGGCGCGGATCTCCTGCGGCGTGTGCCCCTGCGCGGCAAACAGGTCGCGGTACTGGTGCGTTTTGTAAGCGCCGTCGCCGTCTCCGGGCATGCGCGTTATCGCGCCCAGCGGGGCATCCACGTGCTGCGGAGGCGCGGCAGCCGGGGCCTGCGCAAGCAAGCAGCAGGGAAGCGGCAAGATGAGTCCGGTAGTCAGGAGTATTCGAGAAAATCGATTGAGCACGGCAAGACCTCAGGAAGCGGAGGGAGCGGAAAAGAACCACCAGATCCTCACCAGCGCAATTATTCCATACCATCGGCCGGGTATTCGGGAATCAGGGATCGCACCGTCCGGCTCAAATTGGCCGCTCTACTCCCTCGATAGGCCCCTTAACGTGATCCACTTCACAGGACGTTCACACTCCGCGTGTGATAGCATCCGCTTCTTAGCAAGAGACGCTCCGCGGAATCCTTCTCTATTTCCGCTGAGCGCCGGTCCGAGACCCTCTTCAATGGACGAGGCAGACGGCAGACCGGGACCTGTGGCCCTCCAATCCGGCCACCTGGACGCCCCCAAGGACGCCCCCAAGCATTCCCTGCGCCACGTCAGTGATCGGAGATCAGTGGACAGTGATCAGGGCTCTGCCGATCGACGATCTTCTTCCATTTTCAAAATGACATCTACGGAACACCTCATGCGCCGGGTCTCGCCTTCGAAACCTGAAGTGACTGTAACCCTTCGCGTTGGCGCCCAGAAACGACCTGCATTCACAAGGAGAACACCATGAAAACGTACCAGGGAAGTGAGATCCGCAACGTAGCTGTAGTGGGGCATGCGCACAGCGGCAAGACCACCTTGATTGCCGCTCTGCTGCATGCCGCGAAGATGACCCCAACCCAGGGCCGCGTCGCCGACGGTTCGGCCGTCACCGCCTATGACGAAGAGGAAATTGCCCGCGGCGTCACCATGCAGAACGCCGTCGCCTTTGTCGAGTGGCAGGGCGTCAAAATCAATCTTGTAGATACGCCCGGCTTCCACATGTTCTCGCACGAGGCCCGCGCCGCGCTGCTGCCGGTTGAAGCCGCCGTCGTGCTCGTCAATGCACAGAACGGCGTTGAATCCGTCACCGAGCGTGTTTGGCGGTACGCCGAAGAGGCCAATGTTCCGCGCGTCGTGGTCGTCAACCAGATGGACCATCCCAAGGCCGGCGGCGGCGGCGGATTGAGCGCGCTCATCGACGACCTGGTGGACCGCTGGGGCCGCAACTGCGTGCCCGTGCAACTGCCCATCTCCGACGCGCAGGGATTTCACGGCGTCGTCGACCTGGTGACCATGGAGGCTTTCACCTATACGCCCGGCGGCGATGGCCGCGGCAAAGTTTCGCATGAAATCCCCGCCTCGCTGGCCGCCGAGGCCAAGGCCCGCCATGAAGCCCTTGTTGAGCTGGTGGCCGAGGGCAAAGACGAGTTGATGGAAGAGTACTTTGAGAAGGGCACCATCCCAGAGGAACACCTGATCGCCGCGCTGCATGAGGCCATTCGCGAAGACCGCATCTTCCCCGTGCTGTTCTCGAGCGGCCTGGCGAACATGGCGCTCGATCACCTGCTGGACTTCATCAAGGTGTACACGCCCTCACCCGTTGAGCGCGCTCCCTTCAGCGTGCGGCTGCCGGCCCTGGTTGCCGTCGCCGGCTCGGATGCCGGAGATACCGGCGACGCCGCGCTTTCCCTGCGCAAAGTGGCCGACAGCGAGCCCGCGGCGATGGTGGTTTTCAAGACCATGACCGACCCCTTCTCCGGCCGCATTACCTTCTTCAAAGTCATCAGCGGCATCATCAAGAACGACGTCACGGTAGAGAATTACACCCGTCGCTCTCAGGAGCGGCTGAGCCATCTTTCCATCATGCAGGGGCGCAAGGCCGTTGAAGTGGCGGAGCTGCACGCCGGCGACCTGGGCGCCGTGGCCAAGCTGCGCGACACCCTCACCGGCGACATGCTCGGCCAGAAAGGCGCCGAGATTGCCGTCGATCTTGTCGAGTTCCCTGAGCCGGCCATGACCTACGCCATTGAACCCAAGAGCCGCGCCGACGAGGACAAGCTTGCCCCGGCCATTCACAAGCTCATGGAAGAGGATCGGCTGATTCGCTTCTATCGCGACCCCATGACCAACGAGTTCCTCATTGCGGGCGCGGGCCAGCCGCACATTGAAACCATCGTGAGCCGCCTCAAGAAGCGCTATCACGCCGAGGTCACGCTCAAAGCGCCCAAGGTTCCCTATCGCGAAACCATCCGCGCCAAGGTCGAGGCGCCGGGACGCCACAAGAAGCAGACCGGTGGCCACGGCCAGTTCGGCGATTGCAAGATTCGCATGGAGCCCATGCCGCGCGGCGGCGGCTTCGAGTTCGCCAGCGAAGTCTTCGGCGGCGCAATCCCCCGCAACTTCATTCCCGCCATCGAGAAAGGTATCGTCGAGTCGGCCGCCCGCGGCTATCTCGCCGGCTACCCGGTCGTCGACTTCAGGGCTGTCGTCTACGACGGCAGTTATCACGACGTCGACTCCAACGAAATGTCTTTCAAGATGGCTGGCCGCATCGCCTTCCGCAAGGGCATGGAAACGGCCAAGCCCTGCCTCCTCGAACCCATCATGAAGGTGGAAATCGAAGCCCCCGACGAGTTCGCCGGTACCCTCATGGGCGACCTCAGCAGCCGCCGCGGCCGCGTCCAGGGCACGGACTCCAAGGGCCGGACAACCCTCATCAACGCGCAAGTCCCCATGGCCGAGATGTTGACTTATGGAACACTTCTAACGTCCATGACTCAAGGCAAAGGCAGCTACCGCATGGAGATGGACCACTACGACATCGTCCCGCAGTTGGTGGCGGAAAAGATCCTGGCCAACGCCAAGCGGCCTGTCGAGGAGGAAGAGGAGTGATTGAAGCAGTAAAGGAGTGAAGAAGTGAGCGAGTCAAGCTGGCGCTCGGCACCTGTGGTGCGGCAGACGCTCGCGGGAGGCTCGCACTTGCCTTAATCGCCGATAAGAGGTTGGAGGCGGGCGCAATTTCGGGAAAAGGCTGTGTTTCCGCGATTTCGCCCCGTCTAACTCATTTTTTCAACAAACTTGGAAGGGGATATCGCTTTCTGCATTCGGTTGGTGCATACGGGCCACCGAACTAAAACACAGACCTCATATCTTGATTGTGCGCCAAAGGATAGAAATAGACTGCAAAGTTGCCCGGTTTTTCTTTTCCGGCCGGGAATGTCTATTTTCGCGAAAACAGTGCGCCCCAGTTGACGATGACACGCGCCTGAAACTGGTACTCAGGCTTGACATTGAGATTCAACTGCGCCGTCTCGAGCTCGACCTGGCCGTTGCGGATCGGAATGATAAGGCCCTCCTCGGTGCCCGCGGCCTGCTGGCCAGCGGTGAGCTCATGCTGAAACCCCAGGAAGAGCGCTGTGCCTTTCGTGTTGAGGATGCGGTAGTAGTCGTATGCGTCGACAAAATCGGAGCGGGGATTGGCTGCCGAAACGCCGATGCCGCCGGTCCAGGTAAGGTTTGCGACGACCAGGTTATGTCCCCAGGAAAGCTGCGGTGCAGCGGTGAGCCCGGCGCGGCCACCGTCGGCTTCTCGCATGAGGACGGCACCGCGCGGGGCGAGAACGAGGGTGAAGATCCCTTTGGCTAAAACCTGCTGGCGAGCGACGAAATCGAAGCGATTGCCGAAGTGCGTAGTCCGGTCGCTGGCCGGGGATTCCGAATCGAGCATGTTGACCAGAACGGTGAAGTCAGTCTTGCTATTGAAGGGTGCAACCGTAATTACTGCAGGTACATACCGGCCATCGCTGACCGACTGAAAACCTAGCTCGGTTTCAAGGCATTTGGGGCAGATGGGCGGCGGACTGACGGTGAAATCGGTGCCGTAGTCGGAAACGGAGGCATTGAGCGGCTGGGGCGGAGGCTGCGAAGGGGATTGCGCGTAAGAGACCGCATAGCCTGCGGCAAGCAGCAATCCAAAAAGCGCGACGATCGAATTCCGGAGCGTCAAAAGATCAAGCCCAGACACGAGTCTATCGGATGGGGCTGTCTGACTGGCGGTTGCCAGGGCCTGTTCACACTACTGGGGTGGGTGGCCTCAGTAGTGTGAACAGGCCCTAGATGATCCAGCCGCCGCCAACCACTTCATCGCCGTCATAGAAAACCGCCGACTGGCCAGGCGTGACGGCGCGCTGGGGCTCGTCGAAGGTGGCGATGACTTCTTCCGGCTCCGCCGCCGGTGCAAGCGTCGCCCAGGCTGGCTCGTGACGATGGCGAATCTTGATCTTCACGCGCATGGGCCCGGTCAGCGCGGGGATGCTGATCCAGTTGAGGCGGCCTGCGCGCAGGTGGCTTGTGGCCAGCTCGGCGTCGGCGCCCACCATGACCCTGTGGCTGTCCGGGTGAATATTGAGAACGTAGAGCGGCGTGGGCGAGCTGACGCCCAGCCCCTTGCGCTGGCCGACGGTGAAGTTGAAGATGCCCTCGTGGCGGCCGATTATCTCACCATTGGAAGCGACCAGTTCCCCGGCAGTCTCCGGAACCCGCTCGCCCTGCTCCTCAAGGTAGGCGGTGATGAACTGCTTGTAGTCGCCGCCGGGGATGAAGCAGATCTCCTGCGAGTCGGGCTTTTCGGCCAGCGCCAAGCCCCTCTGTCGAGCGACCTCGCGCACCTCGGGCTTGGTCAGCTTTCCAAGCGGGAAGAGCGTGCGGGAAAGCTGCTCCTGGGTGAGGCCGAAGAGGAAGTAGGTCTGGTCCTTCGCCAAATCAGCAGGCCGCTTGAGTATCCAGCGCTGGCGGCCTGGGTCGTACTCGTTGATGGCATAGTGCCCGGTGGCGACGCGACCGGCGCCGATGGAGCGGGCAGTCTGGATGAGGGCGTCGAACTTGAGGTGGTTGTTGCAGAGAGAGCAGGGGATGGGCGTGCGGCCGTGCAGGTACTCGTCGACAAAGGGGCGGACGACGTCGGCTTCAAAGCGCTCCTGCTGGTTGACGACGTAGTAGGGGATGCCGAGATGCTCGGCCACGCGCCGGGCGTCGTACACATCATCCAAAGAGCAGCAGCGCCCGGCCTTGGGCGCATCAGGGATGCCGTGCTTGCCGGCCAGGCGGGTCTGGTCCCAAAGCTGGAGAGTGAGGCCGACGACGCTGTCACCCGTTTGCGCAAGCATAGCCGCAACCGTCGAGGAGTCAACCCCTCCGGACATGGCTACGGCGATGGTGGTGTTTTCAGGCATTGTTAGCAAGTCAGCAGGTCAGCAAGTCAGCGTCAACTCCGCTAACAACGCTAACTCCGCTCTTCTTCTTTCATCCCAGCGTTCCCGCCGCAACCGGCGAAAGCGCGCGCAAATGCTGTACAGCTTCGGGGAGCACTTGCAGCACGTAGTCCACATCCGCTTCTGTCACCGTTTTCAGCAGGCTGAAGCGCAGGCTGGC
>Ga0302199_1000799_pt1 | contig 16160 bp, 17 predicted proteins | sample II_Bog_N2_3_FD_194588 | JGI IMG/M metagenome (GOLD analysis project Ga0302199, IMG submission 194588) | Peat permafrost microbial communities from Stordalen Mire near Abisko, Sweden - II_Bog_N2_3 | ecosystem: Environmental > Terrestrial > Soil > Wetlands > Peat | place: Sweden: Abisko, Stordalen... | reverse complement strand
TGACATACGACATCAGTCGTACTATGGTGGCGGTATCTGGCCGAGACCTATCCGGCATCGGGCGAGACTGGAGCACTGGGCGTGGCGCACATTCATTGGCAAAAGGCAGGCAGGCTGATCTCATGCGTTGCCATGGGGGCAGCGGTCGGCGCGTTTGCCCAATCGACGGCCCAGCCTCCCGTAGTGCGAGTCTTTCATCCCGCCGATCCATCGCTCACATACGACGTGGCTACCATCAAGCCGTCCGATCCCAGCCAGCCGTATGCGGGCGAGACCCTGCGGCGCTACATCGCAAGTGCATACGGCGTGCCCATCCCCTGGGGCGCGCCGGCAACCGTCTTCGCAGGTTCGCAGGTGGTGGGCGGACCAGCGTGGATCGACAAGGACAAGTACGACATCAAGGGCAAGGCGCCCGACGAGCTGCGCGCGGCCATGCAGAAGATGTCCCATGACGAACACGACGCCGCCGTCAACACAATGCAGCAGGCGTTATTGGCAGATCGCTTCCATCTGAAGGTTCACTTTGAAACGCGCGAGATGCCGGTGTTCGAGATGATCCCAGCGAAGGGCGGATTGAAGATCGCGCAGGCCGTACCCGTAGGTGACAAAGCTGATACCGCGGAAGGGCAGAAGGACAAAGTTCCAGCGGGATCCATGAACATGTTTATCCGGATGAATGGCACAGCCACGTTGGAGGGTAGGTCGGCGACGATGGAGATGTTCCTGAATGCGCTGCGTGGCGAGTCTCCTGACGTGGCCGGCAGACAGATCGTGGATATGACCGGCTTCAAGGGGACTTTCGATCTGAAGGACTTCAGCTTTTCCGGAGTGCCGTTGCCGAATGCCCACGAAGCGGGCGTCAGCACGAATGACCCGGATGCGCCGTCGCTTTCGCAAGCACTGGAGCAACGGCTCGGGTTGAAGCTGGTGCCCTCGAAGGGTCAGGTCGAAGTCGTGGTGATCGACTCCATCGATCGGCCGACGGAAAACTGAGGCGCAGGCGCGGTCGCTACGTGACCGGCCAGCGGTAATGTCCCTTCGCCCGGTGCGGCTGGAAGGCAGCAAGCTCGTTCTGCTGCACGCCCGCGCCGATGTTGTGGACGACCGCCGGCCCGAGCGACTCCACTGACACCACAATTCCCACGTGTGGCAGCTTGGCGTCCAGCAGCCATGTCAGCAGGTCGCCCACCTCGATCGGCAGCGGAAACGCGTCGCCCGCGGCCTGGATGCGCGGAGTCCACACGCAGGCGCCCACCCGCCGCCAGTACGCCTCCAGGTTCAGCACCCGGCGATGATCGATGTTCGCATCCGGCCCACGCGCGCCCCATGCTCTCGGATAGTCGCCAAAGTCCCGCGCCATGTCCTCATGTACTAGCCGCTGCAGATCAAGCCCCAGCCCGTCTCGCGCCGCGCGCACCACCACATCCGCGCACACGCCCGTCGAGCGCGCCACATCGCCCTCGGGATAGGCGATCTTGGTGTAGTTGGGATCGTAGCTGGTGGTCACGCCCAGCTGCTTCTTGGCCGCCTCCGCCAACTTCGTCCCGGAGTCGCGCCCCCGCGCCTGGCCCGCGAGAGCCACAGTGGTCAGCGCGCCCGTCAGGAAGTTCCTGCGCAGCATGGGTATCCATGCGAATAGACACCACCCTGCAAACCTTAGTTCCCGCAAGCGAATTCGAGTTATGGATGGAAAGTCAGATGACGGAAGAATGAAAGGACGACAATCAGGGCAATGAAGCAGCCGTCAGCCGAAATGACCCAAAGCCATTCGTCACGGGAAATGCTCTTCAAACCCGTTAACGGCCGATCTTCGGCGGCGGAGGTGTTGACAATCGAAAGGTTGTCGACATCGGTTTCGCCGCCCGGCTTGGTTGCGCACAGCTTGTCGATTGGTCTTGCGAGGATCATACCGGCCATGGCGAACTGTACCCACATCAAAACTTGTGCCAAGTGAGGGAAAGCAGGCGTGTCTGACGGCAGGAGTTGTATTCGAAACACGAGTGACAGTATGACGTACACAAGGTTGGTAGAGATCGACAGCTTGGCAAGTCTGTCCAGGTTCATTCGAGACATGCTTCTGAAAAACATGCCGGCCAGGGGCGCGACCACTGCAAGCACGGTGAGCCAGAGCCAATTGTCGCGGATCAGGTCTTTCATCGCATCATAAATCCTCGGGTTTCAACCCCGTCGCTTTCGCGATTCGCGCCAGCATGCGCGGCCCGATTTCCTCGCCGTCATGGAATGCCCAGGTGAACCTTTCGCCGCCACGCGTAAGCTGGCGATGAGAGCCCGAAGTCCTACCCTCCATCTGTTTCCACCCGATTCGTTCCAATGCCTGAAGAACCTTGCGAGCCCTCGTGCTTGGCCAGAAACTCATGCCGCAGCAAATTTCACGTGGTCGGTCGTCGCCTGATCCCGCTCCAGGTTATCGGCGATGACGCGTAGAGCAATCGCCTGCACCTTCGATTCCGCTTCGCGCTTCGTGGCTCCGTACGCCATCACACCAGGCAATTCCGGAATATCGGCGATCCAGCGTCCGTCTTCTTCCTGCTCGAACTCGATCCGAAAGTTCACGCTCGCACCCCGTGTTGCTGGATACAGTCTAATCCCACGCTCAGGCTTGGCGCAGTAATTTAGTCAGCCCGCTCAGCGCCACCTTCACCTGCGCGCCCGTCGCAAAGCTCTTCACCGTAGCAGTCCCGCTCGCCACCTCATCCTCGCCCAGAATCACGATATTCCGCGCCACCTTGTCCGCGGTCTCAAAGCTCTTCTTCAGCCGGAACGTCCCGTCGCCGACCTCGACTGACAATCCTGCCCGCCGCAGCTCCCGCGCCAGGGCCAAAGAAGCGGCATTCCGCTCCGCACCCATCGGCGCGATGTATGCATCCAGCTTCTTCGCCCACATCCACTCCGGATGCGGCGCGTCGACGGACCTGCTCCCGTCTTGCTCCTGCAGCACCAGGATGAGCCGGTCTTCGCCAATCGCGAACCCGATGCCTGGAGCCTTCGGCCCGCCCAGCATCTCGCTCAGGCCGTCGTAGCGGCCGCCGCCCAGCAGCGCGTTCTGCGTGCCCAGGCCCTGCCCGTCGGGCACGGTGAACTCGAACGTCGTCCGCGTGTAGTAGTCCAGCCCGCGGACCAAACGCGGATTGACAGTATAGGCAACGCCGCACGCATCCAGCGCCGCCCTTACCGCCGCAAAGTGCTCGCGCGATGAGTCGTCCAGAAAATCCGCAATCTTTGGCAGCCCGTCGATGATCTCCTGATCGGCCGGCTCCTTCGAGTCCAGCACGCGCAGCGGATTCGTCTCCGCCCGGCGCTGATTGTCTTCGCACATCCGCGCCTTCACCGGCTCCAGCGCCGCCCGCAGTGCTGCATTGTAGCGCTTGCGATCTTCGGCCGAACCAACCGAGTTCAGGGCCAGCTCCCAGCCTCGCACGCCCAGCTCGTCGAGCAGCGTGGCCAGCATCTCCAGCACCTCGGCATCGCGCACCGGCGACTCCGACCCGGAGCTTTGCGGGCCCAGCACTTCGCACCCAATCTGCCAGAACTGCCGGTACCGTCCGCGCTGTGGCCGCTCGCGGCGGAACTGCGGGCCGATATAAAACAGCTTCTGTAGGTCGCCGCGCGCGTCCAACTTGTGCTCGATGTACGCGCGCACAACCCCGGCGGTATTCTCCGGCCGCAGCGTCAGACTTTGCGCCTTCTCGCTCTGCGCGCGGGCGCGATCCTCCCACGTGTACATCTCTTTGCTGACGATGTCGGTCTCTTCGCCCACGCCGCGCGCAAAGAGCTGCGTGTCCTCGAACACTGGCGTGCGGATCTCGCCGAAGCCATAGCGCGCAAACACCTCCCGCGCGGTGGCCTCCACGCGGTTCCACAGCGCGGTTTCAGGGGGAAGAAGATCGCGCGTTCCGCGCACTGCTTTCAGGATGCCGGGTTGTTTCTGCTGCGTAGACATGAGCTTCCAGTGTAGCGAACGCCACGCTCTTCGGCTGCGCTCGCTTTCCGCAACCGGTCCTTCCGCAAGCCGGTCTGCGGGTTGCCTCGAAAAACAGCACTTCCAGCAGAATTTTGCCTCCCGCATATGCATCTGACTTGGGTAGAGGTAAGCCATGAACCGATTCAGCCGAACAATTGCTCTTGCTACTGTTGCAGCAATATTCTCCACCATTCCGATGTGGGCACAGGATGACCACCGCGACGCCCAGCACTCCGCGGACGCAGACCACCATGACAACCATGCCTACGTGAAGCACGACGAATGGCACAAGGGCGCAAAGATTGAGCACAGCGACTGGGACCGCGGCGAGCCGGTCGACTACCGCACCTATCATCTGCGCAAACCACAGCGCGGCTATGAGTGGCGCCAGGTCGACGGCAACTTTGTGCTGGCTGCGGTTGCGACCGGGTTGATTGCATCCACCGTGATTGCCGCGTCGGCGCACTAGAGCGGCTTCACGATGTATGTGGCCTCTCAGAAGTCTGTGCAATGCAGTTTTCCTTGAGGGAAAACCGCGCGAGCGTTCTTGGCCCCGGACATAGCAATCGTGAAACCGCTGTAACGCCAAGTTTGGCAAGCCATCTTTTGCGTCATCGTGCGCAGCGGCTTCTCCCTGGCGGAAGAAGCCGCTGCGCCGTTTCCAAACCTGCGATCAGCCTAGATGTGGCAATGCACCATGCCACGCTTCTCCAAATAGCGCTGATGGTATTCCTCTGCCTTCCAGAAGGTCGGCGCTAGCTCCACCCGGGTCACAATCGGCTTGCGAAAGCTGCCGGAGGCGTTCAGTTCGTCAATCTTGGCCTTGGCCTGCGCCAACTGGTCGTCGCCGTGCGCAAAGATGGTGCTGCGGTACTGGGTTCCCCAATCGGGACCCTGCCGGTTCAATTGGGTTGGGTCGTGTAGCGCGAAGAACGCATCCAGCAGCGCATCGTACGGCAGCCGCGACGGGTCAAACGTCACCTCTACCACCTCCGCATGGCCGGTGTGGTCGGTACATACTTCTTTATAGGTTGGGTGCTCCAGTTCCCCGCCTGCGTATCCAACGGCGGTATCCAGAACTCCGGGAATCTCTGCGAAACGGGCTTCCAGGCCCCAAAAACAGCCAGCTCCAAATGTCGCTTTCTCAATTGCCACGTTACCGTACTCCTTTATTAGCCCAAAAGGCGTCAATATCCCCACCCAAGAATTGGTTCCCGGCGGCTAACTCTATTTGGATGCATCGGACTCAAATTCGTCGTCCGCCGCCGCATTAAAACCGGATGTATTTCTAGGCCTCTGGAGGCACTCTCGTCAAACCCCATTTTGGGTGAGATACCAGGCTGCCAACACCCGGCATTTTGCTCCGTCATCTACCAGACACAGCCGTTTGCCAGGAATCGAACCAGAACCTAAGTCTCGGAAAATGCGGAGGATGCGAAAGGCCGTCGTCCGCTATCGCGAGTGGGTGGGCTTCCGCCGGCCAAAGCTCGGCTTCTTCTTCACCGGCGCCTTCAACTGGGCGAACTCCGGCACCTTCTTCTTCGGCACCACCTTCTTGCCCTTGGCGGCGCGTTCCAGCGCCATCACCTCGCCCGGCTTCAGCTCACGGAACTCCCCTGGCGGCACATCCAGCCGCAGCGCTCCATAGCCAATGCGGCGGATCTTTTCCACGTGGTGGCCAATCTCCTCGAACATCTTGCGCAACTGCCGGTTGCGGCCCTCGGTCAGCGTCACCTCGTACCAGGGATTGTCTCCGCCGCGCACTAGGTCCACCTTCGCCGGCGCCGTCACAATGCGGTCGCGCCGCCCGGCCCGCACCTCGTCCAGCCGCCCGCGGTCGATCACAATGCCCCGCCGAATCTGGTCCAGCCCACTGTCGGAGGGCACGCCGCTCACCTTCACCAGGTAGGTCTTCTCCACGCCGGCCGCGGCCTTGGACAGCATATTCGCCAGCTCGCCGTCGTTGGTCATCAGCAGCAGGCCCTCGGACAGGTAGTCCAGCCGGCCTACCGGGTACAGCCGCACCTGATCGCCGTGCGGGCCCGCCTTGGGCTTTGCCATCAACTGCATCACCGTCGGCCGCTTCTCCGGATCGTGCAGCGTGGTCACGTACCCGCGCGGCTTGTTCAGCATGTAGTAACGCTGCTGCTCCGGCCCCTGCAGCAGCTTGCCGTCCACGCGGATGTGGTCGCGGCTGGCGTCGTGCTTGGTGCCCAGCTCACTGATGGTGGTGCCATTCACCTGGACGCGCCCGGCCAGGATGATCTCCTCCGCCTTGCGCCTGCTGGCAATCCCCGCCGCTGCCAGAATCTTCTGCAGCCGCTCCAGCTTTGTATCCCCCTGCGCGCCATCTTTCCTTTGCGGGCCGTCATTCTGACTCGAAGAGTCAGAATCTCCGTATTTGCCCTTCTTTCCCCCCCCACCTATCGCCTTCGTCATCTCTGCCTTACCCTTCTGACCGCGGACAAGCTCATCGCGGTCGGTACGCCTGCTACCATTATCGCCGCTCAGCGCATTCCGCGCTGGTGCTATCAGCGTGTCTGCGCAGGGATCAGTTCCTGCTCCGTTCGTGCACCGCCCAGAATCCGTTGCGTCTGCCCATCAAAATTATTCAACCGGGCAACGAAGCGTCCCAGCACTGCCAGGTCCCGGCTCAGCAGTCGCGAATACTCCGCCAGATCGTCGTCCGACATACGCGAGAGGTCGGGCGTACTCATGGGTCCGGCGTCATCGAACCGGTCCTCAAACGCGAGGATATCCGTAAGCACAGCAATCGAGGCGTTCGCTTCGTCTTGCAGGTAGTCGTGCTGGCGGGCATGGCGGGCATAAATCTCCGCCTCCGCCCGCGGCAGCAGCACCACCAGCTCACTCTCCTTGGCCGTGGACCAGACCGAATCCGAAGGGATGGTCGTGGTGGCCAACATTGGCTGGTTCGTCACAGGGTCTTTCAACGGCTTGGGCGGAAACGTCAGTTTCAGCTTGCCCCCGCTGGCATGCATCCGGTCGACCCGGTCACGCAGATCCAGGACCCACGCGCTGTTCATCTGGATCGCGCGCAGATCGGCCTGCACCTGCTCATGATCACGCAGGTCCTCTGCGTGCAGGTCCTCTTCCAACTGGTGTCTCTGGTTCAGGTGATGCAGCCACTCCACGCTCTGCTCCAGGCTGATCGCAATCAGCAGTCCCAGCGTGATCGTCCCCAGGTGAATCCAGAAGTCCTTCCACGTATGCATTCCACCGTGCGGCGGATGAACGTCAATCACCGGCGTCTCCTCTTGCTCTGCCTCGGCATCAGCCGCATCTGCGGCACTCGGGATGGATTCTTCTTCTGCCATGCTTGGTTTGCTTGCGTCGAGTGTAACTCCGCGTCCGCGCCGCAGACACCTTACTGCGACACGTTTGCTTTCATGATCGCCGTGCGGATATCTACCTCGCTGGTGCCGCCTGCGAGCACATAGTCGTTCGCCGCCGCAAAAATCCGCAGACGCACCCGCGCAATGCGGACCGTCTCCAGTTCATCCGCCAGCAGAGCCTCATACTCATCCAACTGCGCCGCCGAAAGCTTTGTCAGGTCGAATACCGGAGGATAGGTGCCGCTCGAAAAGCGGGTCTCAAACCCACCTTGGCGGATTCCCAGTTCGCGGGCGCGGTCACGCGTCTCCTGCACCTGGTCCGCCTGAAACGATACGCGGGTGTAGATCTCAGCTTCATCTCGCGGAAGCAGGGTCAACAGCGAACTCTCCTTCGCCGTCGTCCATGCTTCCGACTCCAGAACGTGGTACGCCGTATATCGAGGCGAATCCGGAATGCCATCCGGCCGCGGCGGATAGACGAACACCGCCTTCCCACTGGTCGCCCGCTCAGCGTCCACTCCGCGCTGAATCTCCTGCAGCCAAACGACTACCTTGTCATAGATGGCAATATCAAGCCGGGCAAAGTCTCGATTATGGAGAGCTTCCGCACGCAGGTCCGTCTCAAGCTGGTGCCGCTCATGCAGCCGATGCAGAGCCTCCACGCCCTGCTCCAGGCTGATTGCAATCAGCAGCCCAGCAGCAATCGTCCCCAGGTGAATCCAGAAGTCCTTCCACGTATGCATTCCACCGTGCGGCGCATGTACATCGATCACAGGCGTCTCCTCTTTCAAATCGGCTTCATCGCCACTAACCGGCGCCGAGTCTTCGGTCCCAGGGTCGCTCATTTTCCACCCGCACCAGCCGTCTTCGCTCCCGCCTCGTCCCGAGCCGCATCCTCGGCATCGAGTTCCTTCGTGATCGCTTCCCAATCATCCGCAAACCTGGCCTTAGCCTCATCGTCCAAACGGTGCAGCGAGGCTGCATCGTACAGGCCCTGACGCATCGCGTTATTGGTCCCGTATACCGTCGTGAGCAGCCCCTTGGCGCCTCGCAGCGCCGTGAAGCTTTCAATCACCAGCGCATCGTACTGCTTCAGGTCCGCCTGGCTCATCCTCGCCAGGACCGGCGTCGTCGGTGTCCGACTGTCCGCAAACAGCCCCTCGAATGCCTCCTGTTTGGCGACCGCATCCCCGGCCCTATACCTCAATTCGTTGAATCGGGCCTCCTGCAAGCGATACAGGCGGGAGTAAGAACGGGCCACATCGTCCGGTAAAAGCGCGAGCCGGCCGTCTGCGCTCGCGTTGTCAAAGACCGCGGTGAGAAGCGCCATGGAACTGGTCGCCGTGTAGGGTGTGCCATCCAGTACCAGGGGACGAAAGTGCATCTTCCGGTAGGGAAGGTCCAACTTGCCGCCCGTCGCCTGCAACCTCGCAATATCCCTATGCAGCCCCAGCAGCCACGTCATCTCTTCGTCGTAACGGATAAAATTGTCCTCTGCCCTCTCCTTGTTGACCGCGCACTCCGCCCGCAGCGAGGCGTCCAGCTCATGCCGCTGGTGCAGCCGGTGCACCCACTCCACGCTCTGCTCCAGGCTGATCGCAATCAGCAGCCCCAGCGTAATCGTCCCCAGATGAATCCAGAAATCCTTCCACGTGTGCAGTCCACCGTGCGGCGCATGAACGTCAATCACCGGCGTCTCCTCTTTCGTCTCGTCCTCGGTCGTGCGAATCTCCGCACTCCGCCCTGCCTCGTCGTTGTCTCCGACGAGCGGCGTCCCCTCGGCAATCACTGCCGCCTCATCCGCAAGCGGCAACTCTTCCGGAATCTCCGGTATCTCTGGCATAGGTTTTCGTGGAATGGCCCGTGGTCAAGCCAGACTACCAGCGACACGCAGACTGAGGTTGAAAAAGTTGTCTTGCTTTAGGGTCTTCTAACAGTCCCAATCTGCGATACGCTATCCTCACTTCCATTCCCTATCCGCCTGGATCGGTCCCATCGGTGTAAATCGGTGTCAAGCCTTTGCTTTTGTCTTTGCCCTCGCACGAACCCCGGAGACGTCTATGCCGCTTGAGATCGTAACTCCCGACGAAGCCGCGCCCTCCACCTCCGGCCTGCGCCACGGAGTTCTCTCGCCGCTGGAAACCCTGTCGCAATCCATCTCCGCCATCGCTCCCACCACCTCGCCCGCGCTTACTATCCCGGCCGTCTTCGCGCTGGCCGGCAATGGCACCTGGCTGGCCTATGCGCTTGCCTGCGGCGCCACGCTGCTGATGGCGCTCTGCATCGCGCGCTTCGCCCGCACCTCCGCGTCGCCCGGCTCGCTGTACCAGTTCGCCACCAGCCTGCTGCCGCCGCTGGGCAGCCGCACCGCCGGATGGGCGCTGCTGCTGGCCTATACCGCTACCGGCTCGTCGGTCGTCGGCGGATTCCTCAACTACGCCCGCGTGCTCCTTCCCGCTGCGCACGCCGTTCCCGCGTCGCTCATCGTCCTGGCCGCCACCGCCGCTGCCACCTTCTTCGCCTACCGCGACGTGCAGGCCTCCGCCCGCATGATGCTCTGGATCGAGGCTGCCAGCGTCTCCATGATCTCCCTCGTTGTGGCCGCGCTCCTCTTCCGCACCGGCCTGCATGTGGACATGCAGCAGCTCACACTCCAGCACGTCTCCGGCTCCGGAGTCCGCCTCGGCGTTGTGCTCGCCCTCTTCAGCTTCGTCGGCTTTGAGAGCGCGACGACGCTCGGCCACGAGGCGCGCAACCCGCTGCGCACCATCCCCCGCGCCGTCATCCAGTCCGCCATCCTCGCCGGCCTGTTCTTCCTCACCTGCGCCTACACGGAGACCACCGGCTTCCGCGGGCTCGGCCTTGATCTGGGCGCGTCGCAGGCCCCATTCCGCCCGCTCTCCGCGCTGGCCCACATCCCGTTTCTCGGCCCGCTCATCGACGTCGGCGCCTTCGTCAGCATGTTCGCCTGCACCCTGGCCTGCATCACCGCCGCCGCCCGCGTGCTGCTCAAGATGGCGCAGGACGGCCTCGTCCACCCGCACCTGGGCCGCGCCCACGCCACCAACGACACCCCACACCTCGCCGTCCTCACCATCGGCCTCGCCGTCTCCGTACCTGCTGTCGCTCTGGCCGCCCGCGGAGCCAGCGGGGCGGACATCTACGCCTGGATGGGCTCGCTCGCTGTCTACGGGTTTATCACCGCCTACTTGCTGGCGGCCGCTGCGCTGCCCTTCGCCCTACGCCGCCGCGGCCAGCTCACCCCCGCCGCCGCCGCCCTCAGCATCGCCGCCGCCCTGGCCATGGTCCTCGCCATGGCCGGCACACTCTACCCAATCCCGCCAACCCCCTACAATTGGCTCCCGTATATCTACCTCGCCTACCTCGCCACCGGCCTCACCTACTTCGCCCTCACCAGCCGACGCACACCACCCCATACGCAGTCATTCTAAGTTCCCTCAGAATCGCTTCCTGCCTTGTCCATAAAAAATCCGTGCTTTTATCCGTGGAATCCGTGTTAAGCCTTTGCCTCCACCCCGATGTCCTCGTTCCACACCTCGGGGTGTGCCGCAATAAACCCGCCCAGCAGCGCCTTGCACTCCGCCGAGTCCAGGTCCACCACCTCCACGCCGTTCTCGCGCAGCCAGTCGATGCCGCCCTGGAAGGTCGCGCTCTCGCCCACAATGAGCCGCCCGAACCCGAACTGCCGCACCAGCCCGGAGCAGTACCAGCATGGCGCCAGCGTGGTCACCATGGTCATGCCGCGATAGCTGCGTTGTCGCCCGGCCCTGCGGAACGCGTCCGTCTCGCCATGTACGCTGGGGTCGTCGTCCTGCACCCGCCGGTTGTGGCCGGAGCTCAGCAGCCGGCCGTCGCGATCAAAGACCGCCGCGCCAATCGGAATCCCGCCCTCGGCCAGCCCGGTCCGCGCCTCGTCCAGCGCCACCGCCAGCATCGCCTCCGGCGTCACAGGTCCTCGCCGCTGCTCTGGATCTCTGCCTCTACCGCCGACGGGTCGTCCGCAGCATCGTAGCGCGGCGGCAGGCCGGCCTCGCGGCCATCTACAATCACCTCGTCCGCAACCGGCTCTGGCGCAGCAGCCTCCTGGTCGGACTCCAGCCGCTCCTCGGTGGATTCGGTGGATTCGGGAGACTCCGCTGCCTCGACAGCCTCGTCAGTTTCAGGCAACTCGGCACCCTCCGGCGTCTCGTGTTCCATCGCCATCTCCTCCTGCTCCGCCAACTGCCCGGCCATCTTCTCAAACTCCTCGATGCTCGGTAGCTCGCCAACATCCTTCAGCCCGAACTTCACCAGAAAGTCCTTGGTGGTCTTGTACAGGATGGGCCGTCCGATCACCTGCTTCCGTCCGGCCGTGGCGATCAGCTTGCGCGTCAGCAGCGACCCCAGCACGCCGCCCGAGTCCACGCCGCGAATCTCGGAGATCTCCGGCGCCGTCACCGGCTGTTTGTACGCCACCACGGCCAGTGTCTCCAGTGCCTGCAGCGTCAGCTTCAGCGGCGGCTTCAGCGACTTCACAAAGCCGCGCACGGCGTCGTGGTACTCCGGCTTGGTGGCCAGCCGGAAGCCACCGCCCACCTCGCGAATCTCCAGCCCGCGCTCGGGCGTGGCGTACTCCGCCACCAACAGGTCCAGCACCTCGCGAAAGTGCGCCCGCAGCCGTGCCAGCCGCGCCTTCTCCGCCTTCACCGCGGCCGCAATCAGGTCCGGCGCCTCCGCTGCTGGCTCGGGCGCCGCTTCCACCGCACCGGGCGCTGCCTCCACCGGCTCAGGTCCAACCGCCCCCGCCGCTTCGGTGTCAAAGCCTCCGCCCATAACGGGCTCGGCTTCCACCTCGGCCTCGGTCTCCACCAGTGCCAGCGTCTGCTGCGTCACGGCGCGATCCAGCTCGGCCTGCGCCTCTTCGCCCAGCAGTCCCACCAGTTGTGCCAGCGTCACCGGCTCCTCGGACGCATAAATCACCGCTTCGATCTTTGCTTTCAGGCTCATAAATGTCAGTGGTTAGCATACCAATCCGCAGGCCTTCGCGTCGCCGCCGACCGAGATTCACCCTGGCTACTGGCACCTGGTGCCCTGCTACTGTTTCCCGTCTGCTGAAGACTGTCTACCGTCCACCGAAGACTGGCTACCGACCTTACCTGGCCAGCGTGTGGAAAATCCAGTACAGGCAGCCGGAGAGCAGCGCCGCTGCGGGCAGCGTAAAGATCCATGCCATCAGGATGTTGCGGACCGTGACCCGCTGCAGGTCATTGCCGCTGGCAGACATCGACCCCGCCACGCTCGAACTCAGCACATGCGTGGTGGAGACGGGCAGTCCGTATGCCCCAGCGCCCAGGATCGTCGCCATCGCAACCATCTGCGCGGTCGCGCCCTGCGCATAGGTCATGCGCGTCTTGCCAATCTTCTCGCCCACTGTCACCACAATGCGCTTCCAGCCGATCATCGTCCCCAGCCCCAGCGCCAGCGCCACAGCAACCTTCACCCAACTGGGAATGAACTTGGTCGACTTATCCAGGTAGCCCTGATAGCCGACGAGCACGGCAGCGTCGGCGGCAGAGAACTTCGGTCCGCCCTTCTTGGCCAGCAGCCGCAGCGTCTCGTTGGTCAGGTACATCTGGTTGCGGATGTTGCCCGGCATATTCTGCGGCACGCTGGCCAGGGAGCGATACGCGATCGCCTCGCTGCGCACATCCAGCACCATCTCGCGCAGCGCGGGCATCACCTCCGGCTGGTAGCGGCCGTTACGGACAAAGCTCTCCAGCTCCGTGCCGGGATCCTGCAGCTCCGTCCCCGGCAGCACGTAGCGGTCCAGCACCGCGGCGGCCTGGGTGGAGGCAACGGTGAAGCTTTGCACCTCGTTGGCGCCCATAGCATGGTTCAACGCATAGGCCGTGGGCACCGTGCCCACCAGGATCAGCATGATCAGCCCCATGCCCTTCTGCCCGTCGTTCTGGCCATGCGCATAGCTCACGCCGCCGCACATCACGATCATCATGGCGCGGATGTAGAGCGGCGGAGGCGCGCTGCCCTTGGGCGCGGTGTACAGTCGCGGGTCGCGGGCAACCAGCTTGAACAGCATATACAGCAGCGCGGCCAGCGCAAAGCCGATAAACGGCGAGAACAGCAGCGCCTCAAAGACCTTCCTCACCTGCTCCCAGTTCACGCCGGAAGCGCCTCCGCTGCCGTCCATCAGGTGGTAGGCCACGCCCACGCCCAGGATAGACCCGATCATGGTGTGGGAGCTGGACGCCGGCAGACCGCGGTACCAGGTGGCCAGGTTCCACAGGATCGCCGCCACCAGCAGGGCAAAGATCATGGCAAAGCCCGCGCCGTCGTTTGCCTTCAGAATCAACTCCACCGGCAGCAGGGAGACGATCGCAAACGCCACCGTGCCCGAGCTGAACAACACGCCCACAAAGTTCAGCACGCCGGAGTAGACCACCGCAGCATGCGGCGCCATGGAGTTGGTATAGATGACGGTTGCAACCGCATTCGCCGTATCGTGGAAGCCGTTGACGAACTCAAAGCCCAGCGCGATGGCCAGCGCCAGGCCAAGCAGCAGATAAGGCGATGCGCTGGCGAAGTGGACAGGGGCAAGGTCGCCGCGGAGCTGGGCCGCAATATAGGCCACCCCGCCCGTCACCATGACTGCAAAAACGGCTCTGCCAACGATTCCGGAGGAAGACCTCGCCAACTCTTCTTGCAGAATTGACGGCTGAGGCAGCGTTGCGGGCGTAGCCAAGGATCACCTGGGTCGAAATGTTGACCACATCCAAGCTACGCCATTCACACGCCAGAAATATTACAGTACTGTGAAAGATGCCTGGGGATACCCCCGGAAAATCGACCCACATCCTCCGCCAAGCCAAGGAATATCAGTCACTTGGACGCCAATTCATGCCAAAAGATCGCCCCGGCAATTTGGCCGAATATCGGCACAAATCAGCGCGCGACCTTGTCAAACGCCCAAAACAGGCACCCCGACAGCAGCGCCGCCGCCGGCAGCGTAAAGATCCACGCCAGCGCAATGTCGCGCACGGTGGAGAACTGCAGGCCACTCTTGTTCGCCGCCATGGTGCCCGCCACGGCGGAGCTCAGGATGTGCGTGGTGCTCACCGGCACGCCGAGCGAGTCCGCGCTCAGAATGGTCGCCATGGTCACCAGCTCCGCGGCAGCGCCCTGGCCGTAGGTCAGGTGGGTCTTGCCGATCTTCTCGCCTACGGTCACCACAATGCGCTTCCAGCCGATCATGGTGCCCATGCCCAGCGCCAGCGCCACGGCCACCTTCACCCAGGAGGGAATGAACTTGGTCGACTTGTCCAGCAGCCCCTTGTAGGTGGCAACCGTTTTGGTGTCGGCGGCAGAGAGCTTTGGCCCGCCGTTCTTCGCCATCAGCCGCAGCGTCTCGCTGGTCAGGTACATCTGGTTGCGGACGTTGGCCTGCGCCTCCTGCGGCGCGTCCTTCAGCGACTTGTACGCAACCGCCTCATTGCGGATGTCGATCACCATCTGCTGCAGCGCCAGGGTCACGCTGGGCGTCCAGTGCTTGGTGCTCACAAAGCTCTCCAGGTCGGCCTCGGCGTCCGGCGTCACGGCGGACGGGCTCACATAGCGGTCCAGCGTGGTCGCCATCTGCGTGGAAACCGCCGCGAAGTTCGGCGTGTCGCGGACGCCGACGGCGTGGTTCAGCGCGTAGGCCGTGGGCACCGTGCCCACCAGGATCAGCATGATCAGGCCCATGCCCTTCTGCCCGTCGTTGGAGCCGTGCGCATAGCTCACACCGCCGCAGGTGCCGATCAGCAGCAGCCGGATCCAGAACGGAGGCGGCGCCGTGCCCTCCGGCGCCTTGTACAGCCGCGGGTCGCGCGCCACCAGCTTGAACAGCAGGAACAGCAGGAAGGCCGCACCGAATCCGATCAGCGGCGACCACAGCAGCGCCTGAAACACCTTGGTCACCTGGGTCCAGTCCACGCCTGCCGTTCCACTGTTACCCTGCATCAACTGGTTGGCCACACCCACGCCGATGATCGACCCGATCATGGTGTGCGAACTGGACGCCGGCAACCCTTTCCACCACGTCGCCAGATTCCACAGGATCGCCGCCGTCAGCAGCGCAAACACCATGGAGAAGCCCGCGCCCTTGGAGACCTTCAGAATCAGCTCCACCGGCAGCAGCGAGATGATGGTGAACGCCACCGTCCCCGGGCTCAGCAGCACGCCGATAAAGTTCATGATGCCGGAGTACACCACCGCGATGTGCGGCTCCAGCGAGTGCGTGTAGATCACCGTGGCCACCGCGTTGGCCGTGTCGTGGAAGCCGTTGACGAACTCGAAGCCCAGCGCAATCAGCAGCGCCAGACCCAGCAGGATGTAGGGGAAGACGCTGGCGCTATGGACCACCGAGATGTCGCCCCACAGCTGCGCGAAGATGTAGCCCAGGCCGCCGGCCAGGATCAGCCCGAACGCCAGCATGCCGGCTTTTCCGGGCGATGACTTCTTCAGCTTCTCGTCGAGCATGGACGGCGGGGGCAGTGTGGCTGGCGTTGCCATAGGGTCACCTGTTGCGTCGGGATTTGGGGAGACTTGGCAAAGTTACGCCGCCCGCACACGCGATGGGTTAACGCCGTGTAAAAGATTGCCCCCGCAACCGCGCTTCCCAACCCGCCCTGACCCCTCAGGCGGGCTCTACTTCCAGTCGTCCCGCGCCTGCGCCTGCTCGGCAAACACCTGGTCGAAGCCGTCCGCCTTCTTGATCAGGATGTCGCCCAACTGCAGCGGCTGGTGCAACAGCACCGCCTGCAGACGCA
>Ga0302199_1000783_pt1 | contig 16268 bp, 16 predicted proteins | sample II_Bog_N2_3_FD_194588 | JGI IMG/M metagenome (GOLD analysis project Ga0302199, IMG submission 194588) | Peat permafrost microbial communities from Stordalen Mire near Abisko, Sweden - II_Bog_N2_3 | ecosystem: Environmental > Terrestrial > Soil > Wetlands > Peat | place: Sweden: Abisko, Stordalen... | reverse complement strand
CAACCGGCCCGTGGATTTTCTCCACAAACGCGATAGAGGCGAGGGCCTCCGACTCGATCGAAACATCGGCGGTGGCAATGGCCACAATGGCGCCAGGAGCGGCGGCCATCACGGCCCCCTTTGCCGCCGAAAGCTTCACCGGATCGCGCGCCACTAGGCTCACTTTCGCGCCCGCCGCGGCAAGGCGTAGTGCGAGCGCAAGGCCGATGCCGCTTGAACCTCCCGTAATCAAAACGTGCTGATCACGAAACGTCATGGAGGGCCGGACTGTGCTGCACAGGGGTTCATTTTTTGAGTCGTCGAAGGGGAAACAAAAACACGCGGGGCGTCAATCGGGCCGCAGTCCCTGCGGTTTCCACTCTGGAGCCAAAAGGATTCGGACGGCGCGGCGGGGGAGACACTCGCTACGTCACCAGCCCGTGCGCGAAAAGGCCGGTGGGGTTTCCCAGTCCGAAGGCGATCGCCGGACCGCGCTTATCAAGGGTGACCTTCACGTGCTCCACCGTAGGTGCGATCTCCTTTAGGAACTGGATCTGAAGCGTTGCCGGCCTTGGGGGATACCCTCCCGAAACCAGGGCGCTTTGCAGGTAGTCGAAAAAGACGGTGTTGTTGACATGCATGTTGCCGTCGAAATCAGAGTACCGAACCGAGACGTCCCGCTCAAAGGAACCCACCGGTGGCGGCTCCAGCCGGGCTTTTTCCATGTCGGGAAAAAAAGCGTCTCCGTGACGGGTGGGGAAGCCCTCCGCCACGTCCTTTGGAACTCGGCAGATGGCCTTCTCGCCAATGTTCACGTAAAGCCAGATGGACGAGGCGGCGACGATGAGCTCGCTGCCGCAATAGATGCGGAAATCCCTGTATCCCTTGAATGCGCGGACGCCCGACGACCATGTGACGACCCGCAACACCTCCTCATAGCTCGGATAGCGGGTCACCGAGACGGCCATCCTGTGCAGGACCCAGGATTCACCTCGGGTCTCCTTCGCGTGGGCACCCGCTCCGCACTGGTCTGCATGCCGGATCGCAGCCTCTTGCAAGAAGGCAGCCAGGCTGCGGAGCGACAGCACGTTGTCCCGATCGACGTTCCAGTAGGAGACCGCCCCATCCAGGACGAACTCCTTTGAGATGCTCGGATTGGCGGCTTCCATCACCCGTGCAGATAGCCCCCTTCACCCACAGCCGCTAAGCCCAGCCAAATCTTTCGTGAATTGGTCACTCAGGAACCCTATTGAAATGCGAATCCGCAATCCAGAAGCGAATTTGAACCAATCCGACTCGCGCCCGTGCGGTAGGCTATCCTGGGGTGCGAGTTTAGTGGGACCGATGCTCCTTTGTTGACGAAAGCCCTGCACATGGGGTTCCTGTTACAATGGATTGCCAGTTCTCTCTAGCCCGCGTGTGTCGCCCGGATGGCAAATTGACCGCGCATGGCAAAAAAACGGGTCCGACGAGCCGAGCGTGCAGCATGAGGCGCGCGATAAGCTCCTGCGCTCTAGGGATTATCTTTCTTGGCCTTTGGTCGGTCGACGCATGGGCCAGCAGTGGGCCAGAGCCGCTTTGGGCCTACGGATTCTCGGCGCCGCCTTTGCCGAGCGACAAGCCGAGGACTCAGACCCCGCCGCCAAGTTCAAGGGCTCTGAGGACGACTGAATCAACCGACGAGCAGACGCGGCTTCGGCGTGCCGATGGGAGCAGCGCGGCCTACTCGGAAATCGATATCCGTGATGGCGGAAATGTCGCGGATTGGTTTCCCGGCGACCACCCGCCGATGCCGAACGTGCTGATCCACGGACCTGCCCAACTGGGAGCCACCTCGTGGGGCTGCGCCTATTGCCATCTCCCGACTGGCAAGGGGCGCCCGGAGAATGCGCCCGTTGTGGGACAGCCTGTGGCCTATTTCCTTCGCCAACTTGAGGATTTCAGGAATGACGCACGCACCTCGGCCGACCCTCGGAAGCCCAACACGCCCGTGATGGCTGGCCTGGCAAAGGCCATGACCGACGACGAGATGAGGGTGGCCGCAGCGTATTTCGCCTCGATGAAGTGGACGCCCTGGACCCGGGTCATTGAGACAGATCTGGTGCCGAGGACGCGGATCGTGGGAAACTTGTTTATTCCGATGGAGAAAGCGCTGACCGAGCCGATAGACGGCAGAATCATTGAGGTGCCAGAGGACGAAAAACAATCGGAGAGCCTGCGCAATCCACGCTCAGGCTTTATCGCTTATGTCCCAGTGGGCAGCATCAAACGGGGCGCATCCTTAGCGACCACCGGAGGCGCTAGCATTGTCGACGGAAAGATCGTTCCGGGCAAGACGTTCGCGTGCTCCAACTGCCATGGACCCGATCTCATGGGGCTCGTGGACGTGCCGGGCATTGCCGGCCGTTCTCCGAGCTACTTGGTCCGCCAGCTCTACGATTTTCAGCAGGGGACACGAAAGGGCAGGTCATCTGCCTTCATGCTACCGGTTGTCGCAAACCTCACGGCCGAAGATATGGTCGCCATAGCTGCCTATGTCACGTCGCGCAGTGCGCCTCCTCCCGCATCATTGCCTTAGCGCTCACCGGTCCTCACAAGGCAACGGCCTTAGGTCCCTGCCGGGCTTTCAAGAGAGCACAATTTTCCCTGCCGGCGCTCCCTCAATGCTTCATCGCTGCCGCGCCGATTCCGTCCAACTCCGCCAACGTTTGCGGCGACAGGGTCAACTGCCCGGCAGCCAGGTTCTCGCGGAGGTGGACGACAGACGACGTGCCTGGGATCAACAGGATGTTGGGCGACCGGTGCAGCAGCCATGCCAGAGCGACCTGCATCGGCTTTGCTCCGAGCCGGTCCGCAACGGCCGAAAGGGTGGAGGACTGTAGAGGCGTGAATCCCCCGAGCGGGAAGTACGGCACGTAGGCAATGCCCTGCCGGGCTAGGTGGGCGATCAATGCGTCATCGTGCCGGTGGGCCAAGTTGTAGTTATTCTGCACACAGACGATCTCGGTGATCGCCTGGGCCTCGGCCACCTGGGCGGCCGTGACGTTGCTAACGCCAATGTGGCGGATCAGCCCCTTGCGCCTTAGGTCAGCCAGCACAGTCACCTGCTCGGCAATGAAACCCTCCGCGGGGCCGTGGCCCGAGCCCAGCGCTCGGTAGTTGACGATGTCGAGCGTGTCTAGACCCAGGTTGCGCAGATTGTCATGGACGCCTGCGGTCAGGTCCTGGGGCGACGTGGCGCGCTGCCATGACTTGTCTGGCGGGCGCCGAGCCCCCAATTTTGTGACGATCACGAGTCCATCGGCATAAGGATGGAGTGCCTTTCGGATGATCTGGTTGGTGATATGCGGTCCGTAGAAATCGCTCGTGTCGATGTGGTTCACGCCGCCTGAAATAGCCTCCCGGAGCACAGCTATGGCACCCTCAGGGTCCTTCGGCGGCCCCCACACGCCGGGTCCGGCAAGCTGCATCGCGCCATAGCCAATCCGGCGGACCTTGAGCGAAGTGCCCGTGAACGTGAACAGACCTCCGAGCGTGGAAGAATTCATTGTGTTGCTCCTTTCAGTGAAGACATGAGGGAGCACATACAACATTCTATAAAACGCAATTGAAGGGACGTGTGATCGAACGGTGCCAAACGCATCTATCGCCGACACTCTTCGATCGGACAGCGAGGCCCTTGGAGTTGATGCAGTCCACGGCTTGCGGTCCAGACCGTCGGCGATTAGACTTCCCCTAATTTGGCATCGTGAAAACTCCATGAACGACCCGGCATTTTGGGACAGGCTGCAATTCGCCTTCACCATAACCTATCACTATCTCTTCCCGCAGCTGACGATGGGGCTTGCGCCGATGCTCGTGTATTGGAAATGGCGGGCCTTCCGAACTGGAGATGAAAGTTACATCCGTGCAGCACGATTCTGGGCAAAGATCTTCGGTCTGACATTTGCCGTGGGCGTCGTGACGGGAATACCGATGGAGTTTCAATTCGGCACCAACTGGGCCAGCTTTTCCCGCTATTCGGGAAACTTGATTGGGCAGACCCTGGCCATGGAGGGCATGTTCGCTTTCTTCATGGAAAGCGCATTGGTCGGAGCTCTGGTCTGGGGAGAAAAGCGGCTTGGCCCCCGAAGCCACTTAGCGGCGGCTATAGGGGTGGCGCTCGGGAGCTGGCTCTCTGGGTATTTCATTCTGGTGACGAATGCATTCATGCAGCACCCAACGGGCTACGCAGTAGCCTCCGATGGGCGGCTGCACCTGGCGAGCATGGCCAGCTACCTGGGGAATCCTTGGGCCTTTGCAATGTTTGCTCACAACCAAATGGCGGCCTTGGTGACCGGCGGATTCGTGGTGGCCTCGGTGGGTGCGTGGTATGCCTTGCGGGGCGAGCATCCCGGTCAAGCCCGGCTTTATCTCCGGTCGGGTGTCACGGTGGGTCTCTTTGCCTCCATTCTGGTCGCCTTTCCCACCGGGGACATTCAGGCCAAAATGGTTGCGACCCATCAGGCACCCGCACTCGCCGCAATGGAAGGGCGCTTCCACAGCGGCACCTATGCCGAAATTAACCTCATCGGTCAGCCCGATGTCCGCGAGCGGCGGCTCGACAATCCCATCCGCATTCCCGGCCTCCTCAGCTTTCTCGCCTTCGGGCATGTGCAGAGCGACGTGCGCGGCCTGGACGACTTTCCCGAGGATGTCTGGCCCACGAACATCGAGATCCTTTACTATGCCTTTCATATCATGGCGGGCTTGGGTACGGTCTTCGTCGTTCTCATGCTTGCCGGATCGGTGCAGCTTTGGCGCGGCCTCCTGGACAAGAGCAGGGTGCTTCTCTGGCTGCTATTGTGCGCGTTCCCGTTCCCCTTTATCGCCAATACCGCGGGCTGGACTGCGGCTGAACTGGGCCGCCAGCCCTGGCTTATCTACGGCCTGTTTCGCACTGAGCAGGGTGTCAGCGCAACGGTCAATTCCGGCTCCGTCGTCTTTACGCTGATTGGCTTTGTTGGACTGTATTTCGTGGTGGGGCTGCTTTACTTCAGCCTGTTTTCCCGCGAATTGAAGCATGGCCCAGAGGAGGTGTCCCATGATTGAGATGTCCTACGGCATTCTGGTCTTTATGTTGACCGCCTTTATGGTCCTAGAAGGCTGGGATTTTGGCGCCGGACTCATCCATTTCGTCGTCGGCCGCAATGAATCGGATCGGGGTGTCGTGATCCGGGCGATCGGCCCCCTTTGGATCTGGCATGAGGTATGGCTGGTTGCCTTTGGCGGCATGACCTTCGTCGCTTTTCCTGCAGTCTTGGCTTCGGCCTTCGCCGGCTTCTATCTCGCGCTATTTCTCCTTCTTTGGTGCCTGATTCTGCGCGGCATTGCAGTGGAGGCCAGGGGGCTCATAAGCGACCCCCTATGGAGGGAGGCCTGGGATTTTGCCTTCGCCACTTCAAACCTCCTCCTCGCCGTCTTGATCGGCGTGGCGCTGGGCAACGTCATTCGCGGAGAGCCGCTCGATGCCCACGGCGATTTCACGCTGTCCTTCTTCACCGATTTCGGAGTGCATGGGCAGGTCGGAATTCTGGATTGGTACACGGTCTCTATCGGGATCTTCATCCTCGTGCTCTTCGCAGCTCACGGCGCCTCGTACCTTACCTGGAAGACTGAGAGTACGGTCCATGAACGGAGCGAGCGACTGGCCCGGTGCCTTTGGCCGATCGTCCTTCTGTTGCTCCTGGGTGCTACGATCGAAACGGCAATAGTGCGGCCGGATCTTTTCACCGGCATGATTCATCGCCCCCTAGCTTGGCTTGCCCTGGCTGGTGTGGCGGGAGGCGGCCTTGCCGCCCTCTTCGGCCAATGGCGGCGTCGAGAATTAACGGCCTTTCTCGGCTCTTGCACGCTCATCAGCAGCCTGATGACAGCAGGCGCCGTTGGAGTTTTCCCGGTCATGCTCCACTCGACGGTTGAACCGGAGAATTCGGTCACCGCCTACAATAGTGCTACAGATATCCATGGGCTTCGATCGATGCTCATTTGGTGGCCGTTTGCGTTCGTTCTCGCGGTCGGGTACGTTGCATTCATCTACCGGTACTACCACGGAAAGGTTAAAGCTGGGGCGAATTCCCAGGGGTATTGAGTGAGAGTGTGCGCTGTTTTGGTGTTTTGTGGCGCGGTCGGTTCCTTTACCTTTGCATTGCCTTTTTAGGCGTAAATCCAGTTTTTGTGCATAGGAACGCTCGCGGTCGTCTCACAACGGGCGAGTCTCGGGAAATACGCCTGCCGGGACAGTGATCTGCTACACCGCAATGGCCAAGAACCCACCTATGGCATTCCGCGCTCCACAGTATGGAGCGTGAAACCTCTGCCAGCTCTAGCTGACGGTCACCTCCACCGGCCGATCGGACACCTGGAAATCGATGAATCGAGCCCGGACGTTCGGAGGATTTTCGGTTAGTCGCGTACGGATTCTTTGCCCAGCTTCCGGCGTATCCGCGCACAGGAGCATGTACCCACCGCCGCCGGCTCCGAGCAATTTGCAGGCCGCCAGGTCAGCGCCGGCGGTTCTAATGATACTTTCAATCTGGGGGGTGGTCGTGTCAGGATCGAGACGGCGGTTGAGGTCCCATGAGCGAGCTATGCAGCGGTGCATTGAACTCTGATCGTCCTCCTGCAGGGCTTGATGCAGGTGCTGTGAGTTAATGCGGATCAAGCCGAGCGTCCGAATTGTGGCCGAACGTCCAAGAAACATATCGTGGACGATCTCTTTAAGTATGCCTTTCGCCAGTCGTGTCACGCCTGTGTAGTATAGCAGAAGCGTGTGGTTCGCGTGAGCGTCTCCGATCAGTTGCCCTGGCAGGTAACGCACGCTCGGGGTTTGTACGAGGCCCTGCCCGGTTTGGATCAGTTTCACGCCACCAAAGAGTGCTCCCGCCTGGTCTTGCCAACCCCCGCCGGTCGTCAGCAACTGCTCGATAGACAGGACCCGTTGGTATATATCCAAGACGTCCCATCCGAGATTGCACGCGCGGCTCAGCGCCACGAGCAATGTTGCCGCGAGGATCGAGGAGGTTCCCAGACCCGATCCCTTTGGCACGGCACTCAGGAGCGATATCTCGAGGCCACCCCCAAACTTCTTCAGCAATTCGGGCAAGGTACGCGGAGGCGTGCCCGAAATGAAGGTCGGCAGAAACCCGGCTAGGGCCAATGCCGCTTTCGGCAGGCTGAAGCCGGAACGATCGTCACGGAAGGATGAAAGTTCGGCGAAACTTCTGATGTCTTCTGTTGCGCCAAGGTCGATCGACCGGAGCCTGAATTCTGGCTTCGAAATGGGACGTACGAAAACCTGTATCGGGGGCTGGCCGTTCAGAAGCACGGCCACATTGAGAACCGAGCCTCCGAATTCGAAGCAATAGGGTGGGGTGTCCGTCCAACCTCCCGCAAGGTCGAGGCGCAACGGGCTGCGCGCCCATACAATCTGATCCACTTTCAGAGCCAGGTGCGGGTTAGGCCCGCTCAAGCTGATCGAGGCAATGACCGACTCCTGCAGGCGCGCGTATCCTGAGGCCAGAAGTTGTGCGCGTTTTCCGCCCCGTTCCAGGCTTGCAAGAAGCACAAGGAGCCGGGAGGCATGCTCAGGTTTGTTCGTCGCTGAGAGGATCCGCGGGCCGCGGCTGCGCAACCAGCGGCGGAGAGCCGGCGCCTCCCTTCTGGCATAAGCCGAAATAGCCGCAAAATCATGGGTGAATACCCCCATATCGGCTCCGTTAACGCAGGCCTCAAATTCCTCACGTAAACACGCCGCATGCGCCGCCCGGCGTCCGGCGAAGTAGCGCATAAAATTCACGGCACCTGGAATCTCCGAGGCAGAAAGCCGGCGGAGGCCCATGAGGCGCGCTCCAACGGTCGGGTCCGGGTGAATATCGAAGAACCAGTTCACGGCATCCTGGTCGATCTCATGCGCAGACAGCACGGGGTAAATCGGCAGGTGAAAAACGTCTTCCGCTGGTTTGGGAAGGCCGCGCGCGGTAAGCCATTCCAGTGCGTCGCGTCCACAAATCTTCCCGCCCGAGCCTACCGAGCCTCGCAGCGAATCGTCTAGATGGTGCGGCCTCAGTATCCAACGGTCGCGTCCAATAGGGACCGTCTCGACACACCAGCCCCGGCCCAGGGACTCGATGCAGTTCGTCGCGGGAAGACCTGACACGATGTTGTGTCCTTCCATGCGGATCCCTTTTTTGCTTTCCACTGCATCGAGCCAGACAGGAAGGGACGGTGAACCCGTTAACGCGGAGCCCAAGGTTGCGGTGAGAAGTTTCTTTCGCGGTGAAAACGTTCCGCGCTGGATTTGCTCGAATGACTCGAATAACTGGCGGCTCGAGCCCAAATGGTAGAACCGGGCATCCTCGAGGGGGATCACGGCGGAACTCAACGCCGACCAGCCGAGGCGCCGCAGGCGGTCGGGGGGGCGCGTCCGACTGCCCAGGGCGGCGCCAATCTCCGAGTATAGGTCCAGGTGTTTCGGGTGGCCATTGGCCGTTTCGAAGCAGTTGCGCCCCTCGTTCCACCCGCACCGCCGGAACAGCATACGCAATGCGTCGATGCTAAGCAGCCACATGCCTGAATCGACATAGAAATCATAACGGGACGAGAGCCGGTGGATCTCATCTTCCAGGGGTTTCTGCAGGAAAAACGCGATTGGATGAGCACGCCCCTCGGCGTGGCCCCGGTCCCTCTCGACGAAGTAAACGCCGAAGTTTCGCGCGACTCCCGGCGCCACGCGCATGCCAATGCCTGTAATATCGGCCGCCGTGGCGGGGATCTGAAGTGGGTCAAAATCAAGCAGGACGTCGCCCGCCGTCACGAGGACCGCCGCCTTTCCGCCGGCCTCGCGCAGCACCTGCTGGTAGGCCGGGATCTGAAAATCAGCGAGCATCTGATCAAATCTCCGCGGCGTTAGGGCGCCGACCGCCGGCATCGGCAAGAATACCTTTCCGATGGCTGCGTATGAAGGAAGGCGGCGGCTCTCGCCTCCGCCATGCAGGATCAGCTTCTGGCCTTCAGCCAACCATTCAAAGAGGGGTTTGCGGGTGCGTTTTGAGCTGTTGGCCCAAGCTTGCACCAGAAGATTGATCGTGCCTCCGCCAGAGCCCAAGCGGCCGGAGCGGGGATCCGCCCCGACGTAGACATCCGCTCCGCCGGCAATCTCACTAAGTCGTTCACCCCAGAGCTCTTGCCCTGCTGCGGACTTGATGAAATCTCGCAAGTGCGGGGGTACCGAGAGCAACACGCTACTCATAAAATGGGATCAGAAAATTTCGGCCCAGAGCCAAAAGAAGCAAGGTTTCATTCAGCTCCCTCAAAATCCCCCTGCTGCCTTTCATCGTAATATTCTAGCTAGGAGCAGGTTATGCAGCAGCAAATCGGGTGACTTCATCGTCGGAGGCGATACTGCCAATCGAAATATTTGATTACAGAAAGAGGGCGAAAGGTGGTATCATCCGTACCGAGTTGAAAAACTCCATTGCTATCGTCTGCTTTTTCATGGCCTGCCTCTCGGGCTGCTACGGCTGGCAGGACGACGTCACGCTCCACGGCGTCGCCTTCCAGAAGGCCAGCGTCGACGAACACGGTTTCGTCATCGGCCGCATCGCCGGGGACATGATCGTATCCGGGCGGCCCTGCGCCAAGGGTTGGCTCCACCTGCACCCAAATGGAATTCCCGCCGGCTTTACTGCGGCGAAGGATTTCACGCTGGGCCGTTTCACGATTCCCGCAGGAACGTGGGTCTTCCAGAATCCGGATGGGGTGATCACCGTCTGCGCCTTCCCGCGCGACGTCGAGATCCAGGGGCACCTCTGTCGCGGCGGCATGGGCGGATCGGAGGGCGTGCAGGCGGCGTTCTATCCGAGCGGAGCCTTGAAACAGTTCTTCGTGCGCGAGCCCGATCGCATCGACGGGATCCTTTGCGAGACCAAGCTGGTCAAGCCGGGAATCGAACTTTACGAGGACGGGCATCTGCGCAGCGCGATCTTGGCGGAGGATTGCACGGTGGACGGACACCCATTCCATAAGGGCGACCCCATACGGCTCACCCCGACAGGGCATCTGGCAACTTGAGGCTATCTTTGTTGGTCTAACTTAGGCATTCGACTGGCGAACCTATTGCCTCTCGATTTGGGGCCATTCTTGCTTTGTCTGCCTATTGAGTCTCCAATCACCAAAATGGGCCGCGCGAACAACCTTTCCCGCTGGGCCGCGTCGTGCCTCTGATGGGGCACTCCGCTCCACCTTGATCGATGAAATCATCCGCCTTGAGACAATCGCTGACGCCGGAGCCCGTCTGCGGAGGGTCGGGAGCTCTGTTGCTATCAGCATTGGCACTTGTCCTGTCGTTGGATTTGGCAGGTTGTTCATCGAAAATGGACTGGTCGAAGGAACCCGTGCCGGTGTCTGTATCTGCTGCGAATTATTCCCAGCTTTCCGACGAGGACTTATATAATCGGGTCATTATTGATCCAATAAATGCCCACCCGGAGCCCCCGGCTGTTGCAAAGCCAACCAGGCCATTTTATTACCTCCTCCTGCCCGGCGAGGTTTATCCAAGTGACGTCGCGCTTGGGACTGTCTACCGCGAGCTCGAGAGTGCGCTCGAGAAAAGAGGCTACTTCAACGCGATCTACCAGAAAACACCTGCGAACACTCAGCCTAAGGTCGATTACCTGCTGCGTGTTCATTTCGGAGAACGCCCATGGCTGACCCCGATAGTGAGGACGGACAGGGTGACCTGGGGAGATGACGGCCTCGTGGCCAACAGGCATAAAATGAACCTGCTAAGCGTGAGCGGTTCGTCTTATGATCCGCGTGTCGGGTTGAGCACCGAGGAGGTTATGCGCCTCAACGGGATGTTTGCGTCTTCAATCGCCAATTTTGGACTCGGCTCGGGACAGAGCTTTGGCCTTTTCGCGCCAGCGTCGCTCTGGGGCAGCTTTGGATCGAACAAACAGCTATGGCGGGACTTCGGAGAGGAAGACCAGGAGTCTCAGAATTTTTACCTGTTCGTCGTCGAGGCATTCAAATTGGACGATGTCACGGTCATGAGGAAGAGGGCGCCTTGCATCTGGGCCACATTTATCGCTGTGCCCTCTGACCGGGATATGAAATTCTCAAGTGTGCTGCGCTCCATGATTCAGACGGCCACGCCTTACTTTGGGGAAACAACGCACGGTCTTCAGGCCTATGAGGTACCGCATGGAAAGGTTTTCCTCGGAACCCCTGTCGAAGTGCCCGGGGCCGAGAAAGAACCCTTTCCTAGAGAATAGGACCCTCTGAGGTTCGACGCGAAGGGGCGGGAGCCTTTAAGGGATAGAGGGATGCCGATTATGTAGCGTCCCCTGTGAAGCGATGCACCAATACTGAGTAATTCCTCTACCCACCTACATCCCAACTAAAGAGTCCTTTGGGCTGCATTCTAAATGGAACCCAATCGTGAGCGACAGACCGACCCATTCGAGATTTACCGACCCCGAAACGGTCAATCCTCCGGATTCCCAGGTGTGAACAAGACGCGGGTTGTTTGGAATGCCGTCGTTACTTTTCCGATCAGTTTAGAATTCCTGGCGGAAGATCCCTGAGACCGCATCGAACATTTTTTCCAGTATCGACCGGTCCTTGAAATCCGCCCGCGTCATCAGTCGGGAAAGGCTTTTGTCATTCTCGAAAACTGCGGTCTGCGTTGCCGCAAACACTTCGTCGTAGATGTTAAGATTTGCTTCGTCGTTCAATCGGAATGATCGATTGTCAAAATTCGTCGAGCCCACCGACACCCAGACACCGTCCACGATTAAGACCTTGCAATGATAGAGAGAGGGTTGGAATTCATAAATGAGCACTCCGGCGTCGAGCAACCTCACCCAACGCGAGCGGCTGGCTCCCTGTACAATTTCCGAATCGGTGTGGGGGCCGGGCAGAATAATTTCGATCTTCACGCCGCGCTTTTCAGCCGTAATCAGCGTTTCAATCGCAAGATCGTCCGGCACGAAGTAGGCGGCCTGAAGGCGGATGCTTTTCTTGGCCGACGCGATGGACAGCAGATACATCAGCCGAACGCTTTCGCTGCCCTCATCGGGGGAGCTCTTGAATACCTGAGCGCGCGAGGGGCCAATCTGGGTCAATTCGGGATAATACTCCCTGCCAAAGAGCACACGGGCTTGGGTCTTCATCCAATTGTCGCCAAATGCTGCCTGCATCTGTGCCACCGCCGGGCCTTCGATTTTGTACTGCGAGTCGCGCCAGTGATCCACGGCGGTGCCGTTCCCGGTCCACGAGTCGGCAATGCCGACTCCGCCGGTGAATCCGATCCGGCCGTCCACGATCAGCAGCTTGCGGTGGGTGCGATTATTCAGGCGGGACAAATTATACCAGCGAAGAGGATGGTAGCGTTCTACCTCGACGCCTGCGGCCTTCATCGCCGTTAGGTACCTTTCATCGATCTTATTCGAGCCCAGCCAGTCCAGCAATACCCGGACCTTCACGCCGGCCTGCGCCCGCCCGCACAAAGCATCCGAGAATTGTTGGCCGATGTTTCCCGACCAATATATATAGGTTTCAAACGTGATCGATTCCCGGGCGCCGCGAATCGCCTCAAGCATGGAAGGAAATATTTGATCACCGTTTTGCAAAGCAGTCACCCGGTTACCGGGCACGATCGCGGGGCCAAGCAACTGGCTCATGCTTCGGAGGAACTGGGGGTCGTCGACGGCAAATTGGTGCGTCAGCTCGTAGCGAATTTGCCTTTCTCCCTGTCCGGGTGTGCCGGTAAAGAAGACCACAATGCTTGAAACAAGTCCGACAATGAGAATTGAACAAAAGAGCCGTCGGAAGGTTCGAACCCGGTTTTCCGCCCTGTGAGGCGGTGCGCTAATTGTTCTCAACCCCGCGAACACTATAGCGTGAAGGGCTGGGGCGCTATGGGGTCAAGGCCCCAACCGTGGAACCGGTGATCAGAAAACGGGTCGGCCGAGTAAGGCGCTCTCACGTCGCTGGAAAACAACAACCAAGGCTCTGAACGCAGGTAAAACCCCATGACATATCGGTCCTTCTGGTTCATCTGGCCTATTTTAGGTGCGTTTCTTCCTGGATTGCGCGCGGGGGCGCCTCCGTTGCTTGCGAGGGCGATCGAGCAGTGGGTCGCCGGCCGGGAAGACCTTGCTTTCACGCAGCAGACGCGGTTTTTCGTCGACGATGGCAAAGTGAAGAAGGAGCGGGTCGAGCGTTATGATCCGTCCCTGCCCGACAGCCAGCGCTGGCGGCTGATCGAGGTCGATGGCCAGCCCGCTACGGATGAAGAACGAAAGAAATGGGAGTCCAGTAAGAATCGGAATCCGAGAAGGAAGGTCGTCAAATCGCCCGCTGAATATCTCGACCTTGACAATGCAAAACTGGTGGAGAGCACGCCCACGAGTGCACGCTTTGAAATCGGTTTGCGTCCAGTGGCGATGCGTCTGTTAGCGGTCGAAAGAATCGTAGTCACTATCACGGTCGACAAGGAGAGCGGCAGCGTTGCGCGCATATCAGCAACATTGCGCCAACCCATTAACGTGCTGTTGGGGCTGGCTCGGATCACCGACTTGGATATCGACGTCCACATCGAGCCGGTGGACAAAGGATCTGCCGAAAGGTCCGGCGAGGTTCAAAACGGCAGCACTGCCCGCGTGACGATGTCCAAACTGGGAAATCCGATGGAATACAATTGGAGCGATTTCAAACGAGTCGCGTCTTATGGTAAGCCGAAAGAGCTTTAATGAAAATGGTGGACCCAATCAGGGTCCATCCTTCCCCTATGAGGGAAGATTCTGTTTCGCGTTTGTTTCGCATCCCGAGGGATGTTTTCGGGATTTCTCGGCAGATTCCTGTAGCACCCGATCACTGATGCCTGGTTCCGGCTTGACCCTCTGACAAAAAGCAGCGTTATTACATCCGTACCCACATTCACTATGGTCCTCGAACTCAAATTGCGCAAAGTAGGCAACTCCGTCGGCGTCGTCCTGCCAAAGGAAGCGCTGGCCAGGTTGAACTCAGGAGAGGGAGACACGGTCGTCCTCACAGATTCGCCGGACGGCAGCTTCCGGCTGGCATCCGATCAAGCTGATTTCGGAAGGCAGATGAAAGTGGCCGAGGGGATAATCGGACGGTATCGCAACGCTCTCCGAGAACTGGCCAAATGACCGAGCCTGTTTGGGTTTTGCCGGAGGCTGTACGGGCCCTCCATGAACGCCTGTTGTCTGAATTTGGCGGAGCTTCCGGAGTACGCGACGAAGGAATGCTAGAATCGGCCCTTTCGCGTCCTGGTAATCAATTCTCGTACGGTTCGCCAACGATTCATGAGTTGGCAGCGGCTTACGCGTTTGGCTTGGTTCGCAACCATCCGTTTGTCGACGGGAACAAACGAATCGGATTTGCAACGGCCATACTTTTTCTCGAGATCAATGGATATCGGTTTTCGGCCGGCGAGGTCGATGTGACCGTGCAAACTCTGGCGCTGGCCGCTCACGAACTAGACGAAGGTGGTTATGCAGCTTGGCTAACGAAAAACTCGGCGCCGGTCCGAAAGCATTCAAAGAAGACGCCCGGGAAGTCGTAACGATTGCGCACAGAGTTAGTGGGTACCATCTACCAAAGGATATCTCCCCCTAATGCGGATGTTTCGCCTGGGGGCGCATCCTCCCGCAACTTATGGCAGCGCCATCTTGTGTGCATGAGTGCCCGCCCCTTCACCGAACCCGAATACCTCACTCTCTCCCAGCACTTCGCCTCCGCCCACCGCACGCGTGACCGGCTGCTCCTGATCCTGGGCTGCGCTACGGGGTACCGGATCCAGGAGCTGCTTTCGCTGACTGTCGGCCAGGTCTGGGACGGTGCCGATGTCGTCCGTGAAATCACCGTAGCACGCAAGGACCTCAAAGGGGGGCGGGGGAAAATACGTACGGGCTGTCAAAGGCCGCAGGGTGCCCCTTTCCGAGGCAGTGCGGGGTGCCGTGCTGGACCACCTGACGGCGATCGGCCCTGGAGAGGCCGACCGGTTTCAGTTCGCCACCGGCCGGAGCCACGACGCCGGCATGAACCGCTCCCAAGCCTTCCGGGTGCTGGTGGACGCCTGCACCGCTTTCGGGATCGATACGACCCGCGTTTCGACGCACAGCTTGAGGAAGACCTTCGTCGGCCGCTGCTGCGCCGCATCCGGCTGCGACCTCATCAAAACCCAGCGCGCCGTCCGCCAATCCTCGCCGATCACGATCGCCCGCTATCTGGAAACGGACACCGCCGACCTGGACCGCCTGGTCCTTACCCTTGCCGCCTAAGCCCCTCCCTCCACACCCGCCACGCACCGTTACGCGTATATTGGTGCCTCGAGTCAACGCGACTTAGGTACGTTGCCGGAACTCGGGATTCGGCTCGACTAGAAACTGCCGGAAGTTGGGGTTCGCGCGCCACTTGGATGCCATCATGTCGACCGCACAGGAAGTCCAGGGGATAGCTTGGAACGAGGCAGACGCCCGTCCCAAGCATGTTTTTATAGGCGCAATAAATGCCTATATAACAGCAAATATTGGCTTGGCTGCCGCTGCAACCAGGGATACGATACCTGCACCCCGCAGCAGTAATCCCCAAGTGCCCCGCTGCGAAAATTAGCGTGCGCATACTCTCACCGGCCATGTCCGTGTTTGTTGCCGTTACCATCGACCGATGGTTTCAGAAGGGCAGCGGCTTTGCTGAGTCAGGGCTGCAGCGGGAACGGAAAAATCGGCGGGATGCCGCCCGAAAAGGACCTTATTTCACGTGGGAGGGGGCATGAAAGCCGACAAGCCCGGGAACGGAAGTGATGCTGCATTGCCGGCAGCGGAGCACCGTACCCATGGGTTGAACAATCTGCCGGCAGTCGCCGCCGTCACGGAGACTAACGCGATGATCCCTATCAGTCGGCTGCGCATGGCGATGGCGATGCTGCCTCCCTTGGGCGCCTTGGCCCTCCAATGGATGTTTTGGTCCTACATTCAGCCATACGTTTGGTTTCTCTTTTATCCGGCGGTATTCTTTAGCTCTTGGATCGGCGGCCTGCGGGGAGGTCTCGCGGCAACTTTCATTTCCACTTCTCTTGTCGTCTTTTTCTTTATCCCGCCGGAATATTCCTTCGCGGTGGAAAACCCGAAAACCATTCCGTCGATCGTGATGTTTACGGGCATGGGCTTATTGTTCAGCCATTTCCATGGCCGACTAAGGCAATCAAGACAGCTCGCGAT
>Ga0302199_1000775_pt1 | contig 16371 bp, 9 predicted proteins | sample II_Bog_N2_3_FD_194588 | JGI IMG/M metagenome (GOLD analysis project Ga0302199, IMG submission 194588) | Peat permafrost microbial communities from Stordalen Mire near Abisko, Sweden - II_Bog_N2_3 | ecosystem: Environmental > Terrestrial > Soil > Wetlands > Peat | place: Sweden: Abisko, Stordalen... | reverse complement strand
GTTTCGAATGCAAAATCCTGTCCCGAATGCACGCCATCCCAAAAGCTCTTTGCAGCCCTCTCCCGATCCTCAGGGTGAACAGCGGTCATCCAGGCTTCGGGGTGCGACTTGACGAAGTCAGGGGTCTGGCCGGCGAATTCAAGCCAAACTTGATTCACGAAATCTGGTGTCCCATCAGGCTTGAGCGTCCAGGCGGATACGGGAAGATGCTGCAGCAGCCCGACTTGAAGTTGCAGATCGGTATAAAGGGCGGCATTCTCCAGTGAAAAAGCCGCTTGCGAAGCCAGTAACTGCAGAACCATAACCCGGTCCGGCGTGAAGACGCGTGGTGTCAAGTTGTTCTCAAGATAGAGTGCCCCGACAAGCTTCTTCTGTTTGACGATTGGCAGGCACAGTACCGATTTGGAGAGCTTGCGCCCAACATATTCATCCTTGGAATACACCTTGTCAGTCGATGCATCATCCAGAATCACGCTCTCCTGTGTCCGGGTTACATAATGCAGCACGGATTGAGGTAGATCCGAGGACGTGATGGCTGCGTGCCGGACCGCAACCTCGATCCTGCCCCGTCCGGTGGTGGCTTCAGCTTCGATCCGCGGCTCACCGTCCCGAACCAAGATCAACAAGCCCCGCTCGGCCCCAGCATGTTCAATGGCCGTGCGCATAAGTGTATCGATCAGCTTATCTTGCTCGATCTCACCCGATACTGCCTCCGACACGCGAATGACCGTCGCTAGGTCAAGATGCTCGACGGAGGCGAGAATGGTACCGGCATCAGATGAAGTCTTCTCTGCCTTGATCTGCGGATACAAATCCTCGAGTTGTCGGACCTTCGCGTCTGCGCCCCAACGTAGATAGCAGCCCCGCGCATCTCGCAAATAGACGTGTGCAATTTTAGTAAAACCTCGTGCTGAATAAAACTGCGCCGCACACTCGTTGGCGACCGCCTCACAGTGTGTTAAACCGCAGTCCTGTGCTGAGCAGATCGCCGTTTCGTAGAGATGTTCCGCGTCGAGCATCCGGCCTTCGATGCGCGCGATTTCTGCGCTGACGAGCGCGTTCCTGGTCTCGAAATTTGCAGGACAATGCAGCGCCCATATCTCGAGCTGTCTGTGATGGTCTTGAAGGGTGGCAAAGAGCTTCTGTCTCTCTTCGGAAGAAGCTACGTCCCAGGCCGCAGCATGCGCCAAAGCGGCATAGAAGCGAAAGTCGCCCGTTTCCACCTGCGATGGCGCCGACCAAAGCAATTGATGGGCTCTACGAGACGATTCGACAGATGAGGCGAAGTCCCCTGCGAAAAATCTGGCCTGCAGCTTTCGAGTCCAATAGAAGAATTCGGATAAGATCAGCGACGGATTACTCGCAAAACGATGTTCGGTGTCCGTTTCGCTATAGTCGTGAGCATCGAAGCATCCAAAAGTCGGAGTCAGGTCGCGAAGTGTACGTATGAGACCTAATTGCGCCTTGCTATTCTCAACCACCAGCCCATAACCGGCTTTCGTGACGAAGTTGAGGCCATTCTCTGCCTCGATTTGCACCCCCGAAAGAGGGTCACCTACGGCAAGATAATTTGTGATCAGCGAATGCCAGCTATAAGCGGAGAACGTGAGGTCCCCTGTTCGATATGCAACATCGAATGCACGCCGGATTAGATCACGTCCCTTCAAGGCATGTTTCACCCAGGGCGTTAGGGTGCCAAACGAAGTGTAGGTTCTCGCCTGGTAATGAGTCAGGCCGCGCTTTTCGACGAGGTCGTAGCCCAGTTGGCCAAACCGGAATCCATCTGTGTAGTTATTGAAGCGCGGCCCGGCGAACATCCCAAACCAGACAAAGCCGAAGCACGAAGCATCGCAGTTGCCGTGCTCAAGGCAAAGACTCACCATGCGGAAAACCACCAGCGTGGATAGATTCTCATCGAAAAACATAGCTGGATGAACGATTTCAGTGAACACATCGAGCATGTCGAGGACATCGGGATCATCGAGTTGCGGCAAGTCTAGAAGGTCCTCGATCTGACGGTTGCCGACTAGCGACCAGATCCGGCTGTACTCCCGAAGAACATCATCGCGTGACGGATGATTCGACCAATCCGTGCCGTTGCGGCTAAGGTAATCGAGAAACATTTCGATGGCCCAGTCGCTGCGATCCAAGGTCGTATAAAGCGTGATCTGCAATCTCGTCGCGACCGAAGAATCGTGGTGGCTCCTGGCGCGCTGCGCCAACATCGTCAGACGGCCTTCGGCTGCCAACATATCTGCAGTAAGAAGTTCGCACTCGGCGATGAGAGTCTCGATCGAGAAGATGAGGCCATAGTTACGCTCCCATGTCTCATCGCTCAATAGCGAGCGTCCGGCGTAAAGGTATTTCAGCGCCGAAGCGTAGGCTGTGGATGCCTTCGCCCGTTTGCCCGCGATCAGATTCAGGCCAGCCGCTCGCTCACTCTCATCGACATCCGTGATGAGGCGTGAGCCGCGGTTGAGTTGATTGACAATGTCGAATATCGCTTCTTCCAAGCGCTCTTGCGGGGTGCTCTCTGTGAGAATTCTGCCGATGCGCAAATGGGTCTGAGCGCGCTGTTGCTCCGGAATCAAAAAGTAAGCTGCTTCCTGGACTCGGTCATGAAGGAAGCGATAAGAATTCTCAGAGCGAAAGATGAGGCCTGCGCGAACTGCTTCCCAGAGTTGATCATGCATTTCTTCCTTTGAATCCTCATACACCCTTCGCAGCAGTTCGAACTCAGCGCTGTTTCCCAGGCAGGCGAGTTGCTTCAAGGACTCCTGCGTCGAACTTGGAAATCGGCTCAGCTTTCCGACCATCAGGTCCACTACGTTGGCCGTGTAGCCTTTTGCGTGGATGCGATCAACGTCCCATCGCCAGGTTGCAGCGCTTGGCTCGAACCTGAGCAAGCCCTCCTCCTCCAACTCCGTGATGAACTGGATGGTGAAGAAAGGATTGCCGCCGGTCTTCTCGTGCACGAGCTGTGCTAGAGAACTAGCGGCGTCTCGCCCACAATGCAAGGACTCAGCAGTGAGTAGGCCTACGTCTTCAAGGCCGAGCGGCGAAAGCACGATTTCCTGTGTCTTTACTCCAACGTCGCGGATCGCGGTCAGCGTGCGCATGAGCGGGTGAGACAAACTGACTTCGTTGTCCCGGTAGGCGCCGATCAGCAGCACGTGCCGCACGTCCGGATCGGTAATCAGGCGCTCCAGGAGTTCTAGAGTTGCTGCGTCTAGCCATTGCAGGTCGTCGAGGAACAACGCCAGGGGATGCTCCGGGCGGGCGAAGGCGCCAAGAAACCGGCTGAACACCACCTGGAAACGATTTCTCGCTTCCTGGGGTGGCAGGTCTACCACCGGCGGTTGCTTGCCGATGACGAACTCAACTTCGGGAATAAGGTTGACGATCAATTGGCCATTTGGCCCTAGTGCCTCCGAAAGAGCGTGCCGCCAATGGTTCACTTCAACTTCACTCTTGACCAGGATCTGACGCACCAGCATCTGGAAAGCTTGTGCCAACGTCGCGTACGGTATATCGCGCTTGTACTGATCGAACTTGCCTGCGGCGAAGAGCCCGCGCGGTGGAACCAGCACCTTGTGCAACTCATTGACAACGGAAGACTTGCCGACACCGGAATAACCAGAGACAAGAACCAGCTCGGCGGTGCCCTGCGTCACAACCCGGTCGAACGCCGCAATTAGGGTGTTGACCTCGCCCTCCCTGCCGTACAGCTTCTCCGGTATGAGCAATCGGTTCGAGAAGTCGTCTGTGCCCAGCGGGAATGAATCGATACAGCCATGTGTTTGCCACTGCACCAGGCACCGCTGAAGGTCGGCTTCAAGGCCTGCGGCGGTTTGGTAGCGTTGCTCCGCATTCTTTGCAAGGAGCCTCATGACGATGGCAGACAGCGGCCCAGGGACTCCTCGTCGATCGATAGGCGCCATAGGCAGACGTGCGATGTGGCAATGTACCCATTCCAAAGGGTCGGCAGCAGCAAATGGAAGCGCCCCCGTGAGCATTTGATACAAGGTGACACCCAAAGAGTAGAGATCGCTTCGGGCATCAATCGAGCGATTCATGCGGCCGGTCTGCTCGGGCGCCATATAGGGTAGGGTGCCGGCAATCATCTCCGGCGGCATAGGCGCCTGGCGCTCGTATCGCAGTTTGGACGCGACCCCAAAGCCGGTGAGCCACACGTTCCCGGAGTCGTCGACAAGCGCGTTCGCAGGCTTTACATCTTTGTGGATCAGACCGCGCTGGTGGGCGTGTCCAAGTGCTGCCGTCAAGCCGATGGCTATAGGTAGGAAGCGCGCCAGATCAATCGGCTGTCCTTTGTGCTGCTCGATTATCCGATCCAGAGGTTCACCACCCGGGTCCTTAAGTATGAGAACCGTCTGCCCCTGATGGCGGGTCAGTGCGACTGGCTGAGCTGCCCAGGCCGCATCGAGTTCGGTCGCAAGCGAGGCTTCGTATTCGAGCCTTCGGAGACTCCGAGCCGACGGCTTTTCCGCACCGGCCGCCATCGCCAGAATCGGCATCTGGTTGCCGCGCTCTGTGCCGCGGTAGAGAGTGAAATCCACCCCTTCACGAAGCGGCTCCAATATGTACTGGGAATCTTCGGCCATGGGGAACGCTCTTTATCGTCAAGAAAAAAAGCCGCTTTTTCAAAGAAAGAGGAATGGGCCCGAACTCTCGCAAATCGTGCGCGCTGCCATTCTCAATTCAAGCGAAGCGCCACGCTGGATGGGATGTTCTCCCTTCTCTGGACGTGAAAATTGTCTCATACTGCACACAATTCGAGTCCGCATCGGGAGGTAAGGTTACTTCCGTTGGAGAGGATTCCGCTCGAGTGACCGTAGCTTCAGATACTACTGCCACCTGCCCGCTGCCCGACACGCCCGCAGTGCAGATTAGGGTAGAGGTCGCCAAGAGAACCGCCCAATAGCAGCAATGATGCAAGCAGAAGCGCGTAGGACTCGACTACCCATTGAATGCTCGTCGCCGATGCATGAAGAGCATTCTGCAAAGCGGGCAACGCCACATTGACGACTGTCCCATCGATGAAAGCCATGCTGGAAGCGAGAATCGTCGCAATCAAGACCCAGGGCCCTCTGCATGGCTCAGATGCTCTCGGAGCGGCGAGGCCTGGTAGTTCTTCACACGGCGCTTTGACGGGCATCATCATTTGATGGTCGATGCTATTTCTTGATGCTTGCGCCCCGCCCGTAGCGCGGCCGCCGCTGACGGCTCTGCGTGGGTTGGATTCTATACGTCCGGCCTTGGAGGGAAGCTGCAACACGTAGTGGACGAGGTTATGAAGCCATTTGTCGTTCCAAAGCTAGATGGCGAAGCACTTGAGATCTCGTGCCTTCTGATAGTTTCGATGCAGCTGAGCACGATTCTTTTCTTCGGCTTGTCCGATGTGCCGCAGATATGTCCTTGCGGCAAAGCTCTCAAACTCTTCTCGAGAGCGTCCGGTATTCAACTGCCGAGCCCAGAGAGCACAGAACGGCTCGACCAGCCGGCCGAGACCCTTCTCACAGATGAGCCTTCGCGCGCTGGCGCCCGGCGGTGGAATCCCGAACGATCAGCGTGGGCTGCAACAGCAGAGTCATGGGCGCTTGCTGCACCTTCTGGCTTCGGTTCCTGATCAACCGGATCGCCAGGTTCGCAGCCTCGCCTCCCATCCGTCTCGAATTCTGGCTCACGGAACTGAGCGGCACACGGAAAAACTTGTTGTGAATGTTGTCGCCGCATCCCAGCACCGCGATATCTTCCGGAACGCGCAGACCAGCTTCCAGCGCGGCCAGCGTAACCCCCCATGCGGTCGGGTCGTTATAGCAGAACACGGCATCTGGCTTCGGATTCGCTTTCAGGAGTTGCCGCATCACCGCCGCGCCCAGAACCGGACTGGACTCTTCGTTTCGCGGAAGCCTCATCACCCACTTCGCAGTGACCTTGATGCCATACTTCGAGAGCACCTTGAGATAGCCATCCCTGCGATCACTGGTAGGACTGAAGTCAGGGCCGCCGATGAATGCAATCCGTTTGCGGCCAATGTCCACCAAATGCTGGGTCGCCAGTTCGCCGACCAGCAAGTCGTCGACGCCAACCAGCCAGAAAGCCCCCCGATCGCCGACGCGCCGGTCCAGAAGAACAACCGGAACTTCGCCGTCGGCGGATTTCAGGACCTCTGAGTCAGAGTTGCAACTGGCAATCACCAGAGCGTCGACATTCCGCGCCAGCATCTGCCGAACCTCCTTCACCTCCAGCTTCACGTCGTCGCGCGAGGAAGAAATGATCAGCCCATAGCCCTGCTGATCCAGCGCATCCGACATACCCGCAGCGACCTCTGCAAAGAAGCCATGGAATAGCTCCGGAACGATCAAGCCGATCATATTCGACTGGCCGGTGACCAGACTCTTCGCCGCAAGGTTGGGCCGGTAGTCCAGGCGGTGAGCGCACTCCAGAACGCGATGCCGGGTGGCTTCGCTGATATGAGCGTCCTTCTTGTTCAGAACCTTCGACACCGTCACGATGGACAGGCCCAGCGCCTTCGCAATATCTTTCATCCGCGTCGCCATCGGATTGGGTCCTTTCCAGTCACAGCCCTCGTGGTCCTGCCACCACGGGTCAACGAACCGAACTGGAAGGACACACGATCACTCCATCCGGCCACACCGTCTCACTTTAAAACAGCTGCGCAGGCTCTGCCCCCGGCTCGATCTCAAGCGTTCCGGCCGAGCAGAGAGCGCGTCTTCCCACTAACATCCATCACACCAGGCTGGGTTGGTCGTCCGTACGCTTCGTCCACTTGTAGATGCGCGCCGAGTTCTTCCAGAAATACTTCTCCGCCGCCTCCTGGGACTTGCTGGAGAAGAAGCGCCTCATCAGCCCAACCTCCTCCGGAATGCTGGCCACGCCGTAACTATTCGGGTAGTCAGACCCGAACATCACCCGGTCCTCGCCGAACATGCCGTAGAGGTACTCCAGCCTCGACCGCAGCGGCTCGTACTCCTTCACGATGACGTTGTCCGAGAGCCGCGGATGATACACCTCCGACAGCTTGACGAAGATATTGGGTCGGTCCGCCATCGCCTTTACCACAGCCTCATATGCCTTCTGGCCGTCGGGCGTCGGGTCGAACGAGGGCAGGTGGTCCATGATGATGCGCAGAGTCGGAATCGCGTCTGCCAGCATCGCATTCGCGTTCATCAGATCCATGGAGGGATTCGCCGTGTCCAACGCCAGGTCCGCCTGCGCCAGCAGCTTCAGGTTGGCCACCTGCTCCGGCTTCAGCGTCACTTTGCCCCCATCGGAGCTATAGAAACGGCTGGAGCGGATCGCCCGATACAGCGGATCTCTATGGAAGTGGCTCAGGTACTGGCCAAAGTCGGGACGCCCCGGATCCAGGCTTCCGGACACGCCCACCATAAACGGGTCGGCCCGGCAGGTCTCCAGGTACCACAGGTTGTCATCGATCCAGCTGCTCGATTCCACAACGATCGCTCCCACCATGCCGAGCGGTTTCGCTTGGGCACTATACATCGCCGGCAGCGAGGGCTTATTCAGCGCGCGATACGCCTGCGACCCCATATACCCCGAGAAGACCGGACGCGTGGGATCGAACAGATGGATGTGCGCGTCGATCACCGGGATGCTGTGCATCCATGGCGCCAGCGCCGGTTCCTGCGCCTCCGTCCATCCTGCCAGCGCAACGCCTGTCATCGCAGCCGTACCCAGGAACTCCCGTCGTGTCATCGCCATCGCTTATTGCACCTTCTTTGTCATCTTCGGGTCCATGGCCGGCACGGTGATCACAATGTAGCGATCCGTCGTCTCCCAGCGAATATGCAACTCGGTGGAGACAGCCGTGGTGTTCTCAAACGTCAGGCTCATCACCTCCTGCGGCGCGGTCATAGTCTTCGCCTTCATCGGGATGCGGCCCAGGTCCATCTCCGGCTTGTACTCGGTGCCCCACTGGCCGGTTTCGTTGTTCACGATCAGTTGCCACGTGTCCGTGCTGGGCAGCGAATACAGCGTATGCGTCCCGGCCGGCACCAGCAGCGTGCCAAAAGTCAACGGCACAGAGGTGATGACCGTCGTCGCCGGATTCGCGCCCGTCCGCCAGACCTGGTCGTACGGCACCAGTCCGCCCATGATCGTGCGCCCGCGCATGTGCGGCGTGTTGTAGTGGATATCGATCGTGCCACCGCCCAGGGTCACACTGGCCGTCGCTGGCGGACTCGGCATGGGAGCCGCCGGCTGTGCGGGGGGCGTGCTCACGCCGCCCATCTGGGCGTGCAGCGGGCCACACACAACGGCAAGCAGCACGGCTGATGCAAACCAACACAGGCTGCGCGATACCCGGGCGCGATGGTGCAACTGGCACAGCTTCATGGTTCTCCTCTTTGGTCGAAATTCTGGATAGGCTAGCGCGAAGATGCACCCCGCAGCCGCCTAAATCCAGTTTTGTGAGCCGTGTCGATGCTCGACCATCAGGGCTTGGCTGTCAAGCGAGGCCCAAATTCGTCCACTTGCCCAGGGATGCTCCATATATGGCCGGATGGCGGAGCGACGCGCCATGTCGGTCATATCCCCATATTTCCACCGCCGGCCGGCAAACGAACACCCTCCCGCCTGCATCTCAACGGTAGAGCCCGCGGAACGCCAATGAGGCTTCGACGGTAGGAAGTGCGCTTCACGTCCGGGTTGGACTCAAGAACGATTGCAGGACGAAGTGACCAGCCGCATGGGAACCGAAAGACGAAGTGACCAGCCGCATGGGAACCGAAACAGGATGTCCGCGAAAGAGATTAACGAGTGAAGAAAGCCGCCAGCGCGACCGATCCTCTCTGGTTCAAAGACGCCATCATCTATGAGTTGCATGTACGTTCGTTTCAGGACTCGAACGCGGACGGCATTGGCGATTTTCCCGGCCTTCTCTCGCGGCTCGACTACCTGCAGAACCTCGGCGTCACCTGCCTCTGGCTCCTCCCGTTCTTCCCTTCTCCGCTGCGCGACGACGGCTACGACATTGCCGACTATGTCGATGTGAATCCCAGCTACGGCACCCTCAATGACTTCAAACTCTTCCTCGACTCCGCGCACCAGCGAGGCATGCAGGTGCTCATCGAATTCGTCATCAATCACACCTCCGACCGCCACCCTTGGTTCCGGGCAGCGCGCCTCGCGCCCGCAGGGTCTGCGGCGCGCGACTTTTACGTCTGGTCGCCGGACAATCAGAAGTACAAGGACGCACGCATTATCTTCAGCGACACTGAGAAGTCGAACTGGGCCTGGGATGAGGCGGCGGGCGCCTACTACTGGCACCGCTTCTTCTCTCACCAACCCGACCTCAACTACGACAACCCCGCGGTGCTCGAAGAGATGTTGAAAGCCATGCGCTTCTGGCTGGACATGGGCGTGGATGCGCTGCGCATTGATGCCATCCCGTACCTGGTCGAGCGCGATGGCACCTCCTGCGAGAACCTCCCCGAGACTCACGCCGTGATGAAGCAGATCCGCGCCGCGATCGATGTCGAATACGCCAACCGCATCATCCTCGCCGAAGCCAACCAGTGGCCCGCCGACGTTCGTCCGTACTTCGGAGACGGCGACGAGTGCCACATGGCCTTCCATTTTCCCCTGATGCCGCGCATCTACATGGCGCTGCGCCAGGAAGATCGACTTCCCATCACCGACATCATGGCTCAGACGCCTCCCATTCCGGACTCATGCCAATGGGCGCTCTTCCTCCGCAACCACGACGAACTCACTCTGGAGATGGTCACCGCAGACGAACGCGATTACATGTACTACGCTTACTCCGCGGATCCACGCATGCGTGTCAACGTAGGCATTCGCCGCCGTCTTGCCCCGCTGGTCGACAACAACCGCCGCCGCATCGAGCTGCTCAACTCCCTGCTGCTCAGCTTCCCCGGAACGCCGATCGTCTACTACGGCGACGAGATCGGCATGGGCGACAACATCTACCTCGGCGATCGCAACGGAGTCCGCACCCCCATGCAGTGGACCTCCGACCGCAATGCCGGCTTCTCCCGCGCCGTTCCCGCCAGCCTCTTTGCGCCGGTCATCATCGACCCCATCTGGGGCTACCAGGCCATCAACGTCGAAGCTCAGCTCTCCGACCAGTCTTCGCTGCTCCACTGGATGCGCAACATGATCGCCCTGCGCAAGCTCTTTCGCGTCTTCGGCCGCGGCACGCAGGAGTTCCTCGCACCCGAAAATCGCAAAGTCCTTGCCTACCTTCGCCACTACGACCCCGACTCTCTCTCTAATTCCGACACAGCACCGGCCTCCGTCGCCAACTCGCATTCCACCGAGAACGTCCTCTGCGTTGCCAACCTGAGCCGCTTTGCCCAGCCCGTCTCGCTCGATCTCTCCAGCTTCGCCGGCATGGTGCCAGTCGAGATGCTGGGCTATGTCTCATTCCCCCCCATCACTGAGCAGCCATATCCTTTGACCCTGGCGCCTTACTCCTTCTTCTGGCTCGAGCTTCAGCCCGCGGCGGCAACTGTTCGCCCGCCAGCCCGTCAGCCCGAGGAACCATCGCAGATTTCGCAGAAGCCAACATCCACCAGCGACGCATAACACGGATTGGAAACTCCGATGGCCCTTACCAGCGAGGTCGACACCACGCAACCCACGCCCGACGGAGCAATCGCCGCGCCCGAGCCGCTCCCCGCCACCGGCGACCTGCTCATCTACCTTACGCCGCTCGCTGCCCCGGCTCTCGAGGCCACGCTCGCCCACCTCGCCAGTTCATTCCCTCCCAACCAGGCCATGGGCAACATCCTCGTCGCAGCCCCCGACACGGCCCAGTCCATCACCGCCAGTCAATCCCTTGGCTCCCTCACTCTTCTTCCGTACAGCCCCACTACCAGCACGCTGCTGCTCACTGCCGCGGACTACCTCACCGCCTTCCAGATGGCCCAGGAACATAACGCCCGAGCCTGCCTTCTGCTCGGACCCGAATCGCAGAACCTCGACCCTGCGTTTGTCCGCTCACTTGCCACCTCTCTGCTCGACTCCGCCGCCGCAGACCTGGTGCTGCCACGCTATCAACTCGCTCCCAACAGCGGCCTGGTCAATTCCGCCATCCTCTACCCCGTCACCCGCGCGCTGTACAGTCTGCGTCCGCGCTTTCCCCAGGCCGTCGACGTCGGACTCTCGCTGCGAATGGCAGAGCGCCTTGCTGCAACAGCGCAGCGGTTCACGGCCGCTGGCCAAGGCGATGCCATCCTCTGGCCGGTCGCAGAGGCAGCTTCCGCCAACTGGCCGCTTCTGGAGATCGACGCCGGCCCGCGAGGGCTGCCCCAGCCTACATCCAGTAACCTCAATGTCCTGCTCACAGAGATCGCAGGCTCCTTCTTCGCCGACATCGAAGCCAGGGCCAGCGTGTGGCAGCGCGCCCGTCCCCTTCAGCCGGCAGACACAGCCGCGCAGAGTCTACCCTCCGCGGAGGCGCTGCCAGATGTCACTCCCATGATCGAGTCCTTCCGCGTCGCCTACACAAACCTCCAGGAGATCTGGGCGCTGGTGCTGCCGCCGCAGTCGCTGCTCGGTCTCAAACACCTGTCGCTCATGCCCGCCACCGGCTTCCGCATGAACGATGAACTCTGGACCCGTGTCGTCTACGATTTCATCCTCGCCTTCCGGCTCCGCACCATCAACCGCGGCCACCTCCTTGGAGCGCTCACTCCGCTCTATCTCGCGTGGGCTGCCTCGCACATTCTTCTCGTAGGAGACGGCGTCCCGCCGGAGCAGCACATCCAGGACCTGGCCGCCACCTTCGAACGCGACAAAGCATATCTCGTCTCGCGCTGGCGCTGGCCAGACCGCTTCAATCCCTAAGCGTCTGCCGCCGGTGCATCGCCTCACTAAAGGAGTCGTCATGTGGGAACAAATCCAGTCCGCACTCAGCCAGTCCACTCACCGCGTCCTCGTCCAGTTGGCTAGTTTTCTTCCCGGCTTGCTCGCCATGCTGGTCGCTGTCCTTATGCTCACCGCGGTCGGTGCCCTGGCCGCGTGGCTGCTGCGCCGCATCCTGGTTGCCGTGCGCTTCGATGAGCGCCTCTCCCGCAGCCGCGTCTTTGCCGGCAACAGCGACATCCAGAACTGGTCACTCTCCCACAGCCCCTCTGTGTTGCTCGCCCGCGTCGTCTTTTGGGGATGCGTCGTGCTCGGCACCGTCATCGGCATCTCCACCTTCGATGCCTCCTTCTCCAACAATTCGGAGATTTCGAAACTCCTGCTCCCCTACCTCTCGCGCGGAGTCAGCGCCATCCTTCTGTTGCTTGCGGGCAATCTTGTCGCACGCTTCCTGTCGCGCTCAGTGCTCATCGGCGCCGTCAACGCGCATCTCCAGTACGCCCGCATGTTATCGGAGGGAGTCAAGTGGCTGGTCCTGGTGCTCACCGCGGCCATGGTGCTGGACCACCTGCAGATCGGCGGCATCGTCGTCGATCTTGCGTTCGGCATCCTCTTCGGCGGCATCGTCCTCACACTCTCCCTGGCCATCGGCCTGGGTTCGCGCGACCTGGTCAGCCGCTCCATCGAGAAAACCTCCGAGCGCGCCCCCGATACCGTGGCCGCACATCCGCAGCAGTCCGAAGAATCAGGCAAGCCGCCCATCCCCATCGATCTGCTGCGCCACTTCTAGGAACTGCGGGGAGAATCCTCCTCCATAGCTCTCGCCAGCCCCTATGAACGCCCCCTGACAGGAACTCAGTCTCACTTTTCGGCATCAGACTATTCAGATTGCGAAACGGCTCCAGGAATGCTCTGGCGAAGTCTGTCCACCTCCCCAGAAGCGTCATTCTGACCCGCTTTTGGGTCAAAATCTCGGTCGTTGATGGCTCGCTGAGGCAACTCCGGGGACTTGTTCAGACCTGCCCCAGAGTCCTGATTGGAAAGACATCGCGTCATGGCAGCCTAATCTTGCGCGGAGAGACTGACGCAATGAAGATTCTAAGTTTGCGGTTGATCGTAGCGTTGATCATCGGTGTGTCTCTCGTGTCGCTGGCTTCGTCGTGGTACGAGGTAAAGACCACCCAGGATGCGTTGCGCGGGGAACTCGAAAGCAAAGCTGAATCCCTTGGTCAGGCACTGGCCGCCGAGGCCGGCCCCGCCTTGCAATCAGGAGACACCTCCGATTTGGAGTCGATGGTGCAGCGCTATCCCCTGCGCGACCACCTGCTCGGAATCGGCATCTACGACCGCCAGCATGCGCCGCTGGTGCTCACCCGGGGTCTCTCTTCCGGCTCACCCAAGCTGCTGACGGACGCACTGCTGGGCAATCGGTACGAGAGCGAATTCACATACATTCGCCTGAAGCAAACCCATCTTCAGGTCACCCCAATACGCGCCGCGGACGGCAGCGCGATCGGCGAAATTGTCCTCGTCCACGACGCAACGTACATCCGGAATGAGGTCGTCAGCATATGGGGCCGGTTCTTCCTCCACATGGCGCTCCAGGTGCTCGTTATCGCTCTGATTACCTTTCTTGTCCTGCGTTGGAGCCTTGCGTTGCCCATCGCCCGAATGGCCCAATGGATGAAGGCAATGCGTACAGGACGGCACGCCGTCGAACCGCGCGCAGAAGACCTGAATCTGCTGCGGCCGTTCGCCAATGAGGTGGCTCCCATGGCGGAGAGCATGCGCCAGGCCCGCGCGGAGGCAGAGGCAGAGGCCAGGCTCAGAAATATCAACGAATCGCTGTGGACCGCGCAGCGCCTCGCCGACCATGTGCGCAAGAAGCTGGATGGAAGCAATCTCTTTGTCGTCTCCAATCGAGAGCCCTACACCCATACGCGGCAGGACAAATCCGTCGCGGTCACCGTCCCGGCCAGTGGCCTGGTCACCGCAATCGAGCCGATTCTATGCGCCTGCCATGGCACCTGGGTTGCATACGGCAGCGGCAACGCCGACAGAGAGACCGTCGATAACCACGACCGCCTGCAGGTTCCCCCGGACGATCCCCGTTACACGCTTCGTCGTATCTGGCTGAGCACGGAAGAGGAAGACGGCTACTACAACGGGTTCTCCAACGAAGGCTTGTGGCCGCTCTGCCACCTCGCACACGCGCGTCCGACCTTCCGCAACTCGGATTGGCAGTACTACAACAAGGTCAACAAGAGGTTTGCAGACGCACTCGTCGAGGAGATCGGCCGCGAGGAGCACCCCGTTGTGCTCGTCCAGGACTACCACTTTGCGCTTCTTCCCAGAATGATCAAAGAGAGGTTGCCCCATGCCCGGGTCGCCATCTTCTGGCATATCCCCTGGCCCAACGCCGAGTCCTTCAGCATCTGTCCATGGCAGCGGGAACTGTTGGATGGTCTGCTGGGAGCGGACCTGATCGGCTTCCACACCCAGGCCTTTTGCAACAATTTCCTCAGCACGGTCGACCGTGTGCTCGAGGCCAAAGTCGACTGGGAACAGTTCTCCATCGAGCGCACTCAGCATCGCTCCTCTGTACTCCCGTTTCCCATCAGCGTCGACCTGGTGGAGGATCGTCCCGACATCCGCGACGGTGTGACAGCGGAAGAAGAACGCAGCCGGTTGCTACAGGAACTCGGTATCCAGGCGACGTTTCTCGGCGTCGGAGTCGATCGCGTGGACTACACCAAGGGCATCCTGGAGCGCTTCCTCGCGGTGGAGTCCTTTCTGGAAAGGTATCCGAAATATCAGGGTAAGTTCACCTTCATTCAGATTGGAGCGCCCACGCGCAGCCGCATCAAGCGCTATGCCGATTTCCAATCCGAGGTCAACGCAGAAGCAGAAAGGATCAACGCGCGCTTCAAAAACGGAAAGTGGAAACCAATCGTCTTCCGCAACTGGGAACACTCGCATCAGGAGCTGCAGCGCTACTATCGGGCCGCCCATCTGTGCATGGTCACATCGCTGCACGACGGTATGAACCTGGTCGCAAAGGAGTTTGTCGCGTCGCGCCAGGACGAGCGCGGCGTACTCATTCTTAGCCGCTTCACCGGCGCCGCCAAAGAGCTGCACGACGCGCTCATCGTGAATCCCTACGGCGTGGAAACCACCGGCGACGCCATTGCGCAGGCACTGGAAATGAACGTAAGCGAGATGGCCGATCGCATGAGACGGCTCCGGAGCTCAGTCCGCGAGCGGAACATCTATTGGTGGGCGGCAAATCTGATCGGAGAGCTCTGCGACCTCCGTATTCGTCCAAAACGAGCGAACGTCTCTGTCATCAGCCGGTCCCGGGCGGCCAGCTAACATGCAGGATGCGACGACAGCCAGCGTACTCGCGGCCCTGCTGCAGCAGGTTACCGCTGCGCCGGCATCCGTGCTGCTGCTGGACTATGACGGCACGCTGGCACCGTTCCATGTAGACCGCAACCGCGCCTATCCATATCCGGGAGTGGTCCCGCTCCTCAGCAGAATCGTCGAGTCCGGAAGGACCAGAGTCATCCTCCTCTCCGGGCGTCCCATCGTGGAACTTCGTACACTCCTCGCTTCTCTGGACAGCATTGAAATGTGGGGATCGCACGGCATGGAGCATCAGTCCAGCAATGGCAGCTACAGTCGCTGCCAGATCAGTTGCAAGGACGCCGACTCCCTGGCAGAGGCCCACAGGCGGGTGGCTTCAGCAGGACTGCTGCCTCACACTGAGATCAAGCTCGGAGGCATCGCAATTCACTGGCGCGGACTGCTGCCTGCCGAGGCTCGACACGCCCAGAACCTGGCCCTGCAGGGCTGGGCGCCACTCGCGGTAGCCTCCGGCCTGAAGCTGCTTCATTTTGAAGCCGGATTGGAGTTGTGTATGTCCCATCCAAACAAGGGGGACGCCGTCAGGTCCGTCGTGGCAAGCCTGGACCCCAACGTGCCGGTTGCGTGCCTGGGCGACGACCTCACCGATGAAGATGCATTCCAGGCTCTGGGTGAACGCGGGCTCTCCGTCCTCGTCAAAGCAGACTACCGCGAAACCTTAGCTCAAGCCTGGATCAGACCTCCACAGGAGCTGCTCCACTTCCTGGAGCGTTGGCTCAGCAGCTCCACAGAATCGCCATCCATCGTCTCCTCCGGCTTGTGACGTCCTCCACCCCACCGCAGGAAAACTGCTCGAAACACATCGCGCTGCAAACTCTGGAGATAATGATCCACTTAGCTCAGGCGACCATTGTCATAAGCGCTGAAAGCGCGGAACATACCAGCCTGGGCCGAAGGCCCAGGTTGGGGTGCCCTGAACAGAGCAAGGGCTGTAAGCCCGAAACATGGCACGCCACAAACCGCCAGTGATAATGGTTCATGACTTGGATTATCTTGCTCATTGGTCTGATCGTCGGAGCATTCTCCGGCGTCGTTGGTATTGGCGGCGGCGTC
>Ga0302199_1000758_pt1 | contig 16657 bp, 17 predicted proteins | sample II_Bog_N2_3_FD_194588 | JGI IMG/M metagenome (GOLD analysis project Ga0302199, IMG submission 194588) | Peat permafrost microbial communities from Stordalen Mire near Abisko, Sweden - II_Bog_N2_3 | ecosystem: Environmental > Terrestrial > Soil > Wetlands > Peat | place: Sweden: Abisko, Stordalen... | reverse complement strand
ATACGCACTGGCATAATATCGCTGAACAGTTGAAACCGATGCGATTCCATCGCAACGATACGCGCAACCCGGTCGCGTGGTTGAGCTTAACCAGGCCGCAGCCCCGGTGAAGGTCCGGTTTTCGAACTCCGAACCCCAGACGCGATTTTCGGACAAACAGGAATCAACGATCATGCGCTTTTGATTATTGTAGCGGTTTTCCGGAAAGGCATTCCTGATTGCCGCGCATTCGCGCGGTAAGGTACCGGCCCCCTTTCCCTCGTATTGGATTTTACGCAGCGGTCCTCGCCGTCAAGGGTTCGCTCCGCCGCTGAAACAGCGCCCCTGACCGCTCCGGGCCGCCGCGAAGAAACTGCTTCTGGGTATGAGGGAAAGGGGGCCCTGTTCAGGCCGAACTGCGCTGCGCCCCGGCGTTACTCGTCGTCCGCGGCATCGTCGGCGGCCAGCGCATGCTTCAGCGCGGCCCCCGGATGCGTGGCCTCATACACCTGCTTCAGCAGTTTAATCGAGACCCGCGTGTACATTTCCGTCGTCGAGATTTTCGCGTGCCCCAGCATCTCCTGGATCACGCGGATATCGGCGCCGTTCTCCAGCATCAGCGTCGCGACTGTGTGCCGGAACAGATGACACCCGCCCTGCTTGCCCGTCTTCGCTTTGCGTATGTAACAGCGCACCAGCGTCGTCAGCCGCACGCGATCGAACGCCGCGCCCATCTGATCGAGGAACACCGTGCCATCGTCCGACCCGCCCAGCAGCTCCGGACGCGCCTCCGCAACGTACTTCGCAAGCCACGCCAGCGCCCGCTCTCCGATCGGAATGTGCCGGTCCTTCTTCCCCTTGCCTAGCCGGATCATCACCGTCCCGCGCTCGCGGTCGATATCGTAAAGCTTCAGATTCGCAACTTCCATGCGCCGCATGCCCGTCGAGTAAAACGTTTCCAGAATCGCGCGATCGCGCAGGCCCTCAACGGTAGAGACATCCGGGCCGGCCAGCACCATTTCAGCTTCTTCCACATTGAGAATGTATTTCGGTAAACGATTTTCCAGCCGCGGCAACAGCAGTTCCGAAGCCGGATTATGCAGGATATGATTCTGCCGCGCCAGGAACCGGAACCACGCCCGCAGCGCGCGCAGCCGCGTGTTCTGTGTGCGAAACGTCAGCGGCTCGCCGTTCTTTTTGCGGTACTGATACAGCGACCGCTGATAGCGCTCCAGCACCGGCCGCGTGATCTCAACAGGCGAATCGAGCCCGCGCTCGCGGCACCAGTCGAGAAAGTACCCGATCGTCACGCGCCGCGTTTCCACGGTGTCGGCCGAGAAGTTCTGCGTCTCCATCCAGGCCATATACGCCTGCAGCAACCCATGCATACGATCCGCCGCAACTTCCACCGCCGGAACAGCGCTATTATGCTTCCGCAGCCGCATAATGCGCTCCCGAGCCCGTAAACACTGGCGATGGCGGTACCCGCCCGCCCCCCGCCATCCCCCCGGCTTGAGGCCGACCGACCCCCGCCTTCTCCACATTTAACCCCGACTTCTTTCCGTCATACGTTAACTTCGCCACGTCGATCAGCCCGGCCAGCATCGGTTTCGAACCAACGCCGGCAGGCTCGCACAGCAGCTCATAAACGAAACTCTGGCCGCGCCCGCCGCGATGCGTCAACAGATATTCCAGCTCTTCCAGGCGATGCAGATGAACCTTCAGCTGCGTATCGCCCCAGCCCGTAAACGCGCGAACGTCGCGGCGGCTAAAGCGAAAATCGCCGCGTTCCATCTGCAACCGCTTGCATTCTTCACCTACCATCTCATCGATCAGCAGCAGCAACCGCCGCGTCTGCGGTGGCAGTTCATCGAGCGACCGCCCCAGCACTTCATGCGCGAGCCGGTTCGCCATTTCGATATCGGCGGGCGTTACTTCGATGTAAGAGAGCGTCTTCCCTCGATGAGTAGCCGTCTTGACCGGCCGCTGAAACTGATGCAGCAAAGCAATCGCGCGAATCAGGGTCAGATACTTCATGTGATCCCGCCGCGTGCGCGTCTGGCTGTCCATAAACGTCAGTTCCCGAGCATACGGATTCGCCACAAACAACGGCTGCAGCAATCGCTGCGCGTTGCGATGCAGCTTCAGCACGTCGTCGCGTTCCTGCCGAGCCAGCAGGCCTTCCAGTGTCTGCCGTTCTCTCTGCAGCCTGTGGATCGCCTGCGTCTGTTTGCGGTCTTCATTGACCGTCAGCACCAGGCAGCGGTTCAGTAACTCTTCATCGAGATCGATAGCCGTAGTTGTGAGCAGGATCGCCACCGGACCCTCCACACGATACTGGTGCGTGATCATCCGGCCCGTAGCCGGATCCTTCCCCGTCGACGCGATAGTGAGAACGCCTTCGCTCTGCAGCAGTTTCAGCGCATAAGCCGCACGCGAGGCGCCCTCTTCTTCCACGATGGCCAGCACTTTATTTTTCAGATCCGTTTCGCCCATGTAGAACAGCGATTGCCCCGTCATCGCCGAATATTCGATGCGATGCTCTTCCGGAAGAAACGCCAGAATCGATTCCATCAGCGAGCTCTTGCCGGCGGCCGAACTCGATTGCAGAATCACAGCCAGCGGCGCTTCCAGATGGCGCGACACTGCCGCGATATAGCCCGTGAGCTTGTTGGTTTCCTCGCCCACAACGCCGCACAGTTCGAAGTCGCGCAGTATGCGGCCGGTCAGATCCGGATCGCGCAGCAACTCGAGCGCCGCGGCCCGATCCTCCTCGTTGATCGCGACCGCAACCGGCTTCGGATTGAGCGCTTTCGTAATCTGCTCGTCCTGCATCTCTTCAAGCTTCAGCAGCACGCGCCCCAGATCGTGCCGGACCACATCTTCTTTCACCTGCATTTCGAGAGCAGCCTGTTTCACAAACACCGCGCGTTGCCGCGCCGAATAAAGATCGAGCGTATCGACATGAAAGCCTTCACTCTTCGATGCCAGCAGATTGATTTTCAGCAGATCGTAGCTGAGATTCTTCGCGAGGCCGCGCACGCGGTAACGCCGGTCACCCAGCGTAATCACGATCTCTTCGCCGCGAACCTCCGCCGGCAGCGTTTCAGCCGCTAAAGGAAGAACCGTTTCTTCTTTAGCCGCCGATTGGGGCTTTTTGCCCTTGCCCATCCACTCCGCCTGATTCAGCAGCAGCCCCAGGCTCTTCGCCGCCGGCGTCACCTTCAGCGCGTATTCGTTCGCATCCATGCCCTTCGGAAACAACACGCGAAAGCATTCGATGCCGGCCGCCATCAACTCAGCGCCCAGCGCTGCCGCCGCCTTCTCGCCCGCTTCGTCGCGGTCGTATGCGATCCACACCCGCGTAACGCCATGCTTCCTGAACGCCTCCCGATGATCGTCGGTAAAGCCCTGCACCCCATAGCTCGCCGTCACATTGCGAAATCCCGCCGACCAGAACGTCAGCGCATCGATCAGCGACTCGCAAAGAATGATGTCTTTCGAAGCCTCCAGCGCCTTTTCATTCCACACCCCGCGATGAGGACCCGGCAGATACAGATGCAGCGGCGTCCCTTCGCGCAGATACTCCGTGATCTTGCGGCCATACATCCCAACCACCGCGCCGCCCGCGTCGAAAACGGGAATCACCAGCGACCCATTAAAGTGCTCGTGCCCCGACTCGCGAATGATCCCCAGCGTCTGCAAACGCGTGCGCATCTCGTCGCCCGCCTTGCGATTCTTCGCCGGCAGCCGCAGCCCCAGCGTGCGATTCGCATAGCCCAGCCGAAACTCGCCGATCAGTTCCGGATTCGTCAGCCCGCGCGATTCCAGATACTTCAAAGCTTCCGGAGATTGCTTCAGCGTCTCGTGATAATAAGCCACCACCTGCTCCAGCATCGCCGCGTCATTAGCCGACCGATCTACCGGCGCCGACAGCTTACGCACGCTCGCGACCTTCACCACCGCCGACTCGCCCACCGGCACATCCGCCCGCAGCAACTCCACCGCATGACGAAAGCTCACACCCTCGGCCTTCATGACCCAGTCGATCACCGTCCCGCCCGTCTGGCACGCGCCCAAACAGTGCCACAGATTCTTCTTCGGACTGATCACCAGCGACGGCTCCCGGTCGTCGTGAAACGGACACAGCCCGATCAGATCGGCGCCATGCCGCGCGAGCTTCACCCCGCGAGCCGTCGCCAGCCGTTCCAGCGAAACCTCCTGCTTCAGCCGTTCGATCGTTTCTTCCGGTATACGCGGCATCTCTCAAAAACCTCCCAAACGAGGCGAACTAATCAGAATGCTGTCAAGGATCATATATGTTATGTTTAAGATTACATATGATCTCGGTTCCAGTCAACATATCTGCTCTCACCCATTACCCTGTCAGCGTGAGCAGAAAAAAACCAGAGGCCGGACCGGCCTTCCCCGAGCGTCTTTCGGAAGTGCGTAAGCATCGCGGCATGACCCAGCAGGCGCTGGCCGATCGCGTGGGTATTCACGTGGTGCAGTTGCGGCGTTACGAGAGCGGCGCTTCGCAGCCCACCCTCGACGTGATTCGCAACCTCGCCGTCGCTCTGAGCGTGAGTGCGGATCTGTTACTTTTTGGAAAAGAAGAGCGCGGCCCGGACGATGAGCTGCGGCTCCAGTTCGAAGCGGTCACCCGCTTCGATGCGGAAGAGAAGAAAGCCGTCCGGTCCGTACTCGACGGCCTCATTCTCCGGCACGAGGCCAGAAAGCTATCGGCAGCCGAGGCGCGGGGATAAAGGAGCGGAACATGGAAACCAACGTGACGGAAGAACGTCTGCACGCTCACGCGCTGCTCGACATACTGCCGGCCGAGAAGGTGAACGAGGTGCTCAGCCTGCTCGAAGAGATGGTGCCGGAAGCGCGCATGTCGCTTGCGGACAGGCTCGCGCAGGCCGCCATCGAAGACGAAGAGATCACGCCGGAGATGGCGGCGAGGCTCGACCGCGCCCGCGCCTCCGCCGAACGCGGTGAGAGCGTTCCGCATGAAGAGATCCTGCGCGAGTTCGGTCTGCATTAATGGCAGCATCGAAGATCGCAGTGGAATGGCCCGAAGAGGCCCGCGCCGACGTGCGCCGGATCGACCGCGCCACGGCCATGCAGATTCTGTATTGTCTGGCCCGCTACCTGAAGACCGGCGTCGGAGACGTAAAAAAGCTGAAGCCGCCGCGAACGGACTTTCGTTTGCGCTGCGGCGACTACCGGGTGTTTTTTGTTCTGCGCGGTAAAAATGCCATCGCGATCACCGGCGTCGAGAATCGCAGCAACGCCTATCGATAGCGGCAGCGCGGAGGCAGGATATCCGACGCGCGTCGTGCCTGTTGCCATCGCATCGCCCGCTTTAAACCAAGCGGGCTCGCTTGGCGCACGCCGCGCGCCGGTACAAGCTGTGTGCCCGACCGGAAGTTTTAAAAGCGCAGAATTTAAAAGCGCCTGCGGCAGCATGGAATCCGCGCGCCGAAGACGGGACTGGCTCATACATAATTCGTTGAACTAAGCCGCAAGCGGCATTTGAGTGGCTTTCGTCTTCGGATTGGTTTGTCCGTCCGCGACGGTGTTTGGCTGCGATTGACATTCACGCCCGCAGTGGTCCCGGTTTTTGATGTTCCCATCGGTGCAGGAGGTTTCACCGATGACTTTACTCAAACAGCGAATGCTGGAAGATCTCCGCATCCGCAATTACGCCTCGACGACGGTCGATTGCTATGTCCGTTCGGTCACCGATTTCGCCAGGCATTTCAACAAGCCGCCAGACCAACTCGGTCCGGAGGAGATACGCTCCTGGCAACTTCACCTGCTCAATGAGAAGCACGTAAAGCAATCCACCTACATTCAGGCCATTTGCGGACTTCGCTTTTTCTATCGCAACACGCTGAACCGCCGCATCGACATCGAACGGATTCCGTTGCCGAGGTACGAGAAAAAGCTCCCCCTCATTCTCAGCAAGGAAGAGGTTAAAGCGTTGCTGACGGCACCGAAGAATCTTGGCCACCGGGCGATTCTGGCCACCATGTACGGGGCCGGCCTCCGGGTATCGGAGGTCACCAATCTGAAACTACAGGACCTTGACCGCGCTCGCAAGGTCATCTGGGTCCGCGACGGCAAAGGCCACAAGGACAGGCAGGTCATGCTGGCGGAATCGCTCCGCGAAGTGCTGATCGCCTACTGGCGCTGGAAGCGCCCCGCCGACTGGTTCTTCCCCGGGGACAAGCCCGATTGTCCGCTCACCACCAAGACCGTTTTCTGGGTATGCAGAAAGGCTGCACGACTGGCAGGCATCGCCAAGCCGGTGCATCCGCATTCGCTGCGGCACGCTTTCGCCACGCATCTGCTGGACGATGGCGTTAGCCTGGTCGTCATCCAGGCGCTGCTCGGTCACTCAGATCTGAAAACCACGGCCCGCTACCTGCACGTGAGCGATGCCACGGTTCGTTCTACCAGAAGCCCGCTTGAAACGCTCGGCTCACTCGATCTGGTTCGGATCACGAAAGATACTCCGCCAAAGCGATGAGCGAACGTCGGCCCGAAATGGCCGATGTTTTCCGCACGTACGAGAAAGGCTTTTTCGCGCAATGGGGGCATGTGCTCAGTCCTCAACAGAAGAAAGCCTTCGAAGCGATTCGCGACTGCCGCACCGCTGCCCTCGGCTGGCACGCGGAATATGTTGAGCAGTGCGATACGTGCGGGCACCTGGCCATCTCGTATAACTCGTGCCTTATGGGGAGTATTTTCTAATGGGGAGTTTGGCCTCAGGATCCACGCTGGGTTGGCCTATTCGATCGGATTAGGCGGGCGGCGACTCACCATAATCTCAGGTCCTCCTGCTACGTTGGTGCGGCCATCCATGGCCAATGCTCAACAAGGAGAGCCCATGCTGGAAACGTACTTCTCCGCGCCCAAGACGCTACGACGGTTGCGCGGTGGAATCAGTGGACCACACATCGACGCGTTCGCCGATGACCTGAAACGCGAGGGATACGCACCGTCAAGCGCCGTTCGATACATCCGAGCCGCGTCTCATCTCGGCTGCTTCGTTCAGCGGAGAGAGAGTGTGCTGAAGGACATCGATCTCACCACGCTTGAGTCCTTTCGCAGTCACCTTCGCCGTTGCCGATGCCCTCATTTCAAGCGCGGAAAGATCAACTATCACGCCCAGTTCGGAGTGAAGCTCTTTCATCGTCATCTCGTTGGACGAGGGGTTTGCCCGTCCGAATCGGTTCCGAGTCTTGTTCCCCACCCGCCTCTTGTGATCGCATTTTGCGAGTGGTTCCGAACCCATCGTGGCGTGAAGGAACCGACTCTGCGGCACTACGCTCGCGGTGCTACCGATCTACTCCGGGCGCTCGGCGAAGATGTCAGTAAGTGGAATGCACAGGCTGTTCGAGATTTTCTTCTGCAACGAGCCAGCCAGTGTGGGACACCGACAACACAGGCGCTGATCACTTCCCTCCGCGCGTTTCTGCGGTTCCTCAACTTCTGTGGAGAATTCCGCGACGATCTCGCCCTCGCGATACCCGCGGTGGCCCACTGGCGGCTGGCGAGGTTGCCCCATTGTTTGTCGGCGGAAGAAGTAGACCGTTTGATTGCCGCGTGCAGCGGCACAGATCCCAGACGGCTTCGCGATCGGGCGATCTTACTCATGTTGGCGCGATTGGGATTGCGCTCCGGAGATGTGGCGCGTCTCCGTCTCACCGACATCGACTGGAACAACGGCACGTTGCAGGTAACGGGGAAAGGGCGATATCAAGTGCGACTGCCACTCCCGCAGGGTGTCGGCGACGCATTGCTCCGCTATCTGGAACGCCGACCCGGCAACATTGATACCGATCACGTCTTCATTCGAAGCAACGCTCCGTGTAGGCCCTTTGCCTCCGGAGATGGGGTCTCCTCCGTGGTGAAGCACGCTCTCAAACGCGCCGACATTGATGCGCCCGCCAAGGGTGCGCATTTGCTGCGCCACACAGCGGCCACGGAGATGTTGCGGAATGGCGTGCCCTTGGATCAGGCAGGCCTCGTCCTCCGTCACCGCAGCATTGATATGACCGCCTACTACGCCAAGGCGGATGTCGCGCTGCTCCAACAGATCGCTCAGCCGTGGCCGGAGGTGAAAGGATGATGTCATCTGTCGAAACCTATCTTGCTGTGCGGCGGGCCGTCGGGTTTACTCTCAGTAACACCGAATACCTCCTGCGAAGCTTCGCGGACTTCGCGACTGATCGAAAGCAAACGCATATCCGCACTGCAACAGCCATCGATTGGGCCAGCCAGGCGAAATCGGTTGCGCAAAGGCACACGCGTCACCAGACCATCTGTCGTTTCGCTCAATACCTTCGTGTGGAAGACCTCCGGCACGAACTGCCACCGGCGAACCACTTCGGCTATCGGAAGACTCGCCGTGTCCCGCACATTTATTCGCGCGACGAGATCAACGGGCTTGTTCTGGCCGCCACGAGGCTTTGTTCGCCCGACTCGCTGCTGCCCAGGACGTATGCGGCGTTGATCAGCCTGCTGGCGGCTACGGGGCTAAGGATTTCGGAGGCGTTACATCTGCTGGTCACCGACATCACCCCCAACGGATTGCTAATCCGCAGAACCAAGTTTCAAAAAACTCGATTGGTGCCGTTGCACGCGACCGCCGTGACCGGACTGGGACACTATTTGATCCACCGGCAGGAGGCGAAGCGCGGTGGCGACCACGTCTTCGTGTCGGATGAAGGGCAACCGCTCGTGTACTGGAAAGTTCACGGCGTGTTTCGGGCCTTGCTGAAATCGGCTGGCATCAAGCCCTCAGGCGGCCGATGGCCACGGATTCATGAGTTTCGTCACACGCTGGCAGTCCGGGCACTGGAGTCTTCTCCAACTGGCCGCCAACGAATCGGGCAGCACATGTTGGCCCTGGCTACTTACCTCGGCCACGTCAACATCAACGCTACCTACTGGTACCTGGAGACCACACCCGAGCTACTGCTCGACATCGCCGTCATCTCGGAGAACTTCGTGCAGGGAGGGCGGCAATGACTTCGCTCGCACCGCACATGGAAGCATTCCTCCGCGAGCATCTTGTTCGCCACCGTGGTGCCAGCCCCCACACTTGCGATTCGTATGCCTACAGCTTCCAGTGCCTGTTCGAGTTCGCCTCGAAGAAACTCAAGGTGGCGCCTTCTGCTCTGATGCTGGAGCAGCTGGATGCAGCACTGGTCTGCACATTCCTCGAACATCTGGAGGCCACTCGCGGCAATTCAGCGGAAACGCGAAACGTGCGCTTGGCTGCCATCCGTTCGTTCTTCCGGTTTCTGGAGCACCGTGAGCCAGCCGCAGTTGGGCAGGTGCGTCGCGTTCTGGCGATTCCCTTCAAGAAAACCGATACCCGTTTGGTGCCTTATCTGGTCCAGGAGGAAATGCAGGCCTTGCTCGACGCTCCTGATCCATCCACGCGGAAGGGAGTCCGAGATCGGGCGATGTTGCATCTTGCGGTGTGCGCCGGGCTCCGCGTTTCGGAGCTGACCGGCCTGCGCATGGATGATGTTGCGCCCCAGTCGGCGAGCATCCGAGTGCGTGGCAAGGGCCGTCGCGAACGCGCGCTGCCACTTTGGAAGACGACGGCCGCGGCACTCCGCGCCTGGTTGGCCATCCGTGGGTCGGTCGCTTCGCCTGAGCTCTTTGTGAACGCTCGTGGTGAACCCTTCAGCCGATGGGGAGTCGCATACATTCTGCGGTGTCACGCCGAAACAGCGGATCGAAAATGTTCGACGCTGCACGGCAAACAAGTGTCGCCCCATGTGCTTCGCCACACCTGCGCCATGGTGGTGCTGCAAGCGACGCAAGACATCCGGAAAGTCTCCCTGTGGTTGGGGCACAGCAACCTGACAACGACCGAGATCTACGTTCGAGCCGATCCTACCGAAAAGCTGGAGGCCATTGAAGCAGTTGTGCCGCCGAGCCTTCGCAAGGGAAAGTTCCGGCCGCCCGACAAACTACTCGAACTGCTGAAGGGCAAGCCATAATGGAGAGTCGAAAGGGCGTGAAGCCGCGTGCAACATGCCCTTTTGTCGGTCCACTCCCCATTAGAAAATACTCCCCATAAGGCAACAGGCACTGCCCGAAGTGTCAGGCATCGTCGCGCGCCAAATGGCTGGCCGACAGGCAAACCGAACTGCTGCCGGTCCCGTACTTCCACGTGGTCTTTACTCTGCCGCAGCAGATCGGCGGGCTCGCGCTTCAGAATGCGCGCGAGATTTACAACATCCTGTTTCGGGCCGCATCGGAAACACTGCTCACCATAGCGGCCGATCCCAAACGCCTGGGTGCCGCAATCGGGTTCCTCGCCGTCCTTCACACGTGGGGGCAGAACCTCCATCTTCATCCGCATCTGCACTGCGTCGTGCCGGGAGGCGGCATCGGACCGGATGGCGCAAGATGGCTTGGCTGCCGCAAGCAGTCTTTCTTTCTCCCGGTTCAGGTCTTGGGATGCCGCTTCAGAAACCTGTTTCTGATTTATCTCAGGAAGGCGTTCCGTCAAGGCAAGCTGCGCTTCCATGGAGCGATGGCCGGTCTGAAGAGACCGGCAGCATTCGAAGCCCAGTGCCGCAAAGCCGGGAAAATCAAATGGGTTGTGCATGCCAAACCGCCGTTCGGCGGACCCGAGCAGGTTCTGAAATATCTGGCCCGTTATACGCATCGGGTTGCGATTTCGAATCGGCGGCTGCTTTCAATGGAGAACGGTTGCGTGACCTTTGAATGGAAGGACTACGCGAATGGCAGCAAAACCGGAACCATGACGCTCGATGCTAACGAGTTTATCCGGCGCTTTCTGCTTCACATCCTGCCGGGCGGATTCGTGCGCATCCGGCAATATGGGTTCCTGGCCAACCGGGCGCGCGGGAAGAAACTGGCGCTATGCCGGTCGTTGCTCGGCGCGCCGGGAGCCGCAACCGTTGATCGGGATCGAACGCCGGAAAAGCCGGAGCGTAAACAGTGCCCAATTTGCAAGACCGGCCACATGATTCTCATCGCAATCGTTCGGCCGGCGATTCCCGCACCGCATCAGCGATCACCATGAAGATTCCACCGCGGAATGCCGAATGCTTAGCCTTCGCTGAGGCTTGGGGCAACCTCCGCTCTAAGGTGTCGATACGAGCCGAAAACATTCCCGCGCACCCAGTCACCCCGGAATTAAACGCCATAAAGCATGACGGAAATAAAGCTCTGCCGGAGTCGCGCCGCCGACTGTTAACTGGCAAACGAATCCCGGAAACGATCGAATCCCCATAGATCACGCTCCGGCTCAATTCAACGCGATTCATGTATTTCGCTCACCACCATCCTGCCGCGCGGAGCCGTCACTCGCGGGCGTTAGCCTGTCTTATCCGGACTCACGTTCCGTCGAAGACATGTGCCCCAAGGTCAGGCCTCCGGCCCGTGATTACCCGCAGGCGTCACGGCCAAGCCCTATCCCCGCTCGAGCACATTCAGGGAAGATGAATAAACAGTATGGGCTCTCAGCACCTTCCAAGGTCACCGTGATTCTTAGCCGGGGCCGGTTGCCTTTTCCGGAAGGATCGTGTCGCTGACCCAGCCGGTGCTGACGTTCCCGATCTTGCACTCCGAACTCCGCATGGGAGTGACCGTGCCATTTTCAACGTCAATAGCTTCAATCTTGCCGAAGTACTCGGAGCAATCCGCGACTCGCAGCAGAAATCGCCCGTCCGGAGACCATTCGCCCTCGGAATTCGGTAAAGTCCTGACCTTCTTAAAACTCACCGGATCGAGAAGCTCGGTCTTATACTTTCCCCCGTTCCGAACGGCAGCAATCCAGCGACCGTCGGGCGACCATGAAGCCAGCAAAAATCCACTGCCGAGAGATTTTACGGAGGAGGAATCGAGCTCAATCACCTCCAAAGCGAAAAGCGACTTTACCAATGGCTCCTTAACGGTGGCGACAGCTTTTTTTCCGTCCGGCGAGAGGCTGAGGGTGTTCCACTTTAGCGGCCCGCTCCCGCAGTCGGCCTTGAGCACTGGTCTGGGAATCCCTCCGGGCAGCGACACTTCGAACAGGCCACAGAACGGATCCTGGCCGCCGCCATATCCGCCCGCAAAAAGCAACTTGTCACCCTTGGGCGAGACGGCAAACTTCTCAAACCTGAGGCCAGGAGGGCAGGCTACGGGATCGAACGTCTCCGGACTCAATCCGATTCTATAGAGACAGGCACCAGGCTCCATTGGCTGGGCATACAGAGACCTGCCGTCGGGCCCGTATACCAGGTGCCGCATCGGGAACGGGATCGGGACAGACACAGCTTCCTTACCTCGCGAAAAGACCGTCAGCGTGCCCGGGACCGGCATATAGGCGGAACTAAAGTGTTCCGGAGGCGTCCCCGCTTGGTCCTGTCCCCATCCTAGAGACACTCCCAGGACGAATGCAAGAATGCCCAGCGCACGCAACATCATAGACCGGGAACCGTAAAGCCCCAGCCAGGGTAGAAACTTTGAAGAGGATGCAAAATCGAGAAGCTAGTCGGAAGGCTTGAAACGCCGAAGTCCGTTAGTGAAAGCCCGAGATTGCCCAAGAGCGTATAGGTGAAACTGTTACTGTTGTAGGTCGAGCTCCCGTTTGGAATTCTCGCGTATGGCTGGGGATTGAAATTGTAAAGGCTTATGTTGGTCTCCAGCACGCCGAGATCGGTACAGGGAACCGCAAGCTCGGACCCGAGTTCCTTGTTTTTCGTCGGATTCGTGGCATGTTTGCTGCCCTTCCCCAGCGGGTCGTCCGGCGGCTCGACGAAGCCGTAGAGGTTGCCTGCTGAGCTGGGTCCGCCCTCAACAATAGTGCTTGTCGTCGCGCCACCCGCTGTATCCAGAAAGTCTATGTAGGTGTGGCTTCCGGGATCACCCCTAAATCCGGCCGACCTGCCGAATAACTCGATGTCGCAAATCGGTTGCGGCTGCGTCGACGTGACAGTTGTCGAAAAGGTCGGCCCGCCGTCCCCGTCACCCGCGGGATAAAAAGGGGAACCATTCAGCGAAACACTTCCCGGGGCCATGGAATTGGCCCACGATACCCAGACCGGGCTGTCGGTGCAATTCCCTGGATACATCACACCCGAAAAATCCCCTTCCGGCACCTGATCGTCGTCCCACCAGTTGTAGTCTATGTCCTGCGAACAGAGCCCCTTCGGATCGCTGCGGTTTATTGGATCTCCGCCTGCGTAGCTGTACCGATTCCAGCTACCCGGATCACCCGCCATCGCGCTGCTTGCCAGACGATCCGCCGTATTAAACCTTCCATACGAGCTGGCATAATATCGCTGATCCGCACCCCTGCGGTAGCGCAAAGCTCAGCACCCCGTCGTAAACGCAGTCAGTCACGGTTCGATCTTGTACAGCCGAATAATCCCGTTTCCGCCCTCCGCAACGTACTGTCCGTCCGACGATATCGCAAATCGGAACAGCTCCGTGACACGCTTCGTGGGCGTGAACGCATTCCCATAGGTTTCTGACTCAGGCATCCACGACACCAACTCTTTGCCCGTTCCGAAGTCCCATATGTAACGGCCCTTGAAGGTGGTCCGATACTCATAGTCGAACGGAATCTTCATGCGTTGATAGTCCGACACCACGGCGCGGGTCGCACTTGCCGCCATCGCGATTGGCTCGATCCCATTCCTCGGCGTCTCGCCGATCTCGCTGCCAGTGTCCACATCTCGGCACCTCGCTGGCGCCCGATCACTCTGGAGCACGCTACCGCCCTGGCAGACAGCTTTTCCCCTGTCGGCAAACTCCCAGGCCCCTGCGACGTTATCTCGCCAGCGCTGAATAACCTTCCGCCCTATAGGATCGACGATCAATCTCTCCGCGTCGGCGGGGCTGGCGGTCTCCCTCACGACAGAAAGGAGCCGCCGGTCTGTGGAAACGTCCGTTACAAGCCAGCCCTCCGGAACCTCCCAGCTTTCACCCTCCTTGCAGTCTTGGTTGTAGAAGGTCAACCGGGTGGACGAATAAAGAGGCGGCGGGTAAGCCTGCGCAGATACCGCCGCATTGTCCCCTACAAACACACTGCGACTGGGAAGATCACAGATGGTTCCGCTCTCAAGGTGAACCACCTTTCCCAAGGCGTAGATGATTTGGCCAGACGGAGCCCATCCAAAGTTCGGTGCCCGGCCCGACTCGTTCTCGAGGATGCCCCACTCAATATCGAATTGCCGGACGCTGGCCGCCGGATGATCAACGTCAATCACCAACAGACGGCTCCTCTTTGCCTCTTGGGCTCCGTAAACGTCGGCTATCACTGCCAGCTTGCGTCCATTAGGGGAAAGCCTGAGCGCGAAAACCGGGAACTCGGGGCTCCCCCCGCTCCTGGGAACCACCTTCCTGAGGTCGACTTCCCACACCTTCCGCAGCGTGCCAGCGTGGGCGAACGGCAGAACGGCACTCAGGGCCAGCGCAACTATCCAAACCCGCCGTGTCACTGCCACGCCGGATCCAGGCAGGGATGTCCCAAATGACCGCCGAGAACGTCGTAGACGCCGTGACCGACGAGCCCCACGAGATCCTGCGGATTGAACCGATCAAAATGAAAGCTGTATGGCGAGTTCACTCCTCCGTGCGAGTGAATGGTATAACCACCCGCGAGCGCCAGACCGGTGGACGCTGCTTGCCGGGTTCCATCGTTCGTGCCGCCCCAGAAATCGCTGGAGAACGTCTGCTGGTCGCTCGTAGAAAATGCGGCTATTTGAATCGCTGAAATAGTCAGGTTGAAGTGGCCGCCAATGTAATACGGCTTCGCCGTAGTCCCCCCGCCTATCGAGACGATCTCAGATGCGATATCCGAATTAATGTCAGTCGTAAGTAATTGTAGATCGGCGGCGCTAAACGTCCCGTTGGGGCCGCCCTCAACGTCCTGCTCAATGTCCGTCCCTAGGTTATTCAGAGTCGCAGCAATGTTAGGGACGTTCTGCCAGCACTTCGGCGTTACCGGCTGCACCGGGGAACTGGGAAGCTGGATGGGAGCCCCGTTGCAAGTCACGTCGCCTAAACCCAATATGATCCCTATCTGAAAACAAGGGTCCATCCCGAAATAGCCACCGTCTCCGTCGTCGCAAGTACCATCGCCGCCACCGCCGTCATCGCCACCAACTCCTTGCAGACCTCCGCAAATAGTGGCCTGCAATCCGTGCGGATCGTTGCCGTTGACCGGATCGCCCGAACTGTAGCTATATCGATTCCAGCTACCCGGATCACCCGCCATCGCGCTGCTGGCCAGACGATCCGCCGTATTAAACCGACCATACGAACTCGCATAATATCGCTGATCCGCACGGGAGGAAGTCAACTTCACCGTGCCTGGGGAGCGCACTCAGGATCAACCTCGACATCGACAACGCTTTTTAGCAGCAGTTGTGCCGGCGCAACGCCATCGTTACCGAAGCCAATATATTTGGACGAGCCATCGGGGTAGACCGCCCTCGACTTCGACCAGTCAGCCCGGGTTTCGAAAAGGCCGGCGTCGGTCAGTAAGAGACAGCGGTCAGGATACCTCTTTTGAAGCAGCCGGTACCTGCCGAAAGGAATTTTCTCAGACTGCGCGTCATAGACGAATGAGGGCTTATGCAGCCGCTGTCCGTTGTCGGGGCCGGTTAGCGCCACCCATCTAGGCCACTCGTAGCCCCCGGTCTTATAGACTGTGGAACATTGCGATGTCGCGCTCAGGAAGCCACCTTCGTCAGTTCCCGCAGCCACACCGCGCAATCGAATCATCTTTCCGTCAAACGCCTGTGGGCCGGCGAGTACCTGGCACACGGACACTAGCGGCCATGAGAGCACATCCTCGGTAGCAACCTGGCTGTCTCCAGCCAGAGCGATCAAAGCCAGTCCTCCAATGAACGTCAGGCGTTTTAAAAGCATTTGCGCTTAACTTTCCATGTATTATCCAAGCTGGTACCCGGCTTGTTATGGTCCGGTTTGATCTGCGAAGAGCCGCCCCCGAAGATGTCCCACACGGCATGCCCCAATTCATGAAGAAGCGTGATGGCCTGATTCTGGGCCGTCGCAGGGAAGCTTGCCGTCCCGTTTACAAAGACGCCGGCCAGATCGTTTATCAGAATGTAGGCTGTGTTAGATGTCTGGCCGGTTTGGGAGTTCGAGGAGACCCCGGGCGTCGTATTCGCGCTGGTAACCAGATTTGGACCCGAAGGCGGAATGTCCCCAATCGTGATCGATCCACGGTTGCCGATCCCGTAGAACAGATCGGTGAGCAAAGCATACGGATCGATGCCGCTCTTAGCGCCAAACAAGTCGGCGCATTTGGGCTTCTCAAGAGCCGTTAGGTCCGTCTGATAGGCCGCCCACAACTCTTGGGCTATGATCAACCAGTTTCCCGCAGGGCCAGGAACTCCTGTGCTGTCGGCATCGTCCGCACCGTCGTCACCCCCGGGGTAATAAGGTGACCCGTTCAGCGAAACACTTCCAGGTGCCATAGAGTTGGCCCAAGACACCCAGACCGGGCTGTCGGTGCAATTCCCCGGATACATCACACCCGAAAAATCTCCTTCCGGCACCTCATCGTCGTCCCACCAGTTGTAGTCTATGTCTTGCGAACAGAGCCCCTTCGGGTCCTTTCGGTTCACCGGATCTCCGCCGACATACGCATATCGAT
>Ga0302199_1000730_pt1 | contig 17030 bp, 11 predicted proteins | sample II_Bog_N2_3_FD_194588 | JGI IMG/M metagenome (GOLD analysis project Ga0302199, IMG submission 194588) | Peat permafrost microbial communities from Stordalen Mire near Abisko, Sweden - II_Bog_N2_3 | ecosystem: Environmental > Terrestrial > Soil > Wetlands > Peat | place: Sweden: Abisko, Stordalen... | reverse complement strand
TGGTGGTGTGGAGCTACCAGGTTTATGCGCCGGGCCTTTCCCGTTTCCAACGCGTGGCGCTCATCGCCCTGCGCAGCATTCTTCTCGGACTCCTGCTCGTGCTGCTGGTGCGACCGGTGTTGCTGATAACCATCGAGGAAAGCGTCCGGCGTCCGCTGCTGGTGCTGCTGGATTTGACCCAAAGCATGGGTCTCGCGGATCATCGCACCACGGCGGATGACCAAGCCCGGCTCGCAATGGCCGAAGGCCAGATGGATCCGGCCGGCGGATTAAAACAGCCGGTCGCGGGCGGTTCGGCGGATTCTCAAAAAAATGTTTCGCGCTGGCAGGTGCTCGAAGATGTCGCCGGAAATTCTCGGCTGAACCTGTGGCCGCGGCTTTACGCCAACGCGGATCTCGAGGTTTATGGTTTTGGCCGCAAGCTCGCGCCGCTGGGAAATCTTGCCCCGCGCGCCGGCGGCCAGTTGACCACGGACGATGCCACGGTTTTTTTCAGCGCGCTGCACGCGACTGAAAACCTCACGGCGGTGGGCGACGGCCTGCGCGATTTATTGGATCAGCAGCGCGGCCAGCCGCTGTCCGGCGTGTTGCTCATCACCGACGGCGGCAACAACACCGGCTCCTCGCCGCTGGAAGCCGCGGGCATGGCCAAGCAGGACAACGTGCCGCTCTTTATTTATGGCGTGGGCGTGACCACGCCGCAGGACATCATCGTGTCAGAATTAAACGCCCCACGGGTTGCCAATGTGAAGGAGCGGCTGCAGGCGGTGGTTCACATTCGCGCCCAGGGCATGGCGGGCAAGAGCGCCAAGGTGCAGCTCAAGGCCAACGGCATAATTGTGGATGAACAGCCAATTGAGTTCCGCGCCGACGGCGAGCAGGAACTCACGCTGGGCTACACGCCAGACGTGGTCGGCGAGGCCAGGCTCGAAGCCTATGTGCCGCCTCTGCCCGAAGAGGCGGTCAAGGAAAACAACACCGCCGCCACGCGCGTGCGCATCACCGATGACAAGATCAAGGTCCTGCTGATCGAGGATGAACCGCGCTGGGATTACCAATACCTGCTAACCACGCTGCAGCGCGACCGGCGCATCCAGCTTAAAACTATTTTGCTCAAGGGCGACCGGGATGACGCCCCGGCGGCCGACTCGCCGTTTCTTGCGCGGCTGCCCGAAGACAAGGAAACTTTACAGACGAACGACCTCGTCATCATTGGCGACGTTGACCCGGCGGAACTGGGCGCCACGCGGATGAAATTTTTCAACGACTGGGTGAGCGGGCAGGGCGGCAGCCTGATTTTTCTTGCGGGCCCGAAATTTGATCCCAACGCGTATCATGGCACGCCGCTGGAGGCGCTGTTGCCGGTGGAAACCAAGGGCGAAATTTCCCAGCGCTATCCCGAGCCCGTGCCGTTGAAGCTGACTCCCGCCGGCGAAGCGTCGCCGATGCTGCTGCTTTCGCAAGACGCGCAGGAGAACGCCGCCATCTGGAATAAATTTCCGCCGGTGAACTGGACCGCATGGGTGGGCAAAGCCCGGCCCGGGGCGCAGGTGTTGCTGGCCGATCCGACGCCCGCCCGCGCCAACCGGTCCGGCTTCATGCCGGTCATGGCGCTCCAGCCGTATGGGCTGGGACAAACGCTCTTCATCGGTTTTGACGAGACTTACCGGTGGCGTTCCCATGTGGGCGAAAAATATTACACGCGCATCTGGGGTCAGATTATTCTGGCCCTGACCCGCCAGCGCAACAGTTCCGCGCTGACGCAGTTGACCACCGACAAAGCAAATTATCTCACCGGCGACACGGTCCGGATTTCGGGGCGAATTTTCAAGTCTGGTCGCGAGCCGCTGATGGACGCGGAAGTTGCCGGCACGATCACGATCAAGCCGGCCAACACCAACGGCCAGCCGTCGTCCGCCCAGCATGGCACCGAACTTCGTCTTCAGGCCGTTCCCGACCGGCCGGGCGAATACCGGGCTTCAATGACGGCGATGGTCGCCGGGAGCTACAGTTTTTCCACCGCGCGCGACCCGGCCACCGTATTGAAGTTTGAGGTGGCCGAGCCGACGGTGGAACTTTCAGACATTGCGATGAACGAGAGCCTGCTGCGCGCGATGGCGTCCGCCGCCGGTGGGGAATTTCTGCGTGAGGAGGATTTGAACAGCCTGCCGGACCGCGTGGTGGCGCGGACGAACCACAATGAGTCGTTCAAAAAAATCCCGCTCGTGTTGACGCCTTACTTGCTCGCCCTGATGATTCTGCTGGGGTGCGCCGAATGGCATTGGCGGAGAAAGTCGGAATTGAAATAGGCCATGAAAATTTCCGATCTGATTTCCAAGATCCGTGCGGCCGCCCAAGGCGCAAAGGCGGTGGCTCCGCCGCCGCCGTCTAGACTCTTGGAACCCTTGCCGCCGTTGCCCTTGCCGGAGGGGCTTGAGCAGGCGCTCATCGCGCTCCGCCGCTGGTATCGGCTGGTGATGATGACCACCGGCCTGTTCCTGCTGCTGGGTGTGGTCAGCGGACTAATTTTAATTCAGGGTCTGGCGGACTGGTGGATTGATTTGCCGTGGCTCGCCCGCGCAGTCTTTCTCGTCGCGGACATTTTTTTGCTGTCATTGCTTTATCGGAGCCATCTTCATCGCCCGCTGCAAAAAAAACTCGGCCTGTCCGAAACCGCGCTGCTGGTGGAAAAGAAATGGCCGGAATTAAACCAGTCGGTGATCACGGCGGTTGAACTGGCGGAAGGAAACGCGCGCGCCTCGCGGGGTTCGCCGCAACTGGTCGAGGTTGTATTGGAGCAGGCGCGGGAGCGGACTGCCGCGCTGGATTTCAACGAGGTGGTTCCGACGCGGGCTTTTCGCCGCTGGCTGCTGGGCGGCGGGGGCGCGGCGCTCGTCGTCCTGGCGCTGGCGTGGGCAGCCTGGCCTGCGAGCTTGGTTTTGGTTGAGCGGATTTGCTTGCTGAACGTCCCGCTGCCAACGCGGACCACGGTTGTTTCCATTACGCGGGACATGATCAAGCCCATCGGCGGCGATGTTGAAGTCCGCGCCCGGGCGGAAGGTGTCATTCCCAAGCATGGCAGTGTCACTGTGGCCTACGAGCAGGATACCGTGCAGGTGTATCCGCTGACGCCGCTTCCCGATGCGCCCGCGACTTTTTCTTTCACGGTGCATAATCTCCAAAAGCCGTTCAGATACCGCTTCAGCTTGAACGACGGCCGCGGGCCCGAATTCACCGTGAAAGCCAAGGTGCCGCCCGCGCTGGCTTCCGTCGAATGCACGCAGGTTTTTCCGGCCTATACCAAGATTTTTCAGCCACGAAAACTTCCGCCCACGGGACTCACCCTGCTGGCGGGAAGCATTCTCAAGCTCAAGGTCGTCGCCACCGAGACCCTAGCCAGCGCGACGGTGATTCAGCAGGGAGTGTCACAAACTATTCCCATGACTTTGAATCCCACCAACCAATCCATCGAGGCCGACGTTCCGATTCCCGCCAAGGATCTGACGGGTTTTTCAATTCATCTGGTTGATGCCGATGGCCTGGGTTCCATGAACGAAACGGTCTATCCGATTGAAATTGTTCCGGACAAGCCGCCGACGGTAAAAATCATCGCGCCCGCCGCCGAAAGCGAAACCATCACGCTCCGGGCCAAACCCGTGATTGAATTTCAGGCCAGCGATGATTATGGGCTGACCCAGTTGAGCTTCAATTACGAGCTCGTCCCGCCGGCCGTCACCGGGGAAACCGAGCCGGTCGCGCCGCAGGAACAGCATATTCCGATCAAGATCAATGCGGGCGCCGCCGGAACGCATTATCATTTTGTGCTCAATGTCTCCGCCCAGACGCCGGCCTGGCAGGAAGGCTGGCTGGTCAACTATTGGATCGAGGCTGTGGACAACAACACCGCCACCGGGCCCAGCGTGACCCGAACCGATCGCCAGCAGTTCGCAATCATTTCCCCGGAGGCCAAACAGGCGGAGATCCTGGCCCGGATGAAACAGAACGCCAGCGACCTGAACACCCTTTCTGACACCCAGGAAAAAGCGAGCCACGCCGTCGGGGAGGTTATCCTGAGAAAATAATCCATGGCCGAGGCTGAAATTGACAAACCTTAAATAATGCGCCAAATGAAGTTTATGCGTCCCCAAATTTTCGCCCGCCGCGCGGCTGGCTGGCTGGCCGCCGGCGTGCTGCTCGCCGCGGGAACGGTTTTCGCGCAGGACGCCCCGGCGCCGGCAGCCGGCCAGGAAGACATCCAACAATCGGCCTATCGCAGCAGCATCGCGCAGGAATCCCTTCGCAAGCAGACGGACGAACTGCGGGCCAGCCTGTTGAAACTGATGCAGGAATTGTCGCTGAACGGGCTGGATCTCACCGGCTCGGCCTCCCTTTCCAACGCGGCCACGGATCTTTCCAGCCTGAGCCGGGAAGACATGCAGAAAGTCATTGATGCGCTGCAAAACGCGAGCCTTGCCGCCGACAATCCAGCGCGCCAGCAAACGCTCATGGCCGCCTTCAAGGGGCAGAAGACCGTTGTGCTCAACCTGAAAAACCTCGCCGCCGACCTCGCGGCGGAACAGGCGCGCGAAAGCTTGGTTAGTCAGATTGAAAGCCTCATCGTGCGGCAGGCTACCAACATCCGCCGGACAAAATTGCTGGGCGACCGCCCGGCTAACCAACTGGCTGCCGGCGGAAAAGCCGTGCAGAGTTTGGTTTTCACGGAGCAGTCGTCCATTGGTGAAGAAATTAGCCTCCTCTTCAAAACTCTCGTTGTGACGGCGGAGTCAACGAACGCGACGGCGGTTGTCGCCAAGGCTGTTCTGGATGTCATGAACAGCACCTTGTTGAAAAGTGTTGCCGCCGACACCACGCATTTGACCCAGGCCGGTCCTTTCCCCGAAGCCGTCACCCGGCAGGCGGCCGTGCGGGATTATCTGGGCGACGCCCTGCGCGCGGCGCTGGCCGATGAAGACAAGGCTGCGCAGTTGGAGGAAGCCCAGGCGCAGCTCGACCAGGCGGCCATTGATCAAAAAGACCTGGTCGATGCCGCCCGGCAAACCCAGCTCGATCCCGCCACTCTCGCGGAACGACAATTCCAAGTTGATGAACGGAGCGAGGTAGTCAAGGATCTCGTGAAGCCGTTGAACGACCTGGCCGCCGATGCCGTGGTAACCGCCAAACAAAACATGCAGGACGCCGCCGCAGCGTTCGCCAGAAATAATAACCGGGCTGTGGCCGCCGCCAATCAGGACGCGGCCACCAGAGCATTAGCCGAAGCGCAAAAACTGCTGGCACAACAGATCGCCGAAGCGGAGCAGCAGCTTCAGGCGCTCGCCGCCGCCGACCAGCAGCTTGAAAAAGCGCAGCAGGAAGCGACCGCCGCCGATCAGGCGCTCATGAACACCAACAATCAAGATCTTGCCAATCCGGCCATTCAGATGAGCGATGCCCAGAACCTCGTCAGCCAAGTGAGTCAGAATTCTTCGGCCAGCCTTCCCGCCACCGCGCAAACGGCGCTTCAGCAGGCCGCCGCCGCGTTTCAAAATGCTTCCCAGCAGATGGCTCAGGTCAATCGCATCGACGCTGACGCGCAGGCGCAGCAAGGACTGGCCGCTTTGCAGACGGCCATGAATGCCACGGCCCAAGCCATGTCTCAAATGCAGGGACAGGTGGGGCAGGGTCAGGAGCCACCGGCGCAAGGTCAGGGTCAAGGCCAAGGCCAAGGTCAAGGTCAATCGCCTATGGCAACCGGCGCCGGAATGAGTGGTGCTCCCCAAAACAGCAATGACTCCGTGCTGAAGGGCGTGGGCGACAGGGGCGGTCCGGGAACGGTCATGGGAGCCCTTAGCCACAAAGACCGCGATGCCATCATGCAATTTCAGGCGGAAAAGACCCCGTTAGAATATGCCCCGCTGGTGCAGCAATACCTTAAAAATCTCGCCGACTCCGGCGGCACGCCCTGACCGGCTTCCGTTTCCCATCCATGCACACCGCATTACATTCCCGAAACCAATTATGACAGCCATGAAGACCACATCCTTCGCCCTCGCCGCCATTGTTGTTTTCTTTAACACCGCCGTCACCGTCCTGGCGCAAAAAAATTTCACTGTTTTCGGCAGGTCCCAGACCAGCGAGGCGGCTTTGATCGGCATCATGTATGACTTGAAGCAGACGCAAACCCACGAGCCGACCAGTGTTGACCCGGAGCGCTACACCGGGGTGGTGGATGAATTTCTTGCCAGTAAATGGGACGAACGCGTGCTGAACCGCTATTACCGCGTGACCAAGCCCGTTTACACCACGCAGATTTTTGTCCCTAACATGAACGCCGACGAGGCGCCCAAGGCTTTTGGCGCCGAAAAAACGGTCAAGCCTTCGCGCTGGATCATCCATTACAAGGGCCAGGTTTCGCCTCCTTCGCCGGGCACCTATCGGTTCTGGGGTTCGGCCGACGACGCCCTCGCCGTCGCCGTCAACGGCGTCACCGAATTGTCCGGCTGCCGTCCCGACATGCACCTGGTCAAAACCGGCTGGAAACAGACGGGGCCGAACGGCGCCAGGGCGGCGAACGGCTCCCTGCATCCCGGAGACTGGTTCACCGTTGGCGCCAATGAGATTATTGATTTGGATGTCATCATCGGCGAACGGCCGGGCGGGGAGTTCAACGCCTTTCTCATGATCGAGAAAAAGGGTGAAAGCTATCAAAGCGACGGCGAAGGCCACGCCATCCTGCCCATCTTCCAAGTGGCACCCTATCAGACTCCGGTCAGTCGCGGGGAACCTAAATTTGCTGTCGGCTATCCTGTTTGGAAATGCTATCAGTAACTTCCATGACGTTGTGTTCACTCACTTTCACCGCTAGGACAATGACCACCACCAAGGCAGTTTGGGGTGGGCAAAGGATAAATAGATGTTTTATTTCTAATGTCAGCGAAAACCGGCCATTGACCTTTGGCTGGATTGCTCGCCGGGGGGGCACGATTGGAGGCCATCACCAATTAACCCTGTAATTGGGAATTTCTGTCCGCCATAATGGGTGAGATGAGTGATGCGAGGAATTCAACCCCGTGGGATGCCCTGATGGACAATCGGTTTGATTCGACCCATCCGGGGCGAACCCTGTGGCGGCTGTTTGCCGACCAGCGCCGAAAGGTCGCAGGCACGGTCGCGCTGTTTGTCGTAAAACAGTCACCGGCATCGCTCTTCCCGCTCGCCGTGGGCATGATCGTGGACGCGCTCAACCCGCTGCGGGAGGATTCGTTTCGCCGGATTCTCTGGATTGCCGGCGGCTATCTGCTGCTGCTGGCCCAAAATCCGCTGTTGCACACCGCATTCGCGCGGATGATGAGCGGCCTGCTGCGCCAGATGCAGTTCAACATGCGCAGCGCACTGGTGGAACGGTTGCAGCAACTGGCGGTGACATTCCACGAGGAAAAGCAGTCCAGCGCCCTGCAAACAAAAATTCTCCGCGACGTGGACGCCATTGACGGCCTGTGCCGGTATCTGTTCCTGAACGGCCTGAACGGCGTGCTCGTCATCGTTTACGTCACGATCATCGCGCTGGTTCGCCAGCCGATTCTGGCCCTGTATTTTTTGCTGACGGTGCCCGCCGGCATCGCGCTGCTGAAACTTTTTGACCGCCGCTTTCGGGAACAATACAAGGCGCTTCGAGTGGAAACCGAACAGATGAACACCCGCGTTGGCGAGATGCTGCTGATGCTGCCGGTCACACGGGCGCACGGACTGGAAGAACAGGAGACGCGCAGTGTGCGTTCTGTATTCCAACGCCTGCGCGAACGCGGCCTGCAAGTGGACACCCTGACGGAACTGTTCGCATCCAGTTCGTGGTTCACGTTCATTGTCCTCCAGCTGGCCTGCCTGGTTTTTTCGGCGTGGCTGGTGACACGCCATAAAATCACCGTGGGCGACGCCGTGATGTATCAGAGCTATTTTGGGATGCTCATCGGGGCGGTGCAGCAGGCGCTCGGCGTTTTTCCCGTGCTGGCACAGGGGCGCGACGCCATCCGCTCCATCGGCGAAATTTTGGAGGCTCCGGAAGTGGAAGATTACAGCGGCAACCGTCCCGCGCCCGTGCCGACGCGCGGTGAAATTGTTTTTGAGGACGTGAGTTTCCAATACCCGCGCGGTCGGGAAATCGCGTTGCAGAACATTTCGTTGCGCATCGCGGCGGGCGAAACGGTCGCGTTTGTCGGCGAATCCGGGGCAGGCAAGTCCACCCTCGTCAACCTGGCGATGGGATTTCGTCCGCCCACTTCCGGCCGGGTGCTGCTGGACGGCCACGATCTGCAGGAACTGGATTTGCGCACCTACCGGCGGCAAATCGGGGTGGTGCCGCAGACGACCATTTTGTTCAACGGCAGCCTGCGGGAAAACGTCACCTACGGCCTGGAAAAAGTGAGCGACGGAAAGCTGTGGGACATCCTGTCGGAAGCCAACCTATCGGAATTTGCCCGCTGCCTGCCGCAGCAGCTTGATACCCCGCTGGGCGAGAGCGGCACCCGCCTTTCTGGTGGACAACGCCAGCGTCTCGCCATCGCCCGCGCCCTGATTCGCGACCCGCGCGTCATCCTGCTGGATGAGGCCACGTCCGCACTTGACACGGAATCTGAACGGTTGGTGCAGGAGGCGTTAATCCGGCTCACAAAAGGGCGGACGACCCTGATCGTCGCCCACCGGTTCTCGACCATCCGTCAGGCTCACCGCATCGTCGTTTTGCAGGGTGGAAAAATTGTGGAAGTCGGCACCCTGCAAGAACTGATGGCGCGGGGCGGCCATTTTACCCGGCTTGCCACCCTGCAATCATTTACTGCCGCAAACTGACGGTTGCCCCCATCCCGGTTCAATCCGGTCGTCCAGAAGGTCGTCTAGACGTCTATGCGTTCATCACCCCATTGTGACTCAGTCCAAGAACTGGAACCAATCTCGTCCACAGTGTTTATCGATGAAATTTCCGTTGCCGTCCTAACGCCGTCCTAATATTACTAGGTTAAGTGTGTTGACATGATTTAGCATGTTGATTAGTGTTGGTTCATGACGCCCAAAGAAGTTGCCGCATTGGATGGCAGGCTGGACCGGTTTCTGGCCGATTTAACCACTTCGCTCGGCCGCAGTGAACGCCATCATTGGGCCAAGGTGTATTTGCAGGGACTGCTCATGGAGGGTGGTCGCAAGTCCATTGAACCACTGGCCGGGCGAATTGCTGGCGCGGATGTTCAATCCCTGCGCCAGTTTGTCGGTCAAAGTCCCTGGGCGGTGGAACAGATCCAGCAAAAGCTGGCGGAGAAGGTGGTGGATTTGTTGGCCGAGCCGGAAGTGTGGATGATTGACGAAACTTCCTTTCCCAAAGCGGGAGACGCTTCCGTGGGCGTGGCTCGGCAGTATTGTGGAGCTTTGGGCAAAATCGCCAATGGTCAGGTGGCGGTCAGTTTGCATTGGAGCACCTGTGAGGCGAGTTGTCCGTTGGGGTGGCGGCTTTACCTGCCCCAAAGCTGGTTGGAAACCTCGGCCCGGCGGGCCGAGGGCAAGATTCCCGATGAGATCGTTTACCGGAGCAAAAACCAACTGGCGTTGGATTTGGTGGATCAAGTGTTGAAGTGGGATGTGCCCCGTCTGCCAGTGGTTGCCGATTCTGCCTACGGCAACGATCATGATTTTCGCGCGGGCTTGCGCGCGCGGGGGTTGCAGTATGCGGTGGCGGTGGAACCGACCACCAAGGTCTGGACGAGTGACCCGGCGCAAACGCCGGTGGCGGCCAGCAAGCCCACGGGCCGGCCCCGGCAATATCCCGCTTTGAAAGATTTGCCGGAAGTCAAAAGTTTGGCCGAGGTGGCCAAGGATTTACCGAACCAGGCCTGGCATGATATTGTCTGGCGTCAAGGAACCAAAGGCCCGATGCGTTCCCGGTTTGCCCAAGTCAAAGTTTGGGCTGCCCATGGCTGGAAGCGGCAGGAACATCCCCAACGTGTGATGGAATGGTTGCTGATCGAATGGCCGGAAGAGGCGGCGGCTCCCACAGACTATTGGCTGGCCCAATTGGGCGGGCAATCATTGGGGTTGCGACGTCTCGTAAAGATAGCGCGTGCGCGCTGGCGGGTAGAGATGGATTACCGGGAACTCAAGGAAGAGCTGGGCTTGGACCACTATGAAGGTCGGCATTGGCTGGGCTGGCATCATCATGTAACGCTCGTGAGCATGGCTTTTGCCTTTCTGCGCAGTGAGCAAGCTCGAGCAAAAAAAAACTTCTGGTGCGATGTTGATTACGCTGCCCCAGATTCGAGCGCGATTGCAAGTGAGGCTGATTCACCTCGCCGGACAGTGCCCGTGGTGTAAAACACGCTTCGATAATACGGCCTAGCACTTAACCTAGTAATACTAATGTCCTGTTTTCATGGCCACGTCGCCCGTTGAGTTGTTTGCCCAGCCTACGCCGTTGCCCCGGCAGGTCAATGGGAAAACAGACCAAACCGGAATGCGGAAACCTGAAGGCGATTGAATTCGCGTGGTTCGTCCGGTTCGCGGTTCATATCGGCTGGTGGGTGCTTGCGGACGGCCACTGCCTGCGGCAGAGCCATCGGGCGCACGGCCGGGGAAGACGACGCCCGGCTCACAAGGATGCTCGTCCCACCGGTTTTTCAAACCATGCCATTGCCGTCAGGCCGGCTCGTTTGACTTTTCTCCCGCCTATGCTAATTCTAAATTAATTAGATTTATGCGCACTATTTCAGGAGTGAATGTAAATTTCCCGGCCGCTTTCGCCCTGGCTCTGCTTCTGGGTCTGACGTTGGGCGCGTTGCCCAGCGGGGCCGTGGTGGTTATCCCGCCGGGCGGCCTGACCGCGACGCCGGCGGGCAAGGATTTTCTTTTGTCGTTCCCCACGACCAGCCCGAAACTCTACACCGTGCAGGCGTCGCCGGACCTGGTCCAGCCTTGGACCAATTGCCCGGCCGCGGCTCAGGGCGACGGGACCGTGAAGTCGCTCACGCTTACCAATGCGCTCGCGGCCGGCCAGGGGTTTTACCGGCTGGTGGTTCAGTCGCCGGCCAGCCTGATTTTACCGCAGGCCACGGCCTTTGCCCTGCTTGGTTACGACTGCGGCGGCATCAGTGAACAAGTTTACCTGACCGGCTTCGATCCCGCCACCGGCGGCCCGACCGGCATCGTGAATCTCTCGACCAGTTGCAGCGGCAGCGGTCGCGGCGCGCATTCGACCACGCACACGGCCTCGGCCGCCGTGACCTGGGATTTCTCCGGCAACGTGGTTTCCGCCACGACGAACTTTAACGCGGCGACGGTCAGTTCAACATTCCTCGCCACCGACAAGTCCGGCAACACCGTTTACAACGTCGGCGCGCTGGCGTATCTCGTCGTGCCCCTGCCGGCAGCACCGGCCCGGGTGGTCGCCGTCCAGTCGGAGGATTCATTTCTGGTTTCCTGGGCACCCATGGGGATAAATCCTCTCGCCGTCACGTCGTCCACCGTCACTGCCGCGCCGGTCGGCTCAACCAATCCGGTGCTCACCGCCACCGTGACCGGCACGGCCACGAATGGAATCCTCTCGCCGCTCTCGCCCGCGACCACCTATCAGGTTACCGTCGTGACCACATCCATCAGCGGCTCCGGTCCGGCGTCGGCTCCGGTCAGCGTAACGTCCGCTCCCGCCACCATCCCGCCTTCGGCCCCCACCAATGTTGTGGCAAGCTGGTCGAACCTAGATCCCACCGGCGCGACGGACTCGCTCGTTGTCAACTGGCCGGCGACCGTTCCGGGCAACAGCCCCGTTGACCAATATCAGATTGTTGCCGCCAGCGACAGCGGCAGCGTCCTGACCAACTCGGTGTCAGGGACGACGCTGACCACCTATTTCAACGTGGACTACATCCCGAACTGGTCGGCGACCGTGCGGGCGCACAACGCCGCCGGCTGGGGTGCTGTGTCAGCCGCCGCCCATCTGGGCGGCCTATAAGCGGAAAGCTGCGGGTCCCCGAACGCACCAAACGCGCCGCGTGCGCCACCACCGGTCGGGTCATTGGCCGGGGAAACTTTCAGCGCCGCCCGTCATACCACATGAACGCGGCCGCGCGGTCGCGGACGGTGCGGCGATGGTTGAAGATGGAGCGCAGGAAGAATCCGCCCAGCTCGCGGCCGGTGTAGAGCTTCATCTTGCGCGCGGAGGTCTGGATGGGGTGCCGGTGGAGGATGACAATTTTTCGCTGCGTCGCGCGCGCGAGCTTTTTCAGGCGGAGGCTCAGGTCCAGTTCCTCGGCGGCGAAAAATTCATGGCTGAAGCCGCCCACCTGCCGGAACGCCGCCGCTTCGACAAAAATAAAGGACCCGGCCATGAGCCGGGTAAGGCGGCTGGAATAATTCCAAAACTGGGTGATGCCGCCGGCAATGAAAAGTTTTTCGTCCAGCCGGATGGTGACGCCGCCGGCGAGGACTTTGCCGGTGGAAATGTTGTCGGCGACATCGGCAAACAGTTTTTCGCCGGGATGCGAGTCGGCGTCCACGAAGACCAACCAGTCGCCGGTGGCGGCGGCGGCGCCGGCATTGCGGGCGCGGGCGATCTGGTTGATGGGTTCAAAGACGACCTGCGCCCCGGCGGCGCGGGCGATGGCGGCGGTGCGGTCGGTGGAATTGTTGTCGCAGACGACGAGTTCGCATGACCAGCCGCGCGCGGTGAAGGCGGCGGCGGCGGCGTTGATTTCCGCGAGCGAGGCGCCCAGAAGCTTTTCCTCATTGAAGGCGGGGACGATGACGGAGATTTTCACGCGGCGGCAAGATAACCGCTGTGGGCGGGTTTTCAACCGCCGGGTGCAATTTTCGTCGTGCATTTTTTGCGGGATGATTTTTAATGGCGGCATGAGCATCTGGATTCTGGCCATGGTGGTGATGATTTCGACGGCGCTCGCCGGCTGGCGGCTGGGCGCGATCCGCGCGGCGATTTCATTTGTCGGCATTTTGTTCGCGGCGCTGCTGGCGGTGCCGGTGGGGAAAATGTTCCATCCCCTGCTGCCGCACCTCGGCGCGGGCAATCCCATCATGGCGTGGGCGCTGGCGCCGGTGGCGGGTTTTATTCTCGTGTCCATCGTCTTCAAGGTGATTGGCCAGCCGGTGCATAACAAGGTGGAGCATTTTTACAAGTATCAGGCGGGCGATTTGCGGCTGGCGCTGTGGGAGCGGATGAACACGCGGCTGGGCATCTGCGTCGGCCTGCTGAACGGCGCGCTTTATTTTGTCCTGCTCACGTTTTTTATTTTCAACCTGACGTATTGGACGACGCAGGTGGCGGTGGCGCCGAATCAGCCGCTGATGATCCGGCTGGCGAACCAGTTGGGAAATGATTTGCAGGCGACGCACCTCGCGCGCGTGGCCGGCGCGGTGGGGACGCTGCCGCCGGAGTATTACCAGTTCGCCGACCTGGCGGGCTTTCTCATGCAGAATCCACAGGTTGGCCCGCGGCTGGTGGAGTATCCGGCGCTGACCTCGGTGTGGGAGCGCGACGATTTTCAGCCGCTGGTGACGGACGCCACGCTGACGAACGCGCTGGCTTCCGGCGTGTCGCTCTCGGAACTGCTGAACGACCCGACGGTGCGGGCGTTCCTGGAAAACAAGGAGCAGACCAAATTGATAACCGGCATCCTGCAAACCAACCTGGACGATTTGACGGAATACCTGAAGACCGGCAAGTCGGCAAAATATGACGGCGAAAAAATCATCGGCCAATGGGAGTTCAATCCGGCGGTGACCATGGCGTGGCTGCGGCAAAGCAACCCGAAAATTCCCGCCAGCGAAATGCGGGTGGTCCGCGCCCGATGGACGAAGGCCTACGCCGACACCCGCGTGCTGGTGACGGGCGACAACCAGCTTTTCATCAAGAACCTGCCGAAATTCCTGACGCAAACGCAGCCCAGCCAACCTTGGTTCCAACCGGAAAGCTGGAAAGGCGACTGGAGCGCCAACGGCGACGCCTACGACCTGCATGTGACGCTCAACGGCGCGGACAAATTTATGACGGCCAAGGCGGAGGATTTGCGTTTGTCGGTCAAGGACGGCAAGAACTTGCTGGTTTTTGACCGGGCGGACTGATTTGAGGCGGCGGATTCTTTTTTTGAGACATTTTTCCAGAAAAATCCGGGGGATTCAGCCGGATTTCCAGTCGGCCTGATTCCTGCTGGTTTTAGGGCATGGGTATTTCGCAAACCACCTCAGCCGTCATGATTTTCCTGACCGGCCTGCTGCCGGCCAGTTGCCATAAGTCCGCGCCGCAGCAAAAGTCGGCACCGCCCGCCCTGACGCTGGCGGCAACGAACGGCGTGCTTTCCGACCGCCGCAATCTCGGGGAAATCTCCCTGACCAACCACAACGAAACCTGTTTCCGGCTGGCCACCGGCGAAATCTGCACGCTGACACCACGGCTGCTCGACCGGCACAATGTCCAGCTCACCTTCGCCCTCGAAACCAAAAACGACTACGGCGAGACGCACAACTTCGCCGTCACCCAGGTCATCGCCGAGTCGGGCAAACCGGCGGAAGTGGCCGTGGGCGACTTGAATCTCACCTTCACACCGCGCATCAATCAGGAATAAATCAAGAATGGAAAAATCCGGGGATGAAAGTCTCCGCGCAGCATTTCCAAGAAGAATGGTTGATTTCGTTTCAGCGCGAGACCAGCACGCGGACGACTTCCACCAACAGGGCGGACATCAGCGCGGAAACCAGCACGCCCCAAAGATCGAAGCGCGCCGCCCGCTTCTCGCTCACCGAATGGAAATCGGTGATGACATGGCAGAGGGCGCTGCGGTTTTTTTCAGGATTATGCAACATACCTGTCCTAAAGCATAGGCCTTGCCAAGTTTCAGAAAATTGCAGAAGGCTGAAGATTGTTCAGGGCGGGGAGATTTGAATGACCGGATAGGGACCACCTTTTGGCCCACTTTGAGCATATGAAAAATCAGCAAGCCAGGCGGTCAGGGAATTATTGTGACTTGAGCGTTGGTGAAGGAAAGCTTGTTCACGCCGTCCGGCGTAATGATTTTTGAGTCCACGAGCTGCACGTTTTGGGCGTCGTAGATGCCGAACGGCTTGTCGGCGGTGATGTTGACCCACTGCAACCGGACGTTGGTGACGGCCATTTCCGGCAAGCCCCAGATCAATCCCGCCCGCCGTCCGGCTTGCGTCGTGGCGGTGAGGTTGCTGAAAGTGATGTCGCGATAAATCGGGGTCTTGGCGGTGATGGCGCGGCGGGGATAGGTCGCGGTCATGGCGGCGGTAAGGCTGTTCAGGCTGCGATAAGCACCGGTGGAGTTGTAGGAACAATAAATCAAAATCGGGCAGCCCACATTGTTCATACGAAGATTCTGGTAGGTCAGATTGTGCACGAAGCCGCCCCGGTCGCGGTCGGTCTTGATGCGGATGCCCGACTCGGTGTTGTTGAAGGTGCAATTGACGACGGTGAAGTTCGATACTCCGCCGTAAGTCCCGCTACCGATGGACACGCCGTGGCCATAGCCGTAGGTGCAGTTGGTGATGAGGACATCCGAAGTGCCGCCGCCGCAGGTGTAATCATCATCGCCCACACTGACGTCGCAGTCCTGGATCAGGATGCGCCGGCCGGTGACATCGCAGGCGTCCGTGTTGTGGCCGGGGTTGACCGGATCGGTCGAGGGATTGGCGCGGATTGTCACCCCGCGAACCGTGACATCGGTGGTCTTGCCGCTGATGGCGATATGAAACATCGGGGAATTGGTCAGCAAAATATTTTCAATGAGCACGCGCTCGCACGAGGCAAACGAAATCATCCGCGGCCGCTTCGCGCCCGGTGTCTTGGCGTAAGGCCACCAAGGAATACCCTGGCCGTCAATCAAGCCCGCACCGCTGATGGCGATGTCGTGAAGCTCCCGGCCGCTGATGAAATTTGCCGGGTCGGCGGTGCCGCCGGGATATTTTTCCAGCGGCAGCATCCGCAATGTCCCGTCAACGCGCAGATTGATGCGGCTGGCCATTCCGACGGGGCCGCTCAAAAATAAACCCGCCGGCACCTCCACGGTTCCGCCGCCGGCGGCGCTCGCGGCATTGATGGCGGCCTGGATGGCCGCCGTGTTCGTCGCCACGCCGTCGCCCACCGCGCCGTAGCTGGTGACGTTGAAAACTTTTCCGGGGATTTCCGGTAGCGCCGGGGCGACAAATGATTGGGCTTTGCCTGATGAACCAAGCATCGGCAAGCCAATCATGATTACGATGCAAAATTTTCGCAGCATAGCAGGCAGTGGTTCTAGGTTGGTCTGGATGATGTTGGTGAATCCCGGCACGGTGAACCAGTTGGTGCCAAGTCCGCCGCCAACGGCATTGGTCTGCATCACCATGATTGAACAAGTCCCGCCAATTGCTTGACATTGTATGCCGTCACGGCTGCGGAAGCAAACCGTTACCCATGTCCTGAACCTGCACCAGCTAAATCAACTTTCTTGCACCCGCATCATTATGCGGCGTGCCTTTGGGCCTGTTCTTGGTAACAATGTGGACGATGACTGTCACCTTCCGTCTCCGTTTCCGCACGCAACCGGGCCAGTCGCTCTGGCTCACCGGCGCGCATCCCCTGCCCGCTCATCCGGTGCCGCTGCGCTACGTTGACGAGGAATCCTGGGAGACGGCCATCCCGCTGACCATGCTGGCGACGGCGGCAACGCTGAATTATTCATATATTTTACGCCAAGGCGACGGCGCGCAGACCACCGACTGGGGTCAGAACCGCTCGCTGGTTCCTGCCGACTGGCGCTGTGCGGAACTGCTGCTGCTGGATTCGTGGAACCATCCCGGTTTCGTGGCGAACACGTTTTACACCGAGCCGTTCAAAAAAGTTTTGCTCGCGGAAAATTTCACGGAAGTTCCCGCCCGGCCGGCGGCGGAGACCACGCACACGTTTCGCGTCAAGGCGCCGCTGCTCGCCAAGGGCCAAACCTTGTGCCTGCTGGGTGAAGGCGCGGTTCTCGGCGACTGGGACACCGCCGCGC
>Ga0302199_1000721_pt1 | contig 17179 bp, 14 predicted proteins | sample II_Bog_N2_3_FD_194588 | JGI IMG/M metagenome (GOLD analysis project Ga0302199, IMG submission 194588) | Peat permafrost microbial communities from Stordalen Mire near Abisko, Sweden - II_Bog_N2_3 | ecosystem: Environmental > Terrestrial > Soil > Wetlands > Peat | place: Sweden: Abisko, Stordalen... | reverse complement strand
ATCGCGCCCTCCAGCGCGTACAGCGCCGCCGTATTGTTCCCCGGGTTCTGCGCTATGGCTACCGCGGCCTGCCAGGTGTCCGTGGGCACGAACCCGCCCGGCGGGGTTGCGGCCGTAAACAACGTCGTACACGTACCGGCCGGCACCGTCCCCGCGCTCTGGTTCACGCACGCCGCCAGAATGTCCGCCAGGGTATCGATCTCAGCGGTCGGCGGCACGATCCCAACCAGGTCCGCGGTCACATGCGCAGATCCGGACGTAGTGCTCACCAGGTTGGCCGCGGCGCCGGCGGCATTGTTCAGCCCCTGTAGATTGGTCGCCGACGTGCCAATGGTCACACTGCCCGAGCCCAGTGTCGCGAACGGCGCCAGCACATAGGCCGCCGCCACCGTCGTCGCTTCGTTAATGTTTACGGTAGTCCCCGCACTCAGTCCGCTGCACGGGCCCAGCACCGCCGCCAGCCCGATCGCAGAGTTGCTCCCACCGCCCGCATTGCCGCCCTTGGCAGTCAGATATACAAGCCCGCTGTTGGCCGGACAGGTATACGGTCGCGGCAGCGTGAATGTCCCGTCGGAAGCCGACGTGGTGCTCACAATCACCGAACCCGAGCTGCCATAGCCCGTAGTTCCAGGCTCCACCAGGGAGATGGTCGCTCCGCTCACAGGCTGCTGACCACCATGCACCGTCCCGGTGATCGCCGCCGGCTCTCCAACGGAGCCCGTCGCAGACGTCAGCGACGCGCCGCACCCGGCCATGCCCATTACGCTCGTACTCGCCACAACCAGCGCTGCAATGCGGAAAGAAGGGAATACTCCAGCGGGGAATACTGCTCCGTCGAAACCCCGGAAAGGGAAGCGGATAGAACCAGAATTGGCGCGCATGCGCCGATCATACCCCGCACAGGGCCCTTGTGGACAGGGTGCCGCGCAAAAAATGAGCGTCGGGTGGCCCATCTTTTATCCTGCCCGCGCGTCCCCGCTGCGCTTCCGCCACACCACCTTCACGCTCTCCCGCCACTTTTCCCCCACCGCCACCAGCTCCCACTCCACCCGCGGCGAAAGGTAGCGCAGCACCACCTCCGTCGCCGGATGCACCCGCAACGCTGGCGCCACCAGGTACAGCCGCGGAGCACCCTCCGCCAGCCGCACGCCGCCAAAGTATCCATGCCTCTGGAACTCTCCCAGCCCGCTCATCGCATCGGGGTTCTGCTGGTGGTGCCAGCGCACCCGCACCCAATAGTCCAGCCCCTGCAGCGCCAGGTGCAGGTCTTCGTCGGCCTTCAGCTCAATCACCGCCAGCCGTCCATCCCGATCCACGGAGAGCAGGTCCAGCATGCCGCGGTCCGACCCCGCGTACGCCGGCACCTGCGCATACACGTGCGCCGCATCCAGCCGCTCGCCAATTGCTGTCACGTCCCGCCGCAGTACGCTCTCCAGCCATCGCTCGGGCTGCATCCGGTACACCGGGTCGCGCGCCTTCACCTCGCCGCCACGCCTCCGCTCAAACAGCCGCGCCACCATCTCTCCCAACTCCGCGGCATTCTCTTCCGTCAGCGGAGTCTCATTCGCTCCTGCGCCAAACGTAATCTCCTGCACTCGATTGAAGCCCAGCCCCGCATACCCAAACCGTACCCGCGCAAACTCCAGCCCGTGCAGCAGAAACGCCATCTCCGCATTGCCGCGGACGCGTTGCTCCACCACCGCACGCATCGCCTCCGGTACCAGCGCCATCACGCGCACCGCGTCGTCCGCAAACCGCTCCCGCACCGCCGCTTCATTGGGAGCCTGCACCAGCCGCGTGCTCACGTTCCCGCAGTCCTCCGCGTCCCGCCGCTCCAACTCCTCCGTCTTCTCGTCGAACTCCCACAGCTCCCACTGCGCCGCGTCCGCATTCATCCACTGCAATCGCGAAGCCGTCAGCGTCGCCATCCCCAGCGGCGCCACCAGCCGCAGCCCGCAATAGAGCCTGCGCCCGCCCGCGTGCTCCCGGCAATGCGCCAGCCACAGCACTCCCAGCGTCAAGACCCCATCCACGGTCGCCTGCGTCTCGGCCTCATTCACCGCAATCACCGCCCATGCCTGCTGTCCCTGCACTAGCGAACCCCGCGCATACGCCGGCCCAAAGCTCCGCTCCAGATCCTGCGCCGTCCGGAACCCCTCCGGCTTCCAGTCGCCAAAGCTCCTCAGCATCGCCCGCTCCAGCACCTTCAGGTAACGCACCCGCGTCGCCTCCCGCGTCGTCGGTGTCCGTCTATCCCTGTCGGCCACCAGCTCCAGCAATCCCGGCCGAGCCTGCCCAAACCGCGCTGTAGTCAGCCGCATTGCGCCCCCGCGAGCCGCCACTGCGCTCACCCGCCGCGCAATGTTGCGCTCCTCGCTCCACACCTGCAGCGTGCACTTCCCATGCTCTGCAGCCACACAATACTTCGCCGTCCGCATGTCGAACAGCACCTTGCCGTCTTCCAGCACCACGGCGCCCGGATGCAGCGCCAGGAACTCCCCCAGCGCGCCAGCGATCGCTGCCGGCGACGGCTCCAGCTCCGCGGAAGTTGCTCTGGGCGGCGTCATTGTGCAAGCCGAGTCTACACCCGCCGCAGTCATCAGTATTCAGTTACTCAGTATCCTGTCTTCTGTCTTTTTTGCCTTTTGCCTTTTGCCTACCGCATACTCTCTACTGCCTGCTGCCTTTGCCTTTGCCTTTGCCTTTTGCCTTTGCCTTTTGCCTTTGCCTACTGCCTGCTGCCTGCTGCCTTCCCCCAAGGCCCACAAATTTTAACGCGCTGAAGGCGCGCAACATACCAGCCTAGGCCGCAGGCCTAGGTTGGTGCCCACCAAGCCGCACGGAGCGCTGAAGGCGCGACATATAATTCTCCCGCCCAGCCTGAAGCAGTCAGCGTGAGCCTTCCTTCCATGAGCCGTAAATCGCTGTTCCTTTATTGTCTTCTGTCCTCCATCATGCAACTCGCACCTCCCGCCGCGGCATCCATATAAGATCAAGGGGGGCGCTTGGTAGTACCATCCGCAAGCCTCTCGTTTTCAATACAAATTGACAACCGCAAACCCAGTTCATCGTTTGCAGACGACTGGCCTGTGCTAGTATTACAGTGAGTCACCTAAGACTCGCGCACGCAATTTAGTCGCTACCAATCATTCGGAACGAGACCATATTGCGATGGACTTTCGGCTGCCACGCTGCCAGTTTCCGTTCACAGCTACCCAGCAGACTCACCATTAACGAGCGATAGAAGGAGACTCACCATGAAGGACACCAAGACCATGAACAACAAAAAGACATGGACCCCACCGGCCATCAAGTCGATCAACCTGAGCTCCGCACGACTGAACCCCTCCCACGGCCCCGACGGCGGCGGAGCCCATAGCCACAGCTAGGCCCCCCGCAGCTCGGCACACACCATGTCGGCTATCAGCGTCGCCTGGAGCGACTCCAGGCACTCACCTGCGCGAATCCTCCAGGAATCCATGCTCGCGGCCCAGGCGCAGTACGGCGCCGGCTCCAGCTTCTCGTGGGCCGATTCTGATTCAGATACCACAATCTCTCTCGGCGGCACCCTCTCCGGCTTCCTCCCGGAAGACCGCTTCGACAGGCAGCCGCTCTGGAGTCCAGATCGCTTCTGCTGCCTTGTAGCCGACCTCCGCCTGGATAACCGCGAGGATCTCGCCCGCACCCTCAGCCTGATCCACCCCGCAGACCTGGCCGACTCCGCCATCCTGATGGCTGCGTGGCTCCGCTGGGGGCCAGCCTGCCTGGATCACATCCTCGGCGGCTTCGCCTTCGCCGTCTGGACGCCCAGCCGCCAACAGCTCTTCGCCGCCCGCGACCACATCGGCGACCGTCCCCTCTTCTACCACCGCAGCCAGCACCTCTTCGCCCTCGCCTCCATGCCCAAGGGCCTGCTGGCTCTGCCCGGCGTCCAGAGCGGCTTCCAGCAAAGTCGCGTCGCCGACTGCCTCGCCTGCACCTACCCCGACCAGGCCGCCAGCTTCTTCGCCGGTATCCATCGTCTCCCTCCGGGTCACCTGCTCCAGGTCACCCCGGCCGGTCTCGAATGCCGGCGCTACTGGCACGCCACCGACGCCCGTCCCCTGCGCTACAAAAAGGACTCCGACTACGCCGAGGCCGCGCTCGAAATCTTCGACCGCGCCACCCAATCCCGTCTGCGCTCCACCCGCCCTGTAGGCTCCTTCCTCAGCGCCGGCCTGGACAGCTCCTCCGTCACCGCCTCCGCGGCGCACCTGCTCGCCGCCCAGGGACAACGCCTCGCCGCATTCACCTCGGTGCCGCGGCCCGGCTTCAACCACCTCACCCAGCCCTGGCAGCTCCCGTCGGAGGGCGCAGCCGCAGCCGAAGTCGCCGCCCTCTATCCCAACATCGATCATCGGCTCGTCGATACCACCGGCCTTGACCTGCTCGGCTCCATGCAGGCATGGATCGATGCCATGGACGAGCCCGCCTTCAACGTCGTCAACCTGCTCTGGATCAAGGCCATTCTCGATCAGGCCCGCCAGCGCGGCATCGGCGTCATGCTGGAGGGCGGATTCGGCAACGGCACCATCAGTTACGAATCGCGCAACCTGCTCCGCCACTTCTTCCGCCGCATGCGCTGGATCAAGCTCGGCAGCACCATTCTGAGCCTGCGACGCCACGGAGACATCAGCTTCAAATCCGCCGCACGCCACTCCCTCGCCGGCGTCATCCCCGCCTCCTGGAACCGCAGGCTCATTCCCGCGGAGGGCATCGCCACGCTCTACTCCCCCATCGTCCACCCAGAGCTCGCCCGCGCCCACAACATGGCCGCAAAGATTCGCGAGTACCGCTACCCCGACGTCCCCGACCTCATCGTCGAACACGCCCGCTACTTCGAATTCGTCGACCCCGGCCCGCTCCACGCGGCCGCGCAGGCGCTCACCGGCATCGACGTCCGCGACCCCACCGCGGACAAGCGCCTGGTCGACTTCTGCTTCTCCATCCCGCTGGACCAGTTCCTCGTCGGCGGCCACACCCGCTCGCTCGCCCGCCGCGCCATGCAGGGCCGCCTGCCACAGTCCACCCTGCAGCGCTATGCCCGCGGCCTCCAGGGTGCGGACTGGTACCTCATCCTGCGCGAGGCATTCCCCACACTACGCCACGAGATCGCGCTCCAGCAGCAGTCCCCCACCGCCCGGCAAACGCTCGATCTGCCCCGCCTCCATAGCCTGCTGGACGCCTGGCCCGACTCCGGCTACCACACCAAGCAGGTCAGCGAGATATGGCACTCCGCCCTCACCCGCGCCATCAGCATGGGCTGCTTCCTCCGCCGCTACGAGGCCCCCGCCAGCGAACCACCCTCGCCCCCGCACGGCACAACCTGCTCCACCCTCCACGCACCCTAGCCCTGGCCGGCCTGCTCCGCATCGTATCCCTGGCCGGCCGGCTCCGCACCCTAGATGCTGAAAGCACCGCGACAGGATGACGCCTCTTGCTCAGGCGGATCACCGTCGTAAGCGCTGAAAGCGCGGCACATACCAGCCTAGGCCGCAGGCCTAGGTTGGCGACCATCCCGAAAGTCCGAGGGCTGAAGGCCCGACACAAGGCAGGGCCACAAACCGCCAATGATGTTGCAACACCCTCCCTGAAACCACGTCACCACCCTTCGCGCTCCCGCAGCCGGGTAATGTGCGCCACATGGTGCCGCGAGTGCCACCCATACAGCAGCGTCTGCATCTCCACGGACACCGGCCCGTTCGCCGGATGCTGCATCCCCCGCTTCCACTGCTCCTCCGTCAGCTATTCCAGCAGCATCACCCAGCGCGCATGCAGCGCCTCCAGCAGCTCCGTCGACCAGCTCACCGGCGCCGTCAGCGAATCCCGCAGCATCGCCCAGGCCTTCTCGTCGTACGGCAGAATCGTCGGCCAGTCCTCCGTCAGCGCCAGCCGCAGCCGCACAAACGCATTCATATGGCTGTCCGCTACGTGATGGACCAACTGCCGCACCGTCCATCCACCCTCGCGATACGGCGTATCCAACTGCGCGCGGTTCAGCCCCTCCACCGCCTTGTTCAGCCATCCCGGCAGCGCCGCCAGCTCCGCAATCGCCACCATGCGGTCATGCGGAGTCACATTCTCCGGCCGCTTGAACTTCCCCACCGGGTACCGCGGATCCACCGCTTCCAACTCCATCGTCTCACCCATCGCGTTTCCCGCTTTCGCCTCGCCGTATGGCAAGCAAGGTAGCACACCCGGCACACCTCACAAAGCCCGTGCAAACCTTTGCAGCGCCCATGCACAAATCCTGCACCCAGCGCAGCTCCCACTCCGCGGCCTGACACCCAGGACTTGCCACGCATTCTTCTTCCTGCCTGTCATTTACTTTTCCTGCTTGTCATTCACACTTCCTGCTCGTCATTCATTTACTTTTCCTGCTTGTCATTCACTTTTCCTGCTTGTCATTCTGAGCGAAGCGAAGAATCCCCGCATTTCGCTGTTGCCTTTGCTCTTGCTCTTGCTCTTGCCCTCCCGGGTTCCAACCGTACGGCTCCAAGCCACTCGAAAACCTATCAAGAAAAATCGCGTAAACGCCTCAAACGAAAGCTCATATGCCGCACCTCTGAGTTCCCCCAAAGGACTATACTCATAAGAGGAGAGACATCGGTCGCACCATCCCGTCTAATATCTGACGCCAGACTGGAACCCGTACGCGCCACGCTCTTTATTGCGAATAACCTTCGGTTTCAATCCGTGTATTTTCAATATTTTGCACTCAACATACCAGGAGGGGCAGCCCCCACAGGAGACGCAGTCCGATGGCCCGATCCAATCCTATCCTCCGCTCGGCTCCAGTTCGTCTGGCCGCAGCCGCCCTCCTCGTCGCCGCCAGTACACTTGCCCCCGCGCAGCCCAGAGGCAGTGCCGCGGCTACGCGCACCTACCTCGGCTTCGACGCCAACGACTACCCTGGCGCCGCCCAGCTCCCCAGCCTCCACGAGCAGTTCGCCTTCACCGGATACTGGCTCAACAACCCGCCCGCCACCACCCACAACTCCTGGACGGGCAAGCGCGACGAGCTCGTCCGCAACGGCTTCGGCTTCCTCATCCTCTTCAACGGCCGCCTCGACGCCCAGATCCTCCGCTCGCAAAAGCTCGGCAAGTCCCCCGCCGCGCTCGGCCGCCAGGACGCCGCCGTCGCCGTCGCCGCCGCCAACCGCGAAGGATTCCCCACCGGCGCGATTCTCTTCCTCGACCAGGAGGAAGGTGGCCGCATGCTCCCCGAACAGGCCGCCTACCTGCTCGCCTGGACGGAGGCCGTCGCCGCCGGCGACTACCGGCCCGGCGTCTACGCCAGCGGCCAGCCCGTCGCCGACCAGGACGCCAACGGCAAGCCAATCCAGCTCACCACCATCCAGGATCTGCGCGAGCACGTCGCCAAGGACCACCTGCACCAGATCGCCTTCTGGGCCGCTCAGGACGCCTGCCCGCCCGCGCCCGGCTGCGTCGCCGACCCCGCCCAGGTCCCCGCGCCCGACCTCAGCGGCACCCTCGACCTCGCCGCCTGGCAGTTCGCCCAGTCCCCGCGCCGCCCGGAGATCACGCGCGCCTGCGCCGCCACCTACGCCCGCGACCTCAACTGCTACGTCCCCGGCATCGTCCCCACAATGCACGTCGACCTGGACTCCGCGTCCTCACCCGACCCATCCCACGGCCGCTGATCTTCCGTGGCGATCGTCTTTCCGTGGCGATCGTCTCCGTGGCGATCGTCGCTGTCGTGATCGCTCATCAGCGGCCCCGTGCGCTCCGCCGCATCCATCGCAATCGTGCCCCACGCAGCCGCATCCCGCCGCCTTTCAGCCTTCCGTCACCACAGCTTTCTTCCGCTTCTTGTACTCGCGAATCATCTTCTCCAGCGCCGCAATATCCGCCTCCGGCACTGCGTCCGACTCCAGCAGGTTCACGAACAACCCGGTCGCCGAGCCCCCGAAATTCTGGGCCAGCAGCGCCTCGACCGAGCGCTGGTCCACCTCGTCCTTTTTCACAACAGGCTCAAACACAAATACTCGTCCACGCGCTGTGTGGCGCACAAAACCCTTGTTTTCCATGATGCGCAAAAATGCCTGCGTCGTTTTGTAGTTGGGCCGCTGGCCTTCAGGAAATGTATTCACAATCTCCTCGACCGTCGCCGCCCCTAGCTGCCACACGGCGTTCAGGATGCGCATCTCGGCGCTGGTAGGAAGATTCGGTCCATTTCGAAACGGCATCATTCAGCTCCTGAGGCGCTTCCTCCAATGCAGCACGTTGCGAGGGCTCGCCTGATCGTCAGACTCCCCTCACCCCACAATGCTGCGAGTCTAGCATCGTTTTGCTTTTTGACTCTTACGCATCTAAGAGCTAGGCTAACATGGACACTTCTTAGCCGTCTAAGACTTGCGCCGCGAACGAATCGAAACCTCGATTCTTCCGTCCAACACCAAGAAATGGTCGTTTGCATTCGACCGCAAAGGCGCTCTCCCTCATGCACGACCAGCCCGACCCGCAGCACGACACAACCGAAGTCCTGATCGTAGGAGGCGGCCCTGCCGGCCTTGCCGCCTCCATCGCGCTGCGCCAGCGCGGCATCGACTGCACCGTCATAGACGCGCGCATGCCCGCAATCGACAAGGCCTGCGGCGAAGGCCTGATGCCCGACTCACGGGAGTCGCTCGCCCAGCTTGGCGTAGCGCTCACCGAAGCGGATGGGCATCCCTTCCTCGGCATCCGCTTCGCAAACTCCGCGCACCACGTCGACGCCAGCTTCCCCAACGGCGCCGGCATGGGCGTGCGCCGCCCGCATCTGCACACCCTGCTCACCGCGCGTGCCGAAGAGGCGGGCGCAAAGCTGCTGTGGAACAGCCACGTTCAGCTCTCGCCTGCTGCCTCTGCCGTGCCGGACAGCTCCGCGCCGGATACCCATCGCACCGCTCTCGTCAACGGCAAGCCGATGCGCTATCGCTGGCTCATCGGTGCGGACGGCCAGGCCTCCACGGTGCGCAAGTGGGCGGGTCTGGACCGCGTGCGCCGGCGCAAGCTGCGCTTCGGATTCCGCACGCACTATCAGGTAGCGCCCTGGAGCGAGTTTGTGGAAGTACACTGGGCCAGCGGCGGCCAGCTTTACATCACGCCCGTCGCGCCGGACTGCGTCTGCGTGGTCTACATCACGAGCGACCCCAAATGCGATCGCACCAACATCCTCGCCAGCTTCCCGGAGGTCGCGCGCCGCCTGCACGGCGCGGAGGAGGTCTCGCAACAGCGCGGCGCCGTGACCGCAACCTGCAAGCTTCACCGTGTCGCCAATGACTTCGCAGCGCTCATCGGCGACGCCTCCGGCTCTGCCGACGCAGTCACCGGCGAAGGGCTCGCCATCTGCTTCCGCCAGGCCCATGCGCTGGCCGACTCGATTGCATCCGGGTCGCTGGCGCCCTACCGCCGCGCCCATCGCCGCATCGGCCGGCTGCCGTACGTGATGGGTTCGCTGATGCTCACGCTCGACCGTTGGCCCGCGCTGCAACTCCGAGCCATCCGCGCGCTGTCCTGCACGCCCGGCATCTTTCGTGAGTTGCTGCACGCCCACATGGGCGAGAGAGCTCTCGCGTCCGTCATCCTGCGCCGCGGGCCACGCTTTGGCTGGAACCTGCTCGGCTGGAGTTCCACCCCGAAAGGAGCCCGCCTATGAGACACATCCAAAATCGAGCGCACGGCATTTCCTTGCGCTGCGCCATCGTCCTGCTTGCGCTCGCCGGCAGCGCCTTCGCACAGCAGAAGCAGCCTGCCCTCGACTTCAAACTCGATCCCGCCACCACGGCCATTCACTGGACGCTCAACACCACCGTCCACACCGTGCATGGCACGTTCCTGCTCAAGGACGGCAGCATCCACATCGATCCCGCCACCGGCAACCTCGCCGGCCTCATCGTCATCGACGCTACCAGCGGCGAGAGCGGCGACTCCTCCCGCGACAGCCGCATGCACAGCGTTGTGCTGGAGAGCGCAAAGTATCCCACCATCACCTTCCGGCCCACGCACATCGACGGCAAGTTCGACCTCAGCCTACCCGGCCCCATCGTCGTCGACGGCATCATGAACCTCCACGGCCAGGACCACTCCATGCAGATGACCGTGGATCTTCATCCCAGGGACGCTGCCATCGCCTCCCACACCCACTTCACCATCCCCTTCGTCGCCTGGGGATTGAAGGACCCCAGTGTCATGATGTTCCGCACGGACAAGCAGGTCGCCATCGACATCGACGCACTCGCCATCCACTCCCCCGATAGCGCCAGATGAATTAGCCCCGCAGTACACTGGAATCCGAGGGGCTTGCCCATTGAGACTCTGGTTCGCACTCGCGCTCGCCTTCGTCCCCGCCGCCCTCGCGCAGGGCCCGCCCGCAACGCCTGCCGCACCCGCCACCGCCACTCTCAGCACTCAATCCACGCTCGTCCTGGTCCCCGCGCTGGTGCGCGATAAGAGCAAGGGCGGCCAGCTCGTCTTCACCCTCAACGTCGACGACTTCGCCCTGACCGACGACGGCATTCCGCAGAAGCTCCACCTGGAGCAGGACACCGGCGGCGACCCGCTCGCGCTGGTGGTCGACATCGAGGGCGGAGGCGCAGGCGCCAGTGAACTCTCCAAGTACGCCGAGCTCGCCCCGATGCTGGAGTCCGTGGTCGGCAGCGTGCCCCACCGGATCGCCGTGGTTGGCTACGACAGTTCGCCCGTCCTGGTGCAGGACTTCACGCCCAACGACGACGTTGCCGCCAAGGCCATCAGCGCCCTGATCGACGACGACAGTGGAGACCCCGGTGCCGCCACCCTCGACTCGCTCGGCTTCGCCATCGACCTGCTGCGCAAACAGCCCCTGCAATATCGCCGCGCCATCCTGCTGGTAAGCGAGAGCCACGACCGCGGCAGCAAGCTCAGGCTGGAAGAAGCCGTCCGCGCCATCAGCGACACCAACACCGCCATCTATGCCATCGGCTTCTCCAGCGGTGCGGCTGACTCCAAAGGCGAGATGGCCAACCTTGGGCAGAGCCAGTCCGGCCCCTCTGGCGGCTGCATGAGCCGCAACCCCAACGACCCCAACGTGGACCTGAACAAAAGCCGAGGCGCGCAGGCCGCGGACTGCCTGGGAATCCTGGCGCCGCCGCTGATTCTGGCCGAGGCGGCCTTCCTCGCCATCCGCGACGCGCTCGAAAAGAACATTCCGGAGACGGTAGCGCGCCTCACCGGCGGAGAATACTTCAAGCTCACCAACGCCAAAAGCCTGGGCCGCGACCTGGCCACCATCTCCAACCACATCCCCAACCGCTACGTCCTGAGCTTCCAGCCGCAATCGCCGCACCCAGGCTTCCACGCCATCTCGCTCAAAGTTCCCGGCTACGCCCACATGGAGGTCTCCGCGCGAGGCGGCTATTGGGCGGACATCGCACAGAGTCCGCCTGTTCCATAATGGCGATTAAACATGCAACCATATCACGTCCCGCCGCCGGAAATTCGCATTTTATTTGCTTTGGTCCATTCCAAAGCCTAGAATGAAGGTTGTGACCCTTCCTCAGGCCTCCTCTACAACCGACCACAAGCGCTACTTCATTCAGAAGCTCGGCCTGTCCGAGCGCCTGATGGAGCGCTGCCTCGGGGAAGCGCTCTCCGCCGGAGGCGACTACGCCGACCTTTATTTTGAGTCGGTTACCTCCACCTCGCTGGGCATCGACGAGTCACTGGTCAAATCCGCCAGCCAGGGCATCAGCGTCGGCTGCGGCATCCGCGTGGTCTCCGGAGAGCGTACCGGCTACGCCTACACCGACGATCTCTCCAGCGAGCGCCTGCTCCGCGCCGCGCGCACCGCGGCCCTCATCGCCAGCGGCCCCGCAAAAGAGCAAATGTCCGGCTTCCGCCACACCTCCGACGAGCCCACGCTCTACCCCATCGCCGGCGCCACCGCCGACGCCGAAATCGCCGCCAAGCTCGCACTGATCCAGCGCGCCGACCAGGCCGCCCGCGCCTTCGACCCCCGCATCACCCAGGTCCGCGCCGGCTTCAACGACGAGCTCCGCCGCATCCTCATCGCCGCCTCGGACGGCACCTTCGCCTCCGACACCCAGCCGCTGGCCCGCCTCAATGTCTTCGTCATCGCCAAGGACCCCGCAGGCGACAACGGCGCCGGCTCAACCGCCCGCGGCACCTCCGGCGGCGGCGGCCGCGTCACCCTGGAATTCTTCGAGGGCCCCCACTCACCCGAGCACTTCGCCCGCGAAGCCGCCCGCGGCGCCATCCTGCAACTCGGCGCCATTGCCGCGCCCGCCGGAGAGATGCCCGTCGTCCTCGGCCCCGGATGGCCCGGCGTCCTGCTGCATGAAGCCGTGGGCCATGGACTGGAAGCCGACTTCAACCGCAAAAAGACCTCCGCCTTCGCCGGCCTCATCGGCCAGAAGGTCGCCAGCGAAAAGGTCACCGTTGTGGACAACGGCCGCATGCCCAACCGCCGCGGCAGCATCAACCTGGACGACGAAGGCAACCCCACCCAGGAGACCGTCCTGATCGAGAACGGAATCCTGAAGGGCTATCTCTCGGACAAACTCTCCAGCCGCCTGATGGGCACGCCCAATACCGGCTCCGGCCGGCGCGAGAGCTACCACCACATTCCCATGCCGCGCATGACCAATACCTACATGCTCAACGGCACGGACATGCCCGAGGACATCCTCAAGTCCGTCCAGCGCGGCCTCTACGCCGTCAACTTCGGCGGCGGCCAGGTGGACATCACCAACGGAAAGTTCGTCTTCTCCGCCTCCGAGGCCTATCTCATCGAGGACGGCAAAGTCACACGCCCGGTCAAGGGAGCAACCCTGATTGGCAACGGCCCCGAAGCCCTGAAGTATGTGTCGATGGTTGGCAACGATCTCGCTCTCGACGAAGGAATCGGCACCTGTGGCAAGGCGGGACAATCCGTACCGGTAGGCGTCGGCATGCCCACCATACGGCTCGACCGCATGACCGTCGGCGGAACCGGCAGCTAAAATTGCCTCAGAAGCACGCGATTCGTATACGGTCCGGGAGGACTCGAATGGCCACATCGACCCAGTCCGACGAAGTCAGCATCCAGCGCGAGTACTACCGCCGGACAGCCGACCACTACGACAGCTCGCACATGGGCGATATCGGAGAGCACGATGTCGCCATTGCGTTCATGATGTCGCAGATCGACCTGCTGGGTATTGAGTCGCTGCTGGATTGTGGCTCCGGCACCGGCCGCGTCCCGCTCAAGGTCAAGCAGGCACATCGCAATCTGAAGGTGGTTGGCATCGAGCCCTCCGCGGAACTCCGCGAGATGGGCCATGCAAAGGGCCTCTCCCCGGATGAATTGATCGACGGTGATGCGCAGAACCTCGCTTTCGCAGATGGGTCGGTCGATCTGGTCTGTGAGTTTGCCGCACTCCATCACATTCCCGATCCAACCAAGACCGTCTCCGAGATGCTGCGAGTCGCGCGCAAGGCCATCTTTATCTCCGACTGTAACAACTACGGTCAGGGAGGCTTTGTCGCAAGAACCGTGAAGCAGATATTGCGGGCCTTCGGTCTTTGGAAGGCCGCGGACTTCATCCAGACCCGCGGCAAAGGCTACAAGATCAGCGAAGGCGACGGGCTCTTCTACTCCTTTTCCGTCTTCGACCACTATCCACTGATTTCCCGCCAATGCCGGCGCGTCCATCTTCTGAACACCGCGCCGGCCGGCAGCAATCTTTACCGCTCCGCGCCGCACGTAGCTCTTTTGGGAGTCAAGTGACAGTTGCCTCTCTCATCCCGGCCGAAGCACGCAACAGGAAGGGGCAGTCTTCCAGATTCCTGCCGATGACGAAAAACAGGAGAACTGGTCCAAATGGCAGTTGAACGCGAAAAGATGTTCGAGTGTGAAGTCCGCCGTCGCCGCCTGAAGCCAGGTGGAGGATATGAGCCGTATTGGAAGGTCAAGAACGTCGCCGTCGCACTGGTCGACGAAGATACCGAGTTCCGCTGCAAGGATTGCTTTGGAGCGGTCAAAATTCTGGGCCGCAACGGCAAGAACGGCACCGTCCCCTACGTGGAGCACAAACTGCCCGCCGACTCCGAGTTCTGCCCCGGCGGCATGCTCTTTCAGAAGGCCACCGACGGCCGCGCCCCCAAGCCCTCCGATCACCCCGTCGCGTAGGGCAGCTTGCCCTCTCCGGATTTGCATTCGAGTCCTGGTCCCACCAGGTGCTCGGACGCTACTCATGGCCTTTGGCCCACAACCGTCGCATAGACGCGCACCACGAAGGAGTACCCCATGGCCGTTGAAACCGAAAAAATCTACGAGTGTCAGGCCAAGCGCCGCCGTCTCAAACTTGGCGGAGGGTACGAGCCCTTCTGGAAGCTCAAGAGCGTGTTGGAAGCGGTCGCCGATAGTGACGCCGAACTCCGCTGCCCGGACTGCACCGGCGCCGTCAAACTCCACCGCCGCCACATCGCGGATGCGCCGCCGCCCCACATCGCCCACAAGCTGAAGACCGACTCCGAATACTGCCCGGCCGGCATCTGGTTCCGCAAGTCCACCGACGGCCGCGAACCCCGCATGTCCCAGCACCCCGTCCGGTAACCCGCCACCACCCTGGGTGCCCATCCTTTGCAGCACTTCGCAAAGGGTGGGTTCGTAGTTTGCACCTGCGATTCACTGGCCGGGTGCCCGACCGTCATGGGTGGGGTGTACCGCCGGGTGCCCCATTCATGACAGTCCCACCGTCATGGGTGGGGTCTACCGCTAACCCTCAATATTGGCATCGAACGTCTGCATATCATCAGGAAATGTGCTCGAGAAGCCTGAACCGATGGTCGCCGGGTAGCGTCTCAGTTTGAAATCTTTCGCTGTACAGCAATGACAGCCCAATTCTTATCAACCGTAACCTCAACATCTGTATTGGGGACTCGGGCGTCAAAATCGACAAGGGACATAGGGATTATCCAATGAGGTTCTCCTCCAATCCCGAGACCAGGGTGCATAACGACGGTCAACTCTCCATTCACCAGACAGGTGCTGGCTGCACTCTATTCCGGCACCCATTTCGCCGTTATGCCGCCCCCCCTCTGCAGCGTTATGCCATCACCCAGTACAGCGTTATTCCGCCACTGATTGGGCAGCCAAAATGTATTCCGCGTCCAAGGCGTGCTCGGGGAACACGTAAGTCTTCTCAGTTGCTCAAAACCATTTTGGGAAAGTGACCATGAACGATACCCTTGCTCTCCGCTGGAGAGCCTGAGAGGATGGCTGGTATGAAAACCTTCCTACTCATCCTGCGTTGCTCTGTTGGGGGCTTAGTGGGGTTCGTTCTTGCGTATCTAGCTCTATGTCAGATTACGAATATAGCGACGCATTTCTTGCGTTCAGAGTGGGGCTTCGCAATTGAAGGCATCGTCATCGCATCTATCTTCGGAATCTTCAGCTTCTTTGCCGTCCGTGAGGCAGTCACGGTCGCCAAGCGGATTCACCCTAAGAAACAAAGCGTGGGGTAGCCAAGGATTTATTGCTCTCGCATTGAACCGCCCCTGAATCGGGATTTTCGGTAACTGACCCTGACGATATCCTTGCGATGTCGCTCGATCGCCTGAGAGGATGGCTGGCATGAGTGAGAAAGAACAGGCTAGCGTGGACGACGAGAACGGCAATTGCAGGCTATGCGGACACCCGTTCAATCCTCATCTGGTGATCGCCTTTGATGTCACCGATTTCTCCAAGGGAGGAGAGATTCGATGTCCTGTGCCGGGATGCGACTGCTTTCGTACCCTAGACTTTGACTTTACGAAGTCTCCTCACGTTTAGGCATTGGGCTAGCCAAGGATTGATTGCTCTTGCATTGCACCGCCTCTGAATCGGGATTTTGTCGAAGTGGGTTTTTGCCGCTGGACGGGTCGTTCTCATTCGGAAGAAACACCGTATCTTGGGAGCATCGATCTGTGACCAAGATTTCTGTACCCACGGGTCGGAGTGCTCTGTTCTGTTTGACCGATGGGCTGCAATGGTGATGGTTCACAGACGCAACTAACCTCACCAAAGTATTCCCTGCATCGAGGCTGTTACTGCACCGTGTGGAGGAACGATGCGATCTCACCGAGGGCGTCTGCGTAGTGGCCGACCAGGGCATGACCGCCGGTTGGAAAAAGGATGACCCTGCCATCCGGTACGTGGGCGGCAATGTACTTCGCCCGGCTGGCCGTATCGAACCTATCGTCTTCGTCGCTAATCGTCAAAACCGGGCAGGCGATCCTCTCCATAGGATACGGCTCGTTCGTGGCAGCAGTCTTAACGTCGAAGTTCATCCCTGCTGTGCGCTGGCTTACCGGCTGAAGGTGATCCAGAACTTGTTGCACTCGCGCCTTCTCGCTGGAGTCGGCCGCACGCACAACGGAAGGGTCAGTGCCAAGCATCATCCGGGTCATTCCACCAGGCATGATCGGCATCAGTTTTAAGAGTGCCCACGCGACGAAATTGGAGTGGACCATCGCGCTGACAACGGCGCCACCATGGATGGCCGTCCCTGCCGGCAAGTAATTGGCGGGAACGAGAAGCACCAGCGCACGGCAGCGATTCGGATGACGGATGGCAAACTGTATGGACGACCAGGCGCCGGCGGAGATGGCAACAACGACCACCTTGCCAATGCCAAGATGATCGAGGAGTTGGACATAGGCGTCTGCTTGCATAGCGACCGTAGGGTTTCCGGGCATGGTCGAACGGAGATAGCCAAAACGGGACGGAACGATGAGCCGATATCCGCGCCCGGCCATCGCGCCCGTCATGTCGATGCCCTGATCAAAGCCGCCTTCGGCACCGTGGACGATCAGCATCGGCTCGCCCTCACCCATCTCGGCGTATTCCAATGTGCCGAAGGACGTCTCAATCGTTTGGCTATGGCCGACGAGGCGGGCGCGCGCGGTCCTCAGGTCATACGCAAACTTTGCGTAAACACAGGCGATCACAATGAAAATGGCTACAAGAATCGCAAGAGTACTTCGGCGCATACTCACCCACAACAACGAGATTACGCGCATCGCGGCATCAACGAGTGCGCTGGACGTGCGCGCTGATCTTTGCCGAAGGTTTATTGGCCCGTGAATCGGCGTTTTGGGAAACTACGATCTTCGC
>Ga0302199_1000710_pt1 | contig 17264 bp, 17 predicted proteins | sample II_Bog_N2_3_FD_194588 | JGI IMG/M metagenome (GOLD analysis project Ga0302199, IMG submission 194588) | Peat permafrost microbial communities from Stordalen Mire near Abisko, Sweden - II_Bog_N2_3 | ecosystem: Environmental > Terrestrial > Soil > Wetlands > Peat | place: Sweden: Abisko, Stordalen... | reverse complement strand
CGAACCCCGGGGTTGTGGCGCACTTCGCCGGTTCGACGAGACGACCGCCGAGATCAAGCGAATGTGGGTCGACCCCTTCGTGCGCGGTCGCGGGTTAGGTCGAAAGCTACTCAGCGTGCTCGAGGCTGCCGGACTCGAACTTGGTTACCAGCACCTCTGCCTGGACACCAGTAGCCACCTCCCCGAAGCGGTTGCTCTATACCGAGGCGCCGGGTTCGACGAGGTGCCGGATTACAACAACAACCCCGACGCGGCGTTCTGGTTCCGCAAGGACATCGCCTAACGGTCACGAAACAGCACTTCTCGACTACTACGCCACTCGATTCCGTCGAGTAGGGGCAGCGCATTCACGACACAACACGACCGAAGAACGGGTCTCTCGTTCGGGAACTGGCGCCCGAAGGATTCGCACGACGCCACTGGAGCGACACTCCCGAGAGTGCCAGCACGAGTGTCGCGCGCACTTGCATGGACCGCTGGCTGGGCTACGCGTTGCCTTTTGTTGCTCTGGAACATCGTTGACGGATCGTAGAAGAAACTCGCTCACGAAGGTCTCCCTGAGTACATGCCCTGACCAGTGAATTTTACGCGCGCGGGTTCAGCCAACGAGTTTCATTTCGCCATTTTTCTCGTGAAGCGCCCGACCCGCTGAGTTATTGCACCTCTGGAACGGCAAAGGTGTGTTGCTTGTTTCTCCAGCTGCGCATCGACAAAAGTAAGGATCGAACCCACGACCGAGGGATTATGAGGGGCACTTCGGTCGTGCGCTGAGTCCTGATACGTCCATCGAGTGCGCTCAGGTCTTGACAAAATCCACGGAGTAGCGGGCACGTCCAGGTCGTCTTCAAATTGGAGTAGCAACGGAGTAGCGGCGGCGGGCTCGCGCTACTCAAATCGTAACGATGACGCCTTCAAATCCCAACGTCGCGCTTGAGGGCCAACCTCGATCTGAAGTTACTAAAACATCGGCTTCCAAGTTGATAGCGGTAGCCACTACCAACGCGTCAGGTAACTTAAGCCTCTGTCCGAATCGAGCACGAATCTGTGCGGCAATGATGGCCACTTCGGCATCCAGTTGGGCGATACCCAGAGGAAGTCGCTCAACGAATTCGCGCACCGCCTCGAGAGCAGAATCTCCCCTTCGAGCGGGAGCCACCATTGACTCCGCCAAGGCAAACGCAGGTATCGCTATCTCTCCCCGACGTCGCGCACTTTCGAATTCTCGTGTCGACGCGTCATGATGAGCATCGCTCTCGTCCAGGAAACCAATAAGCACGCCCGCGTCAATGACGGTTATTCCCATTCGTCGCGGAGATCTGCAAGCGTTTCACCGTCGTACACGCCCGTTAGAGAGCCCGCAAATTGCTCGAGAATGTCCACTTCGCGTTCTAGGACCACGCGACCCGGTCCATCAGCTCGAGCCGTCAAGCGCTCACCCGCTTCTAGCCCGGCGTTTCGCATTGCCTCTTGAGGAATAGTCACCTGATGTTTGGAACTAATCTTTGCTCCACGATTGACTTTCTTTACTTTCTCCATACTTGTAAAGATTAGCGCATAATTGGGTGCGCCAGACCAACCTGCCACTCCATTGGATTAGCAGGGGAATCGCATTTTGCGTCTCCAAAACTTACGTTTTCCCTGGTAGGGCCGGTGGGGATCGAACCCACGACCGAGGGATTATGAGTCCCCTGCTCTAACCACTGAGCTACGGCCCTGCGGAAAAATTTTCTAGGGGCTCCCAGAGCAGGACTCGAACCTGCAACCTAGCGATTAACAGTCGCTTGCTCTGCCAATTGAGCTATCTGGGAATGAATCGGAAAGCCTAGTCACGATAGCACTGGAGTCGCGGCTCACCGCCCGCTGCAGCGGCGCGGCCGTTGGAACACGAGTGGTGCTCGTTCGCGATGATGATCGGCTTCGTCTGATCCGCAAACTCCGAAAGCTCAGCCTTCAGCGAAGTCCGAGTTTGGTCTGGCCGTCGAGCAACTCCCGGGCGATCTCGAGGTGCCCAGAATGCGTCGCCGTTTCTTCAATCATGTGCAGGACAACCCACCGGACGCTCGGGACCTCGTCGTCGCCATGGCGTCCCCGCGGCTTCGCCGACATCGCGACGCGAGCGAAGACCGCATCGGAGCGATCGCACTCGTCTTGATAGTTACGAAGGATCTCGGAGGAGGGCAGGTCGGACACAAACGCCGCGTTCGGGTCATAGGGTTCGTACTCTTCGTCCATTGGTGGTTCGGACTCGATTCCTTCGATGACCTCTTGGAACCAGTGGTGCTCAGCTCCCCCTAGATGTTCAACGAATCCCGCGGGCGTCCAACCCGAGGGGACCACTGACGTGTGCCACCCCTCTTCACTGAGGCCCGTAACGATCGCGCGCACGGCGGCACGCTGGTACTCAAGATAGGCATGGAGCGCTACTTTTTCGTCATCCTCTTCCGTCATCGTGTCATTGTTACACGAGACCGCAGCCACGTTCATCGACACGTCCGCTCGCGCCGAACACCTGGTTGCAATCACGGCCGATGAGCACTTACTGCTGGTCGAACCAACGTTCTAGTCGCTCCGCCACGGCACTCTCGCGCACCGCTCGCCGGCTGCGTTCGATTCGTTTCGACATTGCCTGACGAGAGATGCCGTGCAGTCTTGCAATCTCCTCCATCGGCATTGTCTTAAAGGTGAACTGCCAAAACGCGTCGAAGTCATTGCCGGTCAGTCGGCGCAGTTCGTCAATTACCCACGGTGGCGCATCTGCACTGTCGTGCACTGGACGCGGATCGGCCACGTCTTCGAGTTCAAGTGAGTGAAATCGCCGAGACTGCAGCTCGCGACTCAGCTGCATGACCTCGTGAGCCCTCACCTGGGAGACACCGAGTTCGGTGGCGACCTCGCGCTTCGTGAGTCGTCGGTGGGTATTGGAGCGTTCGAAGCGTTGGAGTTTCAAAACGAGTCGCATCTCGGCGTCGCTGAGTCCGGACTGTTGTTGGACGGTCTGATTGACCAACTTCACGATCCAGTAGTTGGCGTACGTAGCGAAGCGATTGCCCTTCGCGGGATCGAATCGTTGGAGCGCGTTGATCAAGCCCTCGACGCCCGCCGCTTCGAGGTCATCGTCGTAAAACTGGTATCCGCGCTCCACGACTCGTGCGCGTACGAGGCCGAAGGTCGCTCGCAGCAAGAGTGACTCAGCCTCCTGGCCCTCCTGGCGGGTTCGTAACAAGCGGCGCCGTTCGCGGGGGTCGTCCTCTTCGTTCGTCGCAAGTGCCGCGGTCGCGCGACGGCCCGCTTCAATGACTGGATAGAGCGCCCGCTCCTCCTCAACACCGAGTGGCGCCAACATCTCGAGGCCACCAATGAAACCGCGAGTCCCCTTCGTCACGAGGTGGGTAGCGCTGCTCGCTCGATGAGCCACTGACGAAGGTCGGCTTCGGCGACTGCCCCGTCGGGTCCCTCGAGAAGTTCGACTCGCTCCTTCACGTCTCGCGTCGTCGCCATCGCCACCTCCGGGCTCACGCGACCTTCGCGCATATCGCGGTCGAGGCTCCGCAGCTCCTCGCGCACCGCACCGCGCACCAGCTGCGCGACGACGGCCGTGACGTCATTGGCACCGTAGAACGAGTCGACCTCCTCGACCGCCAGTTCACCCAGCACGAGTGCAGCCTCGTCTTGGCCTCGACGCTCCAGGGCGTCAATGAGCTCCGAGAGTGACAGTCCCGTTGCGAGCGCTTCAAAGACGTCGCGTTGAACCTCGTTGGTGAAGTACGGTGCGATGAGCCGCTGCTTGGTCGCGTCGGGACCGTGTACGTAGAGCCGCAGCGCCTCAAGCCCGGGACGGGGCAGCGGCGACGCCGAACGAGGTCGTTGGGTCATGGGCTCATTGGGGATCTCGCGAACCTCACGCTCACGGGGACGACCTTCGAGGTCGGCGTAGCGCTGGCGAAAGGTGGAGAGGTCGATGCGAAGGCGGTCCGCCGTGCGCACCTTGTAGTCGTCGCGAACGAATTCGCTCGGGTGCTCCGCAATAACTTCAATCGCGACCTCCGCGGCGCGGGCGCGGCCTTCGGCGGTCGCGAGGTTCGCGCCTTCGAGTACTCGGTCGAGTCGAAACTCCAAGAACGGCACGGCGTCGGTGATCGCTTTACGGAGAGCCTCGGGGTCACGTTGGGCCAAGTCCGCCGGGTCCGAGCCCTTGGGTAGGCGGGCGACCGCGACGTCGACCTCGTGCTGACGCTCCCACTGATAGACCGAGGCCGCCGCACTCTGGCCGGCGGTGTCGGCGTCGTAGGCGAGGACGATGCGCTTGGCGAAGTTGCGCATGAGGCGAAAGTGGTCCTCCCCGAGCGCGGTGCCACAGGTCGCCACGGCCCGGGGTAGACCGGCGGCGAAGAACGCGATCACGTCGGTGTATCCCTCACAGACGATGATCTCCCCCGACTTGATGATGTCGTCCTTGGCGAAGTTGAGCGCGTAGAGCGTCTTTCGCTTCGAGTAGATCGGAGTCTCGGGGCTGTTCTTGTACTTCGCCTCGACGCGCTCACCCGGTCGAGGTACGCCGGAATCCGAGGGCAAGATCCGCCCACCGACGGCGATGGCCTTGCCCGCCGGGTCGAAGATTGGAAAGATCACCCGGGCGCGTAACGCGTCCTGGCGGCGGTCTCGTTTGTTCAAGAATCCAAGTCCGGTCGCGAGCAACACCTGCTCATTCATCTTGAGCGCCACCGTGAGTGCATCCCACTCGTCGGGTGCCCATCCGAGTTTGAATTTTCGCGCGAGTTCGCCGCTAATGCCGCGCGAACGGAGGTAGTCGCGCGCTGCTCTCGCATCGGGTGAGTCGAGGAGGCGCTGGTGATACCACTCGACCGCGCGCTCCATCGCTGACAGGGCCGCCTGGCGCTCTTTGCGCGCGGGTCCCGCGTTGACGTCCTCGTGCAGTTCGATGCCCGCTCGATCGGCCAGGGCGCGCAGCGCATCGATGAAATCCAGGTGCTGGGTCTCACGGACCCAGGTGATCTGGTCTCCCGACGCCCGACAGCCAAAGCAGTAGTAGCGACCCTCTTCGGCGTTGACCGAGAACGAGGGTGTTTTCTCGCCGTGGAACGGGCATAACCCGGTCCAGCGCTGACCCGAGCGTTTGAGGGCGACCGTCTCACCAATGAGGGCCACGATGTCCGTCGCGGCGCGAACTTGGGCGATCTCGCCTTCGGAAATGGACATAGGAAGAAGGTACCGTCTCCTCACGGGCATCGCGCCCCCTTCGGGGCCCTCTCTAAACTGCTCTTCATGCCCGAATTCGCCGTTGTGGCCCACGACATCGTTCGCCTCTTTGCCAAGGGCGAAGTCCGAGCGCTCGACGGCGTGTCCTTGGAGGTCCCCGCGGGCCAGGTCTTCGGACTGCTCGGACCCAACGGTTCGGGCAAGACAACGATGGTGCGGATCCTTTCGACGATTCTCTCACCCACCAGTGGCAGCGCGACCGTGGCGGGCTTCGACATCGTCAAACAGCCCAACCAGGTCCGGCGTCACATCGGCCTCGCCGGACAGAACTCCACGGTGGATGAAAACCTGACGGGTTTCGAGAACATCCGGATGGTCGGTTTGCTGAATCACCTCAACAAGGACTTCGTTGAGGCGAAGGCGAACCAACTCTTAGATGACTTCAATCTGAGCGACGCCGCCCACCGGACCATCAAGACGTACTCCGGTGGCATGCGACGACGCCTCGACTTGGCTGCGGCGCTCGTGGCGAGCCCGCCAATCCTCTTCCTCGACGAGCCGACCACGGGGCTCGATCCTCAGAGCCGTCAAGACCTTTGGGGCATCATCGAACGCCTGGTCGAAGGCGGCACCACGGTACTGCTGACGACGCAGTACCTCGATGAGGCCGACCGACTGGCCAAACAGTTAGTGGTGCTCGACCACGGCAAGATAATTGCGCAAGGCACATCCGCCGAACTGAAAAAGCAGATGGGTGCGACGGTTCTGGCACTCAATTTCACCTCGAGCGACGACGCGGTGCGTGCACAAACGCTCTTAGCGAGTCTGTCCGCCACGCCCGCCAACTTGGACGGCACGGTGCTCGAGATGACCGTCGACAATGGGCCGGCGGTCACTGCGGACGCGCTGCGACGCATTGACGCAGCCGGCATCACGCTGGGCGGTCTGGCGCTGCGCGAACCGAGTCTCGACGACGTCTTTATCAACTTGACTGGTCACAAAGCAGAGGACGTCGACGCCCCCGCGCCCACGGGCCGACCGGGGCGACGACCACGAAAGGCGAACGCGTGAGTACGCTGCCCTCTCCCGTCTCGAATCACTCCGCGCTCCGCTGGGCCATTAGCGATGTCCTAACGATGGCCCGCCGCAATCTGCTGGCGCTCTTTCGAGTACCGGTAGCGATTGTGTTCATGATCATCCAGCCCATCATGTTTGTGATCCTCTTTCGCTACGTCTTCGGCGGCGCGATCCCCATCGTTGGCACGTCCTACGTCAACTACCTCATCCCGGGCATCCTTGTCCAGACCACGATGTTCGGTTCCGTTGGCACCGCAATCGGTCTCGCCGAAGACCTCCAGAAGGGTCTCATCGAACGGTTCCGGGCGCTGCCAATGGCCCGACTGGCCGTGCTCGCCGGGCGCACAGTCTCGGACCTCTTTCGAAACGTGCTCATCCTGGCCATCATCACGGGCGTCGGATTTCTCGTGGGCTTTCGCCCGACTGGCGGTGTCGTCGCCTACCTCCAGGCGTGTTTGTTGATGCTGATCTTCGCCTACTGCCTCTCCTGGGGATTCGCCTACGTCGGTCTCGCGGCGCCCAACGCCGAAGCCGCGCAAGCGATCACGTTTCCCTTGATCTTCCCCTTAGCCTTCGCATCCGCCATCTTCGTGCTCGTCTCGACGATGCCGGGCTGGTTGCGCCCCTTCGCGAACAACCAACCGGTCAGCCAAACGGCGGACGCGGTGCGCGGACTGATGTTGGGTCAACCGCACGGCCAGTCCACGTGGATCGCCCTCGCCTGGGCGATCGGCGCGGTGTGCGTCCTTGCGCCCCTCGCGGTCAATAAGTACCGAAAGGTCGCCTGATCGTGCTCGGCGCTCCGATACTGGGCGTCGAGGCGTTACAGAAGATTGTCGACGAAGCCTTTCCCGATTGGGCCGTGCCCCAGGTCGAGTCCTTAGACGGTGACACGTTGGTGATGTTCCAACCAATTGAGACGCGGAACTCTCGACCAGGGGGCACGATCAACGGACCGACGATGATGGCTCTCGCCGATAACGCGGCGTGGGTCGTGATCCTCGCCCACATCGGACCAATGCTCTTGGCCGTGACGACGAGTCTGCACATTGACTTCTTGCGACTGCCCGAACTCAGCGATCTCATGGCGCGCGCTCGGCTCATCAAGCTCGGGCGCCGACTCGCCGTCGTGGACGTCGAGTTGTTCTCTCGTGGATCGAGTGACCTGGTGGCAAAGGCGCAGGTGACCTACTCAATCCCACCGCAACCGGCCTCATAGTCACCACCTAGAGGCGGCGATTAGCCTCCACAGTGCCGATGACCACCAACGACGTAGCCGCCACGAAACCGCTGTCCAATGGGCTGATCATCCTCATGGCGACGGCGATCGGGATCATCGTCGCCAACCTCTACTACCTCCAGCCCCTCCTGCACCAGATCTCGGAGAGTTTCCACGTCGGGATCGCGCGGGCCTCACTCTTGATGACCCTCATCCAGGTGGGGTACGCGATTGGTCTCGCCTTCGTCGTGCCGCTCGGTGACATCTGGCCGCGACGTCGCTTGGTCGTGGGTATTTTCATCCTGTCCTCGCTGACGTTGGCGATTGCGGCGACCCTGACGTCCTTCACGCTCTTGGCGTCGATCACGGTGGTGATCGGACTCCTATCGGTCGGCGGGCAGGTCCTGGTCCCCCTGGCGGCGGACTTAGCGGAACCCCACGAACGAGGACGCGTGATCGCGCGAGTGATGACGGGGCTGTTGCTCGGTATCTTGCTCTCGCGCACGGTCTCGGGCCTCTTGGCCCAGGTGGCGGGATGGCGCAGCGTGTACTGGGTCGCGGCGGGGGCGCTGGCGACGATGGCGGTCGTCTTATATAAGGTCCTGCCCGACGAAGCGCCGCGCGCGCGCGTTCGCTACCACCGCCTCGTCGCGGGCGTCTTCTCGCTCTTTCTCACCCAGCGCCAGCTCCGTCGTCGCGCCTACTTCGGCGCGCTGATCTTCGCGTGTAACTCCACGTTGTGGACGACGTTGTCCTTCCTCCTCGCGGGCCGGCCGTTCCACTATTCGAACGCGATCATCGGGCTCTTCGGACTCTTCGGCGTCGCCGGGGTGATCGCGGCGAACTTGGCCGGCCACCAAGCTGACCGCCAGCGCACGCACGCCAGTTCGATCATCACCGCCTCGATGCTGCTGCTCTCCTTCGGGGTCTTGGCGCTCGGTCGCGACACCGTGGTGCTCCTGGCGCTCGGCATCGTACTCCTCGACGCCGGGATGCAAGGAATGCAGATCTTGAACCAATCGGTGATCTACGCGATCTTGCCCGACGGGCGAAGTCGCATGAACAGCGCGTACATGGTGAGCGGCTTCGCGGGCGCCTCGGTCGGTTCGCTCTTAGCGGGTCAGCTCTACGCGCACTACGGCTGGTACGGGGACTGTTGGCTGGGCGCGGGGCTCGCCGTGGCGCTGCTCGTTCCCGCCATCTTCTGGCGCACGCCGAAGGCCACGGTGAGTGCGCTCAGCGAGGTCGACGTCGAGCCGTAGTGCCGCGAAGGGTCATGGGCAGTTCCACGGGACCCTCATTGAATCGCTCGGTCAAGAAGTCCCGTACTCGCGTGGCCATCGCGCCGCGTTCCTCGTCGCTACGGATGATCGCCGCCGAGAAGGTGAAGAAGTTGCCCACCACCTCCTCGATGGTCCGCGTCCACACCCAGTCCACTTCGAAGTCGGTGATGTCCGTGAAGGGGCCGTCGGGATCGAGGGTCGCGCGCCAACCCCTCGGACGGGCGCCGGGGTCACCCTCGCGTTGACGCAGTTCGGTGAGTTCTTTCATCCAGGGAACGTCGCGACCGAATCCGTTCCACCAGATCTGCAGCGCCCCGTCGTCGCGCAGGACTCGCGCGAACTCCTCGGTCGCGTCGGGTTGGGCGAACCAGTGCCACGCCGAGGAGGAGAAGACCGCGTCGAAGGACTCATCTGGTGCCGGTACCGACTCCGCGCGGCCGAGGAGGACCTCGACCTCGGGGCTGCGTCGGGTGAGGACCGCGCGCATCGCCTCGTCGGGCTCGATGACGCTGACCTTCGCGCCGAGGGCGAGGAGGAACCTCGTGAGCTTGCCGGTGCCGGCCCCGACCTCGAGCACGTCGAGTCCACGGAGGTCACCCGCCAACGCGGCCGCGTCGGGGGGTGGAGCCGGGCGAAATCGGTCGTACTCCTCGGCGACGGTGCCGAACTTGAGTCCGCGGCCGTCGTCGCTCACGAGGGTGCGGTGGACTCCCAGAAGTGGTGCGTGAGGTTCGCGATGGGCACGCGGACCTGCGTCGTGGTGTCGCGGTCGCGCACGGTGACCGAGTGGTCGTTGAGCGACTCGAAGTCCACCGTCACGCAGTAGGGCGTGCCGATCTCGTCCTGGCGACGGTACCGCTTGCCAATGGACTGAGTGACGTCGTAGTCGCACATGAAGTGCGGCTGGAGAGCCGCGAGCACGTCCTTCGAGACGCCTTCGAGTTCGGGCTTCTTCGAGAGCGGCAGGACCGCGATCTGGTACGGCGCGAGTCGCCAGTCCAGGCGCAGTACCGCGCGCGTCTCGCCCTCGACGACGTCCTCGTGGTACGCGGCCAAGAGGAAGGCCAACATGCCGCGCGTCGCACCGGCGGCCGGCTCGATGACGTAGGGGGTGTAGCGCTCGTTCGTCGTCGGGTCGAAGTAGTCGAGGGTGACGCCGGAGAACTTCGCGTGCTGGGTGAGGTCGTAGTCACCGCGATTCGCGATGCCCTCGAGTTCATCCCAACCCCAGGGGTAGTAGAACTCGACGTCGGTGGTACCGCGCGAGTAGTGCGAGAGATCTTCTTTGGCGTGTTCGTGGCGGCGCAGCATCTCGGCGGGGATACCGAGGTCGACCCACCACGCGAAGCGCGTCTCGATCCAGTGGCGGTACCACTCCTCCGCCTCGGCCGGGGGTACGAAGTACTCCATCTCCATCTGTTCGAACTCTCGGGTGCGAAAGACGAAGTTCTGCGGCGTGATCTCGTTGCGGAAGGACTTGCCAACCTGGGCGATGCCAAAGGGCGGCTTCTTGCGCGTCGTCGAGAGCACGTTGGCGAAGTTGGTGAACATGCCCTGGGCCGTTTCGGGTCGAAGGTAGGCCACCGATCCTTCGCCTTCGACGGGACCGGCCTGGGTCTTGAACATCAAATTGAAAGCCCGCGGGGCGGTGAACTTCGTCGACCCACAGTTGGGACACACGCCGTCGATCTTGTCTTCGCGCCAGCGCTCCTTGCATTTCAAACAGTCGACGAGGGGATCAGTGAAGGTCTCTAAGTGGCCCGAGGCGGCCCACACCGCGGGCGGGCCGAGGATCGCGGCGTCCAGGCCGACGACGTCGCTGCGCAGTTGCACCATCGATCGCCACCAGGCGTTCTTGACGTTGCGCAGCATGTTGACGCCGAGTGGGCCGTAGTCGTAGGTGGAGCGAAAACCACCGTAGATCTCAGCGGAGGGGAAGATGAATCCACGCCGTTTGGCGAGGTTGGTGACCTTATCGAGCAGCTCGGGGTCGAGCTCGGGCGCAGATTCCATCAACCAAGGTTACTGGAGTGCTCGGCGCTCTTAAGGCGGAGGATCACTTGGTTCGCCACGAGCCTGGCGCTCGGGCGCAGCGTCACGCGGCCGTCGTTGACCTCGATGAGGTGGCCGATCTCACTGAGTGAGTCGAAGGCTTCGCGCGGCACGCCGCGCGCCGTGCGCAGGGCGAGTGAGTCGCGCTCGAAGTCGCGGGTCGATTCGTCGAGGAGTTCCTCGCCCCCGAGGGGCGACTCACCGCGACGCACCAACTCGACGTAACGGTCGGGCGTGCGTACGTTCCAGTAGCGCCGGCCACCGCGGTGCGAGTGCGCGGCCGAGCCGAATCCCCGGTAGTCCTCGTCGTCCCAGTAGACGTGGTTGTGGCGACATTCGTGCCCGGCCCGCGCCCAGTTGGAGATCTCCTCCCAGTGGTAGCCGTGTTCTTCGAGCGTCGCGCCGACGAGGTCGTAGGCGTCAGCGGTGTCGTCTTCGTCGGGGTGGCGCAGTGGGTCACGGCCGAGCGGTGTCGCCGGCTCTGGGGTCAGCGCGTAACAGCTGATATGCGGTGGCGGACTCTCCAGCGTGAGCAAGTCACTCAGCGTCGCGCGCACGTCACGGAGGGTCTCCGCCCGTGATCCAACGATCAGGTCCATGTTCCAGGTCGCAAAGCCCGCCGCCGTCACCGCGGCCGATACCTCGCGATGCGCCATCGTCCCGTGGCGTCGACCAAGGTCGGCCAAGACCGCCGGCTGCGTCGATTGCACGCCAAAGCTCATGCGGTTCACACCACCGCGGCGGTAGGCGAGCAGGCGCTCGAGGCTCGCGTCCTCGGGGTTGCACTCGACGGTGACCTCAACGTCGGCGGTACGCTCGATCGCCTCCAGGATGCGCAGTAACTCCTCGGCCGGTAGTCGAGACGGCGTCCCGCCGCCAAAGAACACCGAGGTCGCCGCGGGCAGTCCGTCGTCGCGCGCGCGGGCGATCTCGGTGAGGACCGCGTCGACGTACTCGCCCATCAAGTGGTCACGGTCGCTGTAGGTCGCGAAGGCGCAGTAGTCGCAGCGGTGTGCACAAAACGGCACGTGCACGTAGACGCCGAAGCGGGGGGCGGCGTCGTTCACGCGCACCTCAACGTTGCTCGAGCGCGCCCAGGGGCGCGGCGGCGCCCGGAGCGCGCAGCCGCTTGCCGAAGTGGGCTTCAATGGACTCTTGGGCGAGGGCCGTGACCTCCCCCGCGCCGGGCGGGTCGCTCTCGCGCAGCACCGACGCCAGTTCGCCGCCGACCACTCGACGCAGCAACGCCAGCGCCACCCCCGAGAGCGCGGTGCCGTGGCGACACTGGTCACAGAGCGCCCCGCCGACACTCGCGTCAAAGGCGACGAGTGGTCCACCTCGGCCACAGTTCACACACTCCTCGACCACGACCTCTGACCCGTCGAGGGCGAGGAGGCGAAAGTAGAACGACGCGGGCACCAGCGCGGGCTCGAAGGTCGAGTCATCGAGGGTCATCAGCACACGCGTCAACAACTGGAAGATGGCTTCGTCCGCGACGCCGTCGGAGGGTATCGCGTCGACCGCTTCGACGACGGCGTAACCAGCCGAGATGCGCGAGTAGGACGAGCGCAACGTCGTGAGCCGCTCGACGTGGGCCACGTGACGCACGATGTAGAACTCACCACGGGTCTTCACGAGGTTGACCTTGACGTAGGCGAGCGCCTCTAACGTGCCACCGAGTCGACTGGTCGTCTTGCGCACACCCTTCGCGAGGACCCGCACCTTGCCGTGTTCCTTGGTCCAGAGCACCACGACCCGATCGGACTCACCGGACTTATAGGTCCGCAGCACCACCGCTTCGTCGTCGATCTCCTTCACCGCTCGGGGTCGTCCTCGGGGTCTCGAAAGTGCGGTTTGCGAGCCGGTAGTCCCATGAAGCGCTGGAGGGCCACGCCCATCACCACCAGCGCCGCGAGGATCGGTGGTACGAGCAGGGGCTCAATCAAATTCGTCGCGCCACTCAGCGCCAGGACCCACAACGCGAGATAGAGCACGATCGCCACCGCGATCGTGGCGCGGGTCCACCTCACTCGTCGACCCCGCCGAAGCGTCGATCGCGACGCTGGTACTCCCCGACGGCGTCAAAGAGGTCCTCGCGGCGAAAGTCCGGCCACAGCACGTCGGTGAAGACCAACTCCGCGTACGCCATCTCCCAAAGCAGGAAGTTCGAGATCCGGTACTCCCCCGACGTGCGGATCACTAAATCAGGATCGGGCAGCTCGGGGTGATAGAGACGCTCTTTGATCTTCTTCTCATCGATCTTCTTAGCGGGGACCTTCTCATTCACCAGTTCTCGCACCGCGTCGACAATCTCCGCGCGGCCGCCGTAATTGAAGGCAATATTGAGCGTCAGACGCTTGTTGTGCTGGGTCAACTCCGCCGCTTCGTCCATGCGCGAGAGCACGCCCTTTGGGACCCGCCAGTCCCGGCGACCCGAGAACACGATGCGCACCCCGTCGGCGTGCAGCTCGTGCTGGCGCCGCTCGAGGAGTCCCCGGTTGAAGTTCATGAGGTAGCGCACCTCATCGACGGGACGACGCCAGTTCTCGGTTGAAAACGCGAAGACCGTCAGGGCCTTCAGACCGAGCGACAGCGCACCGTAGGTCGTATCGACCAGGGACACCTCGCCGGCCCCGTGACCTTCCGTGCGCGCAAGGCCCTTTCGCTGGGCCCAGCGACCGCTGCCGTCCATCACGATGGCCACGTGACGGGGCACGCCCGTGCGCTCTAGGAACGCGGGAAGGGCTGTCGGACGCGGGTCGGGCACGGAAAGAACCTAGTGCCTCCCCCTAAAATCACGGCCCCGGCCCGTAAGGTCGTCGGGTGAAGAGTTTCGACCCGGACGACGAAACGCCCCTCGTGGACACCCCGCCCGAAGACGGCGTCCAACTCGACGACGATCTCGTCGAAATCGATGCCGACCGGGCCCTCGCGCTGCTCGATGAGATCACACGCGACCTGCCCGGAGGCGGCGAGAGCCGCGAGGGACAACGCGCGATGGTGCGCGCCGTCGCGTCGTCGATCTCTCGACGTCGACACCACGTCATCGAGGCGGGAACCGGCGTCGGGAAGTCACTCGCCTACCTGGTGCCCGCCGTCATGTCCGGGGGACGTGTCGTGGTCGCCACCGCGACCAAGAACCTGCAAGATCAGCTGGCCTCGAAGGACGCGCCCCAGGTGGCCGCGCACGTCGCGAGCGTGCGCGTCGCGGTCCTCAAGGGTCGACAGAACTATTTGTGTCGTAACCGGGCCGACAGCCTCGGGGCGGGGGCGCAGTTAAGTTTCGACGACGGGGAGGACGTCCCGCGGGGTGTCGCCGACCAGATGCGACGGGTGCTGGCGTGGGCGAACGAGACCACCAGCGGCGACCTCGACGAGCTGCCCTTCGAACTCGACGGTCGAGCTCGCCGCGCGCTGACGGTAACCCCTCAAGAGTGCCTGGGGCGCTCCAAGTGCCCCCAGGGGGCGAACTGCTTCACCGAACTCGCGCGGGACCGAGCGAGCGAGAGTTCCCTCGTCATCGTGAACGCGCACCTTTACGCGTCGCATTTGGCGTCGGGATCGATGTTGTTGCCGAGTCATGAGTACGTGATCTTTGACGAAGCCCACGAGATACTCGACATCTTCGCCACGCTGCTGGGGACATCGCTCAACGCCGCGCGGCTACGCGCCCTCGCCACCGGCGCTCGTTCCCTGCTCGACGAACAACACCGTCTCCACGCCGATCAACTCCTCTCGAGTGCGGATCGATTCGCCGCACTCTTGCTCGCCCAGTACGAACGCAGTGAACTCAAGGGACTCGACGAGGCATGCACGCTCGAACTCGCGCGCGCCAGCGAGCTCGTGACGATCATCGTCGAGTCACTTCGTTCGTTGGCGACCACCTCGGCGGACAACGAGTTTCGAAAGGTTCGCGCGCTCGGGCCCGCGGTCCATCTAGCCAACGACTTGGACCGCGTCAACAAGGTGAAAGACGGCGAGTTGCTGTTTCTTTCTCGACGCGACCGCGAGATCGACGTCGAGATATCACTCGTCGACGTAGGTCCGCGCCTGCGTGACGAACTTTGGAGCAACGTCACGGGAATCTTGACGTCGGCGACGATCCCCGACACGCTGCCGCGCAATTTGGGTTTGACCGACTACGAGTTCGAACACTTCTCGAGTCCCTTCGACTACCAAGACCACGCGCTCCTCTACGTGCCCGAGGACTTCCCCGATCGCAATGCCCCCGGCGCCGAAGCGGCCATCATCGAAGAGCTCATCGGTCTCATCACCGCCGCGGGTGGCCGCACGTTGGCGCTCTTCACGAATCGCTCAGTGATGCAGCGCGTCGCCGAGGCGGTCGAGGTGCAACTCGATACTGAGGTCCTCGTCCAAGGGACGCTCTCGCGTCAACGCCTCATCGAGCGATTTCGTGCATCGGCCGAGGCGAGTCTCTTCGCAGTGACGAGTTTCTGGCAGGGCATCGACGTGCCCGGACATTCGCTGAGTTTGGTCACGATCGACCGCCTCCCCTTCAGCGTTCCCAACGACCCCCTAGCCGAAGCGCGCAGGGAGCGCTCGGAGAGCCCCTTCATGGAGGTCGACCTTCCGCGTGCCACGATGTTGCTCGCCCAGGGTGTCGGACGACTGATCCGTAACAAGGACGACCGCGGCGCGGTGGCGGTGCTCGACACCCGACTCGCCACCGCGCGGTACCGTTCGGTGATGTTCAGGAAACTCCCCCCCATGCGACGAACTCGAGACGGTGTCGAAGTGCGTACTTTTTTGGAAAACCTTCGCGGGTGAGGGTTTCTTCGACCACGACGAGACAGCCGGTCGTTCCACGACACTGCGGCGATGGCAGTTGAAATGAGTACGGCGGAGGCGAGTGTGACGCCGAGCGAGCAGGCTCGTACCGACGCAGACTCGACGCCGTTACCACGCGTTCGGAGGGTCGCCGTCGTCATTGGGAGCACGCGCCCCGGTCGGATCTGCCCCGGTATCGCGGCATGGGTGAGCGCGGTCGCGCGGGTCGGCGGCACGCTGCGCTACGAGACCCTCGACCTCGCAGAGGTCAACCTGCCGTTTCTCGACGAACCCCTGATGGCCGCCCTCGGCAACTACGAACACGAACACACCAAAGCTTGGAGTCGGATCGTTTCGGCCTACGACGGTTTCATCTTCGTCTTTCCCCAATACAACTGGGGATACCCGGCGCCACTGAAGAACGCGCTCGACTTCCTCTACGCCGAGTGGGCCGAGAAGCCCGCCAGCTTCGTCACCTACGGCACCCACGGCGGCAGTCGCGCCGCCGACCAGTTCAGCGGTCTCTTGCGGGGCCTCCATATGATCGAACTCGCCGATCATTTAGAGGTGGTAATCACCGACGAGGACGTCGATGCGAGCTGGCAACTGCGCGACCTCGATGCAGTGATGTTCCCCTACACCGAACAGACCCGGGCCATCGACGCGCAGATGGTCGCCGCGCTCGAGGGGTCGGCGTAGTCCCGTCCGACGAGCGGCGCCCGTCCCCTAGTAGCCGAAGCGGTCCAAGACGTCGTCGCGTTTCTGCCAACCCGGCTCCACGCGCACCTTGAGTTCTAAGTACATGCCCTCGGGTAGTTGACTGCGCGCGGCGATGCCGACGTCCTTTAAGAGCTGGCCCTTCTTCCCGATCACCATGCCCTTTTGGGATTCGCGCTCAACGAGGATCTCGACGGTGACGTGCGGCCACTCGAACTCGACTACCCGACAGTGGATCGAGTGGGGCAGCTCCTGCTTGGTCTTGCGCACGAGTTGCTCGCGTACCAGTTCCGCGATCCACGTCGCCTCGGTGACGTCCGAGACCTCCTCGTCGGGGAAGAGGAAGGGCGAGTCGGGCATGGCCGGACGAAGAAAGGCCATCAACTCTTCGGCGCCCTCCCCGGTCTTGGCCGACAGGGGAAAGTACTCCACGCGCGACGCGGCGTCGAGGTGGTGTTTCTCGGCGGCGATCTCATCGACCACGACACTCGCCGCCAGCAGCTGCGACGCGACCGACTCCTTGCCGGTGCGATCGATCTTGTTGACGACGACGACGAGCTTCGGACCGTCAGCGCCACGGCCGTGGCTGAGCATTGTCTCGATCACGTGACGGTCCCCTGGTCCAATGGGGGCGTTAGCTTCCACGACGGCCGCAATAACGTCGACCCCGTCGGCCGCCGAGCGAGCCGTGTCATTGAGACGCCCACCGAGGGTGGTCCTGGGACGATGGAGTCCCGGGGTGTCGACGAGGATGACCTGGACGTCGCCCTCGGTGACGATACCGCGGATGGCGTGACGGGTGGTGTTGGGTGACGCGGCGGTGATGGAGACCTTGGCGCCGACCAACTGATTGACGAGCGTGGACTTTCCGACGTTGGGCCGGCCCAGTATGGCGACGAAACCGGCGCGGG
>Ga0302199_1000706_pt1 | contig 17328 bp, 16 predicted proteins | sample II_Bog_N2_3_FD_194588 | JGI IMG/M metagenome (GOLD analysis project Ga0302199, IMG submission 194588) | Peat permafrost microbial communities from Stordalen Mire near Abisko, Sweden - II_Bog_N2_3 | ecosystem: Environmental > Terrestrial > Soil > Wetlands > Peat | place: Sweden: Abisko, Stordalen... | reverse complement strand
CCCATTGCGAGCTCGATTTCTCGACTCCTCTGGAGCTTCTTGTTGCCACCATCCTCTCAGCCCAGTGCACCGATGTCCGCGTGAACATGGTCACTCCGGCCCTCTTCGCCCGCTGCCGCACCGCCGCCGACTATGCCGCCATCCCGCAGGAGGAACTGGAGACGATCATCCACTCCACCGGCTTCTACAGAAACAAAGCCAAGTCGATCCGGGCCATGGGAGCAGTTTTGGTGGAGAAACACTGCGGCGAAGTTCCCCGCACCATGGAGGAACTCTCCGCCCTGCCCGGAGTGGGTCGCAAGACAGCCAATGTCGTGCTTGGCAATGCCTTCCAGATCAATGAGGGAGTTGTGGTCGATACCCATGTCGGCAGGCTCTCCCTCCGGCTCGGTCTGACCACACAGACAAATCCGGTCAATGTCGAACACGACCTCATCAAACTTTTTCCCAGGGAGCAGTGGTGTGATTTAAGCCACTGGCTCATCTGGCACGGACGCCGCCGCTGCAAGGCACGCAACCCGGATTGCCAAGGATGCGAACTCCGCTCACTTTGTCCCAGAAAAGGGCTGGAACACTAAGGAAACGCTGCCCCAACCACTACTTTCCATGAGTTTCACGACAGCCAATCTCCTCGGTCAGATTCTCTTCGGTGCCATCGGCTTCGGAGCCTTTCTTTACGGAAAAAAACAGGGTGCATTCCGGGCAATGATTCTGGGTGCAGCCCTGATGGCCTATCCCTATTTTGTGCCAGACACCTTGATACTCTATAGCATCGGCATCCTGCTGACACTTTGCCTGTTTATTTTTCGCGACTGATCAGTATCAGAAAAACCACCTTAACGATCGTTCACAATCCTTTCCATGAAACAGCTCCTCAAACCCTGGATGGCCCTCCTACTAGCGGCCACCATCGCGGCCTACTTCTTCGCTGACCGTCCGCTCTGCGAATTCATCTACAACCATGCGGTTCCTCAGCACCTCATGGATTTCCTGAAGAAGATGCTGAGCCTGCCTTTCTTTATCAATGAACACTCGCTGATCCAGCGATCCAACCTGCTCAGCCAGCTTCTTGATTGGCCGCCGCTCATGTCGGGTCTTTCCCCTTTTCTCCTTCTGCTCGGAGTTCTGCTCAAACCGGGAAAAGCAAAGGATCTGCTGCTTTTCATGGGCATCAGCATTCTCCTGACCTTTGTCCTAAAAAATGACCTCAAATGGATCTTCAGCCGGAATTGGCCAGTGACCTGGACCAACAATAACCTCTCCTGGATCAGCAATCATGCGTATGGATTCCACTGGTTTTCCGGGAAAATCTTCCAGGGAGATGACACCACCGGCTCCTTCCCCTCCGGGCATACAGCAATCGCCTTTGCCACCCTGCTTCCAATCGGCCTCCTGCACTGTCGCATCCTCCCCTTCTGCATCCTCCTTGCTTCCCTGGAAGGACTTGCGATGATTCTCTGCGACTACCATTTCCTGAGCGATGTGCTGGCCGGAGCGCTTGTCGGAATCATCTGTGCCTTCGCCGCAAAATCAGCCCTGCAACGTGAAAATCTCTAATCCACTTCCTATACTAAAAATCCTTGTCGCCTGTATCATCCTCCTGATTGCGGCCTTTGTGGTGGCCTTCTTCTCTCTGAACTTCTTGGTCAAGAAAACCGTCGACACCATTGGCCCGCAGATAGTAAAGGTCGATGTCAACCTCAGTGTGGCGGATCTCTCACCCCTCTCTGGCAGCGGGAGTCTCCTACACCTTCAGATCGGCAATCCCGAGGGCTACAGTTCCCCCTTCGCCCTCCTCCTTGGGGGAGTCCAGATCACAACCCAACGCACCTCCCTCTTCTCCGATCCCGTCATCATCAAGGCAATCGCCATCCGGAACCCGGAGATTAATATCGAGGGCACCCCGTTAGGAAACAACCTCACCAAACTTCTCTCCAACCTCAACTCCGCCTCCACCAATAGTAGCAATGAGGAAGCCGCTGCAGACGCCAATAAATCAAAGAAACTCATCGTCACGGAAATCATCATCACAGGAGCCAAACTCCATGTGCACTTCAGTGCCAGCGATCAAAGCCTCGATCAGATACTCGTTCTGCCGGACATCGCCATTCACAACATAGGCTCCGATGGTTCTGGCGTTTCCCCGTCCGAACTCGGACGACAAATCCTGACGCCGCTGCTTAACAGCGCCATTGAGGAAGGCGGAATAGCCCTGGCAAAACAGGGAATCAAACAGCTCGAAAAGCAGGGTGTCGATCAACTCAACAAGGTGCTCGGAAATTTTTTGAAGTAAAAAAGATGAGTCCCCTGAAATGAGGAGTAGGTATTGTGTCATTTTTTGGCTGCCAGTTTGAACTGAGTGAAGAGTGACTGCTAGGGGTTAGCTGCAGCGCCTGGCTCGGCATTCGGAGTTGTACGAATGGAGCTGACGGTCATCACGAGGTCGCGAAGGTGATGAACGGTATGCGCGTGCCAGAGCTTTCCCTCAACAACGACAGATGAGCCTTCTCGAATCTCATCTCCAACGCCTCCAAGATCAATCTCAGTGGCACTCTTGATACCAGGGTGAAGTCCGTCGTCGACACCTGCCTCTACAGAAATAGGTTGGTTTAATGTAAGAATTAAATGCCGATTTGGTTTTTGTAGATATGCTTTTGAGGGATCGGGAAATTTGACTTTTATTCCAGAAGGGTCCTTGACTGGACCCATGTCGGAATCGACTAATGCCATATCGTAAAGGATTGTTGCCGTGCCTTTCAATGTGACAGGCGTTTCATATTTTAATTCGTCCGCGTGTAACATGGAAATGCAAGAGACGACCACTACCATCAAAGCGACAAGTTGTTTCATATTGCTAAAGCAGAACGTAGAAAGCTGAGCCACTGCCGTCTCGCGACGAGAACCGCGACAGCAGAACGGCCAGCGGCGGGTGCGGAGGCGACTTGTTAGGCGACAATGATAAAATGTTCATTTTTTTGAAATACTCTGACAGCTTGATATGCCGTATCAAACTGCCCAGAAACGGGCGCATATCTCGACGCGCCGTCTCCGACTAAATACAATACGAACTGGTTATTGTTAGTTGGCGTCAAATAAATCAAAACTTGGCTGTTTATATCATCCCCATTGGCCGAAGCAGGATCGGAAGTCCTGTAAGGAGTATCCCAGCGATAATAATGTAATACAACTGTTCGATTTGTGTAATCACCCTTGAGGACTTTTGAGATCTCAAAAGTCGCCTCAACTCCGAGAAGCTTACTGCCGCCCGGCCATAGCACAGTATTCGTTTCATCCAAATCTCTCACGCTTGTCACTGTGCCAATCAATTGTGAGTACTTTTGAAGTTCCTCTTCCGTCCACATTCGAACAATTCTGGCAGATACGGATGTGCCAACAAGCAGCAGTAAAATAATTGGTATTAATTTTTTCAAGGCGTCCTTATGCGGCCTACCGTATAAGATCAGCGACGACCAAAGGGCGTTCGCTGCATCGCCTTGTTAGAAATTTTCTATGTTTTAGTGTTTGATAGATTTTCGTTTTTTGCTTCTGTCTGTGCAATAATTTTTTGATATATCACAGCATATTTATACCCATTTATTATATTATTTATAATCATGTAATAAAGTATAATATATGATACCATTAAACTTGATTTATCATTTTTTGTAATTCCTATGAATGCAAAAAATGACGCTGTTAAGACATAAATGCTACTGTATATTATAACATTTAATAGCGTCCACTTCTTGCATCCTTTTTGCAATGCATCTATCTGCTTTTTATCAATTGTGTTTCGATTGTCACTCATTGCTGAATATATGTCTAACGTCCAAGCTCATCTGAGAGGAATAAGGATAATCTATTTTAAAAGTCCGTAGGCAATCCATGCAGCAACACCCGAGTAGATCAACATCGTGCTCCAGTAGAAAACTGGTTTTTCTTTACGGGAAAGGTCCCAGATATAACAGGTTGCTAGCCCCATATAGAGCTGGATTCCAATGAAGCCTAAAAAGCCGATATAGAAGAAATAGAACCAGAAATTCCCTTCTCCTCCAATAAGAGCCCCATGCATGCCGGTCACACCCAAGAACATCATCGCAGAGGCACTAATCACTGGTGGCACACTGTAGGCAAAGCACCATTCCGCTCAAGGAATGAAGTAAATAAACCCCTTGGCGTGAGAGACAAACTTGTCCACTGGCACTCGTTTGTTACGCGACCCCTCGCCCCATGAATCGGTACGAAGGATTTCATTCTGGGCCGCGTTGTAACCGGTAACGAGGGCCACATGCCCAGACTCGTCAAACCAGATTGGATTTCCGGCATCAATGCTCTTTTGTATCTTTGTGAAATCAAATGTCGTTTCCCAATCTTTCGTGAGTGCCGCCGCTCCATCGATTCCCTTACCACCCCCTCGCTTATCGCTAAGCATCATTTCCTGAAAGACATTCAGACCATAATACCGCGCCACCTCTGTCCAACAAGCAGGTCCACAATCAGGCCTCCCATCTTGATCAATGACTGGCAGGTGAGTGATAAGGACATCGCCATTGGGATTACGCACCACATTTTGAGCAAGCGCCGTGCGGCGAGCATCAGCCGATGGCATCACTAAGAGATTGGTGGGTGAGTCCTCAGGTTTACCAATCATGAGACAGATCGACTTTTTGTCCTCTACATATAGCCGAAGCACTAGGCCCTTAAAGGGATAATCGGTGACATTGAAGGAATAGTTCCACCCATTCGCAGTCAGCGTCGTGGCTTGTCCAGGAGTTCCGGTTATCTGCGCCAGGGCTTTGGGAAGATCAGTCTTCAACTGATCAAAGACAGTATTATACGCCTGCTTTGCTTCCGGAGTGGACTTCTTCCATTCATTCATGTTGTAGCCGCTTTGCATATAGACGACCTCCGCTTCGTAAACAGTGCTGCTACGGCAAAAGATGATGATACGCTTGGGCGTGAAGCCAAATACAGGATCTGTCTCCTTCTGACTGAGCACCATTGGATCCGCGCTAACCGTTTTCCATTTCCCAGGCAAGGGGTTCCGTAGCCAATCTACATTTTGCTGGATCGCAGACAACAAGGCGGACTCATCGGCAAGTGCTCCATGCAGTGTGAGGGAAAATGCCGCAATGATTAAAAAACTCCTGCCAGCTTTGATGGCACGATGCGCTATGGAAGGGGGGTATTTTTCACAGGCATTCATGGTCTTTACGCTGCCGCCCATAGCCAAGATTCAAGAGCCTGAACCAGAGCTACATCTGGCGGCACTATGGAAGGATCGTGGAAATTTGGAAAGAGGAAAGGAGGGGCTCTATCAAAAGCACGCTTGAACCACTCCCCCATCCACCCTAAGGGCAGCACCATTGGTCGCGACGGATAGCGGACTGCACACGTAAGTCACTAAATTAGCCACCTCTTCGGTCGTCGCGAACCGCTTTAGCAGTGAAGATGGCCGGACTGTCTTGAAAAACTCCGTTTCAAATTCTGCGAAAGGTTTTCCGCCACTGAGCTGCCCTACAAACTCCTCAACTCCTTCGGAACGGGTTGGTCCCGGCAAAACCGCATTCACCGTGACTCCTGTACCGGAACACGATTGGGCAAGACCGCGCGAAACGGCGAGCTGTGCTGTCTTCGTCATGCCGTAATGGATCATCTCGACGGGGGTGTTAATGCCGCTCTCGCTGCTGACGAAAACGACGCGCCCCCAGTTACGCAGCTTCATTCCAGGGAGATAGACACGGCTCAGGCGCACGCCGCTCAGGACATTAACCTCGAAGAAACGTCTCCAGTCCTTATCGGAAATTTCCTCAAACGGCTTCGGTTCAAAGATGCCGAGGTTATTGACCAGAATGTCAACATTGGGAAACTGGGTGAGGAGCGCCTCGGTCGCGACCTCGGTAGAGAGGTCGCCGGCAAAGCCATCGATTTTTGATTCTGGCAGAATTTTTTCAATCTGCTGCTTCGCGTCGGCAACCGACTGTTCCGTGCGCCCGTTGATAATGACCTGTGCACCTTCACGGGCCAGCCCTATCGCAATGGCAAATCCAATCCCTTTGGTGGAGCCCGAAACGAGCGCCGTTTTGTCGGTTAATTTCAAGTCCATAGATTCAAGGAAAATTGATGCTGCCTCAGGGGCGGGTCAAGCAATGTCTGCACTCTTCCACCCTTGGAACGAATGAAGGCTCCATTGATAAGGGTAGCGCGATCACTCGCCAGAAAGGCGATGCAATCAAACGACTGACTTTTTTGCCAACGAGAGTAAATTCCGTTTGTGATCTTCGAGCGCGACCAAATTGCCGAACGGGTCTCAGATCTCGCTGCACGGAATATCTACATCGGCACCTCCTCCTGGAAATACGAGGGGTGGATGGGACAGCTCTATTCACCAGACCGGTATTCCTACCGAGGTAAGGTCGCCAAGAGTCGATTTGAAGCGGGATGTCTGGAAGAATACGCCGAGGTTTTCAAAACCGTTTGCGTGGATGCTGGGTTCTATCGGTTTCCAGAGGAACGATATGTTGAAAAACTCTCTAACCAAGTGCCGTATGGTTTCAAGTTGTCCTTCAAGGTGACCGATGAGATCACGATCAAGCATTTCCCCAAGCATGCACGGCATGGAGAAAGAGCCGGAAAGCCCAATACCAATTTCCTGAATGCTGAGCTCTTCACCAAGGCGTTCCTTTCTCCTCTTACTCCTCATCGGGAAAAGATTGGGGTGTTGATGTTCGAGTTTGGCCACCTGTACAAACGGGATTTTGAACAAGGACGTGATTTCATTGCCGCCCTGGATAGCTTCTTTGCAGAGTTGCCAACCGATTGGCAATACGGCGTGGAGATCAGGAATAAGGAGTTTCTCAGGGCAGAGTATTTTGAGGTGCTGCATCGGCATGGTGTCACTCATGTCTTTAACTCCTGGGCAGCCATGCCTCCTGCGGAAGAGCAGATGGCCATGGAAGGAAGTTTTACGGCTGACTTTTTTGCCTCAAGATTTCTTCTCAAGCCAGGACGGAAGTATGACGAGGCAGTGCAGAGTTTTTCTCCTTATGAATCCGTCCAAGATCCCTATCCAGAGGGACGGCAGGCCATTAAGGAATTGGCTTCCACCAAGACTCAACGCCCCAGCTTCATCTTCGTGAACAACAGATTGGAAGGGAATGCACTGGGGACGATTGCTGCCTCAATTGGAAAGTAATTCCTTCAAAATCCATGAGACGACCAAATCAGATCAAGGATCGAGATTTGCCGATCCCTCTCTGTATCAAGAGCAAAAATTTCAGTGAAATACTGCCGCTCATTGAACTCTGCGGAGATGGAAAACTTTATGAAGTTGAGGAGTGGATCATCGCAGGAAAGCCGCTTCAGGGTGAACCACCAGATGATCGCAAATTGCAGCGGCTACTTACTCCACTGGAGATTGCTGCCGCAAAGGGATTCCATAGTCTTGCAGGGCTTCTTCTGGCCAATGGATACGACCCCAACGGCGATGATCGCTCTCCACTTACCGAGCCTGTGCGTTCTCGCGACCGTGAGATGGTTGTGTTGCTTTTGAAATTCGGAGCCAATCCAAATGATGCTGATTTCTGTGAGGTGCTTGAAACTTATGATCGGAATCTGATGGATCTCTTTATTGAGGCAGGAGTAGATCCCTGCAATGGCAATGCGGTGGCCCGTGCCCTTTCCCACAAAGGGCGACCGCTGCTTGGTTTTGTAAAAAGCTACCAGGATCGCTTCCCCAAAATGCAGCGCCAGATAGACATCGCTCTAAACGTGTTTGTGGATAGACGAGACGAAAAGGGGATCGCTCTGATGCTTTGGTTGGGAGCTGATCCTCATGACAGAGTCCCTAACTCCGCTTACCCCGAAGATGCAGAGTTATGTGAAGTGGAAAGTCCATTTGAACGTGCCCTCTGGGTTGATCGTGAAAACGTTATTGAATCGTTTTTAAAAAAACCAATGCCTCCTGAGCAGGTGGAGTACCTATTTAAAAGGGTTTCTTACAGGGGATTACCAAACGTAGTTCGACGACTGCTCAAGGAAGGGGCTAATCCAAACCACACTGAGGAAGAACGCCATATCATCGAGGATTTTGCCTATCCGATACTTTCTCCATGGAATAGTTCAGTAATTGATCGAGACGTGCGTGCGGTTGAAGCCATGGAAATAGTTATCGAGGCTGGTGCAAAATGGGATCCCTCTCCAGAACGGCTAGCATATTTTCGACGGCGGCTTCTGAAGGGAGAACCCCAAAAGGTTCGTAAAGTGCTTGAACTCTTCGAGAAGCACGAAGTCTTGTGTGCGGAGCAATTGAAGGAATTGACCCGAACTCCCAGTATGAAGCAACTACTCCAAAGAGATTTGCCTCAGAATCAGGCAATCAATTCCGCATTCAGGTCCGACGGCGCCTCTAGAACTAACTCGCCGAGGTATAGAAAAAAACACTAGTCTCAACGTTGAAATTGATTTGTTTCTACCAAATCCCCTCCAGATCTTCATCTTCTAGGGATAGTTCTCGAAAGTTGGGATCCAGTTCAATGGCTTTCGCCAAGCGTGACTTAGCCTCCTCAATCCTTCCCTGGCGACATGCATAAGGAGCCAGAAGCCCTCCGCACAATCACGAAAAATCACGAAACAAGGCCACCGCGTTGACTTTTCCCGTGGGGAGCGCTATCTCCCAATCATTAATCAGGCGCTTTCACCAGAACGACCTGCTTCCCATCTCCCTCCCACAAAAAGCGATTTCCTATCAGACATTTGAAAAAGAGAGATTAGCGTTAAAAAAGTATTCCCATCCAAAAACCTGAATCCTAAAAAACCAGATCCCATGAAAATATTTGTCGTGATGCTCTCAGTCGCTTTGACCTTTTTTTCACAGATGGCTCATGCCACCGTATTGACTCAAGCACCAACTAATAATGGTTGTGCTATTTTAATAACAATACCGAAATACAATGCTGGAGATTCCATTGTGATTTCCGTTGCGCCGAATCCTTTGATTTTTGCATCAACTCCTACAACTTGGGGCGATTGGTCTTGGAACGGTGTTGTCTATCCTCCCAATGGTCCTTATTGGTATAATAGTTTAACACTTAATTGCAATGGAACCGGGGTGAACGGTGAATATTTTTTCATTTCAGGTGCGGATGATCCCGGGGGTCCTGTCCAAACTGTCACCAGTGCCACCTATCATTCAGTGAATGGTTCAGTATCAAATATTCCGATCAATACCGTAAGTAATATTACTGATATTCCGCTTCCTCCGGGGGTGACAATCATTTCCGTTTCTGCATCAAGTGATGCTCTAAATTCTTCCCAACCCAGATACTACATTTCTGTTCCCCCCCAGGTCTCGAACTATCCGGTGACCTCGCTCTCTGATTCGACCAATACCGGTACCCTCCGATGGGCGATTTCCTCGGCCAACGGCAATGCCAATGCTGTGAGCACAATCACCTTTGCGACCAATGGGATCATCACGCTTGGCAGCCCTCTCCCTTTCATCTTCAAGCCTGTGACCATCGACGGAACCTCAGCTCCCGGATACAGTTCAAATCCCGTTGTTTCCGTGAACTTCAGCGGGAATTCAGGTCTCTCGATCAGTCCCACGGCAAAGGGTTCCTTGATCTCGGGACTCTCGCTGGTGGGTGCTTCGGGAGCCGCCCTGACGCTTCAGGCTTCCGGTGTTCAAGTCTCCGGCAACTTCATCGGGCTTGCCACGAACGGTACGGTCGCAGCCAATCATGGCGATGGGATTCTCCTCACCTCCATGGCAAGCAATGCCCTGATCGGCGGAAAAGAGGTGGCTTCAAGTATTGATTATTTCATAGCGGACACAAACTCTTCCGTATTCTCAACGAACTTTAATGCCTGGCAGGGGCTAAGGGGGGACGCTGCCTCCACCAATTTTCTTTTCGCCGGAACCGCTAATTCGAATGGTGTCTTTTATATTGGTCCCATCACCTGCAATACAGGAACTCCAGGGTACATGAGCTATCCGTTGACCAATCAGAACAACACAAGTGCATATGGTCCGGATAACGCCTCATTCACCTACGACTCGACGAACGGTCAGCTCGTCTACCTGACCAATGGTGCCTACAGGGTGGTTGGAAGCTATGTCCTGAAGCCTGATGCGAACTTCTACGACCATGGCTTTGTGTGGGACGGAACACTTTCCCAGTTGCAAGTCTCCCCGACCAACGGAACATATCGAACCATCGACTACTGCACGACAAACAGCCGCGGTCAGACGAATTTCAGGGCCACCTATCAGTACACGCACAGTACCATGGGCAATTTGGCCGTCGGCAACTGCGACTCCGCCGGCACGACGAACTTTCCGCCGCGCGGACTAGGAATTGCCTATATCTGCAAGCTGTCCAACCATGTTGGAAATCTCACCAATGCCAGTGACTTTGTAACCATTCCCACCGCCCCCTTGGGTGCAAAGAGCATCACAGCCTATGGCATCTGGGACAACGGACTGGTTCTCAGCACCAACGGAACCGTGCTTTCCCATCCTTACACCATCTGCGGCGGTTACAGTCCTCTTGCAGTCGATAACATCACCAACCCAAAGTTCCCTCTCACCCAAGGAAAAGGGTATTTGGTCGATTATGACTCCGTAAGTGGTAAATTCTCCAACTGGACGATCATTACACATCCTGGTGGGGCGAACATCATCACTCATCTGGAAGGCATCAGCAGCACCGAATCGGGAGTCTATAATCTTGCAGCAGGTTCGGTCATTCTTGGCAGTTCAGGTTTGGAGACTCCATCATGGGTTTCAGTGAATAGGAACGACGACGGAACATTCAGTCAGGGTACATGGGTTGACCTGAACTATCCCGGAGCTTCAAACAACGTGCTTAATGACAATGATGCGGTCTACGGAAACAATGCGGTGCTGGAGACAATTTCCCAGACCAATGGCTCGACCAATTACAGTTCTTTCGGCTATCAGGCCTTGATCACGATAGACTTTCAGCGTGCGAACGTGATCTCTGGTAACCAGGGCAACGGAATCAACTTGCTTGGGTCGGTCGGGAATGTCATCTCCCAGAACTATATCGGAACCGACGCCAATGGCGGTACAAATGCTGCCTATGGAAATGCCCGGAACGGCATCCAGCTTGCCTCAGGTTCCTCCTACAATATGATCGGTGGACAGTTCATCGGCAGCAACAATCCGACCGGCTCGGCGGGCTCGACCTCCCCTGCATTCCAGCGTCCTCCTCTTGGGAATGTGATCTCCGGCAACCACCTGAACGGCGTCCTGATCGAGAATGGGGCCCAGAGTAACATTCTTAGCGGCAATTACATTGGCACCGATGGATCGGGCACCAATGCTCTGGGCAACTGGTTCGATGGTGTTGATATTGAAGGGGCCAACGGTAACGCCCTGCTCGGTTGCGCCTACTATCAGAATCCCTTCGTTTACTACAACGTGATCAGTGGCAATTACGGTCACGGAGTCCGGATCAACAATGCGACGAACACCTTCTTCCAGGGTAACTACGACGGCATCGATGCGCTCGATACAACGAATGTTTCCAATGGAGGCGATGGACTCTGGGTTTCCGGATCCTCGAAGTTTGTACAGATCGGAGGAATCATTCCCCTCGGAAGCGTCATCTCGGGGAACCGGGGCAACGGCACTGAAATCAGTGATACGGTGAGCTATGCTACGAACTTTAATACCTTCGGCGGAGTTCCCTCTTTCAAAACCTATCCCATTCCCAACGGCGGCGATGGCATTCTGATCACCTCAATCGGAGGGCATAACACCGTCCGCACCTGCGTCATGTCTGGAAATCTGGGCAACGGAGTGGAAATTGGAGGTAACGCAACGGGCGTCTTGATTGAGGACACTACCTCCGGAACCTCGACAGGCATCTCAAATGCGATTCCGAATCAGTTCAATGGAATCGTTCTCAGTGGCAGTGCCCATGGCAATACGATCGGAGGATTTAATCCCTCCATCGAAACCTCCGTCCATGCCTCAGGTAATGTCGGCTATGGAATCGCCGTTCTCGACTCTGCAAACAACAACACGATCGTGAATACTCGTATCGGTGTGGGTTTGGCGCTGACCGAGAACCGGGGAGTTCTTCCGCCGATTCCGAATCAACAGGGTGGGGTCTTTCTTGAACAGGGAACATTCGCCACAACCATCGGCGGAACCAAGGCTCTCCAAGCCAACTTCATCAACAATAACGATGGAGATGGAGTGACGATCATTGCGAGCAAGTCGAATAATATTGTCGGAAATACGATCAGCTCGAATTCGGCAGGTATTTATGCCGAAGGAATCTGCACTGGTACACTCATCAAAACCAATCAGGTCAGTAATAATTCGACCAATTGGGAGACCAACACTGCACTTGGCATCATCTATCACTGAGTAAGTATGTTGACCGGGTGCGGATGGAAAATCTGCACCCGATCAAATGCCGAATTTTGATGAATAAGTTTCTTCCTGTTTTAACCTAGAATATGCATTAGATCATTTTTGGTTTAATCTGCCGCATAAGGAGAAGCTGAAAAATAATCTGGAACTCAGGAAAGCAGGAATTTCAGAGATGAATGGGAAACCTCATATTAACACGAAATTGCTCTAACAATTAACTCAATTAGGGATTGGAAGATCCTTTCTGTACCGGACTTCCGCCTGTTGGGCTGTTGGGCTGGCTGACCTTTGATTGCTGACCCGTGTGGCCTCCCTGACGGCTGCATCTCTGGTGGCATGGAGCCTGACTGGGAACCCTCACCAAAAGCGAGGTGGCCACACTGGCGGGACTGGCTCCCTTCAACCGTGATAGCGGGGCTTTTAGGGGCAAGAGATCCATCGGGGATGTCCCAGAGAGCGTTAAAAGTGACGGATGGTTGATGGAGGGATAAGGGGATGAAGAGGTGATGTCAAGCAGGAGGAGAGAACTAGTACGCTGCCAGTGGAGTGGAGGCCGTCTCCTGCGAAGCAGGAGCACCGCGTAGCGGTGAACCATTCATCTACGCCCGACTTCTGTGCCTGCGCAGCATACCCAGCGCGGCAGCGGCTACCATCAGCAATGCACAGGCACCGGGTTCAGGAACGGCAGCCACCATCCGCAATTCACCAGGTACGCCCGTGCCATAGTCCAATTCATAACCATTGGGCAGATTTGTCGTGCTAAACTGTCCGCTAATCCCTCCTGTTGGGAATGTAGCGAGCACGTAGCTTGGCAGAGTAAGCTGCGAGCCATTCAATAAAGCGATAGTCAACGTGTCGTCGCCGGAAAGGACGAAGTCCCCGTTCGAAATTTCCAGTTCGTCTGCGAGATTCGAGGCGGCATCAATATCAAGCATTAAAGTGGAACCGGCGTACAGAGTTACATCGCTATTAACCGCAAGTGAGCTGCCCGAGCCTGAACCCTCCAAAAGGCCCCCATAAACAAAGATACTGTTATTTACCGTGGCATTTTTGCCAAAAGCAAGGGTTCCCGTTCCACCGACCATCATCTCACTGGAAGTAACAGTCCCACCATTAGAGATGCTCAATAATCCTACCCCGGAGTCGCTCAGAGAGTCGCCGCCAACAGTCAGAAACAGGTTACCAGTCTGGGTTAATTTTGAGCCACTCCCCGAAACCTTCAATGTGCCGCTGGAGCCGGCCATTGCGCCGAGAATCACCGGACCTGACACAGAGACGGTGCCTCCATTGGTAATCTGGAGCGTTCCCGTTCCCATATCTCCGATGGTAAGATCAGTGGTGGCCCATTGCGAGCCGCTGCCGGAAACCGTCACACTTCCGCTCACATTATTAAGGTAACCCATCACAGAGCCCTCGCTGGATACGGTGCCTCCGTTACTTATCTGGAGCGCTCCAGTGGCAAATGTTCCAACATCTAACGTATCAGTGGTCGTCCACGTAGAACCAATCCCGGAGACCGCCACCGTGGCGTTAGAGCCGGACGTTTCCCCTATCGAAGCATTCGCATCTGTGACATTGCCTCCCCCATTGATATTCAGCAGGGTCAGATCGCTAAAAAAATCAAAAATGCCCTGGTACGCTTGACTGCTGTTACCCGTTAAGGTCAGCGTACCGTCTCCCGATAGAGAGAGATTCGCAAATACGCTAATTGCACTGCCTATGGTCGCAGCACTGTTCACAGTAACCGCATCATTATTCAGCCACAGAGTGCCACCAGTGAGTTGGTAGGGTCCCGTTCCGTTGAATGTGAGCGAATTGGCAGTCACTGAGGCAACCGTTACCGTTCCGCCAGTTCCGCTGAATACTGCGTCGTTTCCATCAGACCATTTCTTGTTCCCATTCCAGTTTGCCGTAGAGGTATTCCATGCGCCATTACCGCCTCCGGCACCCCCCGGACTCCACGTTTGGGTCGAACAACGGCCCTCCACGGTCATCAGAAGCACTACGCACGCTACGGCAATCGAAAGCAATCTCCGGTGCCTGACAACTGCCCTACCGAGACCCATCTCTCTCTGGTTGCCATAGGGAAAGTCGGTAGTTGTTGCGTCACCATTTCTTATTGATGACGATTTAAACATAGGGGTAAGTCCTTTAGAAATCCTGCCGAGGTTCTGAGGAATTGAGTACCTCTGAGTTTAGAGGACGTTCTCCGTATGTCAATGACGGCTAAAAGAGTGCCTCACGAGGCTGTTCAATGCTCAGAAATTTGATCCAGAGAGGTTAAAATGATTTCGGTTTTGCCGTGATAGAGTTTGACCTTTCCCGTGACAGAAATGGTCTTGTGTTCAAACTTTGTCAGCTCGTCTGGTGTGATTCCGGCGCTCGAAAAGCAGACAACAGAAAAGGCTTCGCTGGGATATTGGCCTCCAATGTTGAGAAAGTAGGCGCGGGCCGCAACGTGCAATTCAGAAACATGTCCCACTACCGTCACGATTTTGCCAACATGACCTTTTGCCTCTTCGGGAGAGATCGTTTCCGCAAAGATCGTGCCGCAGGTGAATAGGAAGACTGCCAGAAGCAGGGTAAGGGTTTTGGCGTTCATCAGTGAGGGTGTAGCCTTGCGCGCTATGCTTTTACAACCGGTAACTCCTGCCAATTGGTCGTGTAGTTGGGGGAATGCCTCTCCGCTCTCATCTTCCATCCCTTCCCTGAAGATTCTGTTCCCATGGCGGCGCGAGTTATCACTGGAGTACGGTTATCTCCCATCCGCCGATTGATCTCATCCACGATCTTATCGATGTCCAACCGCTTGCTTTTGGGGGTAGGAGCATCAAAGAGGCTTGGCTGATATTCCTCCTCTGACACCAAATGAGCCAGCATCACACCGGTCTTTTTATACCGGTAGCCTGAACGATAGATGGAATGCAGCAGTTGCCGGGCGGTTGCCATCAACTCCGAAGTTGAGGCTGTCGGTGCCGGTAAGGTCACTCCTCGTATTGGGTAGTACTGTGGTAGATCCTTTCTGAATCGATTGGTTTGAAGGAATACTTCGATGTGGGTGGCCAAGAGTGCAAAGCGCCTGATCTTTTCAGCTGCTCGGGACACATGATTGGCAAGGGCCTCTTCCAGATCCACTATCTCCTCAACGGGGCTTCCAAAGGAACGTGAAGCTATCACCCCTTTACGGGATGGAGGCATTTCCTCTAGCTCCATGCATGAGATACCGTTTAACTCCCGAAGCAGGCGTTCACCGACGACCCCAAGGCTTTTACGCACAGCAGTTGGATCGGCCCGTTGAAATTCCAGAACGGTGCGGATGCCTATTTTTGAAAGTGTCCTAGCCGTGTTCTTTGCAACTCCCCAGAGAGCCTCACAAGGAGCATCAGCCATCAGGCCGTCAGGATCCCAATAAGTCGTCAGATCAAAGACACCATCGGTAATCTCCTTGTTCTTCTTGGCATGACGGTTGGCAAACTTCGCGAGCAACTTTGTCCCTGCAATCCCAATACAAACTGGAATACCTGTCCATTGAAGGATCTTGGCTCTCAGTTCTCGAGCAGCCTCTTCATCAAATGAGGGAGGCAATTCCAGGAACGCTTCATCGATGGAATAGACCTCAATCGCTGGGACAGCATCGCGGAGGATCGACATGACTCTGGCCGACATATCGCCGTAGAGGGTGTAGTTGGAGGAAAAGACCCGAACTCCATGTTTCCGTATTACCTCCTGTTGCTGATGGAGAGGAGCACCCATCGGAATGCCCAGTGCCTTGGCCTCTTCACTGCGGGAGATGATGCAGCCGTCGTTGTTGGAGAGCACCACCACAGGCTTTCCCATGAGAGAAGGATCAAAGACCCTCTCACAACTGCAGAAGAAGTTGTTGCAGTCCACTAGGGCAAGACGAGAAGCAGAGGGATTCCTCTCCAGATTCATGGGATTATTCTTAAGGGGTGGCCGAGAAGGTGCCATACGTTTCAGCTCCTCCCAGAACGTGATCCTTCATGGCTGCTTCAAGTTGCCCTCTGCTGGCTCCAGATGGGAGCGTGAGCACGCTATCTAGGGCATAAACACGAAAGAAATACCGATGAGTACCGCTTGGAGGAGCGGGGCCGTCATATCTGCTATTTCCAAAGCTATTGCGGCCTTGGAGTGCAGATGAAGGCACAGCGTTCTCCTCGATAGAATGAATCGAAGCTGGGATGTTCCAGATCACCCAATGAGTCCAAAGTCCTGCGGGAGCGTCTGGATCATCGACGATAAGGGCAAGGGATTGTGTCCCTTGTGGGAGCTGGCTGAAGATGAGTGACGGAGAATGGTTTTCCGAATGGTAAGAAAAGCGTCCAGGGATTGGCTTACCTTCTTCGAAATTCGGGGAGGTTACCGTCATCGTATTGTCAGCAAGTAGAGGAGTGACCATCCCTGCCATCAGCAACACGATGGTGGAAACCCAGCTCATCCTAGACCGCCTTATGAATGATGTAGGTGACAACTCCCCAGATGACCAGTTCCTGATTCTCTCCAATCTGAATGGAGGGAAAATCTGGGTTTGCCGCTTCAAGGAAGAGTTTTTCTCCGTACTTTCTGAAGCGCTTCACAGTGAACTCCCCATCAATCATGGCGATCACGATCTGTTTGTTGGAGGGAGTAACAGCACGATCCACCACCAGGACATCACCGGAGTGAATACCGGCATCCCGCATGGATTCACCCTGAACCCTGACGCAATAGGTAGCTGCATTGTTTCTGATCAGCTCCTCATTAAGATTTATGGACCGCTCCAAGTGATCATCCGCAGGTGATGGAAAGCCTGCATCGACAATGGCAGTAACCAGAGGGATGCGCAGGGAGGAACCTGGCTTGAAGGGGATGGGGGTTGAGATCTCCATAAGGCAAGAATGATACCGAACAAACGTTCGTGT
>Ga0302199_1000697_pt1 | contig 17465 bp, 21 predicted proteins | sample II_Bog_N2_3_FD_194588 | JGI IMG/M metagenome (GOLD analysis project Ga0302199, IMG submission 194588) | Peat permafrost microbial communities from Stordalen Mire near Abisko, Sweden - II_Bog_N2_3 | ecosystem: Environmental > Terrestrial > Soil > Wetlands > Peat | place: Sweden: Abisko, Stordalen... | reverse complement strand
TTCTGTGGAAAGCTTGATCTCTATCCACTATGAACCGCGATGGACGTTTTTAGATGCTTCATCATTTTCATCACCGCGATGCATTACCTCGCTCAAATCATCGTAGGCTTTCCTCAACGAAGGAACATAGCTTGGAAATTCTGCGGGCAGCGTTTCCGCATAAAGTTCAGCAAGCTCATCACCTCTTGGATTTCCTTTTAGCCTAATTGCGTCGATTTCTGTTTTCGGGATTGCCTGATAGAAATGTTGTTCAACCAAAGTTCGGAGATACATCGCTGCGGCCAAAGTAAAGTTCACTTGGTTTGCAACAACGGCGTTTCTAAATATTTTTTGCAATTCTTTCGGAATAAAATCAGGAACTGAAACTTCAGGAAACTGGCTTCTGCCGGCCAGAATTAATTTGAGACCATTGCGTTTGACCAGAAATACCAATGGCTCTCTTTTTTCCTTTTTGCAGTTCTGGCACTGAAATGAAAGCGAGAAGATTTGAGCGTTTGCCGTGTTTTCGTCGCTTTCAAATGCGTAACCACGCGTGCCAGAATCGTGAGCTAAATTATGCGGCCAAGGGCCAGAGTCGCAAATGGAACAGAAAGTATTAATTGACGGGATAGCGAATCTATTCATTCCGATTCGCTCTTCATCTCCGTTGAATGCCTTTGCTGTTGCCTCGTCGATTAAAATCCATTCTGAACTGCTCCAACCATTAATACGATTTTCATACTGTTTTTCAAGGGACTTGATGAAGTCTTCAATTTGTTTCTTGGTCGGAGGATTTGTTGGCGAACCGATCACGAAACGACCATGAAAGTCTCGGGTGGCAACTTCAGTAATCAAAGACCGAATGTTTCCAAAATCAACACTTACATTTTGATAAAGATGCTTTCGCTCAAGCAACTCACTAAATGCAGAGCGAATTGCTGATTCAACTTCTTTTTCAAAAGAAAATTGTTCGGTTAAGCCCTTCACAGATTAAAACTGTTTCAAGAACCGCACGTCGTTTTCGTAGAAGAGGCGGATGTCGTTGATGCCGTAACGGAGCATGGCTGGGTTCGCATTCATAACGATTTTGCCAGCGGCAGGATGTCGTCAAAATGCTTGTCGCAATGCTCCAATCCCAAATTGTGCGTCACAACGCAGGCGGCAATGACGATGTCGTTTGACGGCGCAGTGATTCCCGATTGACGACAGCGAAAGGCCAGCTTGCGAGCCAGCGCCCAAACCTCACCGTCCAAAGGAAACGAGGACAATTCAATTTCAAGCTCATCCAAAGCCTTGCGCTCCTTCCCAACACGAACACCATTCCACAATTCCACAGCTATCAAATCACACCAAGCGGCCTCGCCAGCGGCCAGCAAATGCTGGACACGCAGGGCGGGTTCGGTTTGCCGCCCGCGTAAAAAATCAATCCAACTGGAGGAATCAATCAACGTCACTTCGCGGCCTCCCATTTACGATTTTCACGCATGATTTTCAGGTCGGCCTGCGTCATGAAATTTGGCATTGAACCGTGCAGACGTTTTGCCAGCGCGGCCAGCCGGTGACGACGGTTAAAATCTTCCACCGCACCCACCACGGCTTCGCGCTTGGTTTTCGCGCCGGTGAATTTCATGGCTTCTTCCATTGCCAGTTCAGGAATATCAATTGTCGTTTTCATGCTTCTAAAATACTTTGATTTGGAATCCTGTCAATGGCCTTTCAGAACCCTAAAATTGTTTCAAGAACCGCACGTCGTTTTCGTAGAAGAGGCGGATGTCATTGATGCCGTAGCGGAGCATGGCGATGCGTTCGATGCCGAAGCCGAACGCCCAGCCGGTCCACACTTCGGGATCGTAGCCGACGGTCTCGAACACCTTTGGATGCACCATGCCGCAGCCGGCAATCTCCAGCCAGTCCTTGCCCATCTTCTTGACGAGCGCGTTGGTGAAATCAATCTCGTAGCTCGGCTCGGTGTAGCTGAAATAATGCGGCCGGAAACGGATCTTCACGTCGCTGCCCATGAGTTCTTTGAAAACAAATTCAACTGTGCCTTTCAAATCACCGACAGTCACATTTTTATCAACGTAAAGCCCCTCGATCTGGTGGAAGGTGGGGTTGTGCGTGGCGTCGGCGTTGTCGCGGCGATACACGCGGCCCGGCACGATAATGCGCACAGGCGGCGGCTGCTTCTCCATCACGCGGATTTGGACGGACGAAGTGTGCGTGCGGAGCAAACTGTAATTTCCAGGGGTTAATCTTTTATCAATCGGGGCGCTGGATGTTGAATTAACAATGTTCAATGTGTGAACGGAAGGAGAACCATTGTTGCCAACATAAAACGTGTCTTGCGAATCGCGCGCGGGATGGTCGGCGGGCGTGTTGAGCGCGTCGAAGCAATGATACTCGTCCTCGATCTCCGGCCCGTCAGCCACGGCGAAACCGATTTTGCGGAAGGCGCGCACGATGTCGTCGGTGACTTGCGTCAGCGGATGCAATTTGCCGAGCGCGCGGCGGCGTCCGGGCAGTGTGAAATCGGTCGGCTCTTTCGGCAGCGCGGCTTTCAACTCCAACGTTTCGCGGCGGGCGACGAGTGCGGCTTCGAGTTCGACTTTGGCGGCGTTGATGAGTTTGCCGGCGGCGGGTTTTTCTTCCTTCGAGAGCGTGCCAAGCTGCTTCATCAGCGCGGTGAACTTGCCGTTCGGCCCGATCCACGCGCCCTTGGTCTGTTCCAAAGCGGCGAGGTCGGGCGCGGCCTTGAGTTCGGCCAGCGCGGTTTGTTTCAGCGGTTCAATTTCGTCGAGGAATCCAGCCATAAAATTTTGAAAAGATTAGCCGCAAGCGAACGCAAAGAACACAAAGAAAAACATTCAACATTGAACATTCAACTTTCAACCTCGAACCAGCTGGGCGCGCTAACTTTGAGCGTTGAATGTTTAATGTTGAGCGTTGAATGTTCCCCCAAAAAAACAAAAACGGGCGGCCATTGCTGGTCGCCCGTCGAGAATTTATTTCGTTTCGATTACGCCTTGGCCAAAACGGCGCCGGGCTTGTTCTTCAACGCGTTCTTGGCGATGTTGACGATTTCGAGAAACGCGGCGTTGTCGGTCGCGGCGAGATCAGAAATGATCTTGCGGTCGAGCTCGCACTTGGCGGCGATCAAACCTTCGATGAGACGGCTGTAGGTGATGCCGGCGGTGCGGGCGGCGGCGTTGATGCGCGCCTGCCAGAGATAGCGATAGACGCGCTTCTTGGTGCGGCGGTCACGGTAGGCGTATTGCCGGCCGTGGTCCACGGCGTCGGACGCGTAGCGGTAAAGTTTGGAGCGCTTGAGGCGAAAGCCCTTCGCGGCTGTCAGCATTCTTCCGCGACGTTTGCGGGAAGCGGGGGAGTTGGTAACGCGCATGGTAGTTCGGTGTTAAAGTTGAGTCGGTTAAATCAATCAGCCACGGTGGCTGAACGGCATGGCTTGCGTGATGCGATACATGTCGGTCTTGTCCAGCACGGCGGCCTTGCCGAGGCGGCGGCGGCGCTTAGCATTTTTGGTTTGTGCCAGATGGCGGCGGCCGGCGCGTGAACGCAGAACCTTGCCGGTGGCGGTGATCTTAAACCGCTTCGACGCGGCCTTTTTAGTCTTGATGCCTTTGGGACGACGCATAAATCAATAGTTTCTCAAAAAGAGTCGCGAACAATAGCAGCCGTGCAATTTTGTGGCAAGCCTGAATTTGAAACAATTCTGTTGAGTCGCCGCCGCGTAACCGCAGCTTGCCTATTTCGGTCTGAAGCAGTCAAATATGAGCCTTATCATGAAGCTGAATTCGCCGCCCAAAACCATTTTCGCCCTGACGGTTTGTGTTTGCCTCCTCGCCGCCAGCGCGGTGGCCGGGCAAAATGTCTTCAATGTCCGCGACTTTGGCGCGGTCGGCGACGGCACGAACCTCGACAGCCCGGCGATTGACAAGGCCATCAATACCGCCGCCGAAGCCGGCGGCGGCACGGTGCTCGTGCCGGCGGGAACTTATTTGAGCGGCTCGATTCATCTCAAGAGCAACATCCACCTGCTGATTGACGCCGGCGCGACCATCCTCGGCGCGCCGCAGAAAATGAACGCCTACGACGAGACCGAACCGTTTCCGGGCATCGCCTATCAGGACGGCGGACACTGCTATTTCCACAACAGCCTGATCTGGGGCGAAAACTTGACGAATGTTTTCATCACCGGCCACGGCACAATCAATGGCGGCGGGCTGACGCGCGATTCCAAAATCCTCGACGCGATGTGCGGCTACGAACATTTTCAAACGCCGAACACCAACACGTTTCCGCCCGTCCGCCTCGGCAACAAGGCCATCGCGCTGAAGCTCTGCAAAAATGTTTTGATCCGCGACATCACGATTTTTCACGGCGGCCATTTTGGGATTCTCGCCACCGGCGACGACAACCTGACGATTGACAACGTGACCCTCGACACCGACCGCGATGGCATGGATTTGGACTGCTGCCGCAACACGATGGTTTCCAACTGCCGCGTCAACTCGCCGCGCGACGACGGCATCTGCCCCAAAAGCACCTACGCGCTCGGCGAATTGCGCCTGACGGAAAACCTCACCATCGTCAACTGCCAGGTCTCCGGTTTTGTCGAAGGCACCTTGATTGACGGCACGATGAAACCGGCGAAGGGCGGCTATGGCCGCATCAAGTTCGGCACGGAATCCAGCGGCGGCTTCCGCAACTGCACCGTGGCGAACTGCACTTTCCGCAGTTGCCACGGCCTCGCGCTGGAAGAAGTGGACGGCGGCATTTTGGAAAACATCACCATCAACAACCTCACGATGATGGACGTGCGCGACTACGCCATCTACCTCACCACCGGCAAACGCAACCGCACGCCGAACCCGGCCACGAACAGCCGCATGCGAAACATTTTAATTTCCAATGTCATCGCCGACGGCGTGGACAAGACGAGCGGCATTCAAATTTGCGGCTTGCCGGAACAGCCGATTGAAGGCGTGCGTTTGGAAAATATCCGGCTCACGAGCAAGGGCGGCGGCACGGCGGAAGACGCCGCGCGCATACCCAAAGAACTCGGTGATGGTTATCCCGAAGCGGCCAAGCTCGGCATTTTGCCGGCCTACGGAATTTTCGCGCGGCACGTCCGCGACCTGGAACTCGCCAACATCCATGTGGATTTTCAGACGAACGACCTGCGGCCGGCGGCGATGTTTGCGGACATTCAAGGACTGGAAATTGACAACTTCAAACCGCAATTGGCCGACGGCGTAAAAGCCGCCGTGTTCGCCGACAATGTGGGCGGCCTCACCATCCGCAATTCGCCCGCGCTGCAAAAATAATAATTTCCGCCGTTACTGTTTCATCGGCCAACCGGCGGCGACCATGCCCTTGTAACCGCCGATGAGCGAGTGGACTTTTTTGTAGCCCATCCGCTGCGCCGCGTCACACGCCATCGCCGAACGGAAGCCGCCGCCGCAATACATGATGATTTCCGTGTTCGCGTCGGGATAAAGTTTTTCCAGGTCGCGCTCCAAAATTCCCTTACCGAGATGCACGGCCTCCGCCGCGTGGCCGACCGACCACTCGTGATCTTCGCGCACGTCAATCAGCACCACCTTGGGATGCGTGGCGAGTTTGGCGCGCGCCTCGGCCACGCTGATTTCGTTGACATGTTTTTTGGCTTCGCCGACGAGCTTGAGAAAACCGGGTGAATGATCCATGCCGGCAAAGTAGATTTTCCCGCGCGCCCGTCAAATCAATTTCCACCGGGCGGGCACGCAAAATACCGGTTCCCGAATAATAAAATACTGCTTGCAACTTTGCCCAAACGGGGCAACTGTCAGGTATGAATCCGTTCCTGCAAAAGATGGGCGGCACAACCACGGGCACAGGCTCCCATGCGCACCTGCTGGTCGCGGAAAGCGGCGGGTTGGTCTTGCTGGAAACCCCCGAAGCGGTGATGGAAGAAGTCGAATTCCGCACGACGCACGTCAGTTCGTTGCTGGAAGAAATGTTCGAGGAATCCAAAAAGCACGACTGCTTCTGGGAACCGGACGAAGGGTGATGTGTCCGTGAGCCTGGTTGGTGCTGGCCGAATTTCGGCTCCGCCTTGGAGCCGCGCTGGTTGGTGTAGTTTTCGTTCGCAACTTTTCCGTGATGGCTTAACTTCGCCGCGTGTCGGAAAACAAAAACAACGCCCCGATTGCCGGCAGTCTGCTGCTAGTCGTCCTGCTCTGGGGCGGCAACAACGCCGGAACCAAGTGGCTGGTCGCCGCGTGGCCACCGGTGTTCACCGGCATGACGCGTTTTTTGTTCGCCGGGATTATCCTGCTCGCCGTGCTGCGCTTCACGAATCTGCTGGGAGAATTCCAGCCGCTCGCGCCTGCCCAGCGCCGCCAGCTCTGGCTGCGCGGCGGCTTGAGCTTGGCGGCCTACACCATCGCGTTCTGCTGGGCCTTGCGGCTCACGTCGGCCTCGCACGTCGCACTTTACATCGGCGCGTCGCCAGTCTGGGCGCTGCTCGTCGAACAACGTCCGCAGAAAAACTGGTCAAGCGTCCGCCGTTACGGCGCGGCGTTGCTGGCGGTGACGGGCGTCCTGGTTTTGTTCTGGCCGGCGTTGAAAAATTCCAGCTTCAACCTCGCCGGCGAATGTTGCGGTCTCGGTTCCAGCCTGCTTTGGGCAAATTACAACCACCAGAGCCGCATCCTCGCGCGCACCATCCACGGCGTCGAGGTCGCGGCCAACGCCATGTGGATGTCCGGCGTGTGGCTGCTGCCCATCGCACTGATTGAAATCACCCGGCACGGCCTGGTGCTGGACGCGCCGCATCTCGGCATTCAGTCGCTCGCCATCCTGTTTGGCGGCGTGGTGCCGTATGCGCTGTGGAATTCCGCCCTGCGCCACTGGCAGACCAGCCGCGTGATGCTGTTCAATAATTTGATCCCGCTGTCCACGACCGTCTGGGCGCATTTCGCGATCGGCGAGCCCATCACGCCGACCTTTTGCGCGGCGATGATTTTAATCGTCGCCGGCGTGGCGCTCGGCCAAATGGACTGGTCGAGTGTTTTCAAGGAACCGGAAAGTTTTTAAGCACAATTATTTTATGGAAGCAAAAAACCTCAATGAAACCGCGCCGTTCACCACCAAGGACGGCTCGGAAATCCGTGAACTGCTGGCGCACCGAAACTCCGCCATCCGCAACCAGAGCCTCGCCGAGGCGCGCTTGCCCGTCGGCGGCGCGACGCAGGAACATTTTCATCCGCGCGCCGAGGAGATTTATTTCATCACGCACGGCGTTGGAAAAATCCGCATCGAAGGCGAACTGCAAGACGTGAAACCCGGCGATGCCATTGCCATTCCGCCCGGCCAGAAACACAAGCTCTGGAACACCGGCACCGAAATCCTGCGCCTGCTTTGCTGCTGCGCGCCCGGCTACGAGCACAGCGATACCGTCATCACCGAAGAATAGGTTCGTCCGACGGAAAATCTGTTTTTTCAAGACACCGACGCACCAGCGTTTCGATCTGCGGCAGCGCGGCGGCGACTTCCGGAGAAAGTTCCATGGTCATCAGGCCAAGGTCGCCGATGGAAATGGTGATCAAATCCACTTCCGGCAAATCACCGAGCAGCGCCGCAGATTCGAGCAAATCTTTCAGCCCGATGTCGTGCGCGGTGAGCGTCGTCGGAAAATCGCTTGCGTAGCGCGGGCGGATAAACGACACGGTGCCGACGGGTTTGCTGTCGGTCGCGGCGTCAATAAGAATGATGTGTTGTCGGTCGCGGAAGAGGCCGAGCAAATGAAAGCCGCTCGTGCCACCGTCCACCAGTTCCGCGTTTTCGGCAAAACCCTTTGCTTCCAGATGCCGGATGGCGGTGACGCCGACGCCTTCATCGCCCATCAACAGATTGCCGACGCCGAGGATGAGCGGTTTTTGTGTGCCGACGGGGAGGTTCATTTTTTCTTTTCGCCGGCAGCTTTCTCGTCTCTCAAGATCGGATGGTATTCCTTCTCAATGAATTTCCAGCCGCTGCCCATGGAGGAAATTTCGCCACGGCCTTCCACGTAGTCATGATAGAAAACAATGTAAACATGCACCAGGGCGAACAAAATAAAGAACCACATGAACGCATGATGCCATTGGCGCACGGCGAAATCGCCGCCCATCAGCGGCACAATCCACGCGAAGAGCTGCGGGAACCAGGATTTGCTCATGGCGGCGTAAAGGCCAAAGCCGGTGATGCACTGGAACAGGAAGGCGAGAAACGTCATGAAGTAGGTGAAGCCGGCGACGGCATTGTGCCCGATGGTTTCGATGGGCGTGTTGTCCCGTTGCAGGATATCCACGGCGATGACCTGCTTGATCTCCTGCCACTGTTTTTTGCGGAACGGCAGAAAGTTTTTCCAGTTCGCATACCGGTTACCGACGAAACCCCAGTAGATGCGGAAGAGGAAGTTGAAAAAGAAAATGTAGGCGAAGAGAAAATGGATGAAGCGCACCTTGCCGAACCAATACGCGAACGACGCCTCAGACGCGCGCTGGATGGCCAGCGGCGCGCCGATGAGATAGCCGGTCACGCACAGCACGACCAGGCTGAGCGCGTTGAGCCAGTGGTAAAACCGGACGGGAATCTCCCAGACATAGACGCGGCCGAGTGTGGCTTTTTGCATAATGCCTCCTAGCCGCCGACGGTGACGCGGTTGAGCGTGCGGCCCTGTGGATCGTAAAGATGAACGGCGCAGGCCAGGCACGGATCAAACGAGTGGATCGTGCGGATAATTTCGAGCGGTTTTTCGGGATCGGCCACCGGCGTGCCGATGAGCGAAGCTTCGTAGGCCGAACGCTGGCCCTGCCCGTCGCGCGGCGAAGCGTTCCACGTCGAGGGCACGACAAGCTGGTAGTTGGCGATTTTCTTGTCCTCAATGACAATCCAATGCGCGAGCGCGCCGCGCGGAGCTTCGCTCATGCCGACACCCTTGGCCTTGGTGGGCCAGGTATCTGGCTCCCACTTCTCGCCGTTGAACGTGCGGGAGTCGCCGTTTTTGATGTTCGCCAAAAGATCGCTGTAAAATTCCTGCGCCCATTGCGCCACCAGATAAGTCTCGATGCCGCGCGCCGCCGTGCGGCCAAGCGTGGAGAACAAAGCGCCGACCGGCACGTCGAGTTTCTTCAGCACCATGTTCACCGCTTCCTGAATGTCAGTGCGGCCGGCGCCGTAGCCGACGAGCATCCGCGCGAGCGGACCAACTTCCATGGCGTGGCCGTTCCAACGCGGCGTCTTGAGCCAGGAATATTTCCCCTCCACGTTGAGCTGGTCGTAAGGCGGCTTCGGGCCGGTGTAATTCAACTTGGTCTCGCCATCCCACGGATGTTTCGCCGCCGCGTCACCGTCGGAATATTCATACCAGGAATGCGGGATGGATTCCTTGACCTGTTGCGGATCGTGCGCGTCCACCTCGTGGATCTTGCTCAAGTCGCGGTCCAAAATCGCACCGCGCACAAACTTGAATTTGCTGGGATCGCCAAAGCCGTTCATCGGTAAATCGCCGTAGCACAGATAATTTTTTAGACCGCCGCCGATGGCCGCCCAGTCCTTGTAAAACGACGCGACGGCGAGCAAATCCGGAATGTAAACCTGCTCCACAAACGTCTTCGCGTCGGCCAGCAGCTTGCCGACGAAGGCCAAGCGCTCGGCGTTGATGGCGTTGGCCTCATCGATGTTCAGCGAGCACGGCGCGCCGCCGACCAAATAATTCGGATGCGGATTCTTGCCGCCGAAGATGGTGTGGACCTTGACGATTTCCTTCTGCCAGTCGAGCGCCTCGAGGTAGTGCGCGACACCCATCAGATTCGCTTCCGGCGGCAGCTTCATGGCCGGATGCCCCCAATAGCCGTTGGCGAAAATGCCGAGCTGTCCGCTCTCGACAAATTTCTTGATCCGGTTCTGCACATCCGAGAAATAGCCGACCGAGCTTTTCGGCCAGTTGGAAATGCTTTGCGCCAGTTCCGACGTGGCCTTCGGATCGGCCTTGAGCGCGCCAACCACGTCCACCCAGTCGAGCGCGTGTAGGTGATAAAAATGCACGACGTGGTCCTGCATATATTGCGCGCAGAACATCAGATTGCGGATCAGTTCGGCATTCGGCGGAATGACAATGCCCAGCGCGTCCTCGACGGAGCGCACGGACGCGAGCGCGTGGACCGTTGTGCAGACGCCACAAGTGCGCTCTGCGAACGCCCAAGCGTCCCGCGGATCGCGTCCGCGCAAAATGATTTCCAGCCCGCGCACCATTGTGCCGGAACTGAACGCCTCGGTGACGAAGCCGTCGTTCACCTCGACCTCCACGCGGAGGTGGCCTTCAATGCGGGTGACCGGATCAATGACAATTCTTTTTGCAGCCATAAATATTCCTGGTTGAAAATTCCGTTGAGTTTAGGAACCGCCTTGTTCCGCGCGGCCGTCTTTCACGTCTTCGCTCGACGCGAGTTCTTCCTTGATCAATTTCCGTTTGCGGATGTTGGTGGAAATCGCGTGCGCGGCGATGCCGGCGACCGTCACTGCGGCCGCCACCACGCCGACCTTGTCCGCCGTGGTTTCGATGCCGAAGCCGGGGAAGTTGGGCAGATGCCGGTAGAACGGGCCGTTGTCCCAAAAATTTCCCTCGCTGCAGCCGATACAGCCGTGGCCGGATTCGATCGGAAAACTCACGCCGCCATTCCAGCGCATCACGCCGCAGGAATTGTAAGTCACCGGGCCGCGGCAGCCCATTTTGTAGAGGCAGAATCCGCGCTTGGCGTTTTCGTCGTCGAAGGAATTGACGAACAAGCCGGCGTCGTAGTTTGGCCGGCGATAACAAGTGTCATGAACGCGCCGGGAATAAAACGCTTCCGGCCGGCCCAGCCCATCGAGTTGCGGGATGCGGTCGAAGGCGAGCAAATGCACAATCGTTCCCGTCATCACTTCGGCGATGGGCGGGCAGCCCGGCACCTTGATCATCGGCACGCCGGAAATGAGTTCATGGATCGGCGTGGCCTTGGTCGGATTTGGCTTGGCCGCCTGCACGCAGCCATTGCTCGCGCAACTGCCCCAGCAAATCAGCGCCTTCGCGCCGGCCGCCGCTTCCTGCAAAATATCCAGCGCGGTGCGACCGCCGATGCAGCAATAAACGCCGCCGTCCGCGGTCGGCACCGAGCCTTCGACCAGCATGAGATACTCGCCTTTGTATTTGGTCATCGTGTCGCGCAACGCGTCTTCGGCCTGGTGGCCGGAAGCAGCCATGAGCGTCTCGGTGTAGTCGAGCGAGATTTTGTCGAGGATGAGGTCCGCCACAATCGGATGCGACGACCGGATGAAGGATTCCGAGCAACAGGTGCATTCCTGGAAATGAAACCACAGCACGGGCAGGCGCGGCTTGGTTTCGAGCGCCTTGGTAACTTGCGCGACGGCGCTGGCGGGCAGGCCGAGCATGGCGGTCATCCAGGCGCAGGCCGCGAGAAAGTCACGGCGCGAAACGCCCTTGGACTGGGCATGCTCCCAGATAGTCGGTCGGGAGTTGGTGGACATAATTAGGCGGGTTGGTGATGTGAATTATTTTTTGGACTCGCTACGACTTTCTCCCTTCTCGAAAAGATTAACCAACCTGATTTTGTGTTTTCCCACACAATTTTTGTTTTTTGGCCGCGTTGCGCTAGCCCCGCCGAACGAGTGCGCGCAAACAACTTTGACCGGACGCCAGCGGGACACTACGCTGCTGGCGTGCGCGAAAATCTGGCAAAGGCCTTTCAGTTGACGAACATTCAGGTGTTTCGTCATGCCGCCGTGCCCAAATCCTACACCGATCGGCTTGGACGAAAATTATTCCTCGCCCTGCTCACGGTTCAAGGACTGGGCGCCTTTGCGCTGATCACGGTTGGCGTCATCCTCAAAAAATTCGGCGCGGCGCACAGCGTGATGCAGCCGCGTGTCCGCCGCGAAATCAACCGCGCCGGCGTCGGCTTGATGCCGATGTTTTTTTTCGTCGCGCTGGCGCTGGGCTTTCTGGTCATCGGCCAGACGGTTTCGGCGCTGGCGAAAGTTGGCGCGACGGAATATCTCGGCTCGACGATGGTGATTGTCATCGTGCGCGAGCTCGGCCCGCTGCTCACGGCCATGCTCGTGCTGGCGCGCGTCGGCACGGCCAATGTCATCGAACTCGGCACGGCGCGCGCGCTCGGCGAAGTCGAGGCGCTGGAGGCGCTGGGCATTGACCCGGTGCATTATCTCATCGTGCCGCGCGTCATCGGCATGGCGCTGGGAATTTTTTCGCTGACGATTTATCTGATCATCGGCGCACTGGCGAGCGGCTACCTGTTTGCCTTTTTGCAGAACGTGCCGCTGACGCCGGGCGATTACTACCGGCAAATTGCCGAGGCGCTGAACTGGCTGGATTTCGTGTTGCTGGCGTTGAAGACGGTGGCGTTCGGATTTTTCATCGCCATCGTGACGTGCTACCACGGCCTCGCGCAACCGCTACGACTTGACGACGTCTCGCGTGTGGCCGTGCGCGCAGTCACGCAAGGCGTGGTCGTTTGCGTGCTGATTGACGCCGTGTTCATCGTGCTTTACCTCGTGACATGAACGAAAACTCTTTCATTCCAGCCGTTGTCGAAATGCGCGAGGCCACCATCTGCACGCTGCGCGACTCGTCGCTGACGGTCGTGGAAAACGTGAACTGGTCGGTGTCACCGGCCGAATTCTGGGTGGTCGCCGGCCAGCAGCAGTCCGGCAAAAGTGATTTGCTGATGACCGCCGCCGGGCTGCTGCTGCCGGCGCGCGGAAGCTGCCGCGTGTTCGGCTGCGAGACGAACGCCTTTGGCGAGGCCCAACTGGCCGAACGCCTGCGCGTGGGTTTTGTGTTCGCCGGCGGAAAATTATTCAGCCAGTTGACCGTCGCGGAAAACGTGGCGCTGCCGCTGCGCTACCATCAAAATCTGCCCGTCGCCGAACTCGCGCGCGTGGTGGAAGATTTGCTGGAAATGCTCGAACTCACGCCGTTCGCCGACACCACCCCGTCCAATCTCTCCGCCAACTGGCGGCAGCGCGCGGCCTTGGCCCGCGCCCTCATCCTCAAGCCGGATCTGCTGCTGCTCGACAATCCGCTGGGCGGCCTCGGCGCGCGGCATCGCCAATGGCTGCTGCAATTTCTCGACCAGCTCTGGCACGGCCATGCATGGTTTGGCGGCCAGCCGCTAACGCTGGTGGCGGTAACCGACGACTTGCGCCCCTGGCAACACGCGCGGAGAAAATTTGCCGTGCTGCACGAAAAAAGTTTTTCCGTGGCCGGCGCCTGGAGCGACGTCGCGTCGTCCGCCAGCCACGCCGTAAAAGAATTGCTGGCCGAGCCGGCCGGCGCAACAATGTGACCCAATAATTTTATGCCGCTGCAAGATCTGACCCCGCAACTGCGCACGCGCCTCAACAAGATGGAGCGCGCCGTGGGCTGGTTTGTGTTCCTCGCGACCGCGCTGCTGCTGTTTGGTTTTGGCTATTACCTTTACCACACCGCCGAGCGCAAAGGCTGGTTTCTGGTCAAGGCCAAATTTTACACCTACGTCAACAACGCCGCCGGTTTGAATGTGGGCGACCCCGTCGTCCTGATGGGTTTTCAGGTCGGCCAGATCACCGGCATTGCGGCCATGCCGCCGCGCACGCCCCACAACGTCCGGATCGAGTTCATCGTCAATCAGGTCAATAAAAACGGCCAGCCCTATTACGGCTACATCTGGAGCAAAGGTTCCGTGGTGAAACTGAATGCGGATTTTCTCGGCAAATGCTCGCTGGAGGTCACGCGCGGCACCAACGGCTTCGGCATTTACAACACGCGGCGGCTCGAAACGCTCACGCTGGAACAGGCGCAAAAACTGCCGGACCCGGAGGTTTGGCGGCTGGCGGAGAATTTTTTTGACGAGAACTCCAATCTCGTGATCCGCGCCTTCAGCCCGTTGGTCCAGTCAAACCTGACGCGCATTGCCGAGATGAAACCGGAAACCATCCTCGCCTTTCATATTCCGGCCAATGAACGGCACATCAACGCGGTCTGGAATGAGGCGTTGCAGCGTTATCAGGACTACGATTACCGCAACGAGGACGAAACCAACGCCTACGAGCTGCACGCCGCCGAAGCGCCCGCCATTGGCGACCAGTTGCAGGCGATGGTTTCGCAGGTGCAGGCGGCGCTGCCGGGAATTCTTGCGCTGACGAACAAACTCGCTGCCGTGCTGGACAACGCCGCAAACATCACTTCCAACCTGAACACCGCCATCGTCGCCGCGCAACCGCTCGTCACCAATTTTGCGAACATCAGCGGCCAGTTGCGCGAGCCGGGCGGGCTGACGCTGTGGGCTCTCGGCACCAATTCGCATTTCCAAATGGAGTCGGCGCTGACGAACGCCAATTCGCTGCTCGTCAATGTGGACACCAATTTGAACCAGCTCACCGGGCAGGTTGGCACGACACTGGAAAACCTGACTGGCATCACCAGCAACCTCAATGTCCAGGTGCAGTCGAATTCAAATATGCTCGGCGGCATCTCCAAGATTGTGACGGACTCGGATGATCTGGTGCAGGGCTTGAAGCGCCACTGGCTGCTGCGTTCCGCCTTCAAAACAAAAGAACCAAAGCCGACGAACGAAATCAGCGCGCCCGGCATTCGGCTGCAATCCCCGCGTGACGCCACCAACTGACAGGCGGTCAAGCCGGATTGCCCAGCACCCGGCGCAGGCGGTTTAGCATGGTTTCGGCATAACGCTCGTAAGGTTGCAAGGCACGGCCGTGGATTTTAATTTCGTCAATCGTGGCGAGCGACATTGCGAAGTCAAAATCGCGGAAGGCGTAATTCCGTTTCACCCGGCGCAGCCAGCGGGTCAGGTCGGTGATTTCCTCAATGTTTCCGGCCACGCCGCCGTAAAACGAAATTCCCCAGTCGTCACGGCGCGTGAATCCGTCGCGCTCGCCGTGTTTCTCAAACCACGGATCGCAGAGCAAAAGGCAGACGGAGACGCGCGCGCAGGAACCAAGCCGGTAAAAAACCATCCGCGCGCCCGTCTCGCCAAACTGGTCATAAGCGATTTCCAGCGCATCCGCCGCCGGCGGCGTAAAGCGGGTCTGGAAGCCGACACGCAGGCTGCCGGGAATCGCGGACGAGGGCTCGAAGCAGAGGTTCTCGGCAAAAATCCAGAGCGGCTCGGCCGGCAGTTTCTGCGTGGCCAGAAATTCCCGCCAGGCGGCCAGCGCCTCGCGGAACGGTGGCCGGGTGATTTGTTTGTCGCTCATTGGATCAACTGAATGCGCCATTAGTGCCGGTTTTTGCGGAACCAATCAACAAATAACGGGACGCCTTTTTCCGCCTTCACCTGCGGCTGGTAGCCGAGCATTTTTTGCGCCTTGGAAATGTCGGCAAAGGTGATCGGCACATCACCGGGCTGCAACGGCTGCCAGTCAATGATCGCTTTCTTGCCGAGCGCGGATTCGATGAGTGAAATCAATGTATCCAGCCGGATGGTCTGCGACTCGCCAAGGTTGAAAATCTCGAAGCCGAACTCTTTTTTCGTGCAGGCGATGACGCCGTCCAAAATGTCCGTGATGAAAGTGTGGTCGCGCGCCGTGCTGCCGTCGCCGAAAACCGGAATCGGTTTGCCTGCGTCAATGAGCCTGGTGAATTTGTGAATTGCCAAGTCCGGCCGCTGGCGCGGGCCATAGACCGTGAAGAAGCGCAGCATCGCCACGTCCATTTTGTAAACGTGATGATAGGTGTGGCCGAGCGCCTCGCACGCCAGCTTGCTGGCGGCGTAAGGTGAGATGGCGGAAAAAATCGGGTCGCGCTCGCTGAACGGCACTTTCGCGTTCACGCCATAAACGGACGACGACGACGCGAGGGTGATTTTCTTTACGCCGGTTTTGCGGGCGGCTTCGAGGAGATTCACCGTGCCTTCGACGTTTACGCGCTGGTAGAGCGCCGGTTGTTCCAGACTCGGACGCACGCCCGCGCGCGCGGCGAGATGAATGACTTGGTCAAATTTTGTTGCGGCAAAAAGTTCGTTGACCGCGCGCGCATCCGTAAGGTCGCCGTGGACGAAGGTGAACGGCCTGCCGAGCGCCGCGATGTCCGCCAGTGTCTGCCGCTTGATGGCCGGGTCATAGAAATCGTTCAGGTCGTCGAACGCCCAGACGCGGTGGCCGTCGTGGAGCAGGCGTTCGCAAACGTGCGAGCCGATGAAGCCCGCGCCGCCGGTGACGAGAAAATTCATGCCGCCACGCTAACAATGCCCGCGCCGGCTGTCGAGCGCAGCGAGCGAGACGACCACCTTGCCGCCCGGCCACTGAAGCTTCGAAAAAGAATTTGGTTTCGAGCGCGGCGATTTTAGTGTTTCATTACGGACAATTTTGCAATGAAAGTCACCCTGAACTGGCTCAAACAATACGTTGATTTCAACTGGTCGCCCGAGGAATTGACCGAGCGCCTCACCATGCTCGGCCTTGAAGTCGAGGGCGTGCAGAAAATTTCCGGCGCGTTCGACGGCATCGTCGTGGCGCAGGTCGTCACGCGCGACAAGCATCCGGGTGCCGATAAGCTCTCGCTCTGCCGCGTCAACGACGGCACCGGCGAACGCCAGATTGTCTGCGGCGCGCAGAATTTCAAAGCCGGCGACAAAGTGCCGCTCATCCTGCCCGGCGCGTCGCTCCCGCTGAAGCCCGGCGACAAGGAGCCGTTCACCATCAAGGTCGGCAAGATTCGCGGCGTCGAGTCCCACGGCATGTTGTGCTCGCACGAGGAACTCGGCCTCGATCCCGAAGCCATCGGCCACAAAAAGGAAGACGGACTGCTCATCCTGCGCGAGGACGCCAAGGTCGGCCAGCCGTTCGGCGAATACCTTGGCCGCAGCGGCAGCGATGTGGTTTACGATCTCGAAGTCACGCCGAACCGGCCGGACTTGAACAGCGTCATCGGCATCGCCCGCGAAATCGCGGCCGTCACGGGCAACGCGCTGCGCGTTCCAACATTCAACATTCAACATTCAACATTCAACGTCCAAGACTTGGTTTCCGTTCGCCTTGACGATTCGGAATTTTGCCCGCGCTACACCGCGCGCGTCATCAAAGGCGTGAAGGTCGGGCCGAGTCCCGATTGGCTGCGCAGCGCCTTGGAGAAAGTCGGCATCCGCAGCATCAGCAACGTCGTGGACGTGACCAACTACGTCATGCTCGAAAGCGGCCAGCCGCTGCACGCATTTGATTATCACCTCATCGCCAAGGGCGCGAACGGTAAGCCCACCATCGTCGTGCGGCGCGCGGCTGGGGACGAAAAATTCAAGACACTCGACAATCAGGAGCGCACGCTGACGAACGAAATGCTCCTCATCGCCGACGAGCAAAAAGGCATCGCGCTCGCCGGCGTCATGGGCGGCGCGAACACGGAAATTAACAATGACACCAAAGACGTG
>Ga0302199_1000667_pt1 | contig 17862 bp, 10 predicted proteins | sample II_Bog_N2_3_FD_194588 | JGI IMG/M metagenome (GOLD analysis project Ga0302199, IMG submission 194588) | Peat permafrost microbial communities from Stordalen Mire near Abisko, Sweden - II_Bog_N2_3 | ecosystem: Environmental > Terrestrial > Soil > Wetlands > Peat | place: Sweden: Abisko, Stordalen... | reverse complement strand
GCCGCCCACGACAAAGAGTAGCGCAGCCGCCCCGAGCGACCAGCCGCTGCGGTTACCGCGCAGATAGACGTAGAGGCCCGCCAGGAAAAACGCCTGGGCCAGGACCTGCGGATCGTCCATTCCCACATAGTTGTCCGCCGTGGCGCAGAACCAGGCAAACAGAAAGAATCCCGCCATCCATGCGGCGATTCGCGAGCGTGCCGTGTGCCAGACGATCAGCCCCACGAACAGAGCATTCAGGCAAAGACCCGCCAGCGAGAGGATGCGCGCGGTAAATAGGAATTCGCCGGTGAAGCGGCTGAGAAATGCCACCAGATGAAATGAGAGCGCCGGATAGTTGACGGCCGTCCAGCCAACTGGCGCTGGATAGAGCGGCTGGTGCAACGCCACCGTCTGTGCGTTGTATAGATTCCACCCCTCGTTATAGTCGATCTCGGTAAACAAAAAAACGCGATAGAGCGGGCGCGCCGCAGTCCAAAGCAGGAAGGCGGCGCAAAGCGTCATCAACAACACGGATGACAGCCTGGCTTTTTGGGATGCGGTCCCGTTCATTCTACGAGTCTACCGTCTCAGGAAACAGCAAGAGTTCAGGCCCGGCGCGCCAAGCCCATTCTCACGGCATAGAGCTTCAGCAGGAGCAACGCATAGCCCCAGGCAACTTTGAAATTTGCCTTGCTTGCGCCCCGGTAGCGAAGGCCAAAGGCGAACGGCACCTCGGCCACCGAGCGTATGCGCCCCCGCACCAGTACTTCGAGCAGCAGCTTGAAGCCTGTCTTCTGGAAGGCGATGCCGTCGATGCATGTGCGGCGGAGCAAAAAGAAGCCGGTCATTGGATCATGGGCGCGCACGCCGGGCCGCTGGATCGGCCAGGTAGCCCAGACGGCGACAGCGGAGAGCAGCTTCCGGACCGGATTCCATTTGCCTAGGTCGCCGCCCGGCGTATAGCGGCTGCCGATGGCGAGGTCGCGGCCTTCGGCGATGGCGGCGATCAGCTTGGGCAACAACTCGGGAGGGTGCTGCAGATCTGCGTCCATCACGCCCAGAATCGCAGCGTCGGTATTCTTCCAGCCGTGGAGGATGGCGCCGGACAAGCCTCGTTCTCCTGAAGTGCGATGGCGGAGACCACAGCGCCTGTGGCGTCGCTGCTGTCGTCATCGACAACCAGGATTTCATAGGGTATGTGCAGTGGATCGAGCACCGAGCGAACATGATCGAGCAAGCCGCCGATGTTTTCAGCTTCGCACAGCGTTGGAATGATCAGTGCAAGCTTCTCCAAAGCGAGCGGCTGCAGCCCGAACATCGCCTGCGGCATGGCAGCCGCTGGGGCATTCTGAATGTCGTACGGCTTTACTTCTGCGGAGATCATGATTACTCCACATAGTCTAAATGGAGCCTCAAGGTTTGGTGGAGGATAATTGTCTCTCCGGCGTACTGCCCGGTATCTTGAATGCCGTCTAAGTTAATTGTGCCGCAATTGCTTTGGGGAGCCCTACCTGAAACATGCCATCGACCCTGGAGTTCGAAGTGGAATCGTTGCCTAAATGGGAAACGGAGGGGGTTCGTTTCCGGGTAAGGCGCGAATTCCTGGAATTTCTGGCCATTTTGCTGTTTGCGGCGCTTGGTTTTCTGGTGATGGGGTACCACCCCGGCTTTGAAGACGACGGCGTCTATCTGGCCGCGGTGAAGGCCGACCTCAACCCCGCGCTGTTTCCTCACGATTCGGATTTTTTCCGGCTGCAAATGCAAGCGACACTTTTTGATGGCTGGATGGCCCACTTTGTTCATTGGACTGGAATTCCACTGGCATGGGCAGAGTTGTTCTGGCAGTTTGCCTCGCTCTTCGTGATTGTCTGGGCTTGCCGCAGGATCACGGCACAGATTTTCCCTGAAAAGAGAGCCCAGTGGGCAGCAGTTGCTATGGTTGCCGCCATGTTAACGCTGCCAGTGGCGGGAACGGCGCTGAACATCGCCGACCAGCATCTGCATCCTCGCAACCTGGCGACTGCCATGATCCTGGTGGCTGTAGCGCGGATTCTGGAGGAAAAGCGCTGGCAGGCTATTCCGCTTCTCTTTGTGGCTTTTCTTCTGCATCCCATCATGGCCGCGATGGGGATTTCCTTTTGCGTCTTTGAATCCTTTGCGTTGCTGCAGCCGGTTCCGTTCCAACTGAGAGTTGCGGAGAGCACGCTGGCCGCGGCCCTGCCGCTGGGCTGGATCTTCGAGCCGCCTTCGCCCGCATGGCGCGAGGCGCTGAACACGAAATCCTATTATTTCCTTTACCACTGGGCCTGGTATGAGTGGCTGGGAGCGCTGGCGCCTCTACTTCTGTTCTTGGTGCTTTGGCGCGTAGCGCGCGGTCACGGCCAAACGCCGCTTGCCCGTTTCGCGCTGGCCGTCTTTGCCTATGGAGTGTTTCAGCAGGTCGTGGCCATGGTCATCCTGGCACCCAACTCGCTGGAGCGGCTGACTCCCTTACAGCCGATGCGCTATCTGCAACTTGTGTACATCTTCATGGCGCTGGCGGCGGGAGGGTTGCTGGGGCGCTTCGTGTTGAAGGCGCGAGTCTGGCGTTGGGCGGTGTATCTGCTGGCCTTCAACGGCGGCATGTTTTTGGTGCAATGGGAGCTCATCGATGACGGCGCGCACATCGAGCTTCCAGGGGCAAAGAGCGGCAACCCGTGGCTGCAAGCATTCGAATGGACCAGGCAGAACACACCCGAAGATGCGTATTTCGCTTTGGATCCGCGTTATCTTGCTGCTCCGGGCGAGGGGTTTCACGGCTTCCGCGCACTGGCCGAGCGAAGCCAGTTGACAGATGCCGACAAGGATGCCGCGGTGGCGACACAAGTGCCCAGTCTCGCGCCTATCTGGCATGAGCAGCAGTTGGCGCAGGAGGGCTGGGCGCGCTTCCAGCTTGCCGATTTCAAGCGGCTGAAGGCCGAGTTTGGCGTGGACGGGGTGATTGTCTCGTATCCAGCGGCGGCCGGGTTGGACTGCCGCTGGCACAACGATTCGCTGACGGTCTGCCAAGTCCCGTAAGCAAATGGACTTTTCTATCAAGAGCGTTTCTTGCTTTTGCTATAGACTTCCGTGCCCCATCCATTCCGCGCTTTTCCGCGGAATGGGTGGGATGCCAACAAAACTCCGGCCTGCACAATTGACGAAAATGCTTTATGGCAGCGTGTAGCGGAGCGTGGTGAAGAACATGTTCTCGATGCCTTTGGCCCCGACGCCAGGGCTTCCAGCGCCCGACCATCCTTCACGCGCGGCATAACCGTATTGGACTCCTTGGCGCAGTCGTCCGCGGTCGCCCTTGTAGATGTCGTACCAGTAGCCAGCGGCAAGCTCCTGCACAGAGCGGGTTTGCGCGCCGCAGGAACCGCCGGCGTAATAACCGGTCGATGCGCCGTTGTAGCCAGGGTTGGTGGTAACCGTGCACGATGAGTTGTTGAGAACCTGTGAGCCATAGCCGACAGCGGCAACCGAAGGCGCAGCCCAGTGGCCGCCCCATGCGCCGGTAGAGTCCTGCGCCGCCGAGGGAGCGGCGAGAGTCAGGCCGCCTGCCGCGGGGGTGCGGCTGGCGTAGTCGCCGCCATAGTACGTCCAGAGAACCAGGCGCGGCGTCGGCGTGACTTCGGCGCTGAGCAAGCCGCTGAGGTTGTGAATGGGCTCCAGGCTACCCGAGGCATTGGCGGTGACATCGGGCAGGCAGGAGCCGTAGCGGCCGACACCGGGACCGTATATGCCCTTGGCACCAAGACTCAGCTTGTTAGAGGCGAGCGGAACGCGCAGGCTGCCCCCACCGCCGCCAAGTACGATGCTGTCGGAGAACGCGCCGGCTGTGGTCAGGGCCGGCGCCACGGGGTTGCAGCCGGGGGTGGACTTGGGGCAATTTACGTCGTAAAGGCCGCCATAAAGATTGCTATTCGTGGTTTCTCCGGGATAGACCGTCTCATGGGCAAACCGTGCAAGGCCGAAAATCTCGAAGTGGCCGAAGCTGGGGTCGAAGGCGACCTTGACCAGCATGTCGGGAGCTTTGTTGAAGGAGATGTTGGCCAGGTTGGTGCAGGAATTCGTTGTCTTATAGACGGGAACCGCAACCTTATTGCCGTTCGAGTCCACCTCATTCGTGTAGTTCACGATGGTTGTGGAAGGAGAGCAGGAGCTGATGGCATTGTTAAACGCGCCGGAGCTCAACCCGGCACTGCCCAGCACGGCGTAGGGCGTGTTCCCGGCCAGGGTGGCGGCATAGGAGAGCTGCGCGTTTTCAACCGAGATGCCGATGGCCGCCTTGCCAAAGCTCTTGACCACCCGAAAGGCATATTGGCGATTCCATACAAACCCCGGCATGTAGTTCGGGTCGGATGTCATGGGCACGGCAATGTCCGCGGCTGCGCTGGTGATGCCCTTCCTGCCCTCGGTCGCCAGAGACCAAAGCTGGCCCACAGTAAAGGACAAGTGGGAGTTGTTCTCGGCCTGCGCGTAGAGAAGACGTTGGCGGAACAGGTAACTATTGGACTGGGTGTTGCTGGAACTGGCGCCGACACCAATGAAGTCGCCTTCATAGTAGCCGCGCAGCGTTCCCCACTTGAGTTTGCCCTCCGTCATCAGGGAAAAGCGCGACGCGCTTGCCGAGCCATAGAATTCGCTCATCGAATAAGAATCGGCATGTTCGTAAGGAATTGCGCCGAAGGCAGTGGCGATGTTGCCGCCAGTGGCGTGTGTGCGATACACGGTGTCGCCCTCCAGAAAGCCGCCGGGCGTCAATGCGATGCCCTTGTAGTGCAGCACGCCGGGGCTGTCGATCGCCTTCTTGATCTCCGCTGTGTCGTTGGAGACAACTGTAGCGAGAGTTGCCTGGCTGGTCTTCAAACCGGTAACCGCCGACTGGAGCAAAGAAACTGCGGCCGAGTTTTCACCGAGTGTCAACTGCTGCGCCGAGGCTGCGGCCTCAGCCCTGGAAGCCGCGGCCTGAGCGTCGGCGGCAGATTGCGCGGCTTTCTTCAGTTGCTCGTCTTTTTCGGCCATGCCGGCCTTTAGGCTTTCAATCTGGCTTGCCTGAGTTTCCAGCTCCTGGCGCAGCGCCCGAATCTGCTCTGCGACCGTGGGAGAAGGCGGCGTCTTAGCCTTCTTTTGCACCGCTGGTTTCTTTACCGCCGTCTTTGCTTCGCTTGCTTGTCCAAAGGCTTGAACAAGGCACACCGCCACCATGGCTGCAACTGTGCCATAGACACGAAACTTCATCGGGTCTCTCTTTCTCACCCGGATTGCTTGGGTTGTTGCTATCTATTATCTACGGGAATCCTGCTGCCCGAGAGACATCCTTGCGCAGTTTTCCGACAAAATGCGAAGCTGCACTGCGAAGGCCCCGCAGTTCGCGGCTTCACCTATTGAGCAGAAATCCATGGGTTGCCTCAAAGGCCTGTATCGATTAGGGTAAGAGAAGCCGGATGATCCCATTGGCCTTTGTGTGGGCAGGCGGCGTCGGCTAAACTTCAAACACCCTGCACAATTTCTCGCCGGCGCGGAGACCGGTTCATGCTAAACCTCTCTCAGCGATTGATTCTCGGTTGTGTGCTGCTGGCCGGCCTTACGGTGGGGCTGGTGGCTCTGACCCACCGCGCATTGGAGGCGTCGGGGCAATCCATGCTCGCTTATGGCTTTATGCTGGCTGCGTTGGTTGTCGAGCTGGGGACTGTTTATTTTGTGCTGCGTCCTATCCGCATGTTAGCCCGGGATGCCCGCAGAATTGCGCAAGGCAATCTGGAACACCGCGTGGAGTGGAGCAGCCGCGATGACTTCGGCCTGCTTGCCACCGAGTTGAACCGTTTGGCGGTAAGGCTGCGGGAGCTGCGCGACTCCGAGGCAGGACGCCGGCAAATGGAGTATCAACTCTCAGACGCCGTGCTGCAATCGATCTTTGAGCCGATCATCGTGACCGACGGCAAGGGGCACGTGCTGAAGGTGAACCAGGCCGCGGCGGAGTTGTTGGGGGACGCCGCCACCGACCGCATGGCGCTGGCAAAAGCCCCTGGTGGCGACAAGATTCTGAGTGCGATTCGCGATGCCGTCTCCATGCAGAAAGCGGTGGCTGCGGAGGACGATGCGGCCATGCTGCCCATGCGCATCGGCAACCGGGAATGCAGCTATCGCTTGCGCACCACGCCCATGCGCGATTCAGAAGGCCGCCTGCTGGGCACGGTGACCACCCTTGAAGACGTCACCAGCCTGCAAGACACCGACCGATTCAAGACGCAGTTCATTACGGTAGCCAGCCGCAAGCTGCGCGATCCGCTGCTACAGTTGCGTCGCGGCCTGTATGCCCTGGCCCAGGGCTTTGGCGGGGAGTTGCGCCCGCTACAGGCTCAACTGGTGGCCGAGGCCGGCCACGAATCGGAGAAGCTGGACGATCTGATGAGCGACTTGATCGAAGTGGCGGAATTGGACACCGGCAAGCGCGAGTTGAAGCCCGAGCGGCTTCGCCCGTTTGCAGCCCTGGGCGAGGCCCGCGATCGTTTTTGCGACGAGGCCACCCAGAAGCGCCTCCGCGTGGAGATTCGAGCCTATGCCGATCTAGCCGCGGTGACCGCCGATCGGCGCGCTTTGCGCTCCATTCTGGACAACCTCTTGTCGAATGCAATTCGCTACACCCCGGACGAGGGAGAGATCCTGCTGGCCGCCGAAGAGATCAAAGACTTTGTGCAGTTCACGGTGCGCGACACCGGCCGAGGCATTGAGGCGGAGCGCCTGAGCAACATCTTCGACCGCTTCAATCCATTCTCTGAGAGCGGCTCGGGGCTGGGTTTGGCTTTGGTTCGCCGGCTGGTCGAGTCGCTGGGCGGCCAGATCGCCGTCGAGAGCAGGCTGGGCGCGGGAACTACTTTCAGGTTTACCCTTCCCGTGGCGGCGGTGGAAGCGATCCGTCATCCCGTGGAGGTGGGCTGAGCCATGGCAGAGATTCTTCTCGAAAAAAGACCGGAACTCGCCAAGTTGCGCGTCTACATTGGGGCGGCGCCAGGGGTGGGCAAGACCTACCACATGCTCAATGACGCCTACATGATGAAGCACCAACAGGCCGTGGATGTGGTGATTGGCCTGGTGGAGAGCCATGGACGCAAGGATACCGAGGCCCGGATTCGCGACCTTGAGATCGTGCCCCAGCGCGTGATTGCCTATCGCGGCGTCAATCTGAAAGAGATGGATGTGGACGCCATTGTGGCCCGCCATCCGACCACCGTGGTGGTGGACGAACTGGCCCACACCAACGTGCCCGGCAGCAAAAACAAAAAGCGCTATGAGGATGTGCTGGAACTGCTGGACGCGGGCATCAATGTGATGGCTGCGGTAAACATCCAGCACCTTGAGACCTTGAACGACGCCGTAAACCGGTCCGCCAACACCGTTATCCGAGAGACCATCCCCGACAACTTTCTCAAGCGCGCCAACGAAGTGGTCAACATCGACATCACGGTGGAGGAACTGCGTTCGCGCCTGCGCCAGGGAAAAATCTACGCCGCGGAAAAGATTGAGCAGTCGCTCGCCAACTTTTTCCGCAAGGGCAATCTGAACATGCTGCGCGAGTTGTCCCTGCGCACCACCGCCGAGCAGGTGAGCAGCCGCGCATCGGAATACCGCCGCACCCAGGGATTGGAACAGGCCCCAATACCGGAAAAGGTAATGGTCTGCCTGAGCACCCGGCCCGGCACCGAACGGCTGTTGCGCGTTGGCTCGCGCGTGGCTGGCCGCCTGGCCACCAACTGGTACGCCGTTTACGTCACCCGTCCCGACGACGATAAAGGCCACGGCGACCCCGAGGCCCACCACCGCATCGAGGAATACCAGCGCATGGCCCGCGATTTGGGCGCCAAGGTGGTCTCGCTCACCGACCGCAACGTCTCCGATGCGCTCATCCGCTTTGCGCAGCAGGAGAGCATCTCGCATGTAATCTTCGGCCAGTCGGCTCGCTCGCGATGGGATATCCTGTTTCGCGGCTCGGTGCTGAATCGCTTTCTCTCCGAGGTTCGCGATGTCAGCGTGCAGGTGGTGCCGATGCAGAAGCCCTTGCGCCGGGGTTGAACGCCCGAATGTTTCCGCGAGAGCGCCCGCAGGAACCCATTTCGCTGATTTGCACCCTGTTATCCTCAGAAGAGATCGTGCCATCGCAGATTCTGCTTCACAAATGGTGCAATCTGTGACCTATACTTCTTTTAGAGTGAGGATTCTATTCCGATAGCGGTGTCCTCCTCGTCTTTGCTATGGCCACGCAACTTTCCCAGAAGCGCGCCTTCAACCTGCCAACGGCGATCCCTGATCGTCTGTACTTCAAAATTGGCGATGTCGCACGGATCTGCGGCCTTGAGACCTACGTTCTCAGGTTTTGGGAGACGGAGTTTCCTCAGCTCAAACCCAACAAGAGTGGGACTGGACAGCGGCTTTACCGCCGGCGCGACGTCGAGATGGTGCTGGAAATCAAGACCCTGGTTCACGGCGAGGGTTACACGCTGGCTGGCGCTCGCCAGGTTCTTGGCCAGGCAAACAGGCGCCTTGGCTCTCAGAGAGTTCCGCAGCAGGTGGCGCAGGCAGCCGCATTGGTATCCGCTAACCCCGATCCGCAATGCGATCCGCAGCTCGATTCGCAACAGGACGCTCAATCCCGTCTACCGCTCGTGGCCGCCAGTTCCGCGCAGCAGCGCCTCGATGTTGCCGCATCGGTAATTGGCCACGCCCGGGCGGAACTGCGCGAGCTTGCCAGTCAACTCGCATCGCCGGTTCCTCGGGCACAGCGGCGCCGGCCACGGCTGATCACCGTTCCGCACACTTCGGAATCTCTCTTCCCGGCATAGATCCCCAGTATCCCCGATTCGATCGATTCCTGGACGGCAAGCCGCCAGGGGTTCCAGTGACAAGATCATCTCGATCTCGCCGGCATTCCCGACTTTCAATTGCGGTTCGATGCAGAGGGCTGTTATCGCAAAGCGTAAGCAATGGAGACGCCGCTTCTGCTTTATCGAGGGATCGATGAGAGACCGGGATGTATTTGCCCTTTACCGAACCACTCGCTCAGCGCCTGGCTCAGTGCCATCGTGATACCCTTATCGGCGGATTCTAAAGTCAATCTTTGATAGTCGAAAAATGGAATCAGCTGAAGGCCTTTTGGAGAGTGGCATGAAGAAAGCAATAGCTTTGGGAGCGGTTTGGTGCGTTTTGGGAGTGGCGGCGATGGGGAGCGGTAACGGAGCGGCGCAGGCCCAGGGGAAACTCGCGCAGAATGAGGTACTCAAGCTTGATCGCGGCTGGCAGTTCCGGCAGGTTGCGGCAGGAGCGCAGGACGCGGAGACAGGCTGGCTGCCGGCCACTGTCCCCGGCGACGTTCATCTGGATCTGCTCGCCAACAAGAAGATCGACGATCCCTTCTTCCGCGATAACGAAGCCAAGCTGCAATGGATTGAGAACGAGAGCTTCGAATACCGCCTGAACTTCGACGCAAGCCCATCCTTGATGGCGCGTTCCAATGTCGATCTTATCTTCGACGGGCTCGATGCGGTTTCACAAGTCTATTTGAACGGCGTTCAGGTGCTGGCCGCGGACAATATGTTCCGCATTTGGCGTGTGCCGGTAAAGGGGCACTTGCATCCAGGCAAGAACCTGCTTCGGGTGGTCTTTCCGTCTCCCATCAAGGCCGCGCAAGAGGTGGCAGCGGGCGACGCTTTCCGGCTGAAGTCGATGACCGCGGACAAGACCTATGTCCGCAAGGCGGCCTATGAGTTCGGCTGGGACTGGGGGCCAAAGTTTGTCACCAGCGGGATATGGCGGCCGGTGCGGCTGGAGGCATGGGACAAGGTCCGCATCGCCGACTTTGCGATTCGCCAGCGCGATGTAAGCAAGGATGTGGCGCACGCCAGCGCGGAGGTCGAGGTTGAGGCCGCCACTGCCGGCTCGGCGAAGGTGAGCGTGCAATACGCGGACGACGGCAAGCCGGTGACGCTTCGAACCGTCGCCAGCCTCCATGCGGGACGCAACGTAATCGTTCTCCCGGTTGAGATTCGCCAGCCGAAGTTGTGGTACCCCGCCGGCTACGGCGATCAGCCTTTGTATGAGTTCACAGCCCAGGTGAGCACCGGCGTCCAGCCGGCCGATGAGCGCAAGGCCAAGGTAGGGCTGCGGACTATCGTGCTTCACCGCGAGTTGGACAAGTGGGGCCGCTCCTTTGAGCTGGTCGTGAACGGCATTCCGGTCTTCGCCAAGGGCGCAGACGTGATTCCATTCGACAGCTTTCCCAATCGCGTCACAACGGCCGACTACCGGCGCATTCTCGAATCGGCCCGCGACGCCAATATGAACACGATCCGTCACTGGGGCGGCGGCTATTACGAGACCGAGGAGTTCTACTCCATCTGCGACGAGCTGGGCATCATGATCTGGCAGGACTTCCAGTTTGGCAACGACTGGCAGCCTGGTACCTATGCCTTCAAGCTCAATATCCAGGCCGAAGCAGAGGACCAGGTGCGGCGGCTCCGCAACCACCCCAGCATCGTGCTCTGGAGCGGCAACAATGAGACGGAGGCGGCCTTTAGTTGGGGACCGCGTCCCACACTGCCGCCAGATGTACGACTGCTGATCTGGCAGGATTACCTGACCGAATTCAGCGGCATTCTGCCCAGAGTTGTTGCGCGGCTCGATCCCGAGACTCCCTATTGGCCCAGTTCGCCCAGCGCCGACTACGAGCCGCTGAGTGACCACTATCAAAGCGGCGACGCCCACATCTGGGATGTGTGGCACGGGCGTGTGCCTTTTTCGACCTATGAGACGCATCATGCGCGCTTTGTCACGGAATATGGATTTCAGTCGTTCCCCGAGATGAAAACGATCGAAGCATTCACCACACCGGAGGATCGCACCGGGATCTTTACGCCCGTGATGCTGGCCCACCAGAAGAACAACGAAGGCAATTCGATCATCCACGACTATCTGCTCAAGGACTATTCCGAGCCCAAAGACTTCGCCAGCTTCCTGTATGTGAGCCAGGTGCTGCAGGCCGAAGGCATCAAGATCGGCGCGGAGCACTTCCGCCGCAGCCGTCCTGAGACCATGGGCTCCATCTTCTGGCAGTTGAACGACTGCTGGCCGGTGGCCTCGTGGTCATCGATCGACTACTACGGCCGCTGGAAGGCGCTGCAATACTATGCGCGCCGCTTCTATGCGCCCATCCTGGTTTCGCCGCATGTTGAAGACGGATCGCTGAAGGTGTATATCGTCAGCGACAAGACCGTGGTCACGCCGGCCACGCTGCGGGTGCGCCTGATGGACTTCGACGGGAATGTTCTGCTTGAGGAATCGCAACCTGTAGACGTTGCGCCGCTCGCCAGCAAGGACTATCTCGACTGGCCTCTCAAAAAACTCGCCGACGCGGGCGCGGCGAATACGTCGCGCGTGTTTGTGGTCGCCGATCTCCAAACGGGCGGGGCAACAGATTTTGCAATGAACGGTAAGCAAATCTCTCGCAACCTTGCTTACCTGGCGCCGGTGAAGGAGATTCACCTGAAACCTGCTCAACTGAAGGTGGAGACAACGGGCGCGCAGGGCAGCTATAAGATTCGAATAGGTTCGCCGGTGCTGGCGCGCAGCGTCTATCTCACCTTTGGCGATCTCGACGTAAAGGTCTCCGACAACTACTTCGACATCATGCCGGGAGAGACCGTCGAGATCACGGCAACCAGCTCAGCCACCCTCGATGCAATCAAGGCGCAACTGAAGGTCATCTCGCTCACCGATGCCTTCGCCATAAATAGTCAGCCCGCGACAGTGGCGGCTGCAAAGTAAAACATCGCGGGCCGGAGCATCTCGCTCCGGCCCGCGATTTGCTTGAGCACACCCTCAGAACGAGAACACAGCCTGCACAAAGACGCGCCGCACAGCCGAACCTTGCGAGAAGATTCCGCCTGCCAGGTTTGTGGATGCCCCAAACTTGTCGCCGGGGCCGTATTGTCCTGTGACGGGATTTTGGGTGGGAATGACGGTTCCCATCGGCTGCCCATAGCTGACGTCGTTGAACAGATTCAACGCTTGCGCGCTGAAGGTGAGCGAATACTTGCGGCCTGTGCCACTGCCGCCGCCCATCCCACGGCCGCCTCCGCCCATGCCGAACCCGCCTGGGCCAAATCCACCACCACCGCCGCCGCCACGACCACCGCCTCCAGGACCACCGCCTCCCGGAGGAGGACCACCCGGGGGCGGGCCGCCCCCGTTGTCCTGGTTGCTTGCGGAAGCAAGCTTGGGGCCAATTCCAAACCCGCGGCTGATGCGCATGTTTACTGCCACCGCCGCGGGGCCGCTGCCGAGGTTCACCGGGAGGATCGCCTCGCTGCCAGATGGCTGGGTGTCGAGGCAGCCAAATTGAGTTTGGATATATTGGGCGGAAGTGCCGGTGCAGGCTGCCGCCGAAGCATAGCCGGGTCGCTGATTGAACAAGTTGTTCAACGGGTCAGTTGCCAGCGTGATGTTATACGGCCGCCCGGCCTGGGCAATCATGAACGGATTGAAGCGAATTCCCCAGGGACCGCTGTAGCTTCCCATCATGAAGAGAGAGTTCCGGGTCACAAATCCGGCGCGCCCATAGTTCTGATCGAGGTCATAAGCATTCGATGCGGGTCCGTTGTTGTTTCCATTGGCAAACGAGAGCGTGTAAAACCCTACGAAGCTCAGGTTCTTGGTCACCTTGGAATTGACGCTGGCGATCAGTTGGTTCTGCTTGAAGACCGCTTCGGGGTAATATTCATACAAGTAGCCGCCCGAGTTGGTCTGCGGAGTTCCGCCGATCGCCTGATTGGCGTTGCGGGTCACCAGTTGATGCACCCCATAGGAGTGCAAGTAGGTTAGCGTAGCGCTTGTGCCCGTGAACATTTGCCGCTCCAGGCTGGCGCCAAGCTGCTCCGTGGTTGGAGCGTGATAACGGGGAGCGACCTCGTACTTGATGGGCGTTGATGCACTGCTGGTTGAACTGCCGGTGCTTGTGCAGTTGGTCGGATCGATCTTGTTTAGGTCGATAGCATCCAGGGTAGTTGCGGAGTTAGTGCATGTCGGGTTGTTAAGGACAATCTGGTTCTGGACATTCGCGCGGTTGATGGTGAGCAGGTTGCCGGAACCCAGGCGGTCGAAGAAGAATCCATATCCGCCGCGTACCACTGTCTTGGTCTTCTTGCCGTTCTTGCCGTCAAGAGCGTAAGCGAACGAGGCGCGAGGCCCCCAGTCGTTGTGATCGGAGATGTGGTTCTGAGCCTCCCAGCGCATGCCGCCTGAGAGTGTGAGCCGCGTGTTGACCTTCCAGTCGTCTTGAGCGAACAGCGCGATGTCGAACATATTGCCGATCGCCGATTCGTTTCCGGTCGTGTAGCTCGCCGAAGCGGGCCCGTAGCCCTTCTTCACCAGGTCAGCGAAGTTGTCCGTCATGAGACCGTTCGCCATGGCCAGGTAACTCTCGTAGTTGTCGAAGTTGAACGTGCCTTTGAATCCCGAAGTCGTCAGGTTCGCATCCCGCGTATCGCGCATCCGGGTTCCCAACTTGATGGCATGGGCCCCGTGGCTCAGCGTAGTCAGGTTCTGGAACTCAAGCTGGGTGGTGTGGTCCTGGCTCTCTTGCCCTGAGAAGCCGCCGCCGGTGAAGTCCCCCTGCACGGTGATGGTGCGATCGGGCGAATCGGGGTAATGATTCTCATTGTGCCGCTCATACTGGAAACGATTCTCCGTCACCAAATGATCGTTGATGATGGTTGCGTTGCTCATCTGCACGGTATGGTCGGAGTTCGACTCATGAGTCGAGGCAGTGGCCAGCGATCCAGAGTTGAGATTGCCGTGCTCGTCTTCCGACCAGAAACCATACCGCACCGTGAACGTGTTCTTCGCGCCCAACTGCCAATCGATGCGCGCCGAAGCGTTGTTGCGGATGTGCGGACTCAAAAGGCTGACGCCGTAGCTGGGGCAATCCAGAAACGACCCTGCTCCTACACAGTTGGTGGGCAAGCCGGGGCCTGCGGGCAAAACAGCATCTGGAATTTGCCACGTGTTCACACTCTGCTGGTCGCGGCGCTCGCCGCTCAGGAAGAACGAAGCAGTCTTTGAAATCGCGCCGCTCACCGTTCCATTCATCTGGTAGCTGTAATAGGCGGGAACCGTGCTCGTGAACGGGTTGCCGGTGTTGAAGGGCTTATCGTTGCCCTGGATAAAAGCCTGTCCGTGCAGCTTGTCGGTGCCCGGCTTGGTGAGAATCTCGATACGCCCGTAACCCAGCCGGTCGAACTCAGCCGAGAACGGATTCTGGTTGATGCGAATCTCGCGGATGGCCGACTTGGGAGGAAGCTGCCCGCCACTGAAGCCGTCAATGTAAATCTGGCCGCCGTTTGGCCCAGCCGAAGGCCCAGCAAGAGCCGTCAACTCGTTCGACAGTTCATCCGGATCGTCTGAGAGTGCTTCCAGGTCCTTGCCTTTGAGCACAATGGCATTGGCATTGCCGCTGGCTTCCACGTTCACTGTCGGCGACTCGTCGGTGACCTCAACACTCTGCTGCTCGACCTCCATGGCCATGGAAATGTCAACGCGCTTGATCTGGCCCGCGGTCAGCGGAATGGCCGGAGACTGGAACGGAGCGAAGCCGGCAAAGCTGGCCCGCACAATGTAGCCGCCGGGAGCAAGGCCGTTCACATGGTAGGCACCGGCGGAGTCCGCGGTCGTGGTCGTCACAGCCGTTCCCGCAGACGTGGTGATTGTCACGGCTGCGCCGGGGATCAGCGCGCCGGTTGGGTCGGCGATGTGCCCGCGCAATGTGGCTGTGGTGACTGGCGCTGTGGTTGCCGCTGGCGCAGGCGTCTGCACCGCCGGCGCAGCCGCTGGTGTGGGCGACCCTGCCGTTTGCCCTTGCGCCCCAAGCGCTCCGCTCATCCCAAGGGTCAAGACAACTAGAAAACCATGAAAGCTATGCATTTTTGAGTACACGAATCCCTCGCTTGTTTCCCATCGAAATGTGATCGCGTTCTACTGGGCTGCCGCTTCCGCCGCGCCCGCGCCGGAGTTCATGCTCCAGTTGTTGAGCAGGCTCTGGCTGGCTGCCGGAGCCTCGAGCAGCGGCTCAACGCCCGCCAACAGTGTGATTGCGGTAACTTCGGTCGCGCCGTCGGTCGAAACCACCATGATAGCGTCGCCCTTTTTCAGGTCAGCCAATTGAATCGCCGGCGCGCGGCTGAGCATTTGCTGCGGATCCCCGCTGCCTCCGCCGCCCCATTGTCCCGCTCCGCCGCGCTGGCCCGCTCCCGTGCTCCCCGCTCCCGTGCTCCCCGCCCCCGCGCCGCCAGCCGCCGGCTGAGCGCTTCCGCTCTTTCCGCCGCCAGACCCGTTCGAACTGCCTTGCAGCCGCATCGCCAGCATCCGCGCCGCCATTTCGGGCAGCTTCCGCATCTGCGCGTCTCCGGTAACGTGGATGGTCACTTGCTTCTTGGTCGCAAGGTCTTTGACGACCAGCGTGGAACTGGCTGTATCCACCGACGAGATGGCTCCAGAGATATTGCGGAACGTGCCTGAGATGATTTCTTCCGCCGCAATCTCCGAGCCGTCCGCGTTTTTTGTGCCACGCGCCCGCAACTGGTCGCCCGCATGAATCGCATCGATCGGCGCCGGGAGTGCCGCGTCGAATCTCACGGATGCCGGCGCATACCGCTTGAGCATCGTTGTCTTGGTTGCATGAACAGTGATCGTCTTGGCTGTGGCTCCAACTCCCGACGTCAGCACAATGACTCCAGCCGCGGTGTCAACGCTCTTTACCAACCCGCCCACGCCTCGCCGCTGCCAGTCTTCCCGGTCCTTCTGTTGCTTGGCGGCCACATCGGCCTGCTTGACAGCGATAATCTGCAACGCTTGCCCCGTGGGACCCGGCGCCTCTGGGTCGAGCTTCACAAGAACGCGATCCCCAACGGCCAGATCGCTGAATTGGATGATATCCGCGGTACTCAGATCCTTTTGGCCGGGCGCAATGCGCTTGAGCGCCGCCGTGGCAGGAACCTCGACCTGGCGATCTCCATCCCCGTCGGTCTTCACCGTGAGCGTGTTGCCGTTGATACCCGTGATGGCGCCCACAAAGCGCGATGGAGCTGGCGCCGCGGTCCCTTGTGCATAGGCTAGGGATGCGGCCAGCGGCGCGGCAACCAACAGAGCGATCGACAGCACAATATGCACCATCGAACCTGGAACCAGAACCTTCATCTTGCTCTTCATAAGCCATTTCTCCGCGGGCCAAACCTTGCCGGCCTGGGGGACGAAAGAATCATTGCTGTTTTTGTAGACGAACCAAAGCTCGAAAAGGTTGAGAAAGCGGTTTCACGATGTGCGGGATTGAAAGCGAATGCCCGTGAAATGATTGCAATGAGTTGATTCTTGGCGGGTTGAGAAGCCTATGGCGCGGGCAGAAGAAGACAATTCCCAGGCCGCGGTTTATAACCTATCCGGAATAGGTAGCGCCGACCTCCAGGTCGGCTGTCGTGCGGGCCTCCTGGCCCGCGCTGGGACGCTGGCGGCCAGGACGCCGCTAGTACAGTCGCTCTTGAGAGCGGCGCTGCTCAAATGCGCAATTAACGGATAAGTTCTTATTGCGCCAGTTCGGCTGTCTCAAGAAAGGCGTAGCTGCCCGAGGGCGAAGGAACCACGTGCGTCAAGCGCCGGTTGTGCACCACGATGGTATCCGGGTACCAGAGATTGAAAGCCGGCAAATCGCGGGCCAGAATCTGCTGCGCCTCAACATACTCCGCTCGACGCCGGGCCGCATCTCCGCTCTCGGCCGCGTCGTCGAGCAGGGTGTCGAGCCGCGCATTGGAATAGTGGCCGCGATTTGCGCCCTTGGGTGTAAAGCTGGCGGTTGAGAATACATGGCTGAAGATATCGGGCTGTTCGTTGCCGCCGACCCAGCGCAGTGAATACATTTGAAAGGCCCCGCGTGTCACATCGGAGAGAAACGTCGCGGTTTCATAGCTGCGCAAATCGAGAGCAATCCCCACCGCGCCCAGTTGCTGTTGCAGCACGGCGGCCAGCAGCCGTGTTTCCTCGTTGGTGCTGGTCTTCATGGTCAGGTGAAATCGAACGCCGCCCGCGCCTGGACGCAAACCGGCCTCATCCAGAAGTCCGGCCGCTCTCGCCGGATCGTAATCGTAACGCGCCACATCGCCGCTCCAGGCCCAATGATTGGCGGGCAGCAGGCTCGATGCAGGTTGCGCATGGCCGCCCAGCAGGGTTTTGATAATGAGCTTCCGGTTGATCGCACAGGCAATCGCCTGGCGTACCCTCGCATCCTTGAGCAGGGGGTCACGCAAATTGAAGCCGAGATACTGAATCACGGTGCCGCCGGTCTGCTCCAACTGCAGATTTGGACGCGCGGCCAGCACCGCAAGAGAATCCAAGGGCACGGAGTTGACGGCTACATCGCCGGAACCCTTCTCCAATTCAAGCGATTCCGTGATTGCGTCGGGCACAACAGCAAACCGCACTCGGCCGATCTTCGGCGCAACAGACCAGCTCAGCGGATTGCGTTCAACAATGACATCCTGGTCCATTTGCTGGCTGACGAAGCGGAAGGGTCCCGTCCCCACCGGATGCTGCCAGAAATCGCGCCCGCTGCCCTCGGGAACAATGCCAATGGCGCCCGTGGAAAGATTGGCCAGCAGGAAATTGTCCGGGTGCTTCAGATGAAAGACTACGGTCCGCTCGTTGGGAGCCTCTACACCGCTGACGGATGCATAGGAGTTTGCCTTTGGAGAGATCACCGCGCCCGAGCGCGCGGGGTAGATCATGGACTCGATGGTCCACACCACATCGCGAGCTGTGACAGCG
>Ga0302199_1000643_pt1 | contig 18159 bp, 19 predicted proteins | sample II_Bog_N2_3_FD_194588 | JGI IMG/M metagenome (GOLD analysis project Ga0302199, IMG submission 194588) | Peat permafrost microbial communities from Stordalen Mire near Abisko, Sweden - II_Bog_N2_3 | ecosystem: Environmental > Terrestrial > Soil > Wetlands > Peat | place: Sweden: Abisko, Stordalen... | reverse complement strand
GGCGAGGAAGCGCTGCCTCTCAAGCTCTACACCGTCAAATACTCCGGCTACCTCGCCTCCGACGGCACCAAATTCGATTCCTCCGACGACCACGACCAGCCCCAGCGCGACGCCGACGGCAAAGTTGTCATGGACCCCGACAACAAGCCCGTCATGGTTCATGGCGGCCCCGTCCAGTTCATCGTCGGCGCGCATCGCGTCATACAGGGCTGGGATCTAGGTTTCCAGGGCATGAGAGTCGGTGGCAAGCGCCGCCTCTTCATCCCCTGGCAACTCGCCTATGGCGAATCGGGCAAGCCCCCCGTCATCCCCGCCAAAGCCGATCTCATCTTCGACATCGAGTTGGTAGCAATGAGTGACCTGCCGCAGCGCGCGCAGCCGCCCCAGACGCGTCCCGGACAGCCCAATCGGCCCCTGGGACAGATCTTCGGCCGCCCCGGCTCTCCGGCCGCTCCGGGCGTTTCCGGCGCAGTCAGCGGCCCCTCAGCCACAGCCGCGGCAACTCCTGCAGCTCCCGCTCCCGCTCCGCCGGCCCCGGCCGCAGCCCCGGCGCCATCCGCTCCCAGCCAGCCCAAGCCGTAACGCCAACTGCCGTCCAATCGCAAAAGCGGTGAGCCCCAAGGCTCACCGCTTTTGCGTCCATACATCTTCGGAAGACCTTAAATATCCAGGTTCTTCACATCCAGCGCATTCTCTTCAATAAACTTCCGCCGCGCCTCCACATCCTCGCCCATCAGCGTCGTAAAGATGTGCTCCGTCTCGGCAATATCTTCCAGCTTCACCTGCAACAGCGTGCGCGCCGACATGTCCATCGTCGTCTCCCACAGCTGTCCGCTGGTCATCTCGCCCAGACCCTTGTAGCGCTGTACCTGGTAGTCCTTCTTGCCCTGGTCCACAATGTACTCAAACAGCTCCCGGGCGCTCTGTTTCTCCACCGGCTCGCGCTGCGCTCGTACCGCCCGCTTCGCCGGCTTGGCCGCGGCAGCCGTTTCGGCGCCCTCGACTGCCTCTTCCTCGTCCGCCGGTTCCGCCACCGGCTTGCCAAACTCCACCAGGAACGGCGGCGCAATCTGGTCCTTGATTACCGCATACCGCACCATCATCTGCCGGAACTCCGGGCTCGCGGCCAGCGTCCAGTCAATCTTCCGGGACGCTCCCTGCGCATCTCTGAACTGGATCGACCATGTCCGGTGCTCCTCGTCCTGCTCCGGTGCGCCAAACGACAGGAACTGATACTCGATCGACAACGGCTCCAGCTCAGCGTGCAGCGCCGCAATCTTGGCCGGCACGGCATCGCTCTCTTCCGGTGACTCAAAGTCCGCCCGCTTCGTCAGCTCGGTGCGCGCCAGCAACTCCGTGACCTTCTCGTTCCGGATCCGCTTGTCCACCTTCTCAAAGAAGCCGAGATACTCATCCAGCACGCTCATGAACTTCGTCAGGTTCGCGCCCTCGATCAGCTCCGCGCCCTCCCCATGACGGACCGTAATCCCCTCCGATGCCCGCTTCACCATCACCTTCAGGAATTCCTGCTCATTCTTGATGTACTGCTCAAACCGGCCCTTCTTGATCTTGAAAAGCGGCGGCTGAGCAATATACACATGCCCACGCTTGATCAGCTCCGTCATGTGCCGGAAGAAGAACGTCAGCAGCAGCGTCCGGATATGCGATCCGTCCACGTCGGCATCCGTCATCAGGATGATCCGGTGATACCGCAGCTTGGCCGGATCAAAGTCGTCCTTGCCAATCCCGCACCCCAGCGCCGTAATCATCGCCCGGATTTCTTCGTGGCCCAGCATCTTGTCGTAGCGGGCCTTTTCCACGTTCAAAATCTTGCCCTTAAGCGGCAAAATCGCCTGGTACTTCCGGTCGCGACCCTGCTTGGCCGTTCCGCCTGCCGACTCGCCCTCCACCAGGTACAGCTCGCACTTCTCCGGATTTCGCTCCGAGCAGTCCGCCAGTTTGCCCGGCAGTCCGCCGCCGTCCAGCGCTCCCTTGCGCCGTGTCAGGTCGCGCGCCTTGCGCGCCGCTTCTCTCGCTCGCGAGGCATCGATCGCCTTGTTGATAATCTTCTTCGCCACCTGCGGATTCTGCTCCAAGTACGCTCCCAGGCGCTCATTCACAAATGCCTGCACCGTCCCGCCAATGTCCGAGTTCAGCTTGCCCTTCGTCTGTCCTTCAAACTGCGGCTGCGAAAGCTTCACGCTCACCACCGCCACCAGGCCCTCGCGCACATCGTCGCCCGAAAGGTTTTCCTTCATGTCCTTGAACAGCCCCAGCGACTGCCCAATTGCATTGATCGTCCGCGTCAGCGCCGTCCGGAATCCCGAAAGGTGGTTTCCGCCGTCCACCGTGTTGATGTTGTTCGCAAAGCTGAACAGCGTCTCGGAGTAGCCGTCGTTGTACTGCAGCGCAATATCGATCTCCACGTTATCCCGGCTAGCTTCCATCGCAATCGGCTTCTCGTGCAAAACCGCCTTGCCCTTGTTCAGATGCTTGATAAACTCCGCAATTCCGCCCGCATACCGGAACTCCGTCCGCCGCGGTTCACCCGTCTTCGGATCCAAAGTCCGCTCATCGGTCAGCGAAATCGACAGCCCCTTGTTCAAAAACGCCAGCTCCCGCAGCCGCTGCGCAAGCGTGTCGTAGTTGTACTCCGTCACCGCAAAAATGCTCTTGTCCGGCAAAAAGTGGACCTTCGTCCCACGCCGCTTGCTCGTCCCCGTCTGCCGCAGCTTCGTCGTCGGATCCCCGCAGCTGTAATCCTGCTCATAGGTCAACCCGTCGCGCCAAATCTCCACGTTGAACTCCTGGCTCAACGCATTCACGCAGCTCACGCCCACCCCGTGCAACCCGCCCGACACCTTGTAGGTCGACGAGTCGAACTTGCCGCCCGCATGCAGCTTCGTCAGCACCACCTGCACCGCGGGCATCTGCTCGCCGTTCGGCAGTGTCTTCATGTCCGTGGGAATCCCCCGCCCGTCGTCGACCACCGTCACCGAGTTGTCAAAGTGAATGATTACCTCAATGCCCGTCGCAAAGCCGGCCAGCGCCTCGTCCACTGAGTTGTCCACCACCTCGTACACCAGGTGGTGCAGACCCATCTCGCCCGTCGAGCCGATATACATCGCTGGACGCAGCCGTACCGCCTCAAGACCCTCCAGGATCTTGATGTTTTCACTGGTATAGCTGCCGGCATTGGCAGGGGTCGATCCGGATTGAGGATTATTGAATGCGTTATCTGTCGACATAGTTTCGCTTGAAAAAACCGGAATTTGTTGCCCACCCCGGTACCTATTTTGATACCGGAACCTTTGCTCATGCCCCTTGGCCTGCCACGCCCCGCACTCAAGACGAAAATGCAGCAAAAACGCTGGCGGATGAAGGACTTTGGGCACGCTGGCCTATACCAATTTTACCACGAAGCTGTGTCGTTTCCGGCTAGGGATAACCGAACCGAGAACATCCCTGGGCTCCTGTCATACGGTACCAAGATGCACAACGGAGACTCTCTTTAGAGATGTGTTACTTTAGTAATCAGTACGGCGATTCTTCACGCTTTTTGAAAAATACTACTGGACTTTTGGACCTGACTTGCCGTATCTCTTAAAGTGCAGGAAGAAAGCAACTTCTGTCCATACAACTTTACGGGGAGGCCTCAAAATGAAAAACACCATCCGCTTTTTTGCCCTAGTCGTCGTCGCTGCCGGTGTCGTAGCTGGTCATGCTTCCGTCGCCAATGGTACCGTTACCGCCAGCCGCCAGGCTTCCGTCGGCGCCCCTGTTCCCACCTGCAACCCCTTCACTCAGCAGTGTACCCTTCTTAGGTAATCACAAGTAACACGAAAGACGTACAGTTAAATCCAAAACAATGTGGCGACAGCGTCCCCTGGACGCGCTATTCTGAGTACACCTCAGAATGGGAAGAGTTGCCCTATGCATTTTTCTCTGGCACAAAACACGCTCGGCTACTTGGACGATCTCCTCACCATCTCCCTGTGCCTCGTCTTCTTCCGTCCCAGCCTTCGCCGGGTTCATTCGTCATTGTTCGCTTATCTCGCCGTGCGCTCCGTCTCCGCCCTCGCGCTGGAGTTCCTCATGCACGGCCCCCTGCTGGCCAGCCCCCTCGCATACACCAAGGCATACTTTGTCGTCTGGTACGCAAGTTCGGCCGTCTGCTCGATCCTCTTGCTGATGGTCTGCCTCAATACCTATCGCCAGGCCGTCTCCCACCTTCCAGGACTCGCCCGCATCGGCAGTGCGGTCTTTGGCTGGACATTCGCAGCCTCCCTGCTGGTGGCCCTCAGTTCTTTCACCTCCATCAGTCACACTGCGACTTCTGACATCTTCGTTCAACTCGTCGGTCAGGCAACTCGCTCTCTGGCCATGATTGAGCTCTGCCTGCTCGCCTTCCTCTCAATCTGTATGAACGCCATCAACCTGCCCGTCCGCAGCCGCCCCTACGGATTCGCCCTCGGCCTCGGCGTCTTCGCCGCCGCTGACTGGCTCCAGTCTTTTATGATGGCTCGCCAAGTTGCCATGGATAGTTCTCTGCAACTTATTCCCAGCATTCTCGCCGTCGCTGCTCTCATTACCTGGGGCACCTACGCGCTGCTCCCTGAGCCCGTCCGCCAGCCCATTACCCTCCCCGTCAACTCCACCGTCTATCGCTGGAACCAGATCGCCTCCGCTCTCGGCCACAGGGGCACACAAGTCGCCGTACAGCCCCAACCCAGCTTCTTCCTCGCCGATGTGGAGAAGGTCGTCGAGCGTGCCTTCGCCCGCACCGCCGCCAACACCAAACAATCCTGAGCGCGGGTCAACGCCCGGCAGCACAAAACACATCCAGACGCAAAACAGCGAGGCCGGAATCCCATCAGGATTCCGGCCTCGCTGTTTGTTTCTTACTCGCGTGCTCCCGGCCCGGCAACTCACCGCACCCTGTCAGAGCCTCAAACTACTCGGTTGCTTCAGGAATGATCGAAGCAAAACGACCCAGGTTCCCACGATCGCGGAACGTTACCGTCCCAGTCACCTTGGCAAACAGAGTGTCGTCCTTGCCAATGCCCACGTTCAGGCCCGGCTTGATCGGTGTCCCACGCTGACGCACGATGATCGATCCACCCGGTACCAACTGGCCGCCAAATGCCTTGACGCCCAGACGCTGCGCATTCGAGTCGCGACCGTTTGTTGAACTTCCCCCACCTTTTTTATGTGCCATTGCTAAATCCTTTCAAAATCCAATCTCGTCAAGACTCAGGCAGCTGCTCGCCACCCACGCCCAGAAAACCTAGACAGCCTTCGCTTCGTACGTCGCCCCGTCCACTTCAATCGACTTGATGCGAACTTCCGTGTACGACTGACGATGGCCCTGCAGCTTCTTGTACTGCTTTTTCCGCTTCAGGTGGAAGACCAGAATCTTCGCATGACGACCTTCGCTCACCACTTCCGCGGTGACCTTTGCACTGGACGGCTTGGCGATCGTTCCCGGCTCTCCGGAAACTGCCAGCACATCGGAAAACTCAACCGTCTGGTCGTCCGACTCCACCTTTTCAATCTTCACCACGTCGCCTGGGGCAACACGGTACTGCTTACCACCGGTACGAATCACTGCGTACATACTTCCTCCAGCGCAGGGGGCCAATCAGCCAACGCGCTCCCAATCAGATCCAGTTGGAATGGGCAAATAATGCTCACCCCGGCAACACTCCAGTTCGCATATTCCACTTCCCGCGAACGAGTCCTGCATCACAGGGCTACAGGCAGAATCGCCAAACTAAGTCAGTGTATCGTCTTTTCGACCCGAACGTCAACGAATCCCGCCCTCAATCCCCGCTCTCCCCCTTCCTGCACCACTTTCAGTGCACTCCCGCTCCCCCGCTACCCCGTCTCACCCCTCCCCTCCCGGACACCTTCTCAACAACCAGCACAAATCGAGCAAATTGAGACATTCAACCCCTTTCCCAAAGCTGAGAATGGGCAGATTCATGCGAGCGCCAAACCTCGCCCACATCGCGCCTCCACAGAACACCAGTCCCAATCCCTGAAACTCCGAATCTGGATTCGCCCCTCGCCCATCGAAAGGACCCACGATGCCCCCATTCAAAACTCCAAATCATCCCACAGATCCCGACCATGCCAACGACCTGCGCCGGGCTTACGAACACATGGGCCGAGTCGCCTCCATGGAAATCTCCCTCATGCCCGCTGAGGCCAAAACCATCACAGCACTCGCCACTCTCGCACAGTTTCAGCTCGAAAATGGAAATCACAAGGAGGCTGCAGACCTCTTCCGCGCCGCGGAACACATCTGCTTTGCCGCCCTTGCCAACGATGGCTCTCAGACTGCCCCACCCTCCGACGGACTCCTCAAAGCCATCCTCCGCCACTACCAGCAACTCATCGAGAAGGCTGACGAAAAATGGCAGCGCATCGGCGATGGCCAGGGCGTCCTCACCGCCATCTACAAGGCGTCCCGCACCAATGCCTCACGAACATACAAACTGGGCCTCTACCATCAGGCATTGGAGTACGCGCACGCAGCCGATGCTCTGGCCCACGTCAAGCACCATGGAATCCACAAGCCGGCTCCCGTCCCCAAAGCCCCAAAAACCAAGACCCCAAAGAGCAAGGAAACGGAAAAGGAATTCGCGCACCAGTAAAGTCCCTCCCCCGTCCACCGCCTCGCATCTGCTCTGGGCCTGAATCCCCGCGCCATTCCGTAAAATATGGGTGTGACTTCCCCCACAACCCAACTCGCGCCCGACCCCTACGCCCAAACCCCCGCCACGCTCCTCCGCGTCCTCGCCGCCGTCAGCCTTTGCCACCTCATCAATGACATGGTGCAGTCCATCCTGCCCGCCATTTACCCCATCCTCAAAACCCAGTTCCAGCTCAACTTCTCCCAAATCGGCCTCATCACCCTTACTTTCCAAATCACCGCATCCCTCCTCCAGCCCTTCATCGGCAACTTCACCGATCGCCGCCCCACGCCCATTTCGCTGCCCATCGGCATGGCCATCACCCTCGTCGGCCTCGTCATGCTCGCCTACGCCCCCACCTACGGCCTGTTGCTCATCGCCGCATCCCTCTTCGGCATCGGCTCCGCCATCTTCCATCCAGAGTCCTCCCGCGTCGCCCGCATGGCCTCCGGCGGACGCCACGGCTTCGCCCAATCCTTCTTCCAGGTCGGCGGCAACACCGGCTCCGCCATCGGCCCCCTCCTCGCCGCCGTCCTCATCCTCCCCATCGGCCAGCGCGGAGTCCTCTGGTTCTCCTTTGCCGCCCTCCTCGGCATCGCCGTCCTGCTCTGGGTCAGCCGCTGGTACCGTCAGGAGCTCGAGCACCACGCCCGCCGCCAGGCCGCGCAGCGCCACGTCCACCACCACCTCTCCCCGCGCCGCGTCGTCTTCGCCATCCTCGTCCTCGTCGCCCTCGTCTTTTCCAAATACTTCTACATCGCCTCGCTCACCAGCTACTACACCTTCTACCTCATCAGCCGATTCCACATCTCCGTCGCCAGCGCCCAGCTCCACCTCTTCGTCCTCTTCGGAGCCATCGCCGCCGGCACACTCATCGGAGGCCCCATCGGCGACCGCATCGGACGCAAATACGTCATCTGGGTCTCCATCCTCGGCGCACTCCCCTTCACGCTACTCATGCCCTGGGCCAACCTCTTCTGGACCGGCGTCCTCAGCGTTTTCATCGGAGTCATCATCGCCTCCGCCTTCTCCGCCATCCTCGTCTACGCCCAGGAACTCGTCCCCGGACGCATCGGCATGATCTCCGGCCTCTTCTTCGGCCTCGCCTTCGGCATGGGCGGCATCGGCGCAGCCGTCCTCGGCAAACTCGCCGACATGACCTCCATCGTCACCGTCTACCACATCTGCGCCTGGCTTCCCGCCCTCGGCCTCCTCACCGCCCTCCTCCCCAACCTCGAACCCCACGGCAAAGCAGCCCGCTGACACACAAAAATACCTGTTCACGCGTGTCAGCGTGAACAGGCGGGGCTTCCATCGTGCCAATTCAGCAGGCCCGGCCGCAAATCCCTTACGGCTCGTACTTCCAAAGATCGTTCAAGTATCCTTGCCCCACACCGCCCGTCGCGTCATTCCCAAATCCGCAGAACAGCCACAGACTCCCCGCCGAATCCACCCAGCCCGCATACGATCCGCACCCGCCAGGATTCGTAGTCGCCGACGCCTGTCCCAGCGTCCCATAACTCGCCGCCTCGTTCGACAGATGCGTTCCCGCCACCCACGTCCATTGCCCGCCGCTGTATTTCCACAGATCATTCAGCGGGCCGGTATTCCCCGCACTGTCCACGCCGGTTCCCCCAAACAGCCAAACCGTTCCGCTCGCATCCGTCCACACCCGCGAGTCTCCCCGCGCCCCCGGAATATTCGCGGAATTCGCCACGCCCTGCGTACCCCATCCTCCCAGATCGTTCGCGAGCTGTGACCCAGCCACCCAGGTCCACTGGCCCCCGCTGTACTTCCACAGGTCATTCAGGCTCCCGACCGCGCCCACTGAGTCTTCTCCATACCCGCCAAACAGCCACATATTCCCAGAACTGTCCGTCCACGTCATCCCCAGGACTCGCGCACCAGGCATGTTCGCAGCGTCCGCCGTTCCCTGCACACCGTAACTTCCCGGCTGAGCCACCAGCGGCGTGTCCGCACCGCCCATCCAGGTCCAATTCGTCCCGTCGAACTTCCACAGGTCGTTCTGCATCCGCGAACTTCCGCCGCCACCATTGATCGTCACATTTTGCCCGCCAAAGATCCACAGGTTCCCTGACGCGTCGATCCAGTTCATCATCTCCAGCCGTCCGCCCGGTGTATTCGCTGCATCTGCGTTCCCCTGCGTCCCATACACTGCGGCTAGGTTTGGCGTGCTCGACCCCGCTACCCACGTCCATTCCCCACCAGTGTATTTCCACACGTCGCTCATCCACGTGTAGCCCACGCCCGCTGCTGCACCCTGCCCGCCAAATAGCCAGAAGCTCCCCTTCGCATCTGTCCAGGACACCGCATACTCCCGCGCCGGTGGTGCATTCGCTCCGCTCGCCACTCCCTTGCTCCCGTAGCTCCCCAGCGGATCAGCCGTGTTCTCCCCGCTCACCCACGTCCACTCACCGTCGCTGTACTCCCAAAGGTCGTTCAGATAGTCCGCTGGCTGCCCGGCGGCATAATACCCCACCCCGCCAAACAGCCACCCGTTCCCGCTCGCATCCTCCCACGTCACGCTCGCCTCCCGCGCCCCAGGAGTATTGCCCGCCCCAGCTGCCCCTTTCGTCCCGTAGACCCCGGGCGCGCTGATCGCTTCTGCACCGCCCATCCATGCCCACTCATGACTCGGCGGCGCACATTTCACCAGCACATTCGCCACCGTCCCGTTCGCCACACCCGTCCCGTTCGTGACCCCGCAAATCTCTTTCGGACCCACCGGCTGCGCTTTCACCGTCACCTTGTACGCGCCGCCGCTGGCCACCTGCGTCGTAAACGCAAAGCTCCCGCTCGCCGGCACAGGCAGGTCGTCGCCGCCGTTGTCCTGCAACACCAATCCGGTTCCCGTAAGCCCCGTCACCTGCCCGCCTATCGTGAAACTCCCTGGAGGTGGCGTAATTGTCCCACCGCCGGCCCCACTCCCACCACAACCGGTTACCACCATCAACATCAGAGGCGCAAACGCCAGGGCAGATATCTTCATAGGGACCCATCCTCCACGCCAAATCAGGCCGACAACCACCATAGGGAAACAAACGTGCCCATATCTCGTGAGTATGACTACACGCCCAACAAATAGACAGCAAACTCGTCCCCTCTACCCCAAGAATGACAAAAGCTTAATCCACCCCGGCACCCTCCCCTCCACAGCCGAAAGCCAATCTTCGCCATCCTCGAACCCCTCGACAATCCCCTAGCCTTTGCCCCCAAACCCAATTCCGCGTATACTAAGACTTCGGCGGCTCACCAGCCAGCCGCGTCTGTGTGCGTTGTGGCTTTTGGGGCATCCCCCCATCCCTCCAGAGCGCCTTTAGCGTTCCGGCGCCCCAGACCAGCGGCAGCAAGTCAGCCATCCCCTTCCAATCCCATACGGGCCAGGATCCGGGTACAGCCGTCACGATTTCAGGATTTGGAGCTACAGCAATGTCTCAGGTATGTGATCTTTGCGGCAAAGGCCCGCAGTTCGGCAACAACATCTCCCACGCACACAACGTGACCCGTCGCCGCTGGAGCGTGAACCTCCAGGCCGTCAAGGCCCTTGTCAACGGCGCCAGCAAGCGCATCCGCGTCTGCACCAACTGCATCAAGAGCGGCAAGGTCGCCAAGGCCTAGCCCTTACGGAAGCCCACGCGGCTTCCCCCCGGCGCATTCAATCTTCCACAGCAAAACCCCGTCCAAACCGGACGGGGTTTTCGTGTTTCCTAAATTCACAGCCTACTTATGCGGCGCAGCCCCCGGGCTCTCCCAGTCAATCCCATCCGCATCCAACCCGCCCGGCGACCAGCGCGTCACAATCGCCTGCGCCACCTTGCCCAGCGTCTTTTCCGCCCCGTTGTCCCCCGTCCATCGCTGGTCGGCGTTCTCCTGCGTAAACGCGCCAATCACCACCGGCCCGTTCTTCGTCACAATCAGCCCAATATCGTTCCGCACCGCATCCAGCGCGCCCGTCTTGTTGGCAATTGCAGATCCCGTCTCGCTCGTATCCAGCGTCTCCAGGTAGCGCGGCAGGCTGTCCCGGTCCTGCTGGTTGCGCAGCATCTTCAGCATCACCCCGCAAATCTTGCCATCCCCAACCTTCGCCGCGCTCCCGTCCAGCCCCAGCCGGCACGTCGCCAGCCGCTCCATGATCCCCGCCATCTCCCGCGCCGTCGTCTTCCCCAGCCCAAACCTCGGCTGATCCGCCGGCATCGGTCCCTCCGCCGGCACATACACCTTCTTGTACAGATACGTGTCCTTCAGCCCTGCCGCCCGGATCGTCCCGTTGATGTGCTCCAGACCCAGCCGGTCGATTGCCATATTCGTCGCCGTGTTGTCGCTCACCACCACCATCAGCGTCAGCACATCCTTCAGCGTCAGCGCCACCGGAGTATCCAGCACCTGCAGCACCCCGCTGCCCGCCACCTGATTCCGCTTCTCCAGCACCAGCTTCTCTTCCCACGTCGCCTTGCCCGCCCGTATCTGTTCCGCCGCATCCAGCAGAATCCCCAGCTTGATCACGCTCGCCGTCTTCACCGGATCATCCGCATTCAGCCCCGCCGTCTGCCCCGTCTTCAGGTTCTGCGCAAACACCGTCACCCGCCCCTGGTGTTGCGCCGCAATCTGCTGCAAGCTCTGCTCCAGCGCCGCATCTTCCTGCCCCGCCGCCGGCAGCACGCACCCCGCCAGCAACACCGTCAACCCCACAAACAAACGCGCTCGCTCAAACATAGACAAGAGCATAGCGCAACGGAGCCGCCAGCAGCCTAGCGCAACTCTCCCAACCGCTTCGCCGCCTCCACCCCTGCCGGGCTCCCCGGCGCAATCCGCACCGCAGCCGCAAACGCCGCCCGCGCGCCTGCCCAGTCCTTGCGCCCCACCAAGACCTGCCCCCAATAGTTCTCCGCCGCCGCCGCCAGTTCCGGCTTCAGCCGACCATCCTTCGCATCCCGCTCCGCACGCCCCGCCAGCAGCTCAAAGTCCGCCTCAGCCTGCGCCCGCCGATGATAAAATCCCGGCAAGTGCCAGCACGTCGCCGCCCGCAGAAACCGCGCCTCCGGCTCATCCGGAGCCTGCGCTACAGCCTCGTCCAGCAGCGCCAGCCCCTCGGCCGACTGCTTCGGCAGGTTCCAAATCGCCCAGTCATGCGCCGCGTCCAGCAGCTCCAGGCTCCCCCGGTACGCCTTCACCACCGCATCTCCCGGATACTCGGCCCACAGCGCATCCAGCTGGGCATGGGCGGTCTTGTCCGCTCCCCGGTCATTCGTCTCAATCACCTTGAAGTATGCCTCGCGCGCCACCGCAAGCCGCTGCGGATACAGCTTCGGCTCGCCCGCTCCCACCGGCATCGCCACCGCCAGCACCCAGCTCAGTACCCAGCTACCCAACCGGATACTCCCGCTGCTTCCACGTCGCCTGCCGTCCCGCCAGCTTCCGTCCCAACGACCACCACTGCAATACCAGCGTCACCAGCACCCCCACCGGATGCGCCACTACTCCCCCCCAACTTTGCCCGTACCTCCACGCACTCACCACGCGCATCCCAAGCCCCAGCGCCAGCGCAATCCCCGCCCGTTCCAGGGCAACCCCATCGCCCGCCACCCACGCCCACACCAGCAGCGGCAGCGGCAGCACCTGCCCAGCCAGCAGCAGCACGGTAAACACCCCAATCCGCCCCGGCGCGGCCATCCCTTCGGTCGCATTCTTCCCCAGCCCGCGCCAAACCTCCCCGGCGCTCCGGTACATCCGGCACACCGCGTCCCGGCTCAGGTCATACACCCGCGTCTTGAAGCCCATCCGCCGGAAAAGCTGCGGCAGCAGCAGCCCGTCATGCATCGTCGTCCGTATCGCCCCGTGGCCACCCGCGGCAAAATAGGCATCCCGCCGCACTATCATGAACTGCCCGCACCCCGCCGCAAATCCAGCCTTCCGGCTCCAGCGCTCCCCGGCCATCGGCAAGAATCCCAACAGCACAAAGTGGATCAGCGGCAGCAGCAGCCACTCCAGCACCGTCCCCGTCTCCTGCCGCGGAAACCCCGACACCAGCCCCATCGTCCTGTCCCGCGAATACTGCCAGCTCAGCTCGCTCGCCATCCGCAGCAGCGCCTGAGGCCCCAGCCGCACATCCGCATCCAGAAAGCACAGCAAATCGTATTTCGCCCGCGAAGCCAGCACCCAGCAAGCATGTTGTTTCCCGTTCCATCCCGCGGGCAGTTTCGGAGCAGCTTCCAGCCGCGCCCGCTCGTCTCCCGCAGCCAGCGCGAGCACCAGCTCCGCCGTACGGTCCGTCGAGCCATCGTCCAGCACCACCACTTCCAGCGCCACGCCTTCCGCAGCCAGCGCCGACTGCACCGCCGCCTCAATCGACAGCTCCTCGTTCCGCGCCGGAATCAGCACCGACACCGCAGGGCATTGCCCTTCCGCACGCTTCGGCCGCCGAAACAGCCATACATTCCCCGCAAACATCCCCGCCGGCACCGCCGCCGACACCAGCGCCGCCATCGCCAATCCATCCAGCAGATTCATCGCTCGCGCAGGCTCCCATGCTCATGCCGGTACGGCCGCCCCGTCACCGCGCAGCTCAGCCGCTTCCACAGCTCGTACACTCCGCCTATGCCTCCGCCGCCTTCCAGCACCGTCGTAAACTGCGCCGCGTCCCGCGTCTCCGCCAGCATCGCCAGCTCGTCCAGCGTCGCCGCCATCGCAAAGCTCAGCAGGTTGGTCCACGTCCGGGCGTCTTCCATCGTCCCGTCGGCAATCTCCAGCGGCTCGCCCACATTCACCAGCACCTCCGGCAGCCGCTCGTTCCAGAACGTGTACTCCATCGCAATCGGCACGCACGTCATCCGGCCCGTCCGCGCCATCAGCGCGCCCAGCCCCGGCTTGAAGCTCACCGGCCGCGTCCGTACATCCTGGAACTGGCTCTCCGGCGTAATCCACAGCACCCCGCCCGGCCGCACAAACACCTGCTCCCCAGCCCGAATCAGTTGCACCGCTCCCCGCGCCGTCCCGTTTTCCACCGGGAAAAAACCCATCGGCTTGAAGATTCGATAGTGCTCCAGCGCCGTCGCATCCATCGGCGCATAGTGCTCCCGCGCCGGCATCAGCGCCTCGGCCAGCAGCAGCGCCGTCAGCGGATCCCACCACGACGCATGGTTCCCAAACACAACCAGCCGTTCCGCATTCCCCGGCAACCGTCCCGCATTCGCCACCCGCAACGCGTGGAAATGCCTCCGCATATACCACTGCACGTACAAACGAAAAAAACCGAGGGCCCGCCGCGACGGCACCCTCAGCTCTTCATTCGTTCCTTTGGCTCTGCGTTCGGCTCCCATCATTCTCTTATACCGCCGCCAGTTCCTCTTCCACCCTGCGGCGCGCCTCCACCGCCAACTCTCCGCGGAACCGCTGGTCCAACGCATCGGCCGCAATCCACCCCGACATCATCACCATCGGCATCCCCGGCCCAGGATGCGCCGCACCGCCCGCCAGGAACAGCCCGTCCACATCCCGCCGCTTGTTTGACGGCTTGAATGCCCCACTCCACTTCCCATGGCTCGACAGCCCGTAAATGGCCCCGTTCAGCACCTTGTAACGGTTATGGATATCCTTGGGCGTCAGCGCCCGTTCGAATACAATCCGCTCTTCCAGGTCCGGCATTCCCGCTGACCGCTTCAGCTTGTCCAGAATCACTTGCCGGTATTTGGGAAACATCTCGTCCCAGTTGTGCTCCGGCCGCAGATACGGCGTATGCACCAGCACATACAGCGCATCCCCGCCCTCCGGTGCAGTACCCGCTTCTGTCCGCGTCGTTGATGCCAAATAGCACGTCGGGTCCGGCGCCGGCTGCCCCAAATCGTAAATCGCGTGGAACTCCTCCTGCGGGTCCCGCGAAAACACAAAGCAGTGGTGTGCCAGGTGCTCATACCGCTTGTTCAGCCCCAGGTACAGCACCACTCCGCTGCACGCCGGCTCATACTCCCGTTCCTTCTCAAACTTCTCCGCCGTCGCGCCGCCAATCAGCTCCCGGTACGTCCGCACCGCGTCCTCGTTGGACACCACCGCGTCAAACCGCAGTGTCTCGCCGGCCTTCGTCGTGAGGCCGGCGGCCTTGCCACCCTCAATCAGCAGCCGTTCCACTTCAGCCTGCGTGTGATACACCACCCCGAGCTCCCGGCCCAGCTTCACCAGCGCCTCCGGAACCGCCCGCGTACCCCCCATCGGATACCAGATGCCCTCCTCCGACTGCATATGCCCGATCGCGCACAGAATCGCCGGCGACGCATCCGGGGACGACCCCACATACTGCGTATAGTGGTCCAGCATCTGCGCCACACGAGCGTCGGGAATGTACTCCCGAATTGTGCCCCCCACCGTCTGCCCCAGCCGCATCTTCATCACATCCCGCAGCACACTCAGTTGGAACGCACCCTTCATCTCGAAGGTGTCCATCATCGTCCCCACCGGCTTCCAGAAGAAGAACTTGTTGCTGATTGTGTGCAGTTGCTCGCTCAGCTCCTGAAACTCCAGGAAGCCCTTGCCCATCCCCGGCTTCAGCTTGTCCAGCGTCGTCGCCATCGCCAGCAGATTGTCTTCCAGGTCCAGCACCAGCCCATCGTCAAAGAAGCAACGCCACTGCGGGTCCAGGCGGACCATATCCAGGTAGTCCTCCAGCTTCCGCCCGGCCTCGGTAAATATCCTCCGCAGCACCGACGGACGGATCAGAATCGTCGGCCCCATGTCGAACCGGAATCCCTCTTCGCGAATCTCCGCCGCCTTGCCACCCAGCCACTCGTTCTTCTCAAACACTTCCACCTGGTACCCGCGCGCCGCCAGCGTTGCCGCCGCCGACAAACCGCCCAATCCCGACCCAATCACCGCTACCTTCATCCGAAAAACTCCTCCAAGCAATCTCGTTATTTCAATTTCAGGCCGGCCCCAATCAGCCGCCGCAACCCATCCCACTTCACCTGCCAGCCGCCATACAGCAGCGCGGCCAGCCCCGCAAACAGCTCCACATGCCCAGCCCCAGTCGGCTCATAGGCCTGCTTCATCCATCCGCGCCGCACCTGCGTCGTCTTAGGCGTAGTCATCGCCAGCAATCCCTCGGCCCCCCGCGTCACTCCGTACCCGCTCCGCCCGCGGCCCCCAAACGGAACCCGCGGGTCAGCCGTCGGCACAATCGCATCGTTGATCAGCACATTGCCCACCCGCAGCTTCGCCGCCAGCCGCTTCGCCGCATCCTCCGGCCCAAACACCGTAGCCGACAGCGCATACCGGCAGCCCTCGTTCGCCTGCAATGCCTCCGCCTCATCCGCCGCCCGCATCACGCTCACCACCGGAGCAAACACATCCGCGCCCATCGCCTTCATCGCCGGGCATGCCCCGGCAATCATCGTCACCGCTCCTGCACGCCCATCCAGCACAATCTCCCCACCCAACGCCCGCGCATCCTCCACCAGCTCCGTCACCAGTGCCCGCGTTCGCTCCGGCAACGCAACCGGCTCAATCCCGCGTAACGCATCCGCCAGCCGCGCCTCAAACCCCTGCGCCTCCGCCGCCGAATACCCCACCAGGAACACCCGCCTCGGCGCCATGCACGTATACGATCCGTTGAAGCGCAATCCAAACCCCAGCGCCTCCATCAGTCGCCCCAAATCAGCCCCAGGCAGCACAAACACCGCATCGCACCCTGACAACTCCATCACCGCCGGCGTCAGCTTCTCCGCCAACTGGTGCAGCACCGCCGTCCCCGTCCCCGCCGACCCCGTCAGCGCCACAAAATCCACCCCCGCCGCAATCGCTTCGCTTCCCGCCTCGGCAGAACTCTCCAGCACCGTCAGCAACTCCGCCGGCAGTCCAGCCTCCACCAGCAGGGTCTTCACCGCATAGGCCACAGCCTCGGTCCCCGGCGCAGGCTTCCACATCACCGCATTGCCCGCCACCAGCGCCTGCATCGTCTGTACCCCGGCCAGCAGCAGCGGATAATTCCCCGCAGCAATCACCAGCACCACGCCCCACGGCGCGCGTTCAACAGTCCCCCCAACCCGGCCCAGCCACACTGGCCGTCCATCCAGGCCCAGCACCCGCGCTCGCAAAATCCACGCCGACTCCCGCTCCAGAAACCGGCAAGCCGCCAGCACCGGCAGCACCTCGGCCCCAAGCGTATCCGCCACCGTCCGCCGCAGCGCCCCAGCCAGTTCCGTTGGAACCATCTCCGCCAGCTCCCGCGCACCCTCCGCCATCCGCCGCCGCACCCCGGCCACCACCCCAAGCCGAGCAGCCAACGGCATAGCCGCCCACTCCCGCTGCGCTTCCCGCACGCTCTCGAAACTCAAGGTGCCCATCCTTGCCATCTCCCGTCTGTTACCGCGCCACTTCGTACATCGCGCCCCGGTCCACCGCCGGAGCCGCATTCCACTTCGGCTCCAGCTCCAGGTCCTCCAGCAGCAGCCGCGAACTGATCCGTGCCGACTCAAAAATCACCGGCAGCCCGCTCCCCGGATGCGTCCCGCCGCCCACCAGGTACACACCGTCCAAATCCTCAAACCGATTATGCGGCCGCAGGTGCAACATCTGCTTCAGCGTATGCGCCATGCTGAACGTCGCTCCCAGGTGCAGCCCAAAATCCCGGTTCCACGTCGCCGGCGTAATCCGTCGTTCCACCCGTATCCGCCGCTCCACATCCGTCAGGCCAATCTTCTCCAGTTGCTTCAGTGCCAGCGCCCGGAAGCCCGCTTCCTGCGTCTTCCAGTCCACATTCCCGCTCTCCTGTGTCACCGGCAGCAGCACATACAGCGTACTCATTCCTTCCGGCGCCAGGCCAGGATCCGTCACGCACGCGTTCTGCACATAGAAGCTCGGGTCCTCCATCGTCAGCCGATGCTCCTGCTCAATATCCTTCAGATTCTGCCGGTAGTCCTTCGACAGGTAAATCGTATGATGCGCCGCCTCGTCAAAGCACCCCTCAATCCCCAGGTACATCATGAACGTCGAGCAGCTGAACTGCTTCTTCTCAATCCGCTCGTTCGTCCACCGCTTCCTCAGCCGGTTCGGAATCAGCCGCTGCATCGCCTGCGCAAAGTCCGCATTCACCACCACCGCGTCCGCCTTGAGCGTCTCCTCGGCTGTCCGCACGCCCACCGCCCTGCGTCCCTCAAACAGCAGCTCTTCCACCGCCGTCTCCCGCAGTATCCGCACGCCCATCCCCTCGGCAATCCGCGCCATCGCCTGCGTCACCGCGCCACAGCCGCCGATCGGATGAAACACCCCGTGCTCGTACTCCAGAAACGACAGAATGCTGAACAAACTCGGGCACGAAAACGGACTCATCCCCAGGTACTTCGACTGAAAACTGAAGCCCAGCCGAATCCGCTCATCCTCAAAGTGCGTCCGCAAATCCTGGTCCAGAGACTTCCACGGACGCATCAGCGGCAGCAGCTTCAGCATCTCCGGCCGC
>Ga0302199_1000609_pt1 | contig 18651 bp, 14 predicted proteins | sample II_Bog_N2_3_FD_194588 | JGI IMG/M metagenome (GOLD analysis project Ga0302199, IMG submission 194588) | Peat permafrost microbial communities from Stordalen Mire near Abisko, Sweden - II_Bog_N2_3 | ecosystem: Environmental > Terrestrial > Soil > Wetlands > Peat | place: Sweden: Abisko, Stordalen... | reverse complement strand
GAAAGCATATCTCGCGTTTCTGTTTACCGATCAGGCGCAGGAGACCATTGCGAAAAATGGGTACCGGCCGATCAACGCCGCGATACTGAAGCGGCACGCTGACGAGTTTCCCGCGATTCAACTGTTCCCCATCACGCTTTTCGCGAAGGACTGGGAGGACGCGCAAAAGAGGTTCTTCGATCAGGATGGGATCTACGAGACGATTCGACTGGCGAGCGCGAAACGGAGCCACGACGCAATTCGCTGAGCGACGGGAACACCGAGACATATCGAAGTCTGCAATAAAAGATAGGCCAAGGACACGGTACACTTCAATGACGCTTGACTACTCGCTCGAACGCGCGCGCAAGGACCTTCTGGCTGGCGTAACTGTGGCTGCAATTTCGTTGCCGCAGGCCATGGCCTATGCTCTTATTGCCGGGATCGATCCGCGCTTCGGATTGTATTCAGCCATAGTAGTCACGTTAGTGGCTTCCATATTCGGTTCTTCGTCGCACCTGATCAACGGACCCACAAACGCGATCTCTCTTGTAGTTTTCAGTGCGCTCGCCTTCTTTGATCCCGACGCCCGATTCGATGCATACCAGGCGGCTTTCTTGTTGGCCATCATGGTGGGCACAATTCAAATTCTAATTGCAGTCCTCAAGCTCGGGGACCTGACCCGCTATATCTCGGAAGCGGTCGTCCTGGGCTTCATGGCTGGAGCGGGGGCGCTAGTTGGGCTCGGGCAACTGGGAAACCTGACCGGGCTTCGAGACCGCGGCAATGGCGAGATGCATGTGCTGCATCGGCTGTGGCTCACGCTTACCGGCGGGCCTGTAAATCCCCGAGCCCTCGGTATAGGATTGATCACGATTGCGTTGGTCATTGCCCTCAGAAAACTGGCCCGAAGATATCGTCTTCCACAAATCGACATGCTGGTCGCCCTGATTGTGGCCGCCGTGGTTGCTGCCCGTCTCGGCTGGACGATTCCCAGCGCGGATGGCAAGTCGCTGATCTCGGTAGTGGGCAGCATTCCTCGCAGCTTCCCTCTTCCAAAAGTTCCAGAAATCAAATTCTGGTGGGTCAAACAGCTCTCAGGGAGTGCCTTTGCCATCGCTTTCCTGGGACTTTTGGAAGCGCTCGCCATTGCAAAATCCATCGCTGCTTACACACGTCAGGAACTGGACTACAACCGGCAATGTCTGGCAGAAGGTCTGGCAAATCTGACGGGTGGATTCTTTCAATGTCTGCCTGGGTCCGGCTCGCTCACGCGGTCCGCCATCAACTACCAGGCCGGGGCTGTAACACGCTTCTCCGGAGTGTTTGCTTCCGCAACTGTAGCTCTAGTGGTCATATCCTTTGCGCCCTACGCACGTTTCATTCCTAAATCCGCGCTGGCCGGTTTGCTGCTGGTCATTGCGTCCAGGCTTATCGACTGGAAGCGTCTGAGTTACGCTGTACGCGCTTCGCGGTACGATGCCGGCCTGGTGTTCATTACCGCTTTCTCCGCGGTGTTCATCAGCGTGGAGTTTTCTATTCTCATTGGCGTGGCGCTTTCATTCCTGCTGTTTGTTCCGCGAGCAGCAAAACTACGTTGGACAGAACTGGTCGTCAGCAACGAGCGCGTCGTTCGCGAGCGTGTTGAAGACGATCCGCCTTGCCAGTCGATGCTGCTCTACGACCTGGAAGGAGAGCTCTTCTTTGGCGCGGCACCGGAACTCGATCGGTTCCTCGGCGAGTTGAAGCGGCGAACAAGCGACGAGGGAATCGATTTTGTTGTTCTGCGCCTCAAGCGCACGCGCAATCCGGACATGGTCGCACTGGAACACTTTGACCACTTCCTGCATGAGATGCGTGCGAACGGTAAGACGGTACTGTTGTGCGGGGTGCGTGCCGACTTTGCTCGTGCAATGAAGAATCTGAGATTCAGCGAATGGTTTCCCGCGGAACATGTCTACCGCGAGGAGGACGAAAGGTTTTCAGCCACGCTCAAGGCGGTCCGGAGAGTTCATGAGCTTCTAGACGAGAACCTATGCCCCCATTGCCGCAAAAATGGAACTGCGACTGCGGATCGACAGCCTGAGTACTACCTTGTCTAAGCATAATACTGCCGTTCGCAAAGTGAATATCTATCCTGGAACCGCTCTATTCGCCAGGATCCAATCAAGATCGCAGTGTTAAACCGACGTCCACTGGGTTGTTCAGCGGCCGGCCATTCCCCTTCCAATGCCGGGTGTAGTTCTCCAGTGTGGAAAAGCTATGACCCAGCATCCGGTCGATATAGAGGGTGGCGTTCAGATGATCAACCTCATGCTGGAGGATGCGGGCATACCATCCAGATGCTTCAATGATCTTCAGTTCTCCCTGATGATCTAGACAACGGACGCGAACCTGCTTTGCTCTCGGAACAAGAGCAGTGAAACCGGGCAGGCTCAAACAGCCTTCAAAGAAGGTTTCCGCCGATTCGGAGACAAGTTCAAGCACGGGATTCACGATGACATGGAAGGGAACCTCGATCCGTCCCCGCTCTTTCAGTTCTGTCTCGGTGAGCAGTTTATGATATTCGAGCTTATCTTCGATCACAGCCAGTTGCAACGGCTCCCCAACTTGCGGTGCGGCCAAGCCTACTCCCGGAGCGTCGCGAAGTGTCTCCCTCATGTACTCAATAAGGTTCTGAATCGTAGGGCTCAGGATTTGCTTCTTCGATAGCTGTTGCGAAGTTGCTCGCAGCGATGGCTCTCCAACATTCACGGTTTTCAATCGCATATCACTCATCCTCAAGCCAAATTCCCGTCCCTTGCACCGATACAGACTAGCGGCTCAGGCACCGGGCCTCGCTCAGATGTTTGGACGCGGGCCTTGCGATCCGCTATTCGATATCACGCTTTCGCTAAAATGATGCCAAACCGGATGGGCATCGCTATCGACCGGAGCCGGGTCGCTGCGCCTGGCTCGAATGAGCAATCGAATCGGCCTGGGGTCAATTCCGAGCTTGTGGATGATGCGTGTCAGCGTATTGCGATGCATCCCAAGATCTTCTGCGGTCTTGCCTAGGTGGCAGGCATGCTTGACCAGGACCGCAACAACGTAACGCGCTTGAAACTCACGAATGGCATCCTGATAGGGCGTTTCGAAATCCCTCATCTCCCTGACGATCTTGCGGAGAGAGCCATTCACAGAGAGCACGGCCTGCACTGGCGTTGCTGGATTAAGAGGCATCTGAATCGTTGCGATGAACCGGATGTCATTGCGATTTTCCATCATGCACCAAATCCGTTCTTAAGAGATGAAACAACAGCGTTGCCCCAGTCTGGGCCTCAGGTGCGCTCTCAATAGCCACCCACATGTATTCTTTTGGATCTTTGTTCACCATGGTTTGCAGCAGCCCCTGGGATTTATGTTCTGCAATCATCCAATCGACCACAATTTGATACGTCAAGGAATTGTGAAAGCCGAAAGCGGTGGTTCTATCGAATGCGCATGCATACGATGTCGTCCATCTCTGATCTTTGTCGGCTTGAGTCGAAGGAACGTAATCGGCTGCATCCGTATCGAATCCGAGCAAGACAGGTCGAAGGTTACCTGGCAGTGCTTGAATTGCGTGAGATGCTAGCGCCGTTGCGGCCTGATGATGCCCGTGTGTCGTCGAGCGAGGAAGCACCGAAAAAACGTACTTGTAGTGTCCTCGCTTCAACAACGTTGCGATCTTGGCGCTTACAAGCGCTGAATTCCATCCGTGGTTCGGGCCATCTTCTTCGTCAGTCGTAAAACGCTGGTCTTTTTGACCGAGGAAGAAGTGCTTCTCGATCCCGAGCACCTTCCCGGCATTGATGGCCTCCTCCCTACGGATCGCTGGAAGCTCTTTGCGGCCTATCGCTTCAACGGTCAACGACTTCTTATAGTAAGGTTCAGCCAGCGTGGAATAACGGAAGCCGCCCTCTCCGTTGGTGATGATGAGCTCGTCTACCCTTCCACCCAACTCGACTGCCATCCTGTACACCGTTGCGGCGAAGTAATACTCATCATCTGGATGTGCGACGACGATAAGCGTCTTCCCTGGTGGCTGCGCGAAGACAGATCCGGTTGGGAAAAACAAACATATGAGAGCGAGTTGGGCCTTGCGAAATAGCCTCAAGTTCATTTTGTCGTCTCGACCATCCGGTCAGTTAGGCGAGTGGACTGCTCGGTTGGGTTGACCTTCGCTCACCACCGCCGTCCCTTGGCCCAAGGGATCTGAGGCAAAGGAACCCCTTGAATGTTGTCAATGACGGTGCCAGGTGTGAAGAGCTGCGGCGGCCCTAAAAAACCAAATGCCCGCCGCACTGAGGGTGGCTGGCAGGCTCACTAGAAACAACGCTTGGAGATCGCTTCTAGTTCGTCGTATGCACGTCTTCCTGTTCGCCGGCAAATTTGTCGTGCGAACAACAAAACGTCTTTAACGGCGGCATCATTCGGTTAAGTTAGCCTCAACCGAGTTTCTTGTCAAGCGGGTAGAAAAACGTGAAGGCAGTAGATTAGGTCATTTCTGAGTGCGGAACTCGCAAGTCACTCGTGGCCGGAGATTCCATCGAATTCAAATCAGATTCTTCTCGAACACGACTGATGTTTTTACATTCCGCAGTTGGGCCGGTGTTACCAGCCTCGCGGTTGCATACGACTTCACGCGCTGGAAAAGCCGGCCACAGTATGATCACCGAATCGTTCGGTTGAACATAGGGTTGGAAGGCCCAAACGACTTGATTCACGACTTGGATCAGGCCCTGCATAAGTGCTCTACAGCTGACTGATTCCATTTAAGAGGAATCGCCCTATGGAGCAGGGCAAACATCCGTGCCGGTTGACAATTGCACAAACGGCTTTGCCACATCGCTTACTGAAATCAACTCTCCGTTTTTCATGATGCACTGCACCTTGGAGGCATCGTCAATGTTGGTGAGCGGATCGCCGGAGACGATGATGAGGTCAGCGAGCTTTCCCGGTTCAAGTGTGCCAAGATCCCTGGTCAACCCGTAAGCCTTTGCCGGGATCACGGTGACAGTTTCCAGCGCCTGCCATGGAGCAAGACCGTATTTTACCTGCATACGTAGGTTCAGATGCAGAGAGCTTGACGGAAGATCGAGCGGCGAATCGGTTCCGGCGACAATCAATCCACCGTCGTGAAGATCCGCTGCGACCGTCTCCTCTTCATCCTTGACCCGCTGCATGCCGTCTGCCTGGTTTTCTTTCACTGCAACATCACGGGCGTGTTTCAACCGGAGCAGTTCCCATGGAGGAGCTACACCGTAACGCGGATCTTCAGGGAGCGTCTGATTCTCTGAGTAAGGCGACATATTCAACAGGGTAGTTATCGTAAACATGCCGGACTCCGAGAGCATCTTACGCACGTCTTCATAACTCACTCCGGTAAAGGAACGCGAATAGGCATAGCCGGTGCGAGCCGTTGCGCTGATATGACTCATACCGTCGTTGCCGAACGCGACCGCAGGCAGTAGATAATGCGATGCAGTCTCAACTCCCATCTCCTGGTGGGCAAACACATCGCCTTTTTGCATCCAGGCATACGGCAGGCGCACGTAGAGCTTTATCAGGTCAAAGTCAAGCGCCTTCAATCGGTTTAGTTCGCGATAAAGCTGGGCCTCACTGGTCGTCGGAATCATCATCGAATAGTAGACGCGCTCTCCGTCCACAGCCTCGCCGGTAGGAAACAGCCGCGGTCCAATCGCGGCGCCGGAATCAAAGGACTCGCGTTCTTCCTCGGCGCGGTAAGCATTGTCCGCGAGGTCGCGTAACTCCGTGATGCCGTAAGCCAGCCAGAGCCGCCCCATGCGATCACCGTAGTAAATGGAGTTATGCGAGTTAGGGTGCGCATGGTTCTCCCACAGTCCCGGCAGCACGGTCAGCTTTGAAGCATCCACTACACGCACACCTGCCGGCGGAGCGACCTCGCTGTGCGGAACTATGTTCTCAATACGGTTCTTCGAGATAAGAATATCCACATTCTGTTGTTCATCGGGACCCTCCCCTTTCCAGAAGTGTCCCGCATGAATTAGTACTTTCTGTTCCGGTATCTCGGTCTTGTAATTCAACGAAACTGGCACTGGACGAATCTGCCGCGTAGCACGCGAGATCAAGTGAAGCGCCCCATTGTGCAGATAGAGAAGCTGACTTGAATCGCCGCTCCACGTTGGCGCGTCGGCAGTTTCGTCATTCAGTTTCACGGCGGGACCGCTCGGTTTGCCGTGCGCATCAACCGGCATGATGTAAAGCAGGTCGTCCATAACAAACGCCATTTCCTTGCCGTTCGGCGCATAGACCGGCCCATCCTCTGTGCGCGTAGTGATGGATTCATAGGGGGCAGGTTCGAAAAACTGAGTCTTGCCGGTAGCTACGTCAACTGAGAGAATCTGGCTTGTTCCTTCGCGAAATCGCTTGGTATAAGGCTTCACCGTTGCAAGCGAGACAGTCGATCCATCCGTTGACCATCCCGGACGCCCAGGAAAAAAAGTCGCGGGAGCCAGAGGCTTGATTTTCCCGGTAGACACTTCGCCCAGCAATGTCGCGCCGGTCTGGTCTTGAAATGCGATCCACTTACCGTCCGGCGACCATGCGGGAAATATCTGGGCGGATTCTTTGCTGACCGAGAGCAGCTTATCTTCGCCCGTGGCCAAATCGAGCAGATAGATGTTTTCTACACCGCCTTTATCAGAGACATACGCGAGCCACTTACCGTCGGGCGACCACGCCGGACCTTGCTTGTAAAACGTGTCATGCGTGATCTGCTGCGGAGCTTTTCCGATCTCCATGATCCAGAGCTGGTTGAGTGCCGTGAAGGCAACCTGCTTTCCATCAGGCGAGAGCGCGGGAGCAAGGATGCCTTTTACCTGGTGAGCCACGACAGAGTCAAAGTCGTAGTGCTTGTGCGCATATTGCGGCCGTTCGGACTGAATATCCGCGGTGAACGGGATCGTGGTTTCCGCTCCGGTCGCGGCATCAACACGGAGGATATGTCCGTTTGCTGTATAGATAAATTCCGAGGGCGAAAGCCATGCCGCGGCGAAAGGAAAGGCATCATCGGATTTACCCGTTGTGGTTTCTTCCTTCTTCAGAATCAGATGCGCTGAGTTCATGAAGTAGCCGCTGCCGGAGAATTGTGTGTACGAGATCGTCTTGCCATCGGGCGACCATGACGGAGCTTCGACCCGCCCTTCCTTGCCGCTCAGCGATGCCAGCGTATGTTGCTTGCCTGATGCGTCGATGGCTTCAATCGTCCTGGCGGTCGTGCCCGTTCCGCTAGCGAACGCGATCTCTGTTCCGTCCGGAGACCATGCGGGCTCATACTCATCGTCGGCGGCGGAGGTCCGCTGCTTCAGTGCGCCCGTAGCAACGTCTACGGTCCAGATATCGTAGCTTCCCTTGAACGCGCGATCGGAAGCGAAGGCAATGGTCTTTCCATCTGGCGAGAAACTCGGTTCGCGGTCGTCTCCATGCCCGAATGTAAGCTGCTTGAAGCCGCTGCCATCAGGCTTCATGGTCCAGATATGGAAGGTGCCACCGATGTAAGACTGGATGGCGACCAAGTCGCCCTTCGGTGACCAGTTCGGATGAGAAGCCTCTTGCAAGGGAGTGGTTAGCTGCTTCGCCTTGCCACCGCCAATGGGCAATGAATAGAGCATGCCCTGCAGGTCCATGATGATGGTCTTATGATCCGGAGAAACCGTGACGGCAAGATCGGTTCCCTCATTCACCGTGATGATTCTTTTCTTCACAGTTTCTGCCGGCGGTTCCGCTATGAGCACGGAGCAGGTCATCAGCACAACTGCCGAAATCACGTTGCTTTTAAAACTGTAACGAAGACCGCGCGGGCCTGGCATATGCTCACTGCTAAAAGTCATTAGAACTTCTCCGGATCTGAGTCATACTTTCAGGACAATTCAGGCCCAAACTTCGGAAACCACGTACGTGGAAAAGAGCAGTGCACCGGGATGCGCTGCGCGCTGTTGAATTACTTAGTCATGTGGTTGAACTCCGTAACGAAACGTGCAGTCATTAGAAACTAAATCGTCCAAAGAACTGCAAGTTACGGCCGAAGTACTCAAGCGATGCACCCTCAGTCGATACCGAGGTCGGATGACCATAGGCGTTTGCGCCAGTCCCGGTGGTAGTGCTGAGTGCGAAGTTGCCGTAGTTGCTGTGGTTGAACAGGTTGAATGCTTCAAATCCAACAATTGCGTTGTAGCGTTCCTTGATTTTGGTTGCTTTCTGCACGCGCGCGTCCACGCGGTTGTATGGCGTACCGCGGAAGCCGTCACGTTGCAGAATCCAGTACCCGTATCCCGCATCGAAGTAAGTCTTCGACAATGGGGCGTAGATCGTCGTGCACCCGGTCGTCACGGGGCAGGTCGTACCTGGTGCGATCGGTTGTTTGGCAAAGGTTCGTGTGCTTGAAGCATAACCGTTGACTGTTGTGCCGGAGGATCCGGCGAATGCCAGTCCCGAACCAAAGTGATACAGCGTAGAAAGAGACAGTCCATATCTCCATGCATATTGCCCGGTTGCGGTTAGAGTATGGCGCTGGTCGTCAGTCCCGTTGGCCCACTCCTGCTGAATGCCGGACTTGAAAGGCTTGTTCGGATATCCGAATGCGCCGACGGTAGAGTCTTTGGTGCGGCCCCAAGTGTATGCCACTGCGCTTGTAAATCCGTGCGTGAGGGGGTGCCGGATGGATACCGCGAGGTTATCGGAGATGTCACCTGCTCCCGGGAAAACAGTAAAATTGCGGACCGCCGCGCCGAACAACTGGTTGCAAACCTGCTTTGCCGCATGTCCGCCCGGTGCGGCGGTGGAAAGCGCGCTCGTGTCCAGCGTGTCAAGCGTAATCCCTCCATTACCGCAAACCCGTTCCCCATAGACTGTGGGAGAAAGTGCCACGCTGGGGCTCAGGTTCTGCTCGGAATTCGCAGGATTCTCAAGAAGGTTTCCGCTCAGGGCGATCCAATCGTCGTAGACGCGCATGTGAAAGGCGTCGATCGACAGCGTGGTTTTCCAGGGAAGCGCTCGTTCCAGTCCGAAAGACGCCTGCAGAGCATAAGGTGTCTTGGCGCCTCGTTGCACAGGCTGCGGTGAACTGACATAATTCTGCGGGTTCGCGCTGGGATTCTGTCCTGCAAAGGGAGTGGGAAGCGCAAGATCTGTTCCGCTGAGCGTGGCCTGCAGCGCTCGCTTCGTACTGCTGTAAAGCTGTTCATCGATAATCGCGTTGGCCACTTGATCGGCATAGTAAATGCCCGCACCGCCCCGAATCGAAGTCTTGCCATCTCCGAACGGATCATAGGAGAACCCGATACGCGGTCCAAAGTTCAAATCGGGATTCGTATTGGGCGTCAGCAGGCCCAGCGTCGGAACGTAGGACGTGTTGTAAGCGCCGATGTCGTCGTCATAACGCAACCCGAGATTGAAAGTCAGACGCGGAAGTATCTTCCAATCATCTTCGGCCCACAATCCAATAATGTTTCGCGCAATGCTGATGTTGTAATTTCCAAATGCCTGCGTAAAGGACTCGGACGAGCTGCAATATGCGTTGATCGCCGTGTAGTTCCAGGTGGTCGGATCAAGCGTACCTTTTGGGAAAAACGTGTTGTAGAGTGCCTGCGACGATGTGACCCCAGATCCGGGTGTGCAAGAAGTCAATCCACCACGCAGATACTGCGGAAATTGGCCTCCGTGGAGCGTATGGAGATATTCGCCGCCGACCCTGATATTGTGTTTGCCCTTCAGCCAGAAGAGATCGTCGCGGTACTGCTGCGTGTACTGATCAAAAACCTCTGGTTCATTGTAGGGTTCGCCAACTGTTACGGCCGGCAGGGCCAGCACAATCGAGTTGTCCGGAAAGAAAGGGAAGTTTCCGAACTGGAAATAGTGAAATCCAGCGTGGACGTCATTGATGAGGTTGTCGCGAATGCTACGATCCCAATCGAAGACATATCCTGAAGCGCTTACAGTCGAATAGTATGACTGGCTGGGTTCATTTGATTGCCCAACAAAGCTGGTGCTCTGCGTAAAGCCATCGCCGCGCAGGAAGAAATGGTCTTTATCGCTTCGCTGATAATCCGCGCGGCCCAGGTATTCGTTCACCTTGTAGATCGAAGGATGAGAATAGACACTGCCGGCTGTCGAAGTAACATAGGGCTCTTCTGCAATGGTGCTCGGCTGGTGCTCACCTTCAAATGACCCAAAGTACCAGAGCCTGGCTCTCTTGATTGGTCCGCCAACCGTCCCGCCGTATTGCTCGTCCGCAAATGGCAGAACCGTTCCAGTGATCGGGTCGGAAGCGTTGAAAAAAGAGTTGCGGAAGTATCCAAAGCCGCTGCCATGGATTGCGTTGCTGCCGGTCTTGGTTTGAACATTCACGTATACGCCGGCTGACCGGCCTGCCGTCGCGTCAAAGCGATTCGTAATGATCTGGAATTGCGAGATAGCATCCTGCGAGATCTTCGGCTGTCCAAAGCTGGATCCGACTGAATCCTGCGAAAGTTGCAGACCATCCAGCGTGATCTCGAATTTGCCGGTTTCTTCGTCTCCTTCTGAAGCGCCGCCAGGGCCAGATACAGGCGCATTTCCGAATGCGTTCCCCTTGATGCCGGCAACCAGCGACGAAAGCTCAACGTAGCTGCGCCCGTTGACCGGAAGGTTTTGCACCTCATCCGGAGTAATGTTTCCTGCCACTTCAGATGAGGTTGTTTCTACCTCGAGGGCGCTCGATTCGACCAGAACAGAAGTGGTCGCGTTCGCCAGCGGCAACCGGATGTTGGCCTCGCCCACTTGTCCTACAAGGATGGTGATCTTCTTTTCAACCTTGCCGAATCCATTGGCTGAAACCGTCACCGTGTAATCGGAGGCGACCAGGGAGGGCACAACAAAGATGCCGGCCGCGTTCGTCGTGGCAGAGAAGGTTGCGCCTCCGGCTTCCTTCACCTGCACGGAAGCTCCGGCCACCACCGCGCCCGAGGGGTCTGTTACCGTACCCGTGACGCCGGTTTGTTGAGCGTAGGCGGCTGTTGCCGCAACAAAAAAGAGTGCTGTGAATACACTCCGGATGAGAACAGATCTCATGAATTCGATCCTCCAGGGAAGTGGGGGTGCTTAAGATGAATTCATCTTGGGAAACAGAAGACAGCGACGCGGCAAGCGGGCGCTTGGAGACGCAGAATCGTCTAGCTGGTCTTGTGGAGACAACAAGAATGGAGGATCTGCAACTGATGTCTCATGTATCAAGACATAAATTAAGACTTCGATAATTGCAATAGGAAAATCAGCATCTTGTGATGGCGCGCCAAAAAACAAGTGGCCGGGGCACCGTCGCCCGCTACTGCGCTGATTTCTCATCATTCAAAACCGGGACAATGCATGAGACCGAAGGGGCGGTTCCACGCCGAGTCATTCAAGCCTTGCAGCTTCGCTCCGCATTTGAATGTTGCCGCGCACGAAGCCGCGGACTTATCTACAACACCTTTAGCAACTACAGCGGAAGACCTGGCATTGGTCCGTGTGAACCCTCTGATCGAACGATCGATCTCTTGCCTGAGCACATGATCACTCTGAACCGAGCTGTTCGTCATCGCACGAGAACCATCGATGAACGCACGGTGAATCTCACGTTCGAGCGTACTGGCGCGCGAACCGATATACTCGCCGCGCCTCGCAAGTAACCGGCTCGCAAAAATCGAGAAGATGATCGTGGACTTTCAATTCTGCGGTCTTGACAGGTAATCACGCAGCTTGGTGCCGGTCATTCCTGAAGCGCCTTGGACAACAGATCGACGATGAGGCGTGCTCCCTGTCTGTCCGGATCCAGTGTTGGATCATAGATGGTTATCTCCATGCCGACGCAGCGTGATGATTGGACCGCGGACCTCACGATCGTTAATAAGTCGTCGGGGGTCATGCCTCCCGGGTCGGGGCTATCGACAGCTGACATCCAAGCCGGATTCAATACGTCAACATCAAGGTGCAGCCAAAAACTCAGAGATTCAAAACGCTTAACAACCTTCGCTGCGACATAGTCAGCCCCATTGCTTTGAACTGACCCTAACGGTAATCCCGTCATCGGTTCAGCCGGAAGAGCAATCGATCGCGAATCGGGGTCCGGCCAACGATATCCCAACACCGCGACATCTTCCGGCTTGACGAATGGTGCGAGGCCCTCGATGGAAGTAAGCAGACGGGGACCCGTGCCAGCAACCAGCGCCAGGTCCATGCCAGCCGCGCCTCCTGTTTCCGAGTTGTCGGGCGTCAGCAGATCGGTATGGCCGTCGATGAACAGCAAACCAAAGTTCCCTCTTCGCCGCAGGGCTAACGCAACTCCCAGCAAAATGCTGCAGTCTCCTCCGGGCACAATCGGGAAGAATCCTCGATAAAGAAGCCGTCCAATGCTCCCGGCCAGAGCCAGACTGTAATCGTGAATAGCACGAGCGTTACGAACTTTGGTTTCGGAATCAATCGAATGCACATACGGAGGAGGGACGACCGTCCCGCAGTCTTCAGCCCGCAGGCGCGTCAATAGCCCGTGTTCACGCAGCACATTCGGCATATATCGAACTCCGGGCTCCCGGTCAGGCGCGGGCGGCTTCAACCCCAGATTCGAAGGCGCGTCGAGTATGGCCAAGCGTCGATGAGATCGCATTTCTCTACTAAACACATTACATCGTTCGGCGATTCATCAGGCAGAGGCCGACTGTTGTAGTCCGTTCGACGAACTGGCTCCAACCGATATTCGAGCGCGTCCGATACCATCTCTGTTCTGTACTGAGCAGCTTCCGCTTTTATGGCATGAATAGCGGGGATACTCCCACACGGTTGCCGCTCTGGTCGATACTCCAACATTGACCCGGTTCTTCAGGCTCTGCTAGCATCGGAATGTGAAATCCCTTTCGCTTCATTGTTGTCGCTGCGACCGACCTCTCGTTGGGTGAGCGCGACATTCTCAGACACTTCTGAAACGCCTTCTCCAAAGCTCATCCGAAATGCTCATCGTTTTACTGTAGTCGTAGTCATGCCGGCATCCGTGCCGCCGCTTGTCTGCGACGGTTCAGCTTTGGAGAACTCCTATGCAGCTCGCAACAGATAAGCGACCTGTGCCTGAGGCCAGCATCACGTCGATGGTAGCAAACGGCCGATCCGGTGCAGCCTCGAAAACGCCTGAGGAGTTGGCTAACATCGTCTCGGCGTTCGCGGCGTCGGACGGATGGTTGGATCGGGTGCGGCTGAGCGCCAACGGGCGTTGGTATGAACGGCTGTACCACGGTCAGGACTACGACATATGGGTGATCAGCTGGCTGCCGGGCCAATCGACCGGCTTTCACGACCACGGTGGCTCATCTGGAGCCTTCGTCGTAACGACCGGGACTCTTGAGGAGCATCGTTTTGATGGGCGGACACGCGTCATTCAATCGGGCAAACCACGCGCATTCGGTCCGGATTACACCCATGACGTCCGTAACACCTCCGTCGCGCCGGCCATCAGCATTCACGCATATTCGCCTCCGCTCGATGAGATGAACGAATACGATCTGGATGGAAGACAACTGGTTCCACGCGAACGACCGACCGGGAAGGATGAGACGCTCGATCAGGAATGGCGTATGCAGAGCCCGAAGCCCGCAGAGCGGACTTGCGCCTTGAGCATTGAGCAGGTGCTTTCGGCGGCGCGTTCCCGACTGCGACGGCTGTCTCCGCATGAAGCCTTTGAGGCATTGACCAAAACAGAGGCGATACTTGTCGATATTCGACCTGAAGGCCAGCGTACGATTGAGGGCAGTATCGCGGGCGCGTTGCTAGTAGAACGTAACGTGCTCGAGTGGCGGTTCGACCCAGTCTCCGACGCACGGCTGCCGATCGCGACCGATCATGGCATCCAAGTCATCGTGTTCTGTTCAGAAGGCTATACCTCGAGCCTGGCGGCCGCAGCTTTACAGGATCTTGGACTCTGGCGCGCAACGGACATGGTTGGTGGATTTCATGCATGGCGCGCGATGGGGTTGCCTGTTGTGCCCCCAAGCGAGGCTCCTCAGAATCGGTCCAGCCGATGAGCGATAGCCGCGGTTCTTGGACTTTGCCGGCAAGTGTAGTCGCCGATTAGCGAAGTGACGGAAGGTCGCTGATACTGCCTAGTTTCAAAGGGACCTCACTCACAAACGCTTCCCCGTGATGGACACCGATCAGCGAGCCGAAGAACCGGTCGCGCGATTCCAGCCCGAATAAATAATCGTTCATTCCGAGCGGCACAACGCCAAAGCCCTCAGCGGTTTTTGAGAATTGCGAGGCGTGCATCCGAAGCAACTCGAGTTTACGGTGGTAGATCTCTGAAATGTCGACGACTATGCCAGGGTGGGTGAAGTGATGCAAAAGGTAATACAGGTAAGTTGAAGGCTTGTGCGGCGGATTCGGATCATTCGACTTCTTAAGCGTGCAATAAACAGCAGCATTCCTAATAAGGTTTCCAGTTGCTGCATGGTCGGGGTGTCGATCTGTCCAATAGGGCGCCAGCACCATCTTCGGACGCCATCTCCGAATAGCACTCGCTATTTGCTTCCGGTTTTCAACGGAGTCGATAACTCCGCAATCAGGCAGGCCAAGGTTTACACGAAACCTGGCGCCCATCCAGGGCGCGGCTTCCTCCGCCTCTTTGTCGCGTTCCTCAGTCGTACCTCGAGATCCCATTTCACCTCGAGTAAGATCCACGATACCGAATGAAGTGCCGGTTGCCTGGAGTTTTAATGCTGTTCCCCCTGCACCCCATTCCACATCGTCAGGATGCGCACCGAAGAGAAGAACGTCCACCGGCCCCTCACCGCTCTCGAGTTGTTTCTGTGTATCCGTCATCTCGTATCGATATTACATCGCAGCTTTGAGACAACACTGCAAAGTTAGCTTTGCCACCCGACCGCCGGAGCTTCCCATGGTCTCCGCAAGATAGTCCCAGACTCCTGGCTCAATGGCGCGGAGTGCACTGTCGCAGTTTGAGAAACTCACATTTTCCGCGATTCAGGTGCGACCCGGAAGCATCCTGCTATTGGCGATTAGCTTTCTCGGTCTCCCCTATTGCCGATGCTCGCATCCTTCGCCCCTCGGACGCGTCTGGTTGCTTGGAAGGAGTCGACTCAATCGCTTTCGATTTCCATTCAAGATGTTGGCGTCCCCACGCCCTGACGGCTCTAATGATCGGGCGCACGGTTTCTCCGTGGCTGGAGATGCCGTACTCAACTCGCGGGGGAACCTCCGCATAAACAGTGCGCCAGATGAGTCCCTCATCCTCCAGACTTCGGAGCGTTGCGGTTAAAACCTTGTGGGAAATACCCGGCATCAATCGGCGCAGTTCATTGAACCTCCGGGTGCCGGAATCCAGCCAATAAAGACAGATCAAACTCCACTTGCCTCCTACAGCATTCAGCGCCGCTGTCATGGGGCACTTAGTCGTCGAGGCAGGCAACGGCTTATCGACGTCCTGTACCGCAGGGTGGGTTTCCATATGGTAACCAGATTACCGCAAAGTGCATTCTTGTTTCTTCCCGCAACGCATGCAACTCTCAAGACGGGGGTTCAGAAATGATCATAGAAATGCGGACATACAAAACCACGCCCGGGAGCCGCTCGAGGTTCCTTGAGGTGTTCCATGCAAAGTCAATCCCGGCGCACGCGGAAATCGGCATGAAGATAATGGGTCCATTCCTCTCAGCGGAAGACCCAGACACATTTTTCTGGATGCGCGGCTTTCCCGACATCGCTTCACGCGAACCGATGAAGGCGAAGTTTTATGAAGGCGAACTCTGGAAGGGTGAGCTGGAAAATATCCTTCTGCCGATGCTGGCCAAATATGAGGTCGTCCTGGTGGAAGACACAGACAACCTGATTCGATGGTAATGGGCCGGAAACATGCCAATCCAGCGGTCGACCGACGCGGGACTGTTCCTGATCGCCACGACAACACATTAAATCGTTACCAGCCACATCGATCCGTCCCAAACCGATGCCTGCCATGTGCAGCGCAGGATCACGCTCACGGCTGGAAGGCCCGGCAAACTAAGTACTGGCCACCCAAGTACTGATTGACAACTTGTCGATGCAGTAGTAAATTTCGCCTATGCGACTTGTTCCCGGAACGTATTGTTGTTCGTCCTGCATCTCCGCTGGCGATCGGGAAAGTCGCGTTCAACCAAATCATATGTGATCGCATCGATCCATTTGATGCTTGACCGACCCGCCCAGTGACTCTTCCGGAGCGGGTTTTCTGTTTGAACCCATCTCAAGGCTCATCGCCGTTCGCTGGGAATTCGAGGATTGCTCCCTCGCTCCGAAAATGACCTCTGGATCATTCCAGATCGCGATCATAACCGTCTTTTCGTCTCCGCGATCTTTCGAATTCCGTATTCTTGCGAGCCATGGAATTCAGGGATGAGCTTTCAATCGACGGGATCAGTCGCTGGCAACGAAATGTTCAAACGAAACTCCTGGAGGAGCACCCAGGAGTTATGTCCAGGTCCTCAGAAGCTGCAGTTCACAAACATCCACCAGAAAGGAATTCATCCAGTGAGAACCGTTCCCCGAAATGCAGGTCTCGCCATCCTTCTTGCGGCCTTTGGAGCATCGGCGGCCGTCGCCCAATCCAGCAACGCAGAGCTTCCCATTGATGGACGCTGGGATGCAAGCCTCGTCAATAACGGGCCGGCAGTCCCCTTCCGGCTCGACATCGCAGGATCGGGCCCGACGCTGAAAGGTACCTTCTACGACGGCTCCAAGCCGTACGAAGAGACGACAAGTGCTTCCTATCAGGATGGAAAACTTATCCTGAGGTCCGAGCACTATCTCACAACAATTACGGCCACGCTGAAGAACGATGAGCTTACCGGGGATGTGGCATTGCGTGGACCTTCATACCACCTCGAATACGGATTCGAAGCCAAACGTCACGTGGAAGAGTCGGCGGTACAAGCGCAAAATGTGCCCTCCATTGCAGGGCAATGGGAGATTCCACTGGATTCGCCAAGCGCGAAGGGAGAGAAAGCCTTTCATCTGATCGCTCGCCAGAGTGGAGCATATGCGGAAGTTTCGATCCTCCGCGTTGATGGCGATACCGGTGCGTACAGTGGTACATACAAGGATGGCAAATGGGTTCTGAGCCACTTCGACGGGCACCGTCCTGGCGTTATCGAAGTGATCGCAAAGAGTGATGGGACGCTTGAAGTTATCCAGCATTATGAGGCTCTCAAGAAGGCAATCCTGGGCGACACCCCTGAGGCCAAGACCGCCAGTGCAGACAATAAGCAATATGGCGGAGGCGACAAACTCACTGCCTATCGCCCGGAAGTGGCCCGCGCCAAGGGCTTTCCTGAGCCGGACAACTTCGATACCCATACTACTGTTCGCAATGCGAACGAGAAGTTCACCTTCAACTTTCCCGATGCCGACGGAAAGCTTGTCTCGAGCGACGACCCGCGCTTCAAGGGTAAAGTGGTTCTTGCCATCGTGACCGGCACCTGGTGCCCTAACTGCCACGATGAAGCACGCTTCCTCGTTCAACTGGACAAGAAGTATCGTGACAAAGGCCTCGCAATCGTGGCCCTCGACTTTGAAGAACCTGAGGAGCAGGGCTCACTGGCCCGCGAGCGCGCCTTTGTGAAGCAGTATGGCGTCAACTACACCTACCTGATCGCGGGAGCGCCCTCCGAAATGTGGGAGAAGGTTCCGCAGGCCGTCAATCTGAATACGTGGCCAGCGACCATTTTCGTAGGTCGAGATGGGCTCGTCAAAGGCATCCACTCCGGTTTTGCCTCGCAAGCCAGCGGCGAATTCAACACCCAATTGCAGGAGGAGTTCACCGCAAAGATCGAGAAACTGCTCGCCGAAAATGCGAAGACCGAGAGCGCATCCGTTGCATTGCCTGCGTTGACACAACAGCAATAACCTTCGTTTCATCGGACCGTAGCCGAAGAGATGCTCGGTCGAACAAGGCGATCGAGCATCTCTCTGTTACTTAGTTATGAAGTTCCTCCAGAATGACGTCGTGCGCTGTCCTTACAGAAGCTGTGGCTAGCGACATTCTCAATCGAGATGAACTTGTGGAGATAGACGTCCGTCGTCAGCAGCACAAATAGAATTTCAGTGAATGAGAATCGACGTAACGCCCACGTTCAAACTCGAGTGTAGCCATTCAACTGCGCCACTCATTCTCGGGAGTCGCATATTCATCCCGCGAAAGGACAAGACACTCCATGCGATCAGCTTTCCTGGCAGGCATGCTTTTAATGACTGCCGCGCTTCATGCACAATCCGTACCTTCTGCCATTTCCGCCGACCCTCCAGCAGACTCTTCTAATCCCGCATCCCTCGTCGAAATCGTTGTGCCTTCGCATGGCGCGCAACTGTTGGGTGCCTTCTATCTGGCCTCCGGAACTCAGTCGCACCCGACTGTAATCATTTATCACGGCTTTCCCGGCTATGAGCAGAATCTCGATCTCGCACAGGCGCTTCGCCGTGCGGGATACAACGTGCTTGCCGTCCACTATCGCGGCAGTTGGGGCGTATCGGGGAATTTCTCGTTCCAGCACGTCATCGAGGATGCGGATGCTGAAGTAGAGTGGCTCACCTCTGCAGAGATCGCGGCAAAGTATCGCGTCG
>Ga0302199_1000604_pt1 | contig 18721 bp, 17 predicted proteins | sample II_Bog_N2_3_FD_194588 | JGI IMG/M metagenome (GOLD analysis project Ga0302199, IMG submission 194588) | Peat permafrost microbial communities from Stordalen Mire near Abisko, Sweden - II_Bog_N2_3 | ecosystem: Environmental > Terrestrial > Soil > Wetlands > Peat | place: Sweden: Abisko, Stordalen... | reverse complement strand
GCCAAATACCAATACCGGCGACAGAAGAGAATAGACACTAAACTCTCTCGCCACCTGTCTCAAACTCGTTGACACGCTCCGAGTTGGCTCTGCTATGCAGTGGGGCTGGTCTGGAACAACGGGATCAGCGTTGCTGTTACAGCATCGGACCTCTTCGCAACGACATCCTCCGGCCCAACAACGCTATGACCAACGGCTGTCTGATGGGAAAGATCGGCCGCCCCCTTGTGGCGTCGCCTTCTGGTCTCGATAACCATAGGTATCTGCCGATCGCACTGCAAGGACATACTATCGAAACGTGAAAGATCCTACCAGCAAATAGCTTCGGTAAGAGGGAGGCTTTTCCTCCCTGTCTCCGGCCCTTTGGTCCTCCGCCACCCACCTCAGCAGGGAGGTCCACCCTCCCCGCAACGCCCCTCCGACAAGAGCAAAACGCTAGGGGCTCTGCCCCACGCGCGGCGCAAGGGGTGTCCCGCATAATTTTCTCTGAAAATCACTCGCTTCTCTCGCCCTACGGGTGGGAGATACCCCTCCCCATTGCGCCTTGCTACCCCCGCTCTTCGCCAGGAGGCGTTCGGCATGTATGTACCTGCCACTTGCCCATTCAAAGGCAACGGCAAGGGCAACAGCCCAACAGGAGGAAGCACCCATGAAGAAGCCATTGAAAGCCACCCAGTCCGCCACCGTCAACGCCTCAAACGACCGCAGCCAAAGCAACCGCCAGAACACCGCTCCCGTCGCTATGCCGACACCACACAAACAGCAAACAGTGAAGGAAGCAATCGCGGCCAACGTCCAACTCCTGATCGAGCAATTGGAGCAGGGACACAGCGAAGGATTGACCGCCTATTTGACGGCGATGGGGCGATTCCATCGGTACTCGTTTGGCAATATCTTGGAGATCGCAAGACAAAAGCCGCAGGCTTCGCGCGTGGCCGGGATGTATGCGTGGAACCAACTTGGCCGTCGCGTGATGAAGGGCGAGAAAGGCATCCGCATACTCGCTCCCGTCATCGGTATTCGTCGCAAGAAGGATGAGGAAGCAAACAAGGATATTCGCATTCAGAATCAGGCTGTCCTCGTGGGCTTCCGTTCGGCCTACGTCTTCGATGTGAGTCAGACCGACGGTAAGGGACTTCCCGAACTGTCCGAACGTGTCACCGGGAATGTCGGCGAGTACCGCGAACGGCTTGTAGATTTTGTCATCGCCCAGGGCATCAAGCTGGAGTTCAAAGAGAGCATCGCCCCGGCTTTGGGGATGTGCTACGGAGATCGAATCGTGGTGCTTCCCGGCCAGTCTCCGGCGGAGGAGTTCAGCACATTAGTTCACGAACTCGCACACGCTTTTTTGCATCGCGCCGAGCGGCGCATCACCACCACCAAAACCGTGCGCGAGACGGAAGCCGAGGCGATTGCATTCGTGGTGGGAACGACCATCGGTTTGCACAACGGAAGAGCATCGGCGGACTACATAGGCTTGTATTTTGGAAACGCCGCACTACTCGCAGAGAGTCTGGAAGTCATCCAGAAGACATCCGCCGTCATCCTCTCCGCACTCGAAACACACGCGGCGGACCCCTCCGCCGAAACGGAACCGGAGGCGCGCAAACCACCGAACGCGCAGAACGACGATACGGCGGAGATGGTATCGCCAGCCGTCCTGAAAAAGACAGCCTAACCCCGATTCAATCGAGCGCCTGCCCGCAAGGGCAGGCACCTCTCCCGGCACCCTACCCAGCTTGTATAAAATCCGTTTTGTACGTTTTCTCGTGTGCGTCAGGAATCATGTGGCCGATCATTCCGCCGGCAAGCCTTTGGACAAATCGACGCAGCAGCGCATCCATGCAGAGAGGATGCTTGCCCGTGCCCGGCGGCGCTCTCGACGGGCTGCAAAGCTGGTAGACAAATGGAAGCTGCGCCTTGCGGAACTTGACCGCGCTGGAGTTGCCGCGAAGCAAGCGAGGTTGTGGGCAGACGAACAGACGTGAAAGTTCCTTGCCGCCGCCTCTGAGCCGCCCCAGACCCACCCCTCCCTTGAGACGCCTTGAATCATCAGTCCACGGGTTCCTGTGCCCTGCATGACTGACCTCCTGCTCTGAGTGGATTCTCCCTGAGCGGTCGCGTCCCCACAAAGCAAAAAAAATCGCCGCCCCGTCCGCGAGGTCCGGGGCGGCGATTGCAAGGCACGCTGCGATGCAGCGGGAGAAGGAATGACACATCACCCCCAAAGGGTTGCTGTGAAGTATCCCTAAGTATCCTTGCGATTCCATTTGGAATCGCGTATCGAATCAGCCACTTGGCTGATTCGTGTTTCCAAATGGAAACGGCTGTTTACGCGGAAGCCGCTTCCGCGCGAGTTCTGTAAACATGCTGATTCAAAAGACGTTCACGCGAGCGCATGAACATCCTTGTTTGACGCCCTGTTGCGATGAGACTAGGGTTAGCCCAAAGGCGGGCTCCCATGAGCACCACCCGCACGGGCCACGATTTCGATACGCAGGCGCTCGCTACTCAAGGGGCAAGGACGATCCTCCGCGCCAAGACTGTGGCCACCCGGCTCTCTACCGAGGAGCTGGAGGAGGTCGAATCGGCGGCCAAGCGGAGCGGCAAGTCGCTTGCCGAATGGCTCCGCGACACGGCGCTGCTGGAGGCGCGGCGGCGACCAGCAGACCCGGTTGAGGTGATCTTGGCGGAGGTTTGCGCCACCCGGTACATGGTCCTGAATCTCTTCCATGCGACCGCTCAGGCGGCATCGGAAGGTAAGCAGTTACTCCCCGAAACCGTCCTCAAAATCCGCGAAACCGCCGACGCTCAGAAGGCTTCAAAGGCACACAAACTGCTCCAGGATTCGTCCGTCTCTGCGAGGCCGGAGCCGAAGAACGGGAGCAAACCATGAGCCGTCCGATGCAGTTTCCCAAGCGCTTTCCGTGGCTGATAGTCGCCATCGTGATGCTCACGGGGCTTCCGGTTTTGCCGGTGGCGGCATGGTTCTGGTTGGTGACACCGCCGCTCCAGAACTACTACCTGATTACCTATCTCGACAGTACCGAGCGCGGGAGCCAGCCCGATGCGACGACCAAGGTTGAATGGCTGCTGAAGACGGCGCCGGGACGGAAACCGGAGGTGGCTTTGGGAACCGATGTCGTCTCGGCGACCATCGGCGACGGCAACGAATTGCCCGTCAAACTTTCGTCCCGCGCCGTCGCCGACGGCTGGCGGGCGCTTGCGAAAAGTGAACCGCAACAGGTCGAGTCCGCGAAGCTGGAGAGTTATCTTGAAGCGCAGATTTTCGACGGAATAGGCATCTGGAGGATGGTTATGCAGCCGTTGTTTGCATGTGCGGCGGCGGTAGTTTTCCTGCTGGGTTTGCGGGCGTGGTGGAAGACCAGATCGAATCATGAAGAGCGGCACGGACGGCGGACGAAGGGGCCGGAGTGGTCATCGCCGTTCATGTGGAACAAGGTAACGAAGGAAGACGGAATCCGCTTTCAGTTGCAGTGGGGCGATTCGCTCTCCAGTTGGAAAACTCGGCTACCATTCGGGCCGAGCTATCGCATACCCCGTCGTCTGGAGTCCAGCCACATCATGCTCATGGGCGACACTGGCAGCGGCAAGTCCTCCGCCATACGGCAGATTCTTCGTCAGGTCCAGGAGCGCGGCGAAACCGCCATCGTCTACGATCCGGCTATGGATTTCGTTGGCGAGTTTTACGATCCAAAGCGTGGCGACCTTATCCTGAATCCCCTTGACTCCAGGTGCCCGTATTGGTCACTTGGTGATGAGCTTCTACGAGAGGAAACCGCGACGACTATCGCCGCCGCGTTCCTTCCAGATAAGGAGTACGAGAAGGCGTTCTTTACCGATGGTCCGCGCAGAATCCTTGCCCATCTTCTTAAGCAGAAGCCGCAGCCGAGGGACATCTTGAAGTGGATGTCCGACCCGGATCAGATGGCGCGGATGGTGAAGGGAACGCCACTTGCCGCCCTCATCGACCCCACAGCTCCGGCGCAGCGGGCAGGTGTTATTTCAAGCCTCAATATGGTTGCCGATAGTCTGGAGTTGCTCCCTGAATATGACGATGCCAATCGTAAAACCTTCTCTACGGCCGAGTGGCACACTGAGCGCAAGCGGTGGGTGTTTCTGACCTCCAATCCCGGCTACCGGGAGAAGATTCTGCCTCTGCATTCCGTATGGCTCGACCTCTTTATTCTGCGCATGATGGGCTACTGCGAAGATCGCTATGCCAAGCCGGTATGGTTCGTCATCGACGAACTCGCCAGCCTCAACAAGCTGCCTCAACTCCATACCGCCGTCACGGAAAACCGCAAGTATGGCAACCCGGTTGTGCTGGGATTTCAGGGGCGCAGCCAGATGGAAAAACGCTACGGCAAAGACGCCGAGGCGATGCTCTCGCAACCGGCGACCAAGGTGTTCTTCAAGACCTCCGAACCCCGCGCTGCGAAATGGATCTCCGATGCCATCGGCGAGATCGAGGTTGAGCGGTTGAAGGAGTCACGCAGCATGGGACTGTTGCGGAGCAAGAAGTCTTTCTCGCTGGAGATCGTCACCAAGCCGCTCGTCATGGCATCGGAAATCTCCGGCCTTGAGCCGTTGCGCGGCTTCATCAAGCAGGAGAACCGCGTCGTGCCGGTGCGCTTCGCGCTGGCAAAGAAGAGGGGCAAACAGCCGGAGTTCATCGAACGGAAGCTGCCTGAATTGATTCCGAGAATGAAGGTGGAAGCGGCCCCGCCTGTAGCCGTCGCGCCGATGAAATCGCCGACGAAGAAGCCGGCTGCTGCTGTCCAGGCTTCGCTCCCGCTGTCCCCAGCGACCGACCTCGAAGCTAAAGAGGTTTACGTCTGGGACGAGTCCAAAGGGATTGATTGAGGAGCTTTCAAAGCGGCAAACCCTACTGCACGCAATTAGCCTGTGCTGCGAGTGCCTCCTCAATCAGGTGCCTGATCTCCAAGATCCTCGACTCGGTGAGCCAACGCGCGAAGAGCTTCGGCTCGGGGCCGCAGGGGTGAGATAAATAGATCACGACGCGCTTGCGTCCTGCAATCTCCTGGAGAGCGGTGCCACCTTTCATGGGGACCTGCGGCAAGCCCTGCATGCCGAGGGAGTTCCAATGGTTCAACACCTTGTGCCCAACGAGCACCAGGACAACGGCACCCGAGCAGGACAATAGCTTCATCATGTAGCGGTTCGCACAAGTGATGAGGGATTCCGGGACGCCCTCCTCTCCCTCAGACTTGCAATGAACGATCTCGGAAAGAGCATAGTCAATCCCAGGTTGCGGCTTACGCCCAAGCAGCTCTTCAGCGCGATTTTTGATGCGTGACCAATACGGGACGACCCCTCCGTAGTTCTTTAAGTCAGCTTGGAGCGTTTGTTTGCCATCTTTGATCCAGTAGCCGTCAAAGCGGGAATCGAAGAAGCTCTGAAGAGAGACATTCGGATCATCCCCGGCTCCCTTCGGATATGCTTCGCGGGTGCTGATGCTTGGATTAGAACTGAAAAATAGTATAGGCGCTTCTCCCAGATGCCCACTCCAGGGTTCGGGGACTTGAAACCCATTCCAGCCCGGCGCTCCTTGAGCGGCAACTATCTTTGAGCAAGCGCAATGCCGATCACCGGTCTCAAGAACATGCCGCGCAATTTCGCAATTCGCGATTTCTAACAACAGCGCATCGTGTTCTCCGGCCATTTCGCCCCTTTCCTCGCGGCATCTCTAATCCAGATCGCTGGTCTAAAGACGCTTTTTCAAAGCGGTAAACATTACTGCACGCAATTAAGCTGTGCTGCGATTGCCCCAAACTGACCATCACTTCTGCGATAGCATTCAACGCGCTCATACGCCGTTCCATTGAATTGATAAAGAGTCAACGCCTCTTTGCTTTCCACGAGGACATCATAATAACCATGTGTGATACGGCGTGTTTCGTGAAGCGCCCCTGTGTCTGCAATTAGGACCTGCTGAGAATTTGCGTCCAGCAAGTTCCAACTGCAACTGCTGCTCTCACAATCTTTCAAGACACTAATGGCTTGTCTCTGTCCGGCTGCATCGAGTGGTACAGATTTCCTCTCGCTAGGTGAGTTTGATATGAGGTCAGGAGTTCCAAGAGCATCTGCAATGTCTTGTCGCAATCCGTCGGTAGACCATCCGAAACGGTTAGAAGTTGGTCTGCTGGGCTGAGATTTTATTATGCAATTTCCTATCACTATACGTCCCATGACCTTCCCTCCACCCAAGCAGACCAGGTGGGGAATATCGCCTAGACGGAGAGTCGCAGCCCTTTCTTCTTGTCCGTTTTCCAGGAGTGCAGTAACGCCATCAAGGTCAATAAAGTTTCGCAGAAATAAAATTGGTTTGCCGTCTGCAGCCTTCGTCACTTTGACCACCATGCCATAGACCTCAAGTTTCTTGCCCTCATACTTTGAGTCCGCGTTCAACTCATTTTCTTGGTAGTCGGCAACCAATTGGTCTATGTTTACCAGCAATGGAGCGGCCTCCTTCTTCGGCGTCTCTGAGGCTTGAGTTGAAGCCGGCTGGTCTACATTGATAGTTGCAGGCATCCTTTCGCCAGCCACGACGGCGGGCGCTTGTTCAGACGCGCCATCTTTATGGCTGGACCGCGAATCAGAAATCGCCAGGAAGATGCAGGCCAAGCCAATACATAGCGGTATCGCGACGATCAGCGTCTTATATCGCTGTTGAATGCTCATGCAGCATCTCCCGAGATCGAATTCAAGATTCCTCATGATACCGAGGACTGGGTTTGCCGTCAGTGTTCTCCCGCATAGTCAACGGCTTTGGACGCTACGGCCAAATTGCTCTGAGCAGAGGTCTTGACGCGGGGCTAGAATCGTGACGTGGGGCATTTTCGTTGCCGCATTGAAATCGGGCCACGCCTATGCTGTCCATCTCCAAACCGCTCTCGGCAGGCCAAGCGCGGACGTATCATGCGCGGGAGTTTGCTTCGAGTGAGCAGAACTACTGGAGCCGCGACCAGCAGGGGCATAGCGAGTGGCAGGGGCGTCTCTCTGGCGAGTGGGGACTTGCGGGAGCCGTGGGCGCGGAGCACTTCGCCCGTCTGAGCGAAGGCCAGCACCCAAACACTCAGGAGCAGCTCGTTCGGCACCAGGTATCGAAGACCTACGAGGGCAAGAACGGCAAGGAGATTACATCGGTGGAGCACCGCGCAGGGTGGGACGCGACGTTCTCCGCGCCGAAGTCCGTCTCGCTGACCGCGCTGGTAGGCGGGGATGACCGGGTGCGGCAGGCTCACCGCGAGAGTGTCCGCGTGGCGCTCACTGAGTTGGAGCGGTACACCGAGGCGCGGATCGGCAACATTCGGGAGCCGGAGACTACGGGCAAGTTCGCCGCCGCGACCTTTGAGCACGACACCGCAAGACCGGTAGAGGGCTACGCCGCGCCGCAGCTCCATACCCATGCGGTGATCTTCAACGTCACCGAGCGCGAGAGCGGCCAGACCCGCTCACTGCAACCGCAGGAGCTATTCGCTTCGCAGAGTTACGCCACGAACGTCTACCGATCGGAGTTGGCCGTGCGTTTGAGTGACCTTGGCTATAAGGTCGAGCGCGGCGAGTGGGGTGAGCCGCAGATCGCCGGGTACAGCAAGGAGTACCTTGCGGCCAACAGTTTGCGGCGTGAGCAGGTAAAGGACTACATCCGTGCCAACGGAATTGATGGGCCAGCCGCAGCGCAGATTGCGGCGCACCGGACTCGGGACTCGAAGGAACTGCTATCGCCGAAAGAGGTTTTGCGGCAGCACCGCGAGCTGTCGGCACAGTACGGCCACCAGGCAGACCGCGTTGTTGCCGAAGCGCTGCAGCATGGGCAGCATCACGAATCCCATCCGGGCAAATCCGCTCAGGTATCCGTGACCTACGCCCGCGAGCATCTTTTTGAGCGCTCTGCGGTCGAGAGCGGACGGTCGATTCTGACCGCGGCGCTCGATAGAGGCATGGGCGAGGCCAGCTTCTCACAGGTCCGGCAGGAGTTCGACCGCAGGGCGCAGTCGGGAGAGTTTCGCACTGTCCAGCATGGGCCGAAGCATGAAGGCCAGCAGTACACGACGGCGGAGACGCTTCGCATGGAGCGCGAAACCATAGGCCACATGAAGGACGGCAACCAGCGCGGCTTCGCCGATCCCATGCTGGTAGACGGGAGAACGCGCATTGATACCGAGCAACGTCACCCGGAGCTAAATACTGGACAGCGGCAGGCAGTCGATGAGGTGTTTCTGTCGCGGGAAAAGATCGTTGGCTTGGATGGAGTCGCGGGCGCAGGGAAGACAACGGCCCTGGCCGTGGTGCGGGAGGGCGCGGAGTATGGCGGATATCGGGTGGAGGGTTTTGCGCCGACATCTCGCGCAGCGCAGAAGCTCGGCGAGGCCGGCATCGAGACAAGGACGTTGCAAGCCCATCTTGCCCAAGGACAGAAAGTTGATACCGGAGAGAAGCGCCTCTATGTGGTGGATGAAAGCTCTCTCGCCTCAACTCGGCAGATGCACGAGTTTGTGAGCCGCCTCCAGCCGAACGAGCGCGTTCTATTGGTCGGTGACACCCGCCAGCATGAATCCGTTGAGGCCGGTCGCATCTTCGCCCAGCTACAAGAGGCTGGGATGAAGACGGTAAGGCTGGAGGAGATCGTTCGCCAGAAAGACCCGGAGTTGAAGCAGACAGTTGAGCAGCTTGCGCGTGGTGAGGTTGGACTGGCGATTGCGGGCTTAAACCGGCAGGGGCGCATCCATGAGGTCAGAGGCCCGGAGGAGCGCATCGCCGCCATCGCCAAAGAGTATGCGAAGTCGCCGGAGAACACGCTGGTTGTCTCACCCGACAACCGCTCCCGTACCGAGATCAATCAAGCGATCCATACCGAGTTGCAAGCCAAGGGCGTTGTCGGCAAAGAAGAGCACCAGGCTAAGGTGCTCGTTCCACGTCAAGACCTCACCGGAGCAGACCGAATGTGGGCCGCTCGTTACATCGAGGGCGATGTGTTGCGCTACAGCCGTACCTCCCAAGAGACCGGCATACCCAAAGGCGGGTATGCGCGTGTGACGCAAGTCGACGCACCGAACAATCGGCTCACCGTGGAACTTAAAGACGGCACTGAGAAGAGCTACGATCCGCGCCGTCAGCAAGGTGTCTCTGTCTATCGTGAGCAGGAGCGGTCGTTCTCTACAGGAGATCGTGTGCAACTCACCGCTCCCTTGTCGGAGATGAAGCTGGCGAACCGGGAACTTGGAACAGTGGAGCGGATCGCCGAAGGGCGCATGTCCGTCAAGATGGACGGGGGCCGCGAGGTACAGCTCGATCCTGTTAAGCATCCGCATCTCGACCACGGCTACGCCGTGACCAGCCATTCCAGCCAGGGACAGACCGCCGACCGGGTGCTGATCCACGCCGATACCGAGCTGGGGGCCAAAGACCTGCTCAACAACCGCATGGCCTACGTTGCCGTCTCGCGGGGCGCATACGACGCGCAAATCTTCACCAACGACCGCGAGAAGCTGGGAGCGGCGCTTGGGCATGATGTTTCACACAGCAGCGCCCATGCGCCGGAGGTGAAGCCAGAACAGAAACAGGAGCAGGCTGTAACGCCGCAGCGGGAGATCGCGCCGCAGCAAGAGCAGAGCTTGGATATTGGCTTGGGTCTCTAGTCAAAAAGTTCGGGCTTAGAACCTTTGCCTTAGCGTACGATTTTTCCCGTTTCGTGAGCTGACCCCATCTCAGGAGCGGCGGGTCCGTCTTTCATTTGCAAAAGGTGCTCAGGCCTTCCACGCTGGAGATGACCCGGCGTACGCAAACCTTGTGACGCGGACCTCCATGCCGTGCATGAGCGGGCTAGCCTACTCTCGAAGCAGCAAAAAAACGGCGTATCCTCATAGCAATAACCGGAGCGGACTATGACGGGAAGAATCACCGGGATGGTTCAATACGGCAAGTCGTTGGCGATTCTTACGGAATCGAGCATCGTTGTTACGCACGACAACGGCAAAGAGCCAAACGAATGGCCGAAAGAAGTGTTCTCCGATGTCGGGACCAATGATGAATTTGTACGACAATTTGCTGACGAATTCATGGAATTGATGGGCGCGACTTCCATTTTCGATCCGGAACGACAAGATGTCAAAGATGCGCTCATGGTGTTGTTGATTGAGGGCTTGCTGCCCGCTTACGTGCGGTTAAGAGAGATAAGGGGCTCGACCGGGCAACAGATTCCAGTACTCAATCGGCGGCAGCAATTCGATGGTTTCGCAGGAGAGTTGTGGCGAGCCTACAAAGCGCTTATGCCGAAGGCAACGAAGTTACTCGGCTATGACATCGGGTTCCTGTTTCAAAAGCCGCCTGATTTCAAAAAGGGCGTAATCGCATTCCGCGCGGCCCATCCATCTCGAACCGACATACTCGACTTTTTGCTTTCGCAAAAGGAGAATTGGCAGAACGGGCTGGCAGCCTTCCGCAACTTCGTTGAACACCGAGGGGCTGCCCCGGAGAAATTCACGGAATACTACAAACCTGAAACGGCAGAGTTCTTATTTGAGACGGTATGGAGAACAATGGCAGACATACTTCCGGTCTTCATCGCGTCTCACTTCAGCGGATCATTCACCATTGAGGAAATCCCACTTGCGGAACGCGACCCCAATCATCGGCGTCGGTTCAGATGGACTCCAAAGGGAAGATGAGCAGCAGGCACTCCATTTTAAAGTAGCCGCCCTGATCCAGCGTTGGTTTTCCTCGGCTCGCCTACGGGCCGCCAAACACGATTGCGGGCATCCAGGACGACGATATACCCGGACGCGATACAATCTTGCTCATGAAAGTCTACATGCGCGGCTAGCCGTTTGGACCATGGGGGGAGATGTGAGACCAATGCAGTCAGTTGCGGGTTTTCTTTCACGCTGGTCGCCGAGTCTGGCTAACAAAGCGCTGTCGGCGGGACTTGAAGCTTACGACGCTGGCGACAACGCAAGAGCATTCACGGAGTTCCGCGTCCTGGCAAGCCAAGGTAATGCGAGTGCGCAAGCCATGCTTGGGCGTATGTACCATAACGGCGAAGGCGTTTCCGTGGACCTTGACGAAGCTGTGCGCTGGATCCGGTCGGCGGCGGAAGAAGGCGTTCCAGATGCCCAATTCAATCTTGGCGTGATGTATGAAGACGGCAAGGGAATCTCATGCGATATCCCAGAAGCTCTGCGTTGGTACCGATTAGCCGCGCAGCGCGGATTCGTGAACGCCCAAATCAATCTCTCAAATTGTTTTCATAACGGCGTGGGAGTCGATAAGGATGAGTCTTTGGCTGCTTGGTGGGTTAGCCTCGCAGCAGATCAAGGCGATGTCGATGCCCAACTCAACTTGGGCACCAGATACATGAATGGGATCGGGGTTGAGACTGATGCTTTCGAGGCTCTCTTCTGGTTTAATCTCGCAGCCAAAGCGGGAAGTATTGATGCCATCCATTATCAAGAGACGGTGACCAAAAGATTAACAACAGATCAAGTAGAACGGATTGGTCAGGGCACCGATTGGAAGCCAAAAACCGCAACGGAGTCGGCGTTGCAAATTTTCAAGACCGCAGCGGGCCAGAGCATCGGCTCACTCAAACAGACTCTCGGAGAGGAAGTTTTTGGAAAGCTGAAGATTATTGACAGAGAAATCCCCACCGCCGGCGAGGTAATTCTGACAGAAACGCATGGTATCCGGCAGGTGACGATAGTCTCGAACATTAGGACAGCTCTCGCTGGGTATGATCGAAACCTCGATCTAAATTTCAAGACAGTTGAAAATGGTGAGGCTTTGCACCATGTCCCAGCTTTGAGCGCAAGCATAGCAATTGCATTCATTCGGCGAATTGATGACTTGGCAGACGCAGGTACGGTCTTGGGAGAGGATGCTGCGGACTTCACCCATAATCTCTTGGAATATCATCTGTCGCTCATCGGCGGGCTGGAAGAGATGATTGATTCGGATACGCTGGCTTTGCTGCTCAAGCGGTTTTCATTGAGACAGGCGTTGCGCGCTCCAGGACTTGTAAGATACTCGCGATTGGACAAGATTATGCTGCCGCTTTTGCCGTGGTGATGGTCGAAGCACACGGCTCGATAAGTTTGATAGCAGGTTGAGATACTGTGGAAGTCGATTTCAGAAAACAGTTGGAGCGGCAACTCGGGTTTCTGCGGCGATCCTGTGAGAGCTACGACGCGGGCTACACCGACGAGGCCATTAGGATTGCCACAGCCATCCGCGTGTTGATCCATGACACCAAGAATTCCACTTCTCTGTTGAAGCACCTCGACGCACTGAATATCAAGCTATCAAGCACCGTTTCAGCGGATCAACACCCTGACGCCGTAATGTTAATCGGCATGGGGCGACTCAGGATGATTGGAGGAGGCCCAACAACGTGGAAAGCCGCGATCAGCCCGGATGCGATCAAAGCACAGTTTTCCGTGTCGGATTGGTGGAACCAGATTGTCTACATTCTGGGGAAAACGCGATCAAGCCGGAAAGACTTGCTCCTCGCGGCTGCCGATAAAGATGGCGGCGCGCATGTAGATGCAAAGCTCACTAAAGACTACGAAACCTTGATGACTACCGGCCAGCGCGGATTCTTCCATTATTCGCCAACAAACGAGACGCACAACTTTCAGCCCATTATGGATGCGCACCTGGTCTACATCCGGCAGATGGGCTTTGAGATTTTGAGTAGCCCGGATTTGCTGGCGCTCACAGCTTAGTTGGTCTAAGCTCGGCATGCTCGTGCGTCTCCTTGCCTTTTCTGCCATTAGCTCTAAAACGTCCACCAGTGAAGGTCTGCATACTTCCCTTTGTAGTCCCAAACGTCCGACATTTCGTCGTCCGCCCAGTATTTCAGGCCGACTCGCTCCAACATGCCACGCTGTTTGTCAAAATAGGCCATCAAGCTTTCGTGACGCTTCGGCTGTGTTTGGAGACTGCGGAGGAATTCGTAAGGGAGCTTGATCAGGGCCACCGCAGGCCCTTCAGGGTCAATCCAACCGCGCCTGTTCTCAGATTTGATTAGAACCAGTTCGTAGGCGTCTCCCTTACCTCGCAATTCGATGCAGTCAGGCAAATGGCGGAGCGGGTTTCCGATTTCGTCGGCGCGCCTTCCAAAGGGTTTCAAGCTGATCGTAAGCTCTGCGAACTCCGAAAAGACGCTGGCGGTATTCATGAAAAACAGATCTTGTTCCAGCCAGGTGAAGGTGATGTAGCCACTGGAGTACGGTCCGAGGGAATCCCATAGCGCGCCGTTGTTCTGCTTGATCTCATCCTCGGTATAGATGCCTGCGTCAACTAGCGCTTGTCCCAGGTGAGTCAGGCCAATTCTGAATTGAACCCGTTGGAATTTGGCCTTCTGTTTAGCGCGTTGCAGCAATTCTGAGCCTGCATCCCAAATGCCGTATACCAGATAGCCAACCAAGACTTGCCGCCATGTGAAGCCAGCACCATACCTGGCGACGACCAGCGCCAATATGCAAAGGCCGTTCCCGTAGAGCCGGAACCATTTCTCGTCGCAGAGAGCGTCTAACCCGTTTTGAAATGCTTCGATCACTCTTTTGATCATCTTTCGCACCGCCTTACCGTTCCGCATAGATTCCGCAAGTCCCGTTCCTTTGGGTCAGTTGCCGCCAGAAAGCATTTGCGTCAAGCAAGGCAGAAGGAACCCAAAGACGGTGATGTGATTGGACGCGATAGCCATGAACGACTGATAGGCCGCTAAGAAGCCGCCTGTCCCTTGGGTACTTTCAAGAACACCTATCCGGGCCAGAATGTCGGTCCGCGCCGCTTCGTCGTCTATCGACAGTGCTTGTTCGCGCAACTCGACAAAAACGCGATCCTTTGACATGGAGGCGGAGTTAGTGGAACTGTCGATGCTGTCCACATTCAGCCGCGCGTTGGGGCCGTGGAAATGGATATTCTCTGCCAGCTTCCCGGTTCTCGGCGTTGGGATGCTGATAGGTGACGGAATCAGTTCGAGAATGCTACCCGGCTCCCTGCGTTCTCCAAATTTCGTTCGCACTGTGTGCATGTATTGAGACATGAAGGTTCTTTCTTCATCAACTTGGGTAACAATACCGTCGATGCCGGGCAACCTCACTCGGACAGGCGTTCCTACAGCGAAACGCTTGGGTGGCTTCATCGCTTTCGGCTTGGGCGCTTTCATGCCTCTACTATAAACCGGCGCCGTCTCACAAAGGGTCCTTTTCGCCCAACGATACGGCCACTTTGCCGCGTCGGGAAGACTGTGACATGCTGATGGAATGGACAGTCTACCCACGCTCGATGATGTTTACCGGAAGTTCGGAGAGGCTTCGGAAGCAGCGCAGCTTTTGGAGACGGAACTCGGCACGTTGCTCTTTGGGGAACAGGCTATCGCGGAAGACCTGCTCGGTGGGGACGGCAAACGCGCCACCGAGATTATGATGGCGATAAACCGCCAGACGCTTGGCACGCTCATCAAGAACGCTAAGGCGAACAGCCAGTCGATTGAACAAATCGCAACACTTTTGGACCTTGCGCTCCGAGAGCGCAACCGACTTTCACATTCGTTTTACCGGCAACACAATTTCCGCAGAAATTCAGGCGACGGCCGGGCGTTGATGATGCAGGACCTTGAGACTATCCACGATGTCATTCTTGAGGCGTATAAGCAGTTGATGTTACTCCACGGTACCGACCTTGACGCGCTGGCCCAGGAACCGTTCACGCTGACTACGGCCCATGTGCGGATCATCTGACAGCACGGAGTAGGCCGCGCGTCCTTGCCCCGCCGTGTTTCACAAAGGGTACAGCTTGAGATGTTGCCGGTGAGCGGGTGTGACGGGCATATCCTGTTGCGGCCCATCGAGGCGAAAACGCCGTTGCCGATCCCGCCGCTACTGGCGTTAGTCGTCTGCCAGTGAACATAGCCGCCCCGCACGAAGCATACTGTCAGAACATCACCGGGGAAATCACAAACCTGTCGCACTGCTGCTTTTGCTCATCGTGGATGCTCAAGGGTTGTTGCGGGTGCGCCCGGTCATACGACACGTCGAACTTGAGTGGGCTCCCGAACAAGCACGCTTGCCAGCACAGCGGGAAGATGACAATCGTGTCCGGGTGAGCAAGCACTTCCGGGGTGACTGCTGGAGCTACCAGTGTGCCTTGCACAATGACCGCTTGGTCAGTAGCGGTGTATGGGTTGCTCTCTTCGTCGGTGTATCGCAAGCACCAGTCCATGTCCTTAGCCCATGAGGAGCCGGATTGCACATCAGCCAACATCTGTCTAATGACAGTATTCCTAACTGCGGGCGCGGGCATCGGATACGGCGTCATCGTATCGATCTTGATTCCGGTTAGGCTCGTGTTCGTGGGGTGGGGGAAGATGTCGGTTACCTGCACCACCTTGTAGGAGCCAGCTACAGTTCGTTGCTGCTCCATCGCCATTGGAGACCTTGCTCTTAGCATGTGCATGAACTCAATCAGAAAATCTTTGTGCTTCGCCCATGATCCGAACTTGTCACGCTCCATTAGCTCACGCTTCGACCGCCATTGCTTCTCGAGGCGTCCGAATACAGAGTCGGGATGCGTGACGGCATCGTAGTCGGTTCCCTCGGCGTAGTCATAAAACCCTTCGCCCTGTCCGATTTCTCTAGTGCTGACCGGTCTCCATTCCTGAGTCTCTTTATCGAAACAGAAAAGAGGTCTGGGCTCTTCCTTGCGTGACGGGCCAATGAACCCTTGCATGTAACACTGCGGGAGCCAATGGTCTTTTCTTCCCGTCAGTTTGGAGCCGTTTTCTTCTGGAGACATTCGCGGTGTCCTCCAGCTTCATAGTAGGCCCGAAAATCCGCGCGCCTGTACATATCTAAACCAACGTTTAGAACCTGCACGGAGCCATCCGCCCGACTTGAAGCTGGCCAACCGTGGACTCGGGACCATGGAGGGCATCGACCAGGATGGACGGATGAGTTTGAAGATGGACGGAGGCCGCCCAGAAGACCGTGTAGTCGAGCTTTATCCGGCGACGCCGAGCTGGGGGGCCAAACACCTGCTCAACAACCGCATCGCTTACGTTGCCGTTTCGCGCCGGGCCTACGATGTGCAACTGTTCACTGACCGCCGAGAGAAGCTCGGCTCGGCGCTCGGGCATGATGTCTCGCACACAAGCGCTCATACGCCCGACCCGAAGCCGCCGCAGCGTGAGCTTGCAGAGGCACCCAAGCAGGAGAAGAGCCATGACTTGGACATTGGATTGAGCCTCTGAGCCTGCCCATGCGTGCAGTTCACCCCTCTCTCGGCTCTTGAAGTGCCAAGCACTGCCCAAAAGAGAAGGTGTGCGATGATGGGAAAGCAGCAAAATTTACACATAAACTTACACAGTTCACATTTAACCAAGCGTAACTCTTTATATGTTAGATATTTACAAATAGACACAGCGGACTTAAAATCCGCAGACCGCAAGGTCGTGGGGGTTCAAGTCCCCCTCCGGGCACCAGATATATCAATCACTTATCCTCGCCATCACGGCCCCATGGTCGTTGGGGTGCAGGGGTCGTAGCCGAGAGAGCCAGCAGATACGGGAATGGGAGGAGTGGGCGGAGTGGCCCACGGTGTTGCGTTGAAGTCGAAGAACTCCAACAGATTCGGTTGGGCTGCTTCGTGTGGAGTCAGGTAGATGGAGTTGCCGATAAAGCGATCTTGAACGAACTTGATGATCGCCGTGTGATCCATCGGGGTGTGCGAGACGAAGTGCTTTCTAGCAAACGGGGAGATGATCGTGTTCGGCAGGCGGAAGCCGAGTTGAGCGCGGAAGCCCTCGATTGCGGCAGCGTCCGCAGGGTTTGCGCCCGGATCGAGCAATGACAGGTCGCAATGGGTGGTCGGTATTCCGCCGACTGGCACACAGGGACCGTAGCCGTCAGGGTTGACCAAAATTCCTCCGATATCCGGAATGGTACCAAGCGAGGCATCGGTGAAGTCATTGGAATGTCCAGCAACGGGAGGAACGTGGTCGTAGGGGCCGCCGCCTTCGTCGTAGCTGAAGAAGAAGACTGAGTCCTTCCACGCAGAGCTCACCATGAGAGCGTTGATCACGCTTGCCACCTGGGTCTGTCCGAGGAGGATGGATTGGCCCGAGCCCGGATGCTCGTCGTTATTGCCATACCCCGCTTCGATAAAGCTGAAACTGGGCAGGTTCCCGCTGGTGAGGTCGGTGAAGTAGGTCCCGATTGGTGCGATGTGATCGGTGTCGATGCAGAAGGAGTCTGACGCATCTCCAACTGCGCTTGACGCCTGAGTCGGCGCCAGGCATGCAGCGTGAGATGGATTGTTGTACAGGTACTTGTAGGAGTAGTTCAGACTCGAGAAGTACGTGGCTGGATACTCAGAATTGGAAGTTCCGGGGCAGTCGGCATCAGTCAGGCACAATCCCGAGCGTACGGTGTAATAGATCTTCCAGGTAACCTTTGCGTCGTCCAGCTTCTCGAAGATGGTGGGTATGACCAGTTGAGAAGTGAGGCCATCGTCGCTTCCGGGGTCGTGTACGAGTCCTTGCGTCGTGCCGCCGGTAAACGTAGCGATGCGGTTTCCCACGCTCTTGGTGGCTACAGGAGAGAACCAACGATCGGAAACGGCAAACTGAGATGCCATGTAGTAGTAGTAATTGAGCATCTTCTCGTCGTAGTAGCCCATGGCGCGCCGACCGACCAAATCATCGAAGTTGCCCGCACAGCTTCCGCTATTCTTGCAGCTATTGGCGTATCCCTCAGCATCGTGCACGAAGCCATCCATGAGGATGGGTCGTGTGCTGGAGAAGTTGTAGCGATTGACATCGCCGAAGCTGGCGAGCCAATCGGAGCTGAGATCGTCAACGCAGGTGCTGGCCAATTTGAAGAGCGGGTAAAACGTGTTGGCATCGTCTTCGTTCTTGATCGTGGTGAGCTTGTCATCAATGCCATCGACGTCATACTCCAGGCCATCGTCGCCCTTGTTCCATCCCATGGTCTTTCGATAGGGATTGAGCATGCCGAGGTAATTGTCGAATGTATGGTTCTCTTGCATCATGAAGACAACATGGTTGATGGATTGGGTACCACCGGCTGGCACCACCGTGACGACGGCGGTCTGTGATGCGTCCCCACCGGCTCCCGATGCCGTAGCGGTATAGGTGGCGGTTGCAGTAGGGCTTACCGATGCCGTCCCGCCGATGGCCGCGAGCGCCACATTGGTTCCGTCCGTGCCGGTCAGGTTGACGAGGGTGGCATTGGTAGCCACAACAGTCAGCAAGGAAGAGCTTCCCAAGGCGATCGTTGTGGGGTAGGCCGTGATGGTGACGACAGGTGCCGTGCTGGTCGTGACGACAACAGTGGCAGTGGTGCTGATGGTGCCCCCGGGACCGGAGGCGGTAGCGGTATAGGTAGCGGTCGCAGTGGGGCTCACCGATGTTGTTCCGCCGATTGCAGCAAGCGTCACATTGGTGCCGTCCGTGCCGGTGAGGGTGACCAGCGTTGCATTGCTTGCCACAACGGTCAGCAAGGAAGCACTTCCGGAGGCGATGCTTGTCGGATTTGCTGTGAGGGTGAGAAGAGGCGCCGCGATTGTGGTGACGGTAACGGTGGCTGTAGCGGTGGTAGTCCCTCCGGGGCCCGTAGCGGTAGCTGTGTAAGTGGCAGTGGTCTTGGGGCTGACC